>PDWJ01002118.1_pt1 | contig 22045 bp, 20 predicted proteins | sample 1430881 | NCBI WGS metagenome assembly PDWJ01 (sample SAMN01162460, study PRJNA174530) | Oral metagenome, whole genome shotgun sequencing project. | biome: Marine environment; feature: Marine mammal; material: Swab sample of the gingival sulcus; isolation source: swab sample of gingival sulcus... | reverse complement strand
CTGAAAGAATTACTGAACTTTTAGAAGTTGATTTTTTTACTTTATTAGCTCCACACTGTTTACAGAATACATTTTTACGAAGATATTTACGTTTGGCAGCCCATATAATAATAACATACGGAATAGCAAAAGGTAAAAAAAGGATCCCCCAAAACCAACCTACGGAGTCATTAAATAATGAGGTGTTAGTTAGAGCGTATGTTCTGTAAACATCTTCTCCTGTTTTTAACTTATTAATCTTTTCTTGCCCTGATATTAATAGTTAATCGGCTCTCTTGTAAACAGTTGATAATTAAAGGGTTGCAATAATATCACCACGTATTTAACAACTTCCTAATTTCCGGCACATTAAACCCATAATTATTTATGGTAACATATTTCAGTACAAGAATTCTCAACTCTCAATTTATTAAAGTTTTGGCAAATTACAACAAACAATTTATCTTTGCAATTCATACAATAGACACAAATACCTATGTCCTTACGGGTTGAAAACATCACAAAATATTACGGAAACCAAAAAGCACTTGACAACGTAAGTTTTAAAGTAGAAACAGGCGATATTGTAGGCTTCTTAGGACCTAACGGTGCAGGAAAATCTACAATGATGAAAATTATAACAGGCTATCTGACACAAAACGAAGGCGAAGTATTAGTAAACGGATTAAATACTCGCAAAGATTTACATTCAATTCGCAGACAAATAGGCTATCTTCCTGAGCATAACCCACTTTACACCGATATGTACATAAAAGAGTATTTGCGATACGTAGCAAAACTCTACGGACAAGCCCGAAATTTAGATACCCGAATAGCCGAAATAATAGAAATGACGGGGTTGTCGCCGGAACAACATAAAAAAATAAAACAACTATCGAAAGGATATAGACAAAGAACCGGACTTGCAGCCGCTCTCGTACACAACCCCAAAGTGCTTATATTAGATGAACCCACAACCGGACTCGACCCTAACCAGATAATAGAAATAAGGCACTTGATACAAAATGTGGGAAAGGATAAAACAGTATTCCTATCAACCCACATAATGCAAGAAGCTGAAGCATTGTGCAATAGAATTATCATAATAAACAAAGGTAAAATAGTTACCAACAGAAAAGCCACAGAACTTAAATCAATAACTGATACCTTTGCTTATTACATAACAGAATTTGATAAAGAACCCGAAAAAGAAAAGCTACTCGAAATACCCGGCATCGTTGAAATAAAAAAACAAACAACAAATTTATATCGTATAAAAGCAAATGACGATAATGATACCACAACTCATATTTTTAACTTTGCCGTAAAAAATAAACTCGTAATAAAAACCATGTACAAAGAAAAAGACAGCATGGAAAATATTTTTAGAACCCTTACAAAATAACAATAAACAAGATGACATACCTTTTCACATCAGAATCAGTTTCGGAAGGACATCCGGACAAAGTAGCAGACCAAATTTCAGATGCTCTATTAGATGAACTTTTACGACAAGATCCAAACTCAAAAGTAGCCTGCGAAACATTAGTTACCACAGGTTTGACAGTAGTAAGCGGAGAAATAAAAACCAAAGCATGGATAGACGTACAAAAAGTAGCCCGTGAAGTCATAGAAAATATAGGATATACCAACTCCGATTATAAATTCGACAGCGAATCATGCGGAGTAATAAGCTCAATACACGAACAATCACCGGACATTACAAGAGGCGTAGAACGAAACGCAAATGAACAAGGTGCAGGCGACCAAGGAATTATGTTCGGATATGCCACCGACGAAACCGAAAATTATTTGCCCTTACCATTATATCTCTCGCACTTAATACTTTATGAGCTTTCAGCAATACGTCGCGAAGGCAAAGAGATGCTATACCTACGTCCCGACTCTAAATCACAAGTTACCGTAAAATACGACAGCAACGACAATGCTATTGCTATTGACACAATAGTTATTTCAACCCAACACGATGAGTTTATAACAACCGAAAACGGCAAAACTCAAGAAAACGCAGACCGCGAAATGTTGGATAAAATAAAAACAGACATACAAAATATACTGATGCCTCGCATTAAAAACATAGTGAGAGACGATTTGAAACAAATGTTGGACAAAGGATACAAATTACTTGTAAATCCTACCGGAAAATTTGTAATAGGCGGTCCGCACGGCGACACAGGACTTACAGGAAGAAAAATTATAGTAGACACATACGGCGGACGAGGCGCACACGGCGGAGGAGCATTCTCGGGTAAAGACGCATCAAAAGTAGACCGCTCGGCAGCATACGCCGTAAGACATATTGCTAAAAACTTTGTGGCAGCAGGAGGCGCAAAAGAAATCTTAGTACAAGTAGCCTACGCAATAGGTGTAGCAGAACCGGTAGGGTTTTACGTTAATACCTACGGAACAGCAAAAGTAAAAGATGAAAACGGAAACACAATGTCCGATGGAGAAATAGCCCAAAAATTACAAAAAATGTTCGACATGCGTCCCGCATCTATAATAAAAAGGTATAATCTTACAAAACCCATCTTCTTGAAAACAGCATCATTCGGACACTTCGGACGTGATACCTTCTCAAAAGAAATAACTCTGAACTATGATGGTAAAGAAACAAAAGAAAATGTAGAATTTTTCTCATGGGAAAAATTAGACCAAACAGAAGCTATAAAAAAAGCATTCAATATACCAACAAATCGTTAAATTAGGTATTGAAAATTAAAAACTCAAATTATTGATAATTAGATAGTTGTAAATACACCTACCTCTCTACAAATCTCTGATTACCAACAACTTACAGAGGCAATAAACTATTGATATAAAATGTCTAAAACAGCACTAATAACAGGCATTACAGGTCAAGACGGTGCATATCTTGCGGAACACCTTATAAAGAAGGGATACACGGTTCACGGAATAAAACGCCGCAGTTCGCTTTTTAATACGGAACGAATAGACCACCTCTATTCAGACCCTCACGAAATAGAACGCAAACTAATCCTGCACTATGGCGACCTCACCGATAGCACAAACATAATTAGAATAATAAAAGAAACAGAACCCGACGAAATATATAACCTTGGTGCTATGAGCCATGTGAAAGTGAGTTTTGAAATGCCCGAATACACCGCCGATACAGATGCTTTAGGTACGCTCAGAATTTTGGAAGCTATACGATTATTAGGTTTAAAAGATAAAACAAAATTTTACCAAGCATCAACAAGCGAACTATACGGTTTAGTGCAAGAAACACCCCAAAAAGAGACTACTCCATTCTATCCGAGAAGCCCATACGCAGTTGCAAAATTATACGCATATTGGATTACTGTAAACTACCGCGAAGCCTACAATATGTATGCCTGCAACGGTATACTTTTCAACCACGAATCACCAATACGAGGCGAAACATTCGTTACACGCAAAATAACAAGAGCAGCGGCACGCATAGCATTAGGACTGCAACATAAAATGTATATAGGCAACATGTCGGCAAAACGCGACTGGGGACATGCCAAAGACTACGTGAAAGCAATACACCTCATGCTGCAACAAAATAAACCCGAAGATTTTGTAATAGCCACCGGACAAACCACCGAAGTCAGAGAATTTATACGTATGGCATTCAAAGCCTTAAATATAGACATAGAATTTAAAGGCAAAGGTACAGAAGAAAAAGCATATATTACGCAAGCCAAAGGAGAGGCTGCAAAATATTTAAAATCGGGCGATTGCATAGTAGAAGTAGACACACGATATTTCAGACCCACCGAAGTAGACCTTCTATTAGGCGACCCCACAAAAGCCAAAGAAAAACTAAACTGGCAACCCCAATATAAACTCGAAACACTCGTACAGGAAATGATTGAAAGTGATTATAAACAAATGAAAAAAGAACAATGGACAAAAAAAGGAGGTTTTGAAATACAAAACCAATTTGAGTAATTACCTATAAATAAAGAGCATACGAAAACATCACACATACAAAACCAAAATGAAACTTCAAAAAACAAAGATTTTTTGTAAAAAAACGAAAAAATCTTTGTCTATAAATAAAAAACATCTAAATTTGCAACCGCATCTTGACCGATGGTGTAATGGTAGCACTGCAGATTTTGGTTCTGTTAGTCTAGGTTCGAGTCCTAGTCGGTCAGCAAAAGCACTTTGATACCAATCAAAGTGCTTTTTTTCTTAATTGAGTTTTTATTATAAAAAAAAATTTATACCTTAGTTGCAAATTTTAAAAATCGCACAAAATGAGAAAATTCACTAAATTATTCAGCCTTATCACTTTATTAGGAGTGGTTATTTTTAGTCTACCCAATTGCGAAGGTGAAGGAAAAAAGAACAACGAAGTCGATTCTTTAATAGAAGTAACCGAAATTACAGAAGATAACCTTACTTTTTATCTCATTCCCTCGCCCAAAGACATGTTTGCATTTACTAAAAACACCAATTTGAAGTTTTCCGAAGCCGTACTCAACCCCCAAGAAAATGCCGACAAATACTTAGATACCAAAACTCAAGAAACCGGCTTTGGAATATACTCCGCCGACTTAGCTTATGCAGCTTCATTTAACCAAACAAATAAAGCCGGCGAATACATAAAAATAGTACGAAACCTAAGCGACGAAATAGGGGTAACAATTTTTGACGAAAGTTTAATTAAAAGAATTGATTACATTCCCGAAAACGAAGACTCGTTAATGCGTATAACAAACGATACATACCACGACATAGTTAAATTCCTTGAACGCAACGAACGCGAAGCATCACTCGCACTTATTTCGGCAGGCGGCTGGATAGAAAGTTTATATATCGTAATTAACTTAGTAGGCGACTACAAAAAAGATAATAAAGTAATACAACTTATTGCCGACCAAAAAAATATTTTCGAAAATCTCGTATTATTTTTAGAACAAAATAAAGAAAATAAAGATATAAGTGCCTTACTCGAAGACATAAAACCAATACGTAAAGTATATGAAAGTCTGGAGGTTACAAAGATTGAAAAGAATGATAAAATAAACAATCCTGAAAATAAATTTATCGTTGGAGGAGCTACAAAAATAATAATTACCAAAGAACAATTTTATGATTTAAAGGAAGCAATTTCATCTGTAAGAAATAAAATTACACTAAATAACGTTTAGTAAAAAAAATAGAAAAAAACTTTAACATGAAAACTTTAAAATTACACCTCATCTCATTACTTATCTTGACACCTTTATTCTCTTTTTCGCAAGGAGACTGCTCAAGTTTTTTCAAATACAGAAATCCGGAACCTCCTTATGAGTACAACGACCAATCAAAAGGTGCTGTGTGCGTTAGCGGGAACTCCTACGATTTTAACCTCCCTCTAATCAAAGGCAAAGATTACAGATTGAAATTTTATGCAGCTCCGATATTCGACAACCGAATAAGGTTTAAAATAATTGATGAAAGTTCAAACAAAACTGTATTGGACTTACCGGGTGAAAGCGACTCCGGTGTGGCAGGAACATCCGCCTTGCAAGAATACTTCAACGAAGAAGACGGTAAAATGGTACACCCTTATTTTGACTTTTATCCTGTAACATCAACAAACCTCAAGATAATTATAGATGTTTTGCCGGCTCCGGGACAAAAAGAAGCTGAAGCAGCAGGTGCAAAAGTTCCCGACAAAATTTTAAAAGGTTGTATTACGGTAGTAATATTAGACAAACCTGCAGTTGATTCATCTTTTTAAAATAATCAAATAAAAAAAAGATAATAGCTAAAAATTTAAACAGACTGCTTTTATAAAAAACAAGCAGTCTGTTTTGTTTATATAGAAATACCTTTACATCTAAAATTAAATTATATGAACATATTTTACGATATATTCATCATATTATACACTCTCGCATTAAAAATAGCAGCTATTTTTAATAAAAAAGCAGCAATGAGAGTAAAAGGATTAAAAAAACAACAAAAAATAATTGACAATTTTAAACACAATAATAAAAAATGTATATTAATGCACTGTGCTTCGCTGGGAGAGTATGAACAAGGCAGACCTTTGCTGCAAAAATTTAAAGACGAACATCCCGAAATGTTAAGAGTTTTAACATTCTTTTCGCCATCGGGTTACGAAAAAAGAAAAAATACACCCGAAGCCGATTATGTTTTTTATTTGCCACCCGACACCAAAAAACAAGCTCGAAAATTTATAAATACAATAAAACCTGATTTAGCTGTTTTTGTAAAATACGAATTTTGGTTCAGACACTTAGAAGCAGTAAAAAAACAAGGGGGTAAAAATATTTTGATAGCCGGAATTTTCCGTGAAAAACAACATTTTTTTCGTCCCGTAAAAAAAATAATGCCTAAAATTCTTGACCAATTTAATTTTTTCCTTTTACAGAATAAAGAATCGGTAGAGATTTTAAACAAAGCCGGTTATAAAAATACAGTATTGGCAGGCGACCCCAGATTTGACCGAGTAATTACAATAGCTGCAAAATCGGAAGCAATACATAAAATAGAAACTTTCAAAAAAAATAGCTTATTAATAATAGCCGGAAGTACTTGGAGTGAAGATGAGAAACTTTTATCCGAATACATAAAAACAAAAACTGATATAAAAATAGTAATTGCGCCTCATGAAATTCATAGCGATAGAATTAATTATGTTTCTAAATTATTTCAGGATAAAGTGATACTTTTTTCGCAAGATAAAATTCAAAATTCTGACGCTCAATGTATGATTATTGACAATATAGGTATGCTGTCGAAAATATATCGATATGCAGATATTTGCTATATTGGAGGAGGCTTTGGAGCCGGCATACACAATACGCTGGAAGCCGCAGTTTACAGGAAGCCTGTAATATTCGGACCTAAGTATAAAAAGTTTTCGGAAGCATGTGAACTTGTAAGCCGGAAAGCTGCATTTGCAATAAAAAACTATACCGAACTTAAACAAATAAGCGACCGCCTTTTAACAAATTCAAACGACCGCCTTAAAGCCGGTAACAAAGCTAAATTATATTGCGAAAAAATGCGAGGCAGTACAGACAAAAGTTATAAAAAAATATTAGAAATACTAAGATGATGAATTTCCAAAATATAAGAGCGTTATAAACAAATATAGTTATGTCGTTATTTATATATGCGAAGTTCATCAAACTTAAAGGACGCAAGGGCTAAAACTTGTAAATTAAAATTAAATAGTTATTCTAATTTAGCACCATGCTTTATTGCAAAAACTTTCGGACTTTAGTATTAAAGGTTAAAAAAATCACCTTTTTACGTCGCCCGTAACACTTTTGAAAAACTTTTTGAAAAAGTGTTCTACAAAATCAAAAAAACAAGTAACACCTCTATGGTTGCTGTAAGTGCTTTTTTATTAACATCTTACAGCTTCAATTGCGGCTGTTTTATAAAAAATACTGATAGATTTGTTTTATAATTTATAAAGAATATAAATTATGATGTATCTCTATCTAAGCTCTTGCAGGTAACAGGTTTATTATGAGGTAGTTAGATGTTGAGATTTATTGCAGAAAAAAAATAAAATTCATAGAAATCCATTTGTGTTAAAGAATTAAATTTAAAACGTTTCAAAATCCTAATTCCTAAAGCTTAATCAGTTTAAATAAAAATAGTATAAATTAGCAGTATAACTAATTGATAATAAACACTTTAGGCTTAAGTGGAAGTTGCAGCTGCGAAAATAAATACATATTAAAACAAGAAAGTAAAATTATTGGCACAAGAGCTAAGCGCTGATGAGAAATTTTATGACTTTTATCAGTATATGAAATAAGTTATTGTAATAAATTTGTAGGCTAATTTAGGGTTGTATTCTTAATACCTGCTTATTTTTCTATTCGGGAATTATTATAACAAATTTATTGCATATTTCGGGAATAAGGATAGAGGAAATTTTATAGTGTGTATTTTGGGGAAAATCTTAACAAGTCGTTAATTTTTGGCAGTATGCTGATAATTGACCTGTATTGAAGAAATGAAAGTCTATTTAGTTCCTTGATTATCAAGATTTTAATTTTTAAAATTTAATTCGTAATTTAGCGAATTATCGAAAACTAATTAAAAAAACTTAAATATATGCAATTTAAGCCGGAAAAATACAACATACTTGATAAATCAATGCAACCCTTTATAGATCCCGAAGAAATCCAATTTATATTAGACAATACAATTTCCACAACTGAAAAAATAAAAGAAATAATTGCTAAATCGCTTAACAAGAAACGTTTAAGCATGCAAGAAACTGCCGTGCTGCTCAATGCTTCTAAACCTGAAGATATTGAGCTGATAAAAGAAGGCGCACGTACTCTTAAAAGGAAAATATACGGCAATAGAATAGTACTTTTTGCTCCCCTGTACATAGGCAACAAGTGTGCTAACAGTTGTAAATATTGCGGATTTAGTGCAGAAAATAAAGATACCATAAGAAAAACCTTAGACCGAAATGAAATAATAAAAGAGATAGAAGCGCTGGAAGCAAATGGACAAAAACGTCTGATTTTGGTGTATGGCGAACATCGTGATTACAGCCCTGAATATATTGCCGATAATGTTAAAACTGCATATTCGGTGAAAAAAAACAAAGGCGAAATAAGGAGAGTTAATATAAACGCTGCCCCGCTTGATATAGAGGGTTTTAGAACTGTAAAAGAAGCCGGTATAGGAACGTATCAAATTTTTCAAGAAACATACCATCCCGAAGCCTATAAATGGTATCACACCAGAGGTAAAAAAGCCAATTTTGAAAATCGCCTTACATCATTAGACCGCGCTCAAGAAGCCGGATTAGATGATGTAGGCATAGGCGTATTGTTCGGACTATACGATTGGCGATACGAAGTATTAGGTTTGCTTCGACACACCAATCATCTTGAGGCATGCTTTAATATAGGACCTCATACAATTTCATTCCCCCGAATTAAAGATGCGTCGGGGCTTAAAGTAGGCGATAAATATTTTGTGTCGGATGAAGAGTTTGCTCTTCTAATTGCAATACTAAGATTGGCTGTGCCGTACACGGGTATGATTTTAACAGCAAGAGAAAGTGCAGCAGTAAGAGATGAAGTAATTGAATTTGGGGTGTCGCAAGTTGATGGAGGCACAAAAATAGAACTCGGCAGTTATTCCAAAATTCAAAATAAAGACCAAAATCTTAATCATGAGCAATTTAGAATAAACGACGAACGCTCCCTGAAAGAAATAATTAATGAATTATTAGACAAAGAAATGTTGCCGTCTTTTTGTACGGCTTGCTATCGTTTGGGGCGTACAGGTGAGCATTTTATGGAGTTTTCAGTACCCGGATTTATTAAAAAATACTGCACTCCGAATGCTATTTTAACACTTATAGAATATTTAGAAGATTATGCCGACGAGGCAACCAAAGAAAAGGCATGGAAAATAATAGAAAAAGACTTAAATAATTTACCCGACGATGAGGTAAAAAGAAAACTGATAGAACGAATAAAACTTGTACAAGAAGGAAAACGAGATTTATATTTTTAAACTGAATTATGTAATGAACTCTATGGGTTAACAACCAATAGCAATGAAAAAAGGCAAAGATCAAAAACCACATATAGGTATTTTCGGCAGACGAAATGTAGGGAAGAGTTCGCTCATCAACGCGTTGACGGGCGTTGACGTTGCTATTGTTTCAGATGTTGCAGGCACAACAACCGACCCCGTAAAAAAATCCATAGAAATATTCGGAGTGGGTCCCGCTATAATTATAGACACCGCAGGAATTGACGACGAAGGTAATTTAGGACAAAAACGTATAGAAAAATCATTGCAGATAATCAGCCAAATAAATGCGGCTATATTAGTTATTACAAACAACAGATTTGATGACGAAGAAGTAAAACTACTTCAAAAATTTCAAGAATATAATACTCCTTATCTCATAGTGCATAACAAAGAAGATGAGGAAACATTAAACGACAAAACAAGAAGTATTATAAAACAAAAGACCAATACTCCGGTTATTCCTTGTAGCGTTAAAGCATCAAAAAATTTTCCCGAACTAATAGAAGCCCTAAAAAGAACCATACCCGAAACAGCATATAAAAAAACAACCCTGTTGGAGGGCTTAGTTGATGAAAATGATATAATTATGCTGATTACGCCAATTGACAGTGAAGCGCCGGAAGGCAGAATGATATTGCCACAAGCTATGACTATTCGGGAAATACTCGACCACAATGCCATTAATATTGTATTGAAAGAAACCCAAATAGAACATTTTTTCAAACATAATAATATAAAACCAAAACTGATTATTACCGATAGTCAAGCATTCAATTTTGTAAATAAAGTAGTGCCGCAAAACCTCCCTTTAACGGGGTTTTCAGTACTATTTGCACGCATGCGAGGACCTTTTGAAGATTACATAAAGGGAGTGCGAAAACTATCGAACTTAAACGACGGTGACCGAATACTTATGCTCGAGAGCTGTGTACACCAAGTAAGTTGCGAAGATATAGGGCGATACAAATTACCTAATTGGATAAGGAAATTTTCTAAAAAAGAATTAAATTTTGATATAGCCCCCGGCTTATCAACCATAGAACGCCCAATGACCGATTATAACTTAGTAATTCAGTGCGGAGGCTGCATGATTACTCGACAGCAAGTGCTTAACAGATTAAAACCCGCTTTGGATGCAGGTATACCCATTACAAATTACGGATTGTCAATTGCATACATGAACGGAATTTTAGACCGTGCATTAACACCTTTTATTAATACAAAAAAAACATCAATTTAATCCTATGGCAACATTTATTAACATATTAAACAAAAAAGTGTTTTCAAAAGAAGACATTATTTGTTTGCTTGCTGCCAAAGGAAACAATCAAAATTTGCTGTTTGAAAAATCAGGTGAAATTTTGAAACAAAACATAGGAAATAAAATTCACCTCAGAGGTTTGATAGAGTTCTCAAATATTTGTATTAAAGATTGTCTGTATTGCGGCATACGAAAATCCAATAATAGTCAGAAACGCTTTGTAGTGAGCGAAGACGAAGTGATAAAAAGCGCCATGAATGCTTTGGAGAAAAATTACGGAAGCATAGTTATTCAATCAGGCGAAAGAACCGACAAAGTTTTTATAAACCAAATAACCCGACTTCTGAAACAAATTAAGTCGTTGAGTAATGGGAAGTTAGGAATTACACTGTCTTTGGGCGAACAAACTTTAGATACATATAAAAAATGGTTCGATGCAGGCGGACATCGTTATTTGTTGCGCATAGAAAGTTCCAACAAAAAACTTTACAATAAGATACACCCCGACAACGCATTACACCGTTTCGATAAACGTTTGGAAGCGCTATATAACATCCGAAAAGCAGGATTTCAATTAGGAACGGGCTTTATGATAGGACTACCGTTTCAAACAATTGAAGATATGGCAGATGATTTATTATTTTTAAAAAAAATTGATATAGATATGGTGGGCATGGGACCTTATATAGAACATGAAGATACACCATTGTACAAGTACAAACATTTGTTAGTAACGAAAAAAGAAAGATTAGAGTTAGCTCTAAAAATGATAGCCGTATTACGACTTATGATGCCCGATATAAATATTGCATCAACTACCGCACTGCAAGCAATTGCACCCGACGGACGCGAAAGAGCATTACAATATGGAGCAAATATTTTAATGCCGAATATCACTGCGGGTAATTACAGCGACAATTACAACTTGTACGAAGGCAAACCCGATACCAAAAAAAATATTACAGAAGACAGCGTTAATGCGATAGATGTACGAATGATGAATATAAATAAAATGATAGCTTACAACGAATGGGGCGACTCAAAACATTTTTACAATAGAAAAACAGTCTTAAATTATTATAGAAACTAAAAAAATAAGGTCAATATGAAGTTATGTAATATCATTTCACTTCTCAACGCAAAAGTAATCAGCCAAAAATACGATACTGATAAATTTGTGAGCAAAGGTTTGTCGTCAGACCTAATGAGCGACGTTTTGACCGTTGATACAAAAAATATTCTGTTACTTACAGGACTTAGTAACCTACAAACCATAAGAACAGCCGAAATAGCAGAAGTTGATGTAGTGGTAGTGGTAAGAAATAAATCAATTTCTAAAGAAATGATTGCTTTAGCTGATGAAAATGACATCGTACTGTTAAGTTGCGAGTACTCATTGTTTAAAGCAACAGGAATTTTGTATAACGCAGGCTTAGAGTCTGTATATTAAATATAAAAACAATGCACTTTGAATTTTTTGTAGAAGGCGGAGATTTTTCTAAAGCAGGAGTTGCTTCCAGCGAATTAAAACGTTTGTTGAAACAACTAAACATAAAACCTGCAATAATAAAAAAAACAGTGGTTGCGCTATACGAAGCAGAAGTAAATATAGTAGCTCATGCTTACGAAGGGAAAATCATGATAGACCTAAGTCCCGAAAAAATATATATTGTTTTAGATGATAAAGGACCCGGTATTCCCGATATAAATTTAGCAATGCAAGAAGGTTACTCTACTGCATCGGCAAAAGTACGCGAAATGGGATTTGGCGCAGGAATGGGAATACCCAATATTAAAAACAATTGCGATGAATTGAAAATAAGCTCCGAAGTGGGCAAGGGAACAAAATTAGAAATAACGACAAAAATCAACGTTTAAACAACTATGTCGGAAGAAAAAACTTTTTTTCATACCTTACAATTCAGTGAAGACCTGTGTATAGGTTGTTCTCACTGTGTTTCCGCATGTCCTACGGAAGCACTGAGGGTGAAAAACGGAAAATCCATATTGTTGTTAAACCAATGTATAGACTGCGGAAAATGCTCTGAGGCTTGTCCGACAGATGCAATTAATATAGACCATGACGATTTTGAACACATATTTGAATACAAATACAGAGTGGCACTTATACCGGCAGTGTTTATAGGACAATTCCCTGAAGATATTTCCATAAATTTAATTTATAATGCTATAAGAAAAATAGGATTTACCCATATATACGAAGCCAACAACGGAGTAGAAATCTTAAAAGAACAACTCCCGAAATACCAAAAAGAAAACCCTATAAAACCATTAATATCAACCTTCTGTCCTGCTATTGTGAGGCTTATACAGGTTCGTTTCCCTTTGCTTGTCGAAAATCTTATACTACAAAAAACACCAATGGACATTGCAGCTCTTTTTGTAGAAAAAGAACTAAACGCAAGAGGTATAGATTCAGAAGATATAGGAATATTCTATATAACGCCTTGTGCTGCCAAAACAGTGGCTATTAAAGACCCCGTGGGCGAATACAGCTTACCCGTTGTAGGCTCTATTAATATGAACGTATTTTTCAATAAAACATACAGTTACATAAAACGCAAACAAGTTACGGAAGCCGAACAATTATACAACGATAATCTTTCACCGGAAGCATTAAAATTTTCATTAACAGGTGGAGAAATGGAAATAGCCGAAGGAAAAAGCATAGCCATAGATGAGATAAACAATGTAATTGAATTTCTTGAAAAGGTAGAAAACGAAGAAATAAAAGGCATTGACTTTTTGGAACTAAGAGCCTGTGATGAAAGTTGTGCCGGTGGTGTACTCACAACGACTAATAAATTTATTACGACCTGCCGACTTAAAAACATAGCTTCAAAACATAAGGACGAAAAAAATCCGTGTTTCCCTGATATCCTTTCGCGTAAAGATGAACTGATACAACACATGCAGATAGGTAAAATATTGCCACGTTCTATGATGAAATTAGATGACAACATAGACAAAGCATTTGAAAAAATGACCGAAATAAACAAAATATTGGAACAATTGCCGAAAGTAGACTGTACCATGTGTGGAGCTCCAAATTGCAAATCATTGGCGGTAGATATTGTACAGGGAAATGCTACGATAGAACATTGTATATTTATTCAAAAAACATTAGAACAACAAGGCGCACTGTCCCCGCTTGAAATAGCCGAAAAATTTAACGATGTATGGGGCAGTCATAAAACAAATAAACAAAAACTATGAACGTAGAACAACTTTTAGAAAAATTAGACCTTACCGTTGTGAGCGGAAAAGAAGGACTTAAAAATGAAATCTCAGGCGGCTACACTTCCGACCTTTTAAGTGATGTTATGGGGCATGCCAAAGAAGCCCAAGTTTGGATAACCCTACAAACACACAAAAACGTAATGGCGATAGCTTCGCTGAAAGACCTTGCTGCCGTAATCCTCGTCAAAGGACTAAAACCCGAAGACGATATGGCAGAGCAAAGCAATATAGAAGGCATACCTGTATTGACAACCAATAAACAGGCTTTTGAAATATCAGGTGAATTATATAAATTATTAGAAAAATAAAAACATGCCATTATTTAAAGCAGACTTGCATATTCATACAGTACTTTCTCCTTGCGGCTCATTAGATATGAGTCCCGGAAATATTGTGCAAACTGCTTTGGATAAACAAATAGATATTATAGGAATAACAGACCACAATAGCACAAGACAATGCGAAAGTGTTTTAAAGGCAGCCGAAGGAAAACCTATTAGCGTTTTTTGTGGTGTGGAAATAACAAGTAAAGAAGAAGTACATTGTTTGGCATTTTTTGAAACTAAATCAGAACTGGAGCAATTTCAAAAATATTTAGATATTTATTTGCCAAATATAAGCTATAATCCGGACAAATTCGGATACCAAGTAGTGGTAGATGTAGACGAAAACATTATTTTTGAAGAAAAACGTTGGTTGGTGCCGGGCATTAATCAAAATATTAACGAAATTGAACACAAAGTACACGAGCTGAACGGAATATTTATACCGGCACACATAAATAAACCCAAAAATAGTTTAATTGCACAGTTAGGATTTATTCCAAGAGACCTAAAAGCTGATGCCTTTGAAATTTCAAGACACATCAGCCGACAAAAAATGGTAGAGCAAGATAACTATTTGATTGATAAAACATTATTGCAAGATTCTGATGCTCATTTTCAGAATGAAATAGGCAGTGTATATAATATTTTTGATATGGAAGAAGCAACATTTAGTGAATTTAGAAAAGTGATAAAACAAGAAAACGGACGAAAAATTTTATTAAAATAAAACAATCTATGATTAAAAGACGGAAAACAGAAGACCGAAGTCAAACTTCCAACTTCCAATTTCCAACTAAAAAAACAACCAAATGAAAGATATAGCACTACACATATTAGACATAACACAAAATGCGATAAAAGCACAAGCAACTCGTATTGAAATAATATTTGATGAGCTATATAATCAATCGCTGACAATAACTGTTGCCGATAATGGAAAAGGTATGGATGAAAATCTTTTGAAAAATGTAACCGACCCATATACCACAACGCGTACAACCAGAAAAGTAGGTTTAGGAATACCATTATTCAAACAAAATGCAGAAAGAACAGGCGGTAAATTTGAAATAAACTCAACTTTAGGCAAAGGCACAACCCTAAAAACAGTATTCAATACTCAACATTTAGACTGCCTGCCGTTGGGCGACATGCCCGGAGTTATATCATTATTGGTTAATGCAAATCCCAATATAGATTTCAAATACCAACACACTGTTAACGACAAAACATATCTTTTTGATACAATTGAAGTGAAAGAAGTACTCGGAGATACACCCATAAACACCCCCGAAATACAACAATTTATAAAAGAAATGATAAAAGAAAATATAACAGAATTATATACCAATTTTTATTAACCATATAAAATAATCAAAAATGTCTAAAGTAAAATCACTGGCAGATTTACGTAAAATCAAAGAAAATGTACAAAACAAAATGGATTTACGTGAAAAAAGCGAAGACCCCGAAAATGTTATTCAAATAAGAGTAGCAATGGCAACTTGCGGAATTGCCTCAGGAGCAAAAGATATTATGGAATATCTTATGCTGGAGCTTGATAAAAGAAATGTCAATGCTATTGTAACCCAAACAGGCTGCATGGGATATTGCTATGCAGAACCTACAATTGAAGTAACAATACCCGGACAAAAACCGGTAGTTTACGGACATGTAGACAATGAAAAAGCCGACGAAATTATGGAAAAACATATCATACAAGGAAAACTCGTAGACGGAATTATTCCAACCAATTACGAAACTATTGATTAATAATGGCGAATTCTAAAAATTCATAAATCAAAGTTTTTAAAATTTTAAAATAAGGTAGAGCTAAGTGTTTTTAGAATTAACCTAATGTAAGATTTTAGCTATAACGACATAAATTAATAGCAATGGAAAAATACAAAATGCACTTATTGGTATGCGGAGGTACAGGATGCCACGCATCACAAAGTAATCAATTATTAGACAATTTAAAAGACGTACTTAAAGAACATAACATAGAAAAAGACGTAGACGTAATTGCTACAGGATGTTTTGGATTTTGTGAAAAAGGACCTATTGTTAAAGTAATGCCCGACAATACTTTCTACACACAAGTTACTCCCGAAGACGCTCGCGAAATAATAAACGAACATGTTATAAAGGGACGAAAAGTAGAACGATTACTATACGTAGACCCCAAAAAAGACAAACACATTTCGGATTCAAAACACATGGATTTCTATAAAAAACAATTGCGTATAGCATTGCGCAACTGTGGATTTATAGACCCCGAAAACATAGATGAATACATCTCTCGAGACGGGTACAGCGCGTTAGCCAAATGCCTCACGGAAAAAACTCCCGAAGACATAATAAATGAAATTAAGGCTTCCGGACTAAGAGGTAGGGGAGGTGGAGGTTTCTCAACCGGATTAAAATGGGAATTTACCTCTAAATCAAAAGCAGACCAAAAATATGTAGTTTGTAATGCCGACGAAGGCGACCCGGGAGCATTTATGGACCGCTCCATACTCGAAGGCGACCCCCATGCTGTATTGGAAGCAATGGCTATATGCGGATATTCAATAGGCGCTTCAAAAGGATATATATACATTAGAGCAGAATACCCATTAGCCATTAAACGTTTAAAAATAGCAATAGAGCAAGCAAGAGAATACGGTCTGCTCGGAGACAATATTTTTGAAACAGGTTTTAATTTTGATATAGAAATAAAATACGGCGCAGGAGCTTTTGTTTGCGGTGAAGAAACAGCCCTAATACACTCAATGGAAGGTTTAAGAGGCGAACCTACACTAAAACCACCTTTCCCAAGTGTGTCGGGATACATGTGTAAACCAACAAATGTTAACAATGTAGAAACATTTGCCAATATTACAGCAATAATAAACAAAGGAGCTGAATGGTTTGCAAGTATAGGTACCGAAAGATCAAAAGGTACTAAAGTATTTGCACTCGCCGGAAAAATAAACAATGTAGGACTTATTGAAGTACCTATGGGAACAACCCTTCGCGAAGTTATTTACGACATTGGAGGCGGTATAAAAGACGGTAAGAAATTCAAAGCCGTTCAAACCGGTGGACCATCAGGAGGTTGCCTTACAGAGAAACATCTCGATACCCCTATAGATTTCGATAACTTGCTTGCAGCAGGCTCAATGATGGGGTCGGGCGGGATGATAGTTATGGATGAAGACGACTGTATGGTAGCAATGGCAAAATTTTATTTGGAATTTACAGTAGAAGAATCTTGCGGAAAATGTGCACCTTGCCGAGTAGGAAACAAACGTCTTTATGAAATATTAGAACGAGTAACTCAAGATAAAGGTACGCCTAAAGACCTGCAACTGCTCGATAATCTCGGACACGTAATAAAAGACACCTCATTGTGCGGATTGGGACAAACCTCGCCAAACCCGATTCTTTCAACAATGAAAAATTTTGCCGAAGAATATAGAGCACACGTAGAAGACCATGAATGCCCAAGCGGACAATGTGTAGCATTTAAACGATATACGATAGATGAAGAACATTGTATAGGCTGCATGGCTTGTGCCAGAAACTGTCCTGTTAATGCTATTGAAGGAGCAAAGAAAAAAGTACATATTATCGACCAAGAAATATGTATAAAATGCGGAGTATGTATGACTAAATGTAAATTTGATGCTGTTTTACTAAACTAAATTATGGAAATGATTAATATAAAAATAGACGGAAAAGATTATAAAGTACCCAAAGGGTCAACAATATTAGATGCTGCTAAAAGCGTAGGAATAGATATACCTACATTATGCTATATGCACCTTCACGACTTAGATACTACACATAATCCTACCGGTTGTCGTATTTGCGTGGTAGAAATTAAAGGACGCAGAAACTTAGCACCGGCTTGTGCTACCGAATGTCTCGAAGGAATGGAAATAATTAATCAAAGCATAAGGGTATTAAACAGCCGAAAAACAGTTTTGGAATTAATTCTGAGTGACCATCCGGCTGACTGCCTTATATGTGCTAAAAACGGACATTGCGACCTGCAAAGCATGGCGCAAGATATGGGTATAAGAGAAATACATTACAAAGGCGAAAAATCTACTTACATTCAAGACAAATCAGATGCTATTGTAAGAGATATGAACAAATGTATCGGATGTAAACGTTGCTTAACAATGTGCAATGAAGTACAAAGTGTAGGAGCGCTCACAGCTATAAATCGAGGATTTACTTCAGTTATGGCACCCCCGTTTGAAATGAAACTTAAAGAAAGTGTATGTACCTACTGTGGGCAATGTGTTGCCGTTTGTCCTACTGCCGCACTAACAGAGGTAGACCACACATACAATATCATTAGAGCATTAGCAGACCCAACCAAAACCGTTGTAGCACAGACAGCGCCGGCAGTAAGAGCAGCGCTTGGCGAAGAGTTCGGATACGAACCCGGCACATTGGTTACCGGAAAAATGGTGTCTGCCTTGAAAGAACTGGGTTTTGATTATGTATTCGATACCGACTTTGCTGCCGACCTTACCATTATGGAAGAAAGTACAGAGTTGTTAGACCGCCTGACAAGGCATCTCAACGGCGATAAGACTGTTAAACTGCCCTTGTTGACCTCATGCTGTCCGGGTTGGGTAAGTTTCTTTGAACATCAATTCCCCGACATGACGGATATTCCTTCTTCAGCACGTTCGCCTCAGCAAATGTTTGGAGCAATAGCTAAATCTTACTTTGCTGATAAAATAAACGTAAAACGTGAAGATGTAGTTGTAGTGTCAATTATGCCTTGTCTTGCTAAAAAATACGAATGCAGCAGAGAGGAATTTACCGTAGATGGAAATCCTGATGTAGATTACTCTATATCTACTCGAGAATTAGCTCGCCTTGTGAAACAAGCAGCCCTCGATTTCAAAGACCTGCCGGAAGGTGAATTTGACCAACCTATGGGAGAATCTACCGGAGCAGGTGTTATTTTTGGAACTACCGGAGGTGTTATCGAAGCTGCTACGAGAACGGCTTATGAAAGATTTACAGGTAAAAACTTAGAAAAAGTTGTTTTTGAAGATATGCGAGGCATGACCTGGCTAAAAGAAGCTACGGTTGATTTTGACGGATTACCTGTGAAAATAGGTATTGCACACGGATTGGGAAATGCCAGAAAATTATTGGAAGATATAAAAGCCGGTAAATCTAAATACCATGCAATAGAAATTATGGCTTGTCCAGGCGGCTGCATAGGCGGTGGCGGACAACCGTTGCATCATGGAGATTCAGCGGTCTTAAAAGCTAGACAGAGTGCTATTTATAGCGAAGACGAGCGTAAAGTAATTAGAAAGTCTCATAAAAACCCGTCTATTATTAAACTTTATGAAGAATTTTTGGGTGAACCTATGAGTGAAAAAGCTCATGAATTGTTGCACACAAAATATTTTGATAAGAGTATACATATAGACGTAACTAATGACTAAATTTTCAATAAAAAACATACTAAAATTATGAGAACTATTTGCGAAAAAAATATAGCTAAAATAGAAGCCGTTTGTAAGGAATTTAATAATGATAAAGGTGAACTTATAAATGTATTGCATAAAGTGCAAGCTATGTTCGGATACCTGCCGGAAGTTGTTCAAGAAGTTATTGCGGAAAACTTAAATACTTCATTGGCACATGTTTACGGAGTAGTAACTTTTTATTCATTTTTTAATCTCACCCCAAAAGGCAAATACCCGATTAATATATGCACAGGTACTGCATGTTATGTACGAGGTGCTGAAAAAATATTAGATGAATTTAAAGAAGCATTAAATATTAAAGTAGGCGAAACAACCCCCGACGGCAAATATTCACTTAACTGCCTCAGATGCGTAGGGGCTTGCGGTCTTGCCCCTGTGGTACTTGTGGGCGAAAAGGTTTACGGACGTGTTTCAATGGAAGAAGTGCGTAAAATATTGGAAGAATATGACAGTAAACCTTCGGAAAATTAGGTTTTTATGCTTTGACTTACAAAACAAACTGTAAATAAGCCTTACAGTATGGTTTTATAAAAAAAGCCCCGTTTTTTTACTATACTTTGAAAAAACGGGGCTAACTATATTTACCTCAAATTATACAACCAGAAAATCAATGGTAGTTATGGGAAATTTTATAATTTTGCAAAGAAATTGCTCATTTTATATATTTTAAATAATAATCATGACAAATACGATATTAAATCATAGAACCGTAAGAAAATACAAACCTGATGAAATTCCTGAAAGTATTTTAAACGAAATTTTAGAAGCCGGAATAAGAGGTTCAAATACAGGTAATATGCAGGCATACAGCATAATAGTTACTACAAATCAAGATTTGAAAAACAAACTTTGGGAATTGCATTTTAAACAAGACATGGTAAAACAAGCCCCTGTTGTTATGACTTTTTGTTCTGATTTCAATCGTTTTAATAAATGGTGTGTGCAAAACAAAGCTATACCGGGCTATGATAATTTTTTGTCATTTTACACGGCAAGTGTAGATGCCGTAATTGCAGCGCAAAATGTAGCTGTTTGTGCAGAAAGCAAAGGGCTTGGTATTTGTTATCTTGGAACTACGAACTATACTGCCGATAAAATAATAAAATTGTTGGAACTACCTCAAAATGTAATGCCTGTAACAACGCTTGTGGTGGGCTATCCCGACGAAAATCCACTTTTGACTGATAGACTTCCTGCCGCTGCTGTTATACACAACGAAACATATCAAGATTTTTCGGAAGAAAACATTAAAAAACTTTATGATAAACGCGATAATTCAGAAGAAACAAAAAAAATAATTAAAGAAAACAGCACCGAAACCTTGGCACAAGTGTTTACAAAATATAGATATACTAAGGAAAATAATGTTAATTTCTCAAAAATATTTATAGATACGCTTAAAAATCAGTTATTTATGAACCATGAAAAATAATTTGTAAAAAAACGTATATTTTTTTTTGTTGAAATAAAAAATAGTTTGATATTTGCACAAACAAAAATGGTGGATGTAGCTCAGTTGGTTAGAGCATCGGATTGTGGTTCCGGGGGTCGTGGGTTCGAATCCCATTATCCACCCTAAAAAAAGCCTCGAAAGTCTTTGTTTGTATGACTTTTGAGGCTTTTTTTTATGAAAATTCTAAAGGCAGAGAACGCAAAGGTTTCGCAAATAAATTCAATGTGCATTTTGCGAGCTTTACGGAAGGTCTTAACTAATTTGTACCATTATATCAGCAGCAGCTCCTGTACTTGCTTTTAATAAGCAAGGAATAATTGGAAATTTACTATTTGGGGCAAATAATAATACCAAACTATTTTTACAATAGGTATAAGGTGATATGCTTGGAATCTTGTGTACCGGAGCATCAACCACATGCCACCTACATATTTAATAAGTTTAAATTTGTTTAGTATAGTTGTTCATGCCACTTTAAATAATATTGGGTATGTTTAACCCAAACGACAAGCTCAAAATAATAACTTATTGTTTTTCAAAGTGCTAAAAATAGAGCTTGCTATTATTTTTCCATACATTTTTTTTTGTTCTTTAGTCACTCCCGTCCGAAAGTTTTCTAAAAAAAAGATATTTTCTTCTGTATCCCTTTATTTACAGAGATAATTTTAATTGTTTGTTAGAATTATCTATTTCA
>PDWJ01002117.1_pt1 | contig 22051 bp, 13 predicted proteins | sample 1430881 | NCBI WGS metagenome assembly PDWJ01 (sample SAMN01162460, study PRJNA174530) | Oral metagenome, whole genome shotgun sequencing project. | biome: Marine environment; feature: Marine mammal; material: Swab sample of the gingival sulcus; isolation source: swab sample of gingival sulcus... | reverse complement strand
GGCAAGCCCGCATGTCGAGCCGGGCAAGCCCGCATGTCGAGCCGGGCAAGCCCGCATGTCGAGCCGGGCAAGCCCGCATGTCGAGCCGGGCAAGCCCGCCGTCTCGACCCCACCTCTGCCCGATCGCTACCCAAAGCGGCGAGAGGCCGCTTCGGCCTCACCACGACCGCGCACCAGGGCGGAGACGGAGGCCTCCAGGCCCTCGAGGGTGAGGGGGAACATCGGGAAGAGGTCGCGGATCGCGCGCACGGTGATGTGGCGCCAGTAGCGCGGCAGCTCCGGGTTCAACCAGACGCAGCGCTCATAGTGGTCCGCGAGGCGCCGCATCCAGGCGATGCCTGGGGTGATGTTGTCTTGCCACCAGTCGATGGCGCCGCCCTGCTCGAAGAGCTCCATCGGGTGCATCATCGCGTCGCCGACGAGGATCAGCTTGTACTGCTCACCATAGCGCGCCAAGAGCTCGGGGACGGTGACCGCCTCCTCGAACCAGGCGTCCTCCCAGACCCGATCGTAGACGCAGTTATGAAAGTAATAGGCGTGGAAGTCGCGGAAATGCTTGCTCTGCATCGCCGCCGAGAAGAGCTGGCTCATCGAGCGAGCGTGGGGCGTCATGCTGCCGCCGACGTCCATCAGCAAGATCACCTTCACGTTGTTGCGTCGCGGCGGGCGCCAGACCAGCTCGAGCTCGCCGGCGTTTTTGCAGGTCTCGTCGACCGTCTCGTCGAGGTCGAGCTCGAGGCGCGAGCCCTCGCGGCGGAGGTCGCGGAGCTTGCGCAGCGCGACCTTCAGCTGTCGCACGTCGAGGGTCAGGTCTTGGCGGTAGGCGCGGAAACGGCGCGCTGCGGCGATCTGCGCCGCGCTGCGGCCGCCGCCGCCGCCGATGCGCACGCCGGAGGGGTGGTAGCCAGAGCTGCCGAAGGGCGAGGTGCCGCCGGTGCCGATCCAGCGGTTACCGCCTTCATGTCGCTCTTGCTGCTCGTTTAGCCGCTCCTCGAGCATCTCGCGCAGCTGGTCGAGGCTCAGCGCTTCGAGGGCCGCTCGATCCTCCGGCGAGAGGTACGCGAGCATCGCCGGATCGTCGAGCCACGCGGCGAGCTCGTCGGTGAGCTCGAGGGCGTCCCCCTCGATCCCCTTGAACACGACGGCGAAGGCCTGGTCGTAGGCGTCGAAGTGCGCCTCGGTGTGGACCAGCAGCGAGCGCCCGAGGTGATAGAACGCCGTGAGGCTGCTCTCGTGGAGCCCCTTCTCCAGCGCGCGCAGCAGCGCCAGCCACTCCTGCGTGCCCACCGGCACCTTGCGCCGGCGCAGCTCGTAGAGCAGGTCGAGGAGCATCGTGTTCGCCCGCTAGCGTCGCCGGCCGGAGGCCGCGGCCGCGACCGTCTCGAGGTCGCGCTCGTTTTTGATCAGCGTGCCGAGGAAGGGCGCCTGCAGGCTGAGCGATGTGGTGTCGATGCCCGACCGTCGCAGCGCCGCGATCCAGTCGAGGAGCTCGCTGGTCGAGGGCCGCTTGCGCAGCCCGTGGACCTCGCGCAGGGCGTAGAAGCTGGCGACGCAGTCGTCGAGCAGGCGCTGCTCGATCGTTGGGAAGTGCACCTTCACGATCGCGGTCATCGTCGCCGTGTCCGGAAACGCGATGTAGTGGAACACGCAGCGGCGGAGGAAGGCGTCGGGGAGCTCTTTCTCGTTGTTGCTGGTGATCACGACGATCGGCCGACGCTTGGCCTCGATGTGATCGGAGGTCTCGACGACGTCGAAGCTCATCGCGTCGAGCTCGTGGAGCAGGTCGTTGGGGAACTCGATGTCGGCCTTGTCGACCTCGTCGATCAGCAGCACCACCTGCTCGTCGGCGCGAAAGGACTGCCCGAGGGGGCCGAAGCGGATGTAGCGGCGGATGTCGCTGACGTCGGCGTCGCCGAAGCGGCTGTCGTGGAGGCGCTGCACCGTGTCGTAGACGTAGAGACCATCGGCGGCGCGGGTCGTCGACTTGATCTGCCAGCGCAGGAGCTTCAGGTCGAGCGCCTTGGCGATCTGCTCGGCGAGCATCGTCTTGCCCGTGCCCGGCTCGCCTTTGATCAGCAGCGGGCGCTCGAGGGCGATCGCCGCGTTGACGGCCTGCTCCAGCGGCGCGCTGGTGATGTACGCGTCGGTGCCAGAGAAGCGCAGGAAACCTGGCGTCAACACCTCACCGGCGGGGGCCGCCGTCTTCTTTTTGCCGAACATCTGCTTGCTCCTCGCCCCCGCGGAGCGAGCCACCGCGGGTCACGGCGCAAGCATGAGCGACGCGAGGCGTCAAAGCAACGACAACTGCCCCAGCGCCGCGTCTGCTCTTATCCGGTCAGGGGCGCGCGCCCGGCGGCACGATCTCGATACGTTTGCGCAGCGTGCTGACGCGCTCGCGGTCTGGATCGAGGAGCTGGATCTCGAGGTCGTAGAGCCCCCGCGGTAGGTCGCTCGGCACCTGCCACGTCGCCGTGAGGGGCACGCGGAGGGGCTGATAGGTGAGCGTGCGGTCGTATTTGAAGAGCTCCTTGTACTCGCGCAGGGCGACGCCGGTGGGCAGGCGTATTCGCAAGGTGCCCTTGACGCGCAGCTTATAGGTGGCGCGCTTGACCCGCTTGAGCTTGCCGCCGCCAGCGAGGACCTCGAGGTGGTATCTCCTGCCGCCGATGAAGGTGTCGCCTTTGATCCGGGGCAGGTCGGCGCGGCGGCGCACATAGAGCTTGTCGACGCGGAAGCTGCCCAGCGGTTTGGGCGCCTCGCCCTCGAGGTGAAAGGAGAGCTCGCGGGTGATGACCTTGCTCGCCAGCAGGTCTCTGGCGCGCAGCAGGACCTTGTATTTCGCCTGCGGCGCCAGCTTTGGCAGCTGGATCGGCAGCTGCATCGGGAAGCGCCCCACGCGGGCCCAGGTCTGAGAGCGGGGGCCTGAGAGCTGGGCTGCGTTCTTGCGTGCGAGGAACACGCCACCGGGGCCAGAGACGGCGAGGTCCACGGCGATCTTGCAGCGCCCCTTGTCGACCTTGAAGCCCTGCGTCGAGAAGCGCAGGAAGGCCTGCTCGCCGAAGCGGAAGGTGTCTCGCGGCAGCCGCCCCGCGTCGTAGAGGTGGGGGCTGACGATCGCGAAGCGCTTGGGCACGATCGCGATCGGCAGCTCCTTTTGGCTCTTGGCCTCGCCCGCGCTGACGGTCACGCGCAGCCGGTGTTTGCCCACGGCGACGCTGCTCGGCAGCGCGTAGCCGTAGGCGAAGGGATAGCTGCTCGGCGCGAAGAGCAGCCCGCCGCGGCGGAGCTTGCCGCGGTGCGTGGCGACGACGGCGCCGCTCGCGTCGAGCAGCTCGGTTTGCAAGGCGAGCTCGATGCGGTGCGCGCCGGTCGGGCCGCTCGTCGGCTGGATGCCGCCGACGGTCAAGGCCAGGGGGACGACCGAGCCGGCGGCCAGCTCGGCGTCGCCGAAGGTGCGCAGGGTGATCAGGGCGAGGCGCTGGGCCCGGGGCAGCTTGGCTCCCGCGATCTCGAAGCGACCCTCGGCGCTGCCCTGGCGGTTGCTCAGCAGGTCACGCACGGTGATCTGGACCGTATACGCTCCTGGCGGCACGCCGGGGTCGACGGTCAGCTTGGCGGCGGCGCGCAGCGAGCCGGCGGTCTTGGTCGGCGCCTTGCCCTCGAGGAGCTTCAGGTCTCGCTGGCGCAGCACGAGCTGGCGGCTCGCGTCGTCTCGGCGCACCTCGATGTCACCCCGGAGGCTGGCCTTGCCCTCTTTGTAGATGAAGCGGCTGACGCTGATCAGCGCGACCACGTGCTCGCCGCGGCCGAAGATCGCGTCGTCCCGATGGCCAGCGGGGCCGGCGAAGCTGACCTCGCGGACGTCGAGCCGCTGGCCCGGCGCCGTGGTTGGCGTCTTAAGTGTCTGGGGCGTCTTAGGCCTCTTGGGCGCCCTCTTTACGGCGCCTCCGGGTTGGCTGCCGCTCGCAGGCCGCGGTCGGGCCGCGCTGCCGCTGCCGCTTCTCGACGAGGGGCTATCACCTACGGGTTTGGTGCAGCTCGGGCAAGCCAGCGCTAACGTTGTGGTCAGGCCGAGCGCGGTAACAAGCTTCGATCCGAACAGTGGCATTTTGTCCCTCGGTAGGGTCAGGCAGGGCTAGAGCGCTGACCAACTTACCTCCCATCGCCGCGCTGGTCTGCGACATCACAGCGGTTGTCGCTCGTCGGTTGCTTGCTACCAGCAGGCGCCCTCCTCGCTCCTACGCTGTGATTCCGCATCTTTAGCGCAGCTCGGTCCGGTAAGTTGATCAGCGCTCTAGGGCAGCGGGACACGGAGCCTCATCGGGGTGAGGTCAGCGAGCGGTGTCGCTGGCGCGGGATTCGCGGATCACGCAGATCTTGATCTGCCCCGGGTAGGTCAGCTCGTTTTCGACCTTACGGGCGAGGTCCTTGCTGAGGATCGTGGCCATCGCGTCGTCGACCTTGTCCTGCTCGACGATCACACGCACCTCGCGACCGGCCTGGATCGCGTAGGCCCTCTCGACGCCGTCCTGCGCCTTGCATAGAGTCTCGAGGTCTTGGAGGCGCTGCACGAAGGACGCGAGGCGCTCGCGACGCGCGCCGGGGCGTCGGGCGCTGAGCTGGTTCGCGGCGTCGACGATATGCGCGAGCACGCTCTTGGCCTCGACCTCACCATGGTGTGCGGCGATGGCGTGGCTGACCTTCGGGCTCTCGCCGTACTTCTTGGCCAGGCTCGCGCCCACCGAGGCGTGCGATCCTTCGACCTCATGGGCGAGGGCCTTGCCGATGTCATGGAGCAGGCCAGCCCGTCGCGCCTGCTTGATCCCCAGCCCGAGCTCTGACGCGAGCAGACCGCTGACGTAACCCACCTCGACGCTATGAGCGAGCAGATTCTGTGCGTAGGACGAGCGGTACTGGAGCTCGCCGAGCAGGCGTACCAGCTCCGGGTGCACGCGGTGGAGGCCGAGGTCGAAGACGGCCTGCTCACCCGCCTCTTTGCAGGAGGCCTGGACGTCGTCTTTGGAGCGCCGCACCACATCCTCGATGCGCGAGGGGTGGATCCGCCCATCGGCGATCAGGCGTGTCAGCGCGAGGCGGCCAACCTCGCGACGCACGGGGTTGAAGCAGGAGAGGATCACCGCCTCGGGGGTGTCGTCGATGATCAGGTCCACCCCCGTCGCCGCCTCGAGGGCGCGGATGTTGCGCCCCTCTCGGCCGATGATCCGCCCCTTCATGTCGTCGTTGGGGAGCTGCACGACGGCGACGGTGCGTTCGCCAACGTACTCGCTGGCATAGCGCTGGATCGCGGAGGCGATGATCGTCGTCGAGCGCTCCTTGGCGACGGCCGCCGTCTCGTCCTCGATCCGCTTGATTTCCTTCGCTGCTGCGCGCCGAGCCTCGGCGCTGATCTGCTCGATCAGCTGCTCGCGGGCCTGCTCCGGGGTCAGCTGAGCCAGCTCCTCGAGGCGGGTCTTGGCCTTCTCGAGCATCTCTGTGGCGCTCTTGGCCGAGGCCTCGGTGGATTGCTCGCGGCGGTCGAGGTCTTTTTCTTTGCGAGCGAGATCTTTCTCGCGTCGACCGAGCTGGTCTTCGCGGTCTTGGATCTCTTCCTCTTGTTTGACCAGCTCCTTGCGCTGCTCTTCGAGCTGCGCCGTTCGCTCTCGCGCGTTCGCCTCGGCCTCCGTCTTGGCCGCGAGCAGCAGCTCCTTGGCCTCGAGCGCGGCGTTGCGACGCAGGGACTCGGCTTCGGTGGACGCCGAGGAGAGCAGCTGATCAGCCTGCTCCTGCGCCGATCCCTCCTCGGCCTCTCGCCGCCGTCGGTTGAGCATAAAGCCGAGCAGCGCGCCGACGATGGCGGCGCCCAGCGCTATGGCGATCACTGTTGGGAAGGACACGCTCACCTCGCCTCGGAGCGCAAGCGTCGTTGCCCTCCGAGATGATCTATGGGCTGGGTCGCCCTCCCCCGAGGGAGAGACGACTACCGTTATTGACCCGCCACACCAGACCGAGCGTGTAAGTGTGAGATCCGAGCTCGATGTGGATCGACTGACGTGGACGGAGGTGAGGACGTCGCGCTGCTTCAATAGCCCTTTTCAGTGCAATCTTTGGCAGTTCTGGACGTTCAATCACCCTCCTCGGCGGCCCCGTCGAAGATGAGCGCGCCCTTCGGCGCAGGGGACGCGATCGAATACTCCGCGTACACTATCTCAACCCGGCCCAGCTTTTGGCCGCTGGCCGGGGGTGTCGATCGACATTGAACTCTTGCGAACCCACTCACCGCTCGCCAAAGCGGGGTGACATCATCATGACCCGTGTCGCGCGCGACCTGAGGTCGAGCAGGGGCCTGTATAAAAAATTCCCCCGCGCCGCCGTGTGTAACGTTGGGCGATTCGAACCGGATGAGGTTCGAAACTCATAGCAGGTGGGCGTTCCATTAATGCTTCAGGCGATCCCCGAAGGGCGCGCACACCACATTAAGCGAGAACTCCCCTCTTCGAGGTGTTGGTTCGTTGCAAACCCAATACCCATCACGCGCGGCGCAGGGGAAACGTCGTATTCAGTTTTTCGTGCTAGCGTGCTTACGCTGCTCCTTTGTGATGTACGTCAGGATGTCGGACGCCTTGTCACGAACACGCTGCTTGAGCTCGCCTCGCTTACGCCGCTCTTGGAAGCACTCGTCTGCCAGATTCAGGGCGACCAAGATGGCCAGCTTTTGGCTTGAAGCAGGTCGTGATGAGCTACGAACCTCCTCTATCCGACGGTCCAAATAACCCGCTAGGGTCCGGATATAGGTCTCGTCGGCGTCACTCTTGACCGTGAGTTTTTGGCCTGCGATGTTGACGACGACGGAACGTTTCTTCGTCAAGGCCCAGCCTATTCTCAGTCCCGAGCCTAGTCCCAGTCTCGAGCGCCTAGTCTCAGTCCCGAGCCTAGTCAGCCTAGTCTCAAGTCCCGAGCCTAGTCTCAGTCTCGAGCAACCGACGATTCTCTTCGATTGTAGGGATTGTAAAATGCCCATGTCAAGGCGTTTTGCCGCAAGAGAGGGCGCTTTTCGGAAGGCCCCGTGACCTGGCCCCGCGGCGCCAATCGGCGCCGTCTCGTGGCGGCGCGGGGGCCAACGACCAAGCGGGCCAACGACCAAGCGGGGGGGGGGGAGGCTCAGGCGCTGCTGGAGAGCAGCAGGTTGGCCAGCATCAGCCGCGGGTCTCGACCGAGCGCTTGAAACACCAACCCCATCCCCGACGCGCTCGCGCCCGACGCGGTCGTCTCCAACGCCGTCGTCCACGCCACGCGCCCCCGCAGCTGCAGCGCGTCGGCTTCGGGCACCGTGAGGATGACGTCGGCCTCGGTCCCGATCGGGTCGAAGCGGCTCGAGATGACAAAGGCGCCGCCGAGGCTGAGGTTCGAGGTCTGAGCGTCGACCGTCAGCGTTGGCGAGCGGTAGGTTACGCCCAGCCGCAGCGGCACACGTCGGTAGCGACGTCGGTCGCTGTCTTGGAGGTCTGAGTCTGGAGGGGAGGAGGCTTGCACCAGCCGAGGGCTCCTGAACGAGGTCGAGGCGAAAGGGCGTCTACGGGGACGGAGGTTAGCGTCTCAGCGCGACTTTTGTCAATCGACAGTGGAGCTTGCCGTCTTGACAGGCCTCTGGGGCTTTGCTAGAGCAGGTCCGGTTTCTGGGCCCATAGCTCAGCTGGTAGAGCAGTAGACTTTTAATCTATTGGTCGCAGGTTCGATTCCTGCTGGGCTCAATGTCCCCATCGTCTAGCCTGGCCAAGGACACCGGCCTTTCACGCCGGCGACACGGGTTCAAATCCCGTTGGGGACGCTCTTTTCACTGCGAAAGGGAACTGCGCTTTGCCGCAACGCGGCGGGGGTAAGGCCGTGAGCGCCGGCCGCGGTGTGCTCTACATCGCGGTCGCGAAGCTCTACTTCATGATCGCGGGCTACGCGATCTACTTCACCCTCCCGCGCCTGCTCGGCACCGAGGCGGCCTGGGGCGACTACCTGCTGGTGGTGGGGCTGGCCTCGGTGATCGACAACGTGATCGTCACCGGCACGATCCAGGGCGTGAGCAGGTTCACCGCCCAGGGCGATGTCTCCGCCGACGCCGTCAAGCGCGCTGCCCTGAGGGTGCAGCTGCTCCTTGGCGGCGGCGTGGCGCTCTCCTTCTTCGGTCTCGCCCCCGTCATCGCCGGCTGGGAGAACGATCCTTCGCTCACCAGCTACTACCGCCTCGCCTCGGGGATCGTCTTCTCTTACGCGCTCTACGCGGTCTTCGTCGGCTCGGCCAACGGGCTGCGCCACTTCGGCAAGCAGGCCAGCCTCGACGTCGGCTTCGCCACGCTGCGCGCGGGGGCGATCCTCGGCGGCGCGGCGGCGGGCTTCGGCGTCTTCGGCGCCATCGGCGGCTTCGTCGGCGCGGCCGGGCTCATCCTCGTCGTCTCAGCGCTCTGGATCGGCCTACCCCGCGGCGCCGAGCGCTTCCCCCCCACGCGCATCGCCGGCTTCATGGTGCGGCTCTTCATCTACACCCTGGCGTTGAACGCGACGATGCGCGTCGACCTCTTTCTGCTCAAGCGCTACGCCATCGAGCTGGTCGGCGCGACCGGCGAGGCCGCGGCGCGGGCCGCCTCTGCCCTGGCCGGGCACTATGGCACGGCGCAGTCGCTGGCGTTCATCCCCTATCAGGCGATCCTCGCGGTGGCCTTCGTGATCTTTCCGCTGGTCTCGCGCTCGACCTTCGACGACGACCTCGCCGCCACCCAGGCCTACATCCGCCAGACGCTCCGCCTCTCGCTGGTCTTCTCCGCGGCGGTCGCGACGGTCTTCATCGCCAACCCACAGGCGGTGATCGTCGTGCCCTACCCGGCGACCTACGTCGCCGGCGCGCCAGCGCTGCGGATCCTCGCCGGCGGGATGGTCTTCTTTTCGATGTTCACGATCATCAACACCATCCTCAACGGCGCCGGGCGCACGATGGACACGATCGTCTCTGGCCTGGTCACCGTCGGCGCGTCCATCGCGGCAAACGCGATCGCCGTGCCCCGCGCGGGCTCTCCCGCCGCGGCGCTCGAGGTCGCCGCCTGGGCCTCCTCGGCGGCGATGGCCCTCGGGCTCCTCTTGGCCACCGCGCTGCTCTATCGGCGCTTCCGCGCGGCCTTCCCGCCGCTGACCGTGCTGCGCGTGCTGGTCTCCGCGACGGCGATGGTCGTCCTTGGCGGGCTCTGGCCCGATGGCTCCAAGCTGATGACGTTGATCGAATGCGTCGCCCTCTTCGTCGGGTTCTTCGTCGCGATGATCGGGCTTGGCGAGTTCGAGCGCGCCGATCTGGCGACCTTCGCGGGCAGCCTGCGTCGAGGCAAGTAGCGACGCCTCGCGACGTCCCCGCCCCGCCCCAACGTGCCCCCGCCCCAACGTGCCCCCGCCCCAACGTGCCCCCGCCCCAAACGTGCCCCCGCCCCAAACGTGACCCCGCCCAAACGTGGCCCCGCACAAAAGTGGCCCAGGGTGATCGCTCAGGGTTAGCGTGGGGCATGGTCATACGTGCGCTGCCGCTGCTGCTTGCCGTCTTTTTCGCTGGGGGCTGCTTCGGCGACCAGAAACAAACCTTGCAGGAGGCCGTCTTCGAGTACACCCACGGGGTGCGCTGGGGGCGCGACGCCGACGTGACCCGCTACCTCGCGGCCGCGGGGCAACAGCGTTATCTGGCGGCGCGCGAGCGCATCGCCGACCTGCGGGTGACGAAGTGTCGCGTCACCGGCGTCCGCACGGCGTCCCCGCAGAGGGCCACCGTGGTGCTCAGCGTCGCCTGGTTCCGGCTCTCCCGCGGCAAGGTGCGTCGAAGCGTCGTCGAGCAGGATTGGCGCCTGAAGGGGACCCAGTGGCGCGTGGTTCGGCAGGCGGTGGTGCGCGGCGCGATGCTGCCGATCTTCCCCAACCCCGCGGCCGCGACCTCCTTGAAGTCGTCGCTCGAGCGTCGCCCCTCTCAGATCTAGTCGCAGCCTGTTGATCTCGTGATGTCCTGAGGGTTTGGGGGCGGGTTTGGGGTCGGCTATCAGCCTGCCTCGGTACGTCTAACGCCCAAGCGTGAACGAATTGCCAACAGCGGCGCGTTCCTTTAGAATTCAAGGGTTTTGAGTGGCGTGCGGACGCTTCGTCGATCAGGCTCGCCGCCGTATGCGGGCTCGCAGCAGGATCGTAAACCTCGAGGCGCGCCGCCTGAAGGAGAGTCGTTGAGCCGCCTCGAGCCGTTTAGCAGCGGGATTGTCCCGCGCCACGACCTAGAGACTCCCGAGTTCGTGCAACGCGGGAAGGTGCTCGTCGTGCAGCGGCAGTTCCAGGAGGCAGTCAAGGTCTGCCGCCTAGGACTGCTGGGCCATCCGGCGTGCGTCGAGGGGCGGCTGGTGCTGGGCATGGCCTTGATGGCCCTCGGGCGCCACGAGGAGGTCGTGGCGGAGATGCGCGTCACGCTAGAGCTCGACGGCGAGAACCCGATGGGGCATCTGCTGCGTGGGGAGGCGCTGCTCGGCAAGGGAGACCTCCAGGTCGCCTATGACGCTCTGCTCAGGGCTCACGATCTCGACCCGCTCAACGAGAAGGTGCGCCGGCTGCTGATCGAGGTTGAGGAGCGCATCGATCCCGAGGCCGACGAGCCCGATCGACCGCGGACCTCGACCAAGGTCTACCCAGCCCCTGCGGCGCGCAAGCTGCCCGACCCCCGCGATCGCTCTCTCTCCGGGGTCTCTGGCGTCTCCGGGGTCTCTGGCGTCTCCGGGGTCTCTGGCGTCTCCGGGGTCTCTGGCGTCTCCAGGGTCTCTGGCGTCTCTGGGCTCTCCGAGCGCTTTGAGCCCTCTGAGCTCTCCGAGCTCTCGGTGCGAGCCGAGATCGAAGAAGACGCGATCCGCTCGTCGACAGAAGACGCTTCGGCCGCGATCGTCGATCGCGAGACCGTCGACGGCGTCGCCGCGGCCCCTCGGCCGGCGTTCGACGAGGAGGACGACGAGGAGGACGACGAGGAGACCGCCGTCTCCGATGACTGGGGCGACGTCGAGCGAGAAGAGCCCGCCGTGGTGTCGCCGCGGCGCTATGACGGGCAAGAGGACGCTCCAGATCCCTATCTCGAGGCCGGCGCGACCGAGGATCTCGCGCCACAGTTCGTCGATCGCGAGTACAGCGACCAGGCCTACGGTGCTCACGATCCTCAGCGTGCTCAGGCTCAAGCCGATCGCGCTCGCGACGAGGACGACGAGCTGCCTGACGAGGACGAGGACGAGAGCTTCACGACCGCCCACTGGCTGCCCCCGCAGCGCTTCGGCAAGCGGAGGGCGAGAGCGACCGGCGTCGACACGGAGGTCGAGGAGCCTCACGTTCGAGCCACAGAACGCCGCGATCGTGAGTCGCGGGGCGCCGACGAGAGCGTCGCCCAGCCCTTCGACGAATCGGAGACGCGGGAGTCCTCGGTCGAGATCAGCGGTCTCCCCTTCAGGGTGACCAGCGCCTCGGGGATCGTGCTCGACGAGTTCGATGATCCCGAAGAGGGGGACTCTACCGAGGTCAACTACGACGCCCCACCGCCCTCCACGCTCTTTGGTGACGACGACGAGGTCGACACGCCGAACGAGAAGGAGGCCCTCCCCTCCTCCCAAGGGTTCGACCGTGATGACGAGCCCGATGGGCTCCTCGGCTCCTTCGCTTCGGCAGGCGAGGGCAGCGAGTCGGCGCCGGGGGCCTTGGGCTTTGGAGATGGCGACGATCCGACCGAGATGCAGGACGTCGAGAGTTGGGATGTCGGTGAGCCTCGACGCTTCAGTGAGCCCACCGCGGCGGTCGTGCTCCCTGAGGCCGATCGGGGAGCGCCGGCGCTGGAGAGGGGGCCAGAGAACGAGGAGCCTGCCGACGGCGACGTCTTACTCCAGAAGGTCACGACCGGCACCGAGGTGCTCTCGGAGGATGAGCTGGCCGAACACGACGGAGCGACGCCGCAGACCCCGATGCCGCATGCCCCCCAGCTCCAGCCGCGGACGCCGAGCCCCGCCCCCCAGCGAAACGAGCAGCGAGAGGAGCGCCCCAACACCCTCGCGCTCGACGACGACGAGGGGAGCGAGCGAGAGGTGAGTCGCCCCAACACGCTAGTCCTCGATTCGGCGCAGCGCCGTGAAGCTGCGCGGGTCTCAGCGCTGATCGACCAACCAGCGAGCGAGCTCGAGGAGCCCTCCAACGACCCAGACGACCAGCAGCTGCCGGCGGTGGGTCCGCTGGTGCGAAGAAGCTTCAACGGCGCCCTGGGGGCTGAGTTCTCGGTGCCCAGCTCTTCAGGGGTGGAGGTGCTCTCGGAGATCAGCGTCGAGGTCGAGCCGCTGCACGCCCATGAGTCCGGTGTCGTCTCCGATCCCGATGGCACGTCGGAGCTCTCGCTCGACGCGATCGAGCTGCTCCCCGATGCCGCTCTGATGCCGCCGCACCGGCCACAGATGCCGCCGCTACCCGAGCCGTCGCAGGAGGTCGGCTTGCCTCTGCCGGGGCTGGGCCGCGGTGACGGCGCGGCGTTGCCCCCGAACTTGCCGGCGCTCCCCGCCGACGCGGCCGCGGACGCCCTCGACGTGCCCTTCGAGATGGACGAGCACGAGGAGGACAGCGAAGACTCGGATCTCGAGACGCGGGTCAACTTCGACGGGGTGGTTGGTCGGAGCGAGGGCGCGCCCCCCGACCTGGGAGCGTCGCCAAAGGTCATCGACGCGCCGTCGCCCTTCGAGTCCTATGAGACGGCAGCGCCGGGGCACGGCTTTAAGCCTCCGCCAGGCCTCTCGCGTCCCGGTGACGCGCCGCCGAACCTCGACGAGGCGCCCTACGGCGACCCCGAGGTGCGCGACTACGCAAGCGCTGCGCTGGAGGGCTGCTCGGCTCCGCCCGCCTTCGATGAGGGGCCGAGCTACGCCGAGCCGAGCTACGAGGCGCCGGGCTACGCCGGGCCGATCTACGAGGCGCCAGGCTACCAAGCGCCGGGCTACGAAGCGCCGGGCTACGAAGGCTACGAAGCGCCGGGCTACGAAGGCTACGAAGCGCCAGGCTATGACCCAGGCTACGACGAGCCCTACCCTCCGGGGCCTGGTTATGACGCTCCCTACGATGATGGGACCTATCGCCCCCCCTCGCACTTAGACGACGAAGCCCCCGATCCTGCTACCGAGGGCGCCCCGGCTCATCTCGACGACCCCTTCGAGGGGCTCGACGCGCCATCGCATCTCGATGACCCGCGGCCGCAGCTAGAGGATCGCCTCGGCCCCAGTCCCCGTGAAGATCGGGGGGGGGCCTATGACGATGCTCTAGACTTCCGCCCCGCGGTGGCGGTGGAGCCTGACTCGCAAGCGATCGCGCTCGAGAGCCACGAGGGCCCTCAGCACACCGCCGCCCTCGATCGCGACGATGGGCGCCTCCTGCCCTATGTCGACTCGAAGCAGGGGACCGTGGAGACCTCGCCCGGGGGCTCTTGCGGGCTGCGCTCGCCGTCGTCGAGCGGCGACAAGCCGAAACGGGGCGACCGCCGTGCAGTCGGCGGGGCGCGCGACCTCTCCCCCGCAGAGCTCTCCCCCGCAGAGCTCTCCCCCGCAGAGCTCCATCAGCAGCTCACCAGCGAGGCGCGCATCGCGCGTCGGGCGGCTCGCCGCGCGGTGCGGGAGCGGACCTCCTGGGTCACCCTGATGCTCGGCGATCCAGGGCGGCAGCGCTGGATGCGCGGGGCGATCGTCACCGGCATCGTGGTCCTCGCGCTCGCCGGTGGCTTCCTCTTTCGCTACCTGCGGATCGGGCATGCGGTCGGTCGTAAGCGCACCGACGCCGCTTCGCTGCTGCGTCGGGGCAACCTCGGCGACTATGTGCAGGCCGCGCAGAAATTTGACGACATCGTCCGCAGCCAGCGCGACAAGACGCGCGCCTGGCTCTCTCGGGTCTGTATCAACGCGGCGATCCCCTTCGAGTTCGGCGACCCCGACCCGCGGCCGATCGGCAACGCCGACTCGGTGACAGGCGTCGACACGCCGGAGAAGGCCGCGATCGAGATCTATCGCAAGCTGGCCCAAGGAGACCTCGAGCGGGCCGCGACGGTCGCCAACCAGCTGCGCGTGCGCTATCCGAAGGGCGCTCGCGTGCACTACCTCAGCGGGCGCATCCTGCTGCTGCAGGGCAGCTCCGAGGCCGCGGCCACCCGGCTCGAGCGGGCCATCGCCCTCGACGAGGGGCACGCGCTCTACCACCGCTCCCTCGGCGACGCGCTGGCGGCTCGCGGGCGCGCCGAGAAGGCCGAGACGGAGTACGCTCGAGCGCTGAAGATCAACCCCAACCACGTCGCCACCCACGTCTCGCGGGCGAAGCTGCTGCTCGCCCGGCGCGAGCTCGACGACGCCGAGCGGCTGCTGCGAGAGCTCGTCTCGGGTAAGTACAAGCGCTTCGCAGCCCGCGGCCAGCTGGGCTGGGGCTACGCCCTCCAGGCGCGCTTGGCGGCCGCCCGTGGCGAGGTCGAGCTGGTGCGCGAGCTCGTCGAGAGGGCGCGCAGCCACGCCCCCGAAGAGGACGCGACGTTCTACGACACGCTCGCCGACGTCTCCATCGCCGCCTTCGCCCTCGGTGACGCCGAGCGCTACGCCCAGCGCTCCGAGGAGCTGATGCGTGGACGGCCCCACCCGGGGCTGGCCAAGGCCCGGATCTACTTGCGGCAGGGGAGGGTGCAGGCCGCTTCCCGGGCCCTGCCCAAGCGGCCCCGGGCGGCGGTCTCGTCGCTGCTGCTGGCGCGGATCATGTTGCGTATGCGGCGCTTGGCCGACGCTCGGCGCTACGCCAAGCGCGCCCTGTCCGGCGCGCCTGAGAGCGTTGAGGCCAACCTGGTGATGGCGAAGGTGCTCGCCGCCGAGGGGAGGCTCATTGACGCGCAAGACAAGCTCAGCGGGCTGCTCGCCCACCGCGATAGGGACGCCCGGGTGCTCACGGCGCTCGGCGAGGTGCTGCTGAAGCGCAAGCGTGTCGACGACGCCCAGCGGCGCTTCGAGCAGGCGATCCGCGCCGACAACACGGCGCTCGAGGCCAAGCTGAGGTTGGCCGACGTGCTGCTGGTCCAGGGCAAGTTCCACGAGGCGCACGCGACACTCTTCGAGGCGCATAAGCGACACAGCTGGTATGTCCCGATCCTGCGGCGCTTGGCCGAGCTCGATCTCGGCCAGCGCAAGCTCGGTGAGGCGCGTAAGAACTTCGATCTGGTGCTCGGGCTCGTGAAAAAAGACGCCCGCGCTCAGCTGGGTATCGTCAAGGTGCTGACGCTTCAGCTGCGCTTCGAGCAGGCGACGAAGCTGCTGGGCCAGGTCCGAGGGGCGACGCCAGGGGCGCTCGAGCTCGCCGAGGGGCGCCTGGCGCTGGCCAAGGGCGAGGGCGAGAGCGCCGCCGGCAAGCTAAAAAAAGCGACGGTACCGCTGGCCCAGGAGCCGGAGCCCTGGCTGCTGCTCGTGCGCGTCAGGGTCTTCAACAACGAACTCGGTGAGGCGGAGTCGCTCGCCAGGGAGATGGAGCGGCGCTTTGGCAAGCGCCACCCGGCGCCATGGGAGGCGCGGGGGCTTGTGGCCTACGGTCGTGGGAAGCTCCGACCAGCGGTCGCGGCCTACCGCAAGGCGCTCGAGAGCGCCGAGGGAGCGCTGCTGATGCCGATCGATCTGGCGCGGCTCAACGTCAAGCTGGGGCGCATTATCCAGGACCAGGGCAATACCGAGGAGGCGCTAACCTATTACCGTAGGGCGAAGCAGCTCTGCCCGTCTTGCCCCGAGCCGGTGTTGAACGAGGGCCTGGCCCTCGACGAGCTCGGCAAGAAGGACGCCGCGCTAGCGGCGCTGAGCGTCGCGAAGCGGCTCGCGCCCAGGATGCAGCGGGTCTACCTCGAGCTGGCAAAGATCTACGCCGCGGTCGATAAGAGGAGCCTGGCGATCAAGATGTACGAGATGTACGTCTCTCTCGATCCGCCCGCCGAGCTGAAGCAGCAGGCTCGCACGGAGATCGAGAACCTCAAGGCGAAGTAGGTGAAGTAGGCGGAAGGCGAAGTAGGCGGCGCGACCAGCCGCCGGCTACCCGAAGACGAAGCCCTTGGGCACCACGACGATGCCCTCCTCGGAGACGTGGAGGCCGCGGGCGCGGTCCTGCTCGAGGTCGTGGCCGATCTGGGTCTTAGCGGGGATGCGCACCTGCTTGTCGACGATCACGTTGCGCAGCTGGCAGTAGCGCCCGACGTCGACGTCGTCCATCAAGACCGACGCCTCGACGGTGGAGTAGCTGTTGATTCGTACCTTGGGGAAGAGCACGCTGCGGTTGATCCGGCCGCCGCTGATGATGCAGCCGGGGGAGACCAGCGAGTCGGTGGCGAAGCCCATGCGGTCGCCGTCCTCGTCGGCGAAGACGAACTTCGCCGGCGCGATCGGGCGCATCGTCGAGTGGATCGGCCAGCGGTAGTTGTAGAGGTTGAGGATCGGCTTGACCGCCACCAGGTCCATGTGGGCGTCGTGGAAGGACTTCAGCGTGCCGACATCGCGCCAGTAGCCGCGCTCGTCTTCTTCGGCGCCGGGGATGTCGTTGTCGAGGAAGTTGTAGACGGAGACCCGCTCGCGGTCGAAGAGCATCGGCACGATATTTCGGCCAAAGTCGTGCACCGACTCGGGGTCGCGCTGATCTTCCGAGAGCGACTGGCTGAGCGCGTCCGGCGTGAAGATGTAGTTGCCCATGGAGGCGAGGATCCAGCCCGGGCGCCCCGGGATCTCCTTGGGGGTCTCGGGCTTCTCCTCGAAGCCGATCATCCGCCAGTCCTGGTCGATCGCGATCACCCCGAAGGCGCGTGACTCCTCCGCGGGCACGGGCAACGCGGCCACCGTGAGGGCGGCGTCGGTCTCGATGTGATGCGCCAGCATCTGGCGTACATCCATGCGGTAGATGTGGTCGCCCCCAAAGACCGCGATGTAGTCCGGGTCCTCGTCGCGGACGACGTTGAACGACTGGTGCATCGCGTCGGCCGAGCCGCGAAACCACTGCTTGCCCAGGCGCTGCTGCGCCGGCACGGGCTCGACGTAGTGATCGATCATGGACGAGAGCCGCCAGCCGCGGGAGATGTGGCTGAGCAGGCTGTCGGATTTGTACTGGGTCAGGACCTTGATCCGATGCATCCCAGAGTTGACCAGGTTGCTCAGCACGAAGTCGATGATGCGGAAGCTGCCCCCGAAGGGCACGGCGGGCTTGGCGCGGTCGACGGTCAGCGGGTAGAGCCGCGTCCCCTCGCCGCCAGCGAGCACGATCGAGAGCACGCGGGGGCGCGGCCCGAGTTGAAATCTCGTCTCTTCGCCTGGCATGAGCCCTCCCCGGAGGGGACGATGCGTCGCCCTCCTTGACGCTTGCAGCGAAGCAGCCGCTACTTCGGCTGCACGATGTCCTGGTTCTCGTTGCCCGTGTCGCGGCCGAGGAGCCCGAGGGTGTGCAAGACGAAGAGGGTGGTGGCGCCCAGGATCACCACCACCAGCAAGGCCACCAGCATCCCGCGGCCGCCCTTGGGCTTCTGTGTGGGCGTCGGCGCGGTGGCCTCGGGCATCGGCTCGAGATCGGTCGCCGCGCTCGACACCGGTGATCCATAGAGCGGATCGTCGTCGCCCTCGAGTACGCTCTCGAGGGAGGTCACCTCTGGTGTCTCGCTGTCGAAGGTGACGTGGTCGCGCTCTACGCCGTCGGTGGTGAGCAGCTCGTTGGTCCACTTGCTCGGGTCGATGAACTCGTCGGGGTTGAGCGCGCTGCCACCCTCGTCGCCGCTGTCTTCACCCTTGCGCTCGTAGTCTTTGCTGTCGAGGGAGGTGAACTTGTTGACCTCCTCGAAGATCAGCTGGTCGATCACGCCGCGGGTGCGGTCGTTGCGTGGCTTCGTCGACTCGCGCTCGGCGAGGCAGCGGCGCACCAGCTGGGCGATGTCGCGGCTGGTGACCTTCATCCCGCGGGCGAAGAGGAACTGCGCCAGCGCGTCCTGCAGCTCGTAGGCGTGCTGGTAGCGCTGGTCTTTGTCGCGGGCCAGCGCCTTGCGCACGATCTGGTCGAGCTTCGCTGGGATCTGCGGGTTGATCGCGGTCAGCGAGGGGACGTTGGCCTTGCGGACCAGCTCGACGGTCTGGTAGTCGGTCTCGCCGAGGAAGAGTCGGCGACCGGTGAGCAGCTCGAAGAGGATGATGCCGACGGCGAAGATATCAGCGCGGGCGTCGAGGGGCGCGGCGCTGGCGGCCTCCGGCGAGAGGTAGCTGAACTTGCCCTTGACCACGCCGGGGTCGGTCTGCTCGACCTGGCTAGCCGCCTTGGCCAGACCGAAGTCGACCAGCTTCACCTCGCCGTTGCGCGAGAGCAGGATGTTCGGCGGGCTGACGTCGCGGTGGACGATGTTCAGCGAGTCGCCGGTCTCCGGGCTGAGCATGTCGTGGGCGTAGCCGAGCCCCTTGCAGACCTCCATCATCATGAAGATCGCCTCTTCGATCTTCACCGGCTGGCCGATGCGGCGCATCGACTCGTTGACGGAGCGCAGGTTGGGGCCGTTGACGTACTCCATCACGATGAAGTACGTATTGCCAGAGCGTCCGATATCAAAAACGTGAACGATATTAGCATGATCGAGGTAGAGGCTGAGCCTCGCCTCGTCGAGGAACATCGCGACGAACTTCTCGTTTTTGGTCAGATGAGGAAGAATGCGCTTGATCGCGACGGTCTTCTTCAGGCCCTGGATCATCTCCGCTTCGGCCCGATAGATCTCGGCCATGCCACCGCTATCGAGCTTGTCGATGATTCGGTATTTCTGATCCGGCGGACGCATACTTGGCCGACTCTACAGGGAGAGCTCGCGCGCGACTATCGTTTTCGACCTCGGGCGGGCGCAGGTCGCGCCGCCACAGAAGGGGACTATAGAGCGGGTCTTTGGTGCTGACAAAATTGCGGCGGATGCACCGAGGTGCGAGCCGCGGCGACGAGAGGGACTAGCGAAAGGCTCCGGCATCGGCTTCGCCCCTATCGTAGCGTTCGCGCTGCCGCTCCTCCGCCTCGGCCTCTTCTTTACAGCCGATGCAGAGGGTCGTGACGGGGCGGGCGAGCAGGCGCTTGAAGCCGATGCTCTCGCCGCAGTCTTCGCACTCATCGATCTCGCCAGCCTCGAGCCGGTCGAGGGCGCTCTGTACCTTGCGCAGCAGCTTCTGCTCGCGGTCGGCGAGGCGCAGCTGCGTGGAGAGCATCTCCTCGCTGTTGGATTGATCGATCGAATCTCGTCCCTGATCGGTGTCGCGATCTCGGCTGAGCTCGATCGCGCTCTGAGCCGTGGCGAGCACTCGGTCGCGCGAGGCGAGCAACACCGTGCGGAGCTCGTTGCGCTGGTCGTCGTTCAACATGACGGTGATCGTAGGGGGTGTTTCGTCGCGTTGTCAACGACCGAGCGCACCGGGAAATCTGCCGAATTCTGCGCCGAAAGCGCGGAAAGGACGCATTTTCAGCTTGCAACGAGCCGGCAGTCGTGCCGCGCCAGGGGGCGGGTTCGGCGGGCGGCGGAGACGAGGAAGAGGAGGCTAGCTGGCCTTCTTGCGGACCAGCCGCGGGGGCTCGCGCTTTTCGATGCAGTCGGCGTGGAGCACGCACTCGACGACGTCGTCGAGGGACGGCAGCTCGTACATCACGTCGAGCATCACCTCTTCGATGATCGAGCGCAGCCCGCGGGCCCCGGAGCGGCGGCGGAAGGCCTCGCTGGCCATCGCCCGCATCGCGCCCTCTTTGACCTCGAGGTTTACGCCGTCGAGGGAGAGCAGCCGCTGGTACTGACGGACGAGGGCGTTTTTCGGCTCCCAGAGGATCTTGACCAGCGCGTCCTCGTCGAGCTCGTCGCAGCTGATCACCACCGGGATGCGGCCCATGAACTCGGGGATCAGGCCGAAGCGCTGCAGATCCTCGTGGCCGACCATCGCGCGCAGCTCGTTGGCGTCGTCGAGGCGGCGATCGACGGTGGCGCCGAAGCCGACGCCCTGAGCGCCGATGCGCGTGCTGACCAGCTCCTCGATGCCGTTGAAGGCGCCGGTGAGGATGAAGAGCACGTTGCGGGTGTCGACCTGGATCAGCTCCTGCTGCGGGCGGTTGCGCGCCCCCTCCGGAGTGATGGTCGCCTTGCGCCCCTCGAGCAGCTTCAAGAGCGCTTGCTGCACGCCCTCGCCGGAGACGTCGCGGCTCATCGAGGGGCCGCTGCCGCGGCAGGCCAGCTTGTCGACCTCGTCGATGCAGATGATCCCGTGGGCGGCGCGATCGGGGTCGCCGTCGGCGGCGTGGTAGAGCGCCTTGACCACGCTCTCGACGTCCTCGCCGACGTAGCCGGCCTCGGTGAGGGTCGTGGCGTCGGCCATCGCGAAGGGCACGTCGAGCTTCTTGGCCAGCGTCTGGGCCAGCAGCGTCTTGCCGCAGCCCGTGGGACCGATCAGCAGGATGTTGCCCTTGGCCAGCTCCACGTCGCCGGGGCGGGGCCGGTAGGAGATCCGCTTGTAGTGGTTGTAGACCGCGACGGAGAGCACGCGCTTGGCGGTGCTCTGTCCGATCACGTAGCGGTCGAGGGCCTCGAGCATCGCGCTCGGCTTGGGGTAGCCCCGCGCCACAGGCTGCTCATCGACGCCGATGATCTCGTCGCAGAGCCCCACGCATTCATCGCAGATGTACACGTTCGGGCCGCTGATCAGCTTGCGGACCTCGGAGCGGGTCTTGCCGCAGAATGAGCAGTGCATCTCGTCCACGAGACTAGTGTGGCACGGCCTCCGGCGGGGGGCTAGCGCAGCGCCACGGGGCGGACACGGAGGGGGCGGCGGGCGCGGCGATACGACGTGAGGTTGACGTCGATGGTGCCGAACTTGGTCTGCAGCTCGGCGGTGATGGGGATCCGGCGGCGGTCGTTGCTGACCCAGATCATGAAGCGCCGGCGCCTCTTGCCGCGCCAGACGCGGCCGCTGTCGGTGACCTGGTAGACCACGCCGGAGAGCCCCAGGCAGGAGACGCCGCGGCCCTTGAAGTCCTGATCGCGCGGGGCGAGGACCTTGCCCTCGACGCGGAAGGATTTACGACCGGTGACCAGCGTCAGCTTGACGTGCTGCCCCGGGATCAGCGGGATGCTGCGCAGGGCGAGCAGGGCCGTGAGCGGATCGTGGTGGTCGCGGGGCACCCTGCGCCGCCGGAGGTAAGGTTTGAGCTTGCCGCGCTTGACCCATTGCTGTGTCAGCGGCCGGCGCGTCGTGCCGTGCTGCGTCGTCGTCCGCGTGACGCGGCTCCCCTTGGTCGCTGTGAGCCGCGAGCGCAAGGGCAGCACCCCGCCGAGATCGACCGTGGTCACGAGCTCTTCGGAGAGCTTGTAAAACGCCGCGACGCTGGGGATCGGCTCTGAGCGCCCGCGGACAGCGATGATCTGCCGCCCGGACGTGCCCTTGGGCCGGCCGATCGCCAGAGCAGCGCGACCCACCAAGAGCGGGCCGAGGCGCGCCTCGAAGGTCATCTGCTCGCCGGCGCCCCAGCCGACGGTTCTCGCCGCGCCCAGGCGAGGCGCCGGGAGCGGCTTGTATCGCCGATGGACCACCCGCCTTCGGATCGCGCTCTTATTGACCGTGCCCTTTCGGTTGACGGCCTTTCGGTTGACGGCCTTTTGGTTGACGGCCTTTCGGTCGACGCGCCCTTCGAAGGGCATGAGGTAGATCGGCGCTCTCAGGAGGCGCGCCGTCTTCGGGCCAGCCTCGGCTTCGACCGAAGGGGTGAAAAAAAGGACTGAAAACGCAGGCAGTAAGAGGCGTAAGAGCTTCCCCGCCCCTTCGTAAAGGAGCCGGGTGCTGAGCTGCCGAGCCGATGTCGTAGCCGAAGAAACGAGCCATACGGGTGGTCTGCCGAGCTTTCTAGGAGCTTCCCCACCCATTCGGGACCGAGCCGGGTGCTGAGCTGCCGAGCCGCTTTCGTAGCCGAAGACATGAGCCATACGGGTGGTATGGTGAGCTTTCTGAGGCCTAGA
>PDWJ01002113.1_pt1 | contig 22065 bp, 23 predicted proteins | sample 1430881 | NCBI WGS metagenome assembly PDWJ01 (sample SAMN01162460, study PRJNA174530) | Oral metagenome, whole genome shotgun sequencing project. | biome: Marine environment; feature: Marine mammal; material: Swab sample of the gingival sulcus; isolation source: swab sample of gingival sulcus... | reverse complement strand
CATGCTGTTGACCGACAAGTTCTTTGGCACCGCCTTCTTTAGTGCTGCCGGTGGTGGCGACCCGGTATTGTTCCAGCATGTGTTCTGGTTCTTCGGCCACCCCGAGGTCTATATCATGATTTTGCCGGCCTTCGGCATTGTCTCCCTGACCATTCCCACCTTTGCGCGCAAAAAATTGTTTGGCTACGCGTCCATGGTGTACGCCACGGCATCCATCGCCTTTTTATCGTTTATCGTTTGGGCGCACCACATGTTTACCGTGGGCATGCCGCTGGCGGGTGAGCTGTTCTTTATGCTCTGTACCATGCTGATTGCCGTACCCACCGGGGTGAAAATCTTTAACTGGATGGCGACCATGTGGCAGGGATCCATGACCTTTGAAACGCCCATGCTGTTTTCGATTGCCTTTGTGATTCTGTTTACCATCGGCGGCCTGTCGGGCGTGATGATGGCCATGACACCGGTGGATTTCCAGTATCACGATACCTACTTTATTGTTGCCCACTTCCACTATGTGCTGGTGCCGGGCGCGGTATTTACCCTGTTCGCCGGGGCCTACTACTGGCTGCCCAAGTGGTCCGGCTTTATGTACAACGAGTTCTGGGGCAAGGTGCACTTCTGGACATCGGTGATTTCGGTGAATATCACCTTCTTCCCCATGCACTTTGTCGGCCTGGCGGGCATGCCGCGCCGCTATGCGGATTACAATATCGCCTTTGCCGACTTTAATGCAGTTGCCAGTATTGGCGCCTTCGCCTTTGGCCTGAGCCAGCTTATCTTCCTGTTTGCGATTGTGTTGCCAGCTTGCCGCAAGAAAACCCGCGAGCGCCTGCAAGTCGAGCGCCCCGCACCGGCCAGACCCTGGGAAGGTGCGGAAGGGCTGGAGTGGGAGATACCCTCGCCTGCGCCCTATCACACATTTGCAGTACCGCCTGAAGTTAAATAGCGGGTGTTGCAGACTATCCGCATTGCCGCCAAGTGAAGGCCAAGTGAAGGCCAAGTGAAGGCCAAGTGAAGGCTGGCCGCCTTTTTGGTCAATGCGGATAGTCTGAACGGGCGGTATTGAATGGGTATGCACAAACAACAGGCAACAGGTTCTGGCAGCGCGGCGCAGGATAACCGGAAAATTGCCATCAAAATGGTGCTGGTTGTTGTCGGGATGTTTGGTTTTGGCTTTGCCCTGGTACCGCTGTATGACATTGTCTGCGATGTCACCGGGCTAAATGGCAAAACCGGGGTGGCCGACAGAGCAGAACTAGCGGGGCCTGATCTCAGCCGTGAGATTACAGTTCAGTTTACCGGCAGTTTGGCCTCGGGTGCGCCTTTTACCTTCAGACCCGAGCAGGCCTCGATGAGCGTACACCCGGGGGGGCTTTACAATGCGAGCTATATTGCCGAGAACCTGACCCCCGAGCTGATCGTGGCACAGGCAACACCCAGCGTATCTCCCCGTGAGGCATCGCTGTATTTTAACAAGACGGAGTGCTTCTGCTTTACCCGGCAGGAGTTCCAGGCAGGAGAGAAAAAGGCAATGCCGGTGCAGTTTATTATCGACCGGGATATTCCACGGCACGTTAAAAGCGTGGTGCTTTCCTACACATTTTTTGAAATAAAAGAATAGCCCGTAGTGGCGAATAACGAGAGATAAGACTATGTCTGAACCATCTGCTAATAATCATCAGGATTGGGACGAATACTTTGTCGCCGACAGCGCCGGTGTGGTGCACACGGGCACGGTGGGGCTGTTTGTTATGCTCGGCGGTGCGGCCATGACCTTAAATGGCACAGCCTGGGGCAAGTACGCGTTTTTTATCGGCCTGTCCCTGACCATCTACATGCTGTTCCGCTGGTTTGCCGACCAGATTAAAGAAAGTCGCGCGGGCTTGCTCAGTGCGCAGGTTGACCGCACCTACCGCTGGGGGATGGGCTGGTTTATTTTCTCTGAGGTGATGTTTTTCGCCGCCTTTTTCGGTGCGCTCTGGTATGCCCGGGTTCTGGTGCTGCCGTGGCTGGCGGGAGAGGGCGCAGGCTTTAACACCCACGAGTTTCTGTACAACACCTACGAGGCGGTGTGGCCAGCGCAGGGGCCGGCTTTCTGGGGTGGTGACTTCAAGCTGGTGGATTGGGCGGGGCTGCCCTTGCTGAACACAATTCTGCTGGTGTCGTCCGGCTTTACTCTGGAAGTGGCACATCACGCCCTCAAGCATGGGCGGCGCGTCAGGCTGAATATCTTTATGCTGCTCACCGTGGTGCTGGGGGTGAGTTTCCTCTCCTTTCAGGCGCTGGAGTATGTGCACGCCTACCACGACAACCTGACGCTGGAATCGGGCATTTACGGCTCCACCTTCTATATGCTGACCGGCTTCCACGGCATGCACGTGGCCGTGGGAACGATAATGCTGATTGTGATGACCTTGCGCTGTATGTTGGGGCACTTCGATGAAAACAAGCACTTTGCCTTTGAATCCGCTGCCTGGTACTGGCACTTTGTCGATGTGGTCTGGTTTGGCCTGTTTATCTTTGTGTATATCCTATAGCTATAAACGACCTGACAGAACAAAAAGGGAGCTGCCAGCTCCCTTTTTTATTGTCTATGCGGACATGCTGCATGGACGTAGCTAGTTTCCGCATAACAGGGAGACTTATGCGGACATGCTACATGGACGTAGCTAGTTTCCGCATAACAGGGAGACTTATGCGGACATGCTACATGGACGTAGCTAGTTTCCGCATAACAGGGAGACTTATGCGGATAGGCTGGGGGCAGGGGGAGATCAGATTATCGCGCGGCCTTGCGCTGTTCGGCAATCCGCTCCAGCGTCTCGGGGGATTTGTTCATGCGGATATTGTCGGTAAAGAAAGCGACGCAGAGAATAATCAGGGCGATCACGCAAAAGCCGACACGGGTCATTAGCGCGAGCATCGTGCGCTTGTTATCGGCAGTGGCATCGTCCTTGATTAAAAAGAACAGCCCGGCAAACAGGCTGACCAGGGCGAGAATAAAAAGACCGATAAGTAAAACCTTTATGCCTGTTGTCATTGTAAAATAGCCCTTCGATATGGAGACAATAGTGTAGCAGATGATCAAACTGAACATAGCCTCCCGCCAGTTTGCCCCGGGCTGGTTTGCCACTGTGCTGGTGCTGTTGCTCGTCCCCGCCATGTGCGCGCTGGCGCACTGGCAATACGGGCGCGCCCAGGAGAAGCGGGTGCTGCAGCAGCAAGTTGAGCAACGCATCCAGCGCCCGGCGCGGGCGTTTGCCGAGCTGCGCGATGATTTGCCCAACCAGCGCTACCAGACTATCCGCATAACCGGTCGCTACGATACCGAGCACCAGTTTTTGCTCGACAACCAGCCCCGCGAGTGGCAGAGCGGCTATGCCATTATTACGCCGCTGCTGCTCCACACAGGCGAGCTTGTGCTGGTGAATCGCGGCTGGGTGGTGCAGCCGCCCTCGCGGGAGGTGTTGCCCGCGCTGGATATTGCCCAGCCGCTGCAAACCATTCAGGGTAAAATAGATCTGCCTGGCAAGGCCTTTGGCCTGGGGCAGATGACCCTGGAGCAGGGCTGGCCACTGCGGATTCAATATCTCGACTATGCGGCGATTGCCGAGGTGCTGGGCAAGCCGGTATTGCCCCTGATGCTAAGGCTGGATGCCGACCAGCCCGATGGCTATGACCGCCACTGGCAGCCCGCCAGCATTGGCCCGATGAAACACTATGGCTATATGTTCCAGTGGCTGGCCATGGCGGTGGCGGTGCTGGTGCTGTATATCAGCCTGAATTTAAACAAGCGTGAGCGCGATGACAAATAATACAAACAAGCTAAACGATAAAGAACTGCTGCTGGCCAAAGTTAAATTACTGGCGCTGATTGGCGTGTTTGGTCTGCCCCTGCTGGCGGCGATGCTCGCCAGCCACTACTGCCAGGACGAGAGCTGCTTTAGCACCCAGCAGGGGGATCTGGTCTACCCCAGCTATCCCGTGCCCGCCTTTCAATTGCGCTCGCCAGAGGGGCAGAGCCTGCGCCGGGCTGATATACGCGGTGCCTGGACGCTGGCGTATCTCAGCACCTCGGGCTGCCCTGATATTTGCCAGCAACAGATCTATGCCATGCGCCAGCTCAAACTGATGGTGGGCAAAGAGGGGGGACGGGTGCAGCGTTTGTTTGTCTATGGTGGCCTGCTGCCCGAGGAGGTGACCTCTGTGCATAAGAGTTTCCCGGCGATGAAAATGGGCACGGCGGATGCGCAGGCGCTGGGCGATTTGGCGCAGGCGTTTCAGCACCCGGGCGCAAGTACCGGGCACGATACTCCCGACCGCATCTATCTGCTCAACCCGCTGGCCGAGATTATGCTGTCCTACTCGCTGGACACCAATCCCCGCACCATCTACAAAGACTTAAAAAAACTCCTGAAGTACTCCAAGCTGGGGGGCTATTCTGCCAATGAAAAGTAGGGCGCTGAGAAATTTGGCGCTGCTGGCTGCGGCCATGACCCTGGTGGTGATTGTGCTGGGAGCCTATGTGCGTCTGAACGATGCGGGTCTCGGCTGTCCCGACTGGCCGGGCTGCTATGGCCATCTCGGCGTGCCCGATGAGGCGCATGAAATCAGCGCCGCCAACGCAGCCTACCCCGAGCGCCAGGTCGAAGCGCCAAAGGCCTGGAAGGAAATGATTCACCGCTATGTCGCCTCCTCGCTGGGGCTGGTGATCGTGCTGATTGCCGCGCTGGCCTGGCGGCAGCGCAAGCAGGGCGTGCGGGTCGCGCTGCCCACGGCGCTGGTCGGTGTGGTGATTTTTCAGGGCATGCTCGGCATGTGGACAGTAACCCTGCTGGTACAGCCGATTATCGTCACCGCGCATTTACTCGGCGGCATGACGACCCTGGCACTGCTGCTGTGGCTGGCACTCAGCCACAGCGACATCCCCAGGCAAGCGCAGCCGCTGCGCGACTCGACAAGCCGGCGCCTGGCCGTGGCGAGCCTGCTTGCGGTGGCCGTGCAAATCTTTCTCGGCGGTTGGGTCAGCACCAACTACGCGGCACTGGCCTGCTATGGCTTTCCCACCTGTAGCGGCGCGTGGCTGCCCGAGGTGGCGCTGGGCGAAGCCTTCACCCTGTGGCGCGAAGTGCCCGAGGGCGAATACGACTTTGAGGGCGGCGTGATTTCCCACCCCGCCGGTGTCGCCATTCAGCTCGCCCACCGCCTCGGGGCGCTGGTGGCCAGCCTGCTGGTGCTCGCGCTGGCCTGCCGGGTGCTGCTGCGAGCCACAGGCTGCTTGAGAAATGCCGCTGTTTTTAGCCTGGCCGCATTGCTGCTGCAATTGGCACTGGGGATTGGCAACGTATTTATGTCCCTGCCCCTGTGGATGGCCACGGCGCACAATGGCGGCGCGGCAGTGCTGCTGGCCAGCGTGATTGTGCTCTGCCATGCCCTGCTGCGCGAGCCGCCGGAGGTTCGCCATGACTGAGCCGGAGATCAATGCGGATAGCCCACAGAAGATGAAAATGAAAGAATATATCACCCTGACCAAACCGCGCGTGGTCATGCTGCTGGTGTTCTGTGCCTTTGTCGGCATGCTGCTGGCGATTGACGAGTGGAGCTGGGCGACCGTGCGCGCAGTGCTGTACGCCTGCCTGGGCATTGGCCTGGCCGCCGCCTCGGCGGCGGCGATTAACCACCTGGTCGATCAGCGCATTGATGCAATCATGGCGCGCACACAAAACCGCCCACTGCCCCAGGGCACGGTCAACAACCTGTCGGCACTGGTGTTTGCCGCCATACTCGGCGGCAGCTCCATGGTCTTGCTGGTCTACCTGGTCAACCCGCTGACAGCGGTGCTGACCTTCTTCGCCCTGATCGGCTACGCGGTGATTTACACCATGTACCTAAAACGCGCCACGCCGCAGAATATCGTTATCGGCGGCCTCGCCGGGGCGATGCCGCCCGTGCTCGGCTGGGCGGCGATAACCAATGAAGTCAGTGGCTACTCGCTGGTACTGGCGCTGATTATCTACGTCTGGACACCGCCGCACTTCTGGGCGCTGGCGGTCAATCGCCGCGAGGAATACGCCAAGGTCGATGTGCCCATGCTGCCCGTCACCCACGGTGCCGAGCTGACCCGCCTGCACATCACCCTGTACACCATCCTGCTGGTACTGGTCACCCTGCTGCCCTATTTGATGTTTAAAAACGGCCTGCTCTACCTGCTGGGGACAATGGCGCTCAATATCCGCTTCCTGTGGTACGCCTTCAAGCTGCAAGCCAGCCGCGACGACAAGCTGGCCATGCGCATGTTTGTATTCTCGATTGTCTACCTGATGTGGGTATTCGCCCTGCTGCTGGCCGACAACTTCCTGCTCGGCTTTGCCGGCTATCGCAACCTCAGCTTCTGCACAGGCTGTTACGGTTAAGCGTGGCGGATAAGTCTGTGATCGTGAGTGCTCCGTGCGCTCTTGCGGTTTAGCACTGCGTATTTTAAACGCCGCGCTTATTCGTTGCGCAGCTTGTCCACGGGTTGGTACTGAGCCTGTTTGCCGTTCATCAGGCGTTGCTGATTGCTGGCCTGGTATTGCCCACCCCGGCGAACGGCCAGGCGCTGGGCGGCAGGGCATGTCCGCCGCGCGCTTTCCAGCACCCAGGTGGGCAGGGCGATAGCGGTACCCGCCAGCACCCAGGGGGTCATGGGTATGCCCAGTGCCCGACAGGTGTGGCGGTCGAGAAAGTAGCGGTTGAGGCCGTGGTGAAATTTCATCCGCAGCTTTTTCTGCCAGAGTGACGGGGGATGCGCAGCCTTGAGCGGCTCGTGCAGCAGGGCTTGCGCCAGATGTCGCGAGTCGTCATCCGCGCCCGGCTGGGCGATGGTGAGTTTGTATAGCAAGCGGCGTGCAGCCTGCTCGGTATCGGGCAGGTCTGCGGCGTTGATGCCGAGCAGGTAGCCGGTGTATTTCCAGAAGTGCAGCACCGCTTCTGCCTCGGTGCGGCGGATGCGCATACCGAGCAAGCGCAGGCCATCCAGAAACAGCTGAGAGAAGGCCAGGTTGGTGACCAGCATATCGGCCTGGTTAATCGGCAGCCCCCATTGCTGGTTGTCCCAGTCGGGGTTGCGCTGTATGCGCAGGCGCAGCAGGGCGTGCATAATGCGCACGCGAATGGCGGTCTTCACGCCGGGAGCGAAGGCTTGCAGGCCATTTGCGCGGGTAATATCGACCCAGAAGCCGTTGGTTTCGGCAATCCGGTTGCTCGCCGCCTGATCCAGCGCGCCGGTAAATACCAAAGGCTTGTTGATGGCCGCTGACTGGTAGCCGCCCATCAGGGCAAAATCGCGCAGCACATAACCGGCCAGCGCCCCGGCGCGGCGCTGCACTTCACTGCCCAGCGCCAGCTGCTGCTGATCGAGCCAATCCGGCACTTGCTCGACCTGGGCAAACAGCGCTTGCAGGGATGGCGGTGCATCGGCCACGCTGGCGATGCCCTGTTCCAGCGCCTGGGCAATCTGCTGCTGTCCTGCGCTCATGGCGGCGCCCTGTAAGTCCTCGGCCACCGCATCGGCCAGCGGGTCGCCTTGCATCAGGCGCTCGGCAAAGGCGCGCACCTCGTTATCGCTGGGCTGACCAATCTGCTTGAGCACGATTTTGCCGAGCAGCGAGTGCCATAAGTGGCGGTAGGCCGGGGAGGGAAAGGTGAAGCGCTTGGGCAGGGCGTTTGCCGTCATGATCTGCTCCTGTTGATGCGGCCAGGCTGGCGAGCCGCCTGCCGGCCTGTTTATTTCAGCAGGGCGAAAAATTCTGCCCGGGTTTTCGAGCTGTCGCGAAATGCGCCGAGCAGTGCCGAGGTGCGCATGGAGGAGCTTTGCTTTTCCACGCCGCGCATCATCATGCACATATGCTGCGCCTCAATCACCACGGCCACCCCCTGAGCATGCGTGACCTGCTCTACGGCCAGGGCGATTTCGCGGGTCAGATTTTCCTGAATTTGCAGGCGGCGCGAGTACATATCGACAATACGGGCAAACTTGGACAAGCCCAGCACCTTGCCGCTGGGCAAATAGGCGATATGGCATTTGCCGATAAACGGCAGCAGATGGTGCTCACACAGTGAGTACAGTTCAATCCCCTGTACCAGCACCATCTCGTCAGAATCGGAGCTGAACACGGCATTGTTGGTGACTTCGTCCAGCGTCTGCTGGTAGCCACGGGTTAAATACTGCATGGCCTTGGCGGCGCGCTGGGGGGTGTCTCGCAAGCCTTCGCGCTGCGGGTCTTCGCCCACTTGCTGGATGATTTTTAAATAGGCATTTTGAATGTCTTCACACATGGGGAGATAGTCTGGCTGTCAATAGAATGAAATGCTTTATACCACAAAACGCCCGCCGGACTTGCTTCAGACCAGTTTGGCTCACCACATCAAATCATCGGGAATCTGGAACTGCGCGTAGGGGTCATCGTCAGCAACGGTATCGGCGGCGCTTTTTTCATTCAGCACTACAATATAGTGCGCATCGCGCGCAGCAATTTTTTCGGCCACGGGAAAGGGCACGACATCATAGCGCTCGGCCAGCTTGACCACGGCCAGGCGGCCACTGCCCAACTGACGCTGCATCTCGGCATTGACCTTGATTTTTTTCACCGCTGTGCCATCGGTAAAGTGATAATCCAGCTCGCAGTCAGCGCGGTCGATACGGTTGCTGTCAATCAGTTGCTTAATCTGCGCGGTCACGGCTTTTTGCTCGGCCTCAGCCTTGCGCCGGGCATTCAGCTCGCGGTCGCGCCGCACCTTTTCCTGCCGGGCTTGCTCTGCCGCCAGCGCCGCCTCGTTGGCCTGTACATCAATCTGATTTTTGCGCGCCATCCGCGCTTGCTTGTTCTTCGCCTTCTGGTTTTTCTTGGCCGTCTTTTCATCGGCCAAGCCCATACCCAGCAGCTGGTCTTGTAGAGAACCCATCACTATCACCTGTTTATTTGCCAACCCAGCCTGCGGGTAAAACCACAGGCGAGCTTCCATCAATCGTGCCGATATTATACGTTACTTCAGGAATCTCTGAATAAGCCGTTCCCGGACTATCCGCATTAAATAAAATCAATCACTTACGCTATGCGGATAGTCTGTGGGGGGCACTTTTTCAGAGCCTCCTTAGTCGCTCTGCCGCACACGCAGGAAGCTGGCAAATTTGGGGATGCCGTTGCGGCTGAGGCCGTAGTATTTAAAGCTAATCACGCTGCCAATCGGCGGTGGCTGCTCGCGCTCGGCGTGGCTAAAGCCGGTGCCGATTTTAAAGCGCTGTCCGCTGGGCAGCTCGACCAGCAAGGCGCCCAGTCTGCCCCGGTGCTTGCCCTTGCCCGGCAAGTGCTGAACCACCACGGCTTCTGCATCCTGATATGTTTTCAGTTTCAGCAGCGCATCGCTGCGTCCCGTGCTGTACAGACTATCCGCATGGTGCAGCATCAAGCCCTCGCCGCCGCTGGCTACAGTGGTTTCCAGCAGTGCCTCCAACGCCGACTGGCTGTGTATGCGCCGCTGTGGCACAAGCTGCAAGTACGGGCTGGCGGCCTGCTCTACCAAATGCTTTAAGGTGGCAATGCGGGCGGTGAAGTCGCCCTCGCCATCGGGCAGTTCAAACAGCATGTATTTCAGCTGTTGCCACTGCGCATCAACAGGCTGCTGTTTGCTGACCGTGCTGAGCGTGGCGGCAAACTGGCCGCGCCCCATCCACAGCTCGCCATCCAATGCGCGTTGGGGGAAGCCCGCGACAAACCACGCGGGAGCATTAAACACATGGCCACGGCGGGAAATCAGTCGCCGCCCGTTCCAGTAGGCTCTAACGCCGTCGAGCTTTTCGCTGACCCAATAGTCCCGAATATTATCTTGCGATTGGTAGACCTTGGCGAGCAGCAGTGGTGGTGCTGCGGCCTGTTGGCGGTGCTGCGCCAGACCATCCGCATGCAGCGGCAAGGTGCCGGCGAGCAGCAGGCAGAAGCCGCAAACTGCCCGCGCAAGCGATGTGTCGATGCGGACTATGAACGCTGGCGCAGCCACTGAGCCAGCTCAATTTCATCGACAATGCCCTGGGCGGCCTGACGAATAATGTCACCCACTTCCCTGGTGTTAAATGCCATTGCCACACCGTTGATGTGCAGGCAAATTTTCATGGCGAGAAAAGCGGTGCGCTTGTTCGCATCATTAAACACATGACCCGTGGCAATACACACGGCATAACATGCCGCCAAATCATAGACATCAGCAATCATGCCAAAGCTAATACGGTTTTCAACCCGCGCCAGCACAGACTCCAGCGATTTATCGCCCGCCATCCCCTGTAACTCGTGGGCAAAAATTGCCTGCTCGTGTATTTCCACCACGTCAGCTACGCTTAGTGTAAACATCACTTATCCTTTAAATAGTCCAGCACAGGTGCCACTTCTTCCCTTACGCTGGCCAGTGCGGCGAGCACCGCACCTTCCGGGGCGGGCTCAAAGCTCACCTTTTCCACCGCCGCACTCGGCACAAAGTACCCCACCACCTTATTGCGATTAAGCACGGCCACAGGGCTGGCGCCGGCTTTTTCAATCACTTTGGCCGGGTCGCGCAGTTCAGTCATGGATACGGTTTTATGGGTTAACAGATTTTGCATGGCTCACCTCCAATAATATGTATTTAATTGTACATTTAAATACACACTTTAACAGCGCCGCCGGTCTGAAAACCCGCTTAATTGCGAATTGCCCCGACACCTTGCCGTGCGCCAGTGCCGTCCAGTACACTACAGGGCTTGCGACCCATTCAACCCTATTCAATTATTTACCAAGGCAGTCATTATGAAACTGGAAACCATCGCCCTGCACACAGGCTACGAGTCTGAAGCCACGACCAAGGCGGCCACCACACCGATTTATCAAACCACCTCATACACCTTTGACAACACCCAACACGGCGCCGATCTGTTTAACCTCGCCGTGCCCGGCAATATCTACACCCGCATTATGAACCCCACCACCGATGTGCTGGAGCAGCGCATGGCGGCGATGGAAGGTGGCATTGCCGCCCTGGGTCTGGCCTCGGGCATGGCGGCCATCACCTATGCGATTCAGGCCATCACTACAGTGGGCAGCAATATTGTCAGCACCAGCCAGCTGTATGGCGGCACTTACAACCTGTTTGCCCACACCCTGCCCAACCAGGGCGTGGATGTGCGCTTTTTTGATGCCGGCAATCTCGAACAGCTCGAAGCGGCGATTGACGCCAATACCAAGGCGGTTTTCTGTGAGTCCATCGGCAACCCACTGGGCAATATTGTTGACCTGGAGCGCATTAGCGAGATTGCCCACCGCCACGGCGTACCGGTGATTGTTGACAACACCGTCGCCAGCCCTGTGCTGCTGCGCCCGATTGAGCACGGCGCGGATATTGTTATCCACTCCCTGACCAAATACATCGGCGGCCACGGCACCAGCATTGGCGGGGCTATTATTGACTCCGGCAAGTTTGACTGGGCCGGCAACGCCGAGCGCTTCCCCATGCTGAACCAGCCCGACCCCAGCTATCACGGCGTGGTCTACACCGAGGCACTGGGGCCTGCCGCCTTTATTGGCCGCTGCCGCGTAGTGCCTCTGCGCAATACCGGCGCGGCACTCTCGCCACTTAACGCCTTCCAGCTGATGCAGGGGCTGGAAACCCTGGCGCTGCGCATGGAGCGTCACTGCGACAACGCTCTGGCCGTCGCCCAGCATCTGGAACAGCACGAGCAAATCGCCTGGGTCAACTACGCCGGCCTGAGCAGCAGCCCCTACCACCCACTCGCCAAGCAATACTGCAACAGCAAGGCCAGCGGCATTTTGAGCTTTGGCATTAAAGGCGGCGCCGAGGCCGGGGCGAAATTTATTGATGCTCTGCAAATGATTTTGCGCCTGGTCAATATTGGCGATGCCAAGTCCCTGGCCTGCCACCCCGCCAGCACCACCCACCGCCAGCTCAACCCCGAGGAGCTGGCCACCGCCGGTGTCAGCGAGGACATGGTGCGCCTGTCCATCGGCATTGAGCATATCGACGATATTCTCGCCGACATCGACCAGGCACTGGCCGCGGCCAGGTAAGTGGCGGTGTGGGTGCTTCCCAGGGAGGGGAGGCGCTTGCGTATTGCGCGGCGAACAGTCTGTATCTGGACTATCCGCATAGCGTCAATTATTGATTTTCCTCCCTCACCCCAACCCTCTCCCGGAGGGAGAGGGAGCAGGTTAAGAAATCTCTGCACAAGCCTGTTTCTAACCTATCCGCATAGCGCCATTTTATGCAATGCGGATAGTCCAGAAATGACTTAATCAAGAGATTCCTTAAAGGAACTCTACGGCCTGTAGTGCCGAGGTAATATATGTTTGTTTACCCCGAGATTGACCCGGTCGCCCTGTCCCTGGGGCCGCTGAAGGTGCATTGGTACGGTTTGATGTACCTGCTGGGCTTTATCCTGTTTCAGGCTCTGGGCGTGTGGCGGGCGCGCCGCGCCGATACGCCGTTTAAGCCCGAGCAGGTCGGGGACTTCCTGTTTTATGGTGCGATTGGAGTTATTTTGGGCGGGCGCATTGGCTATGCCCTGTTTTATAACTGGCCGGAGACGCTGGCACACCCCTTGAGCCTGCTGCGCATCTGGGAGGGCGGCATGTCATTTCACGGCGGCTTGCTCGGGGTGATTGTGGCGATGATCTGGTATGCCCGCCGCGTGCTCAAGGTCTCCTTCTGGCAGGTGGCCGATTTTGTCGCCCCGCTGGTGCCGCTGGGCTTGCTGCTGGGGCGGCTCGGCAACTTTATCAACGGCGAGTTGTGGGGCAAGCCAGTGACGGCGGATTTTATATTTGCCGTCAAACACGCCGGGCAGTGGAAGCACCCGTCAATGCTGTATGAAGCCTTTGCCGAGGGCTTGCTGCTGTTTGTTATCTTGTGGCTGTACAGCCGCAAACCGCGACCGATGATGGCGGTCAGCGGCCTGTTTTTACTGGTGTATGGCATGGCGCGTTTTGCCGTTGAGTTTGTGCGCCTGCCCGATGCGCATATCGGCTATCTGGCCGGTGGCTGGTTGACGATGGGGCATGTACTCACCCTGCCGATGATGATTGGCGGGGCGGCTTTGATAATCTATGGGACAGTCAAACACCCGGTGGCGAGCAAATAATGCAACAGTATTTGGATTTGGTGCAGCACGTTTTGGATAACGGCGTGCACAAAGAAGACCGCACCGGCACGGGTACGTTGTCGGTATTTGGCTATCAAATGCGCTTTGATCTGGCGCAGGGCTTTCCGATGGTGACGACCAAGAAGCTGCACCTGAAGTCGATTATTTACGAGCTGTTGTGGTTTTTGCAGGGCGACACCAATATCCGCTACTTGCAGGAACATGGCGTCTCCATCTGGGATGGCTGGGCCACCGCTGAGGGCGAGCTGGGGCCGGTGTACGGCAAACAGTGGCGCAGCTGGGAGGGCGGCAATGGCGAGGTGGTGGATCAAATCCAGCAACTGGTTGCCGAGATTAAAACCAACCCGGACTCGCGGCGCCTGCTGGTGAGCGCGTGGAACCCCGCGCTGTTGCCGGATACGCAGTACAGCCCGCGCGACAATGCCGCCATGGGCAAACAGGCACTGCCGCCCTGCCACACCCTGTTTCAGTTTTATGTGGCCGAGGGCAAGCTGTCCTGCCAGCTGTACCAGCGCAGTGGCGATGTGTTTTTGGGCGTGCCGTTTAATATCGCCTCCTATGCCCTGCTGACGCTGATGCTGGCGCAAGTCTGCGACTTGGCGCCCGGCGACTTTGTCCACACCTTTGGCGATGCCCACCTGTACAGCAACCACATGCAGCAAGTTCAGGAGCAACTGCGCCGCGCGCCATTGCCGCTGCCGCAGATGTGCATCAACCCGGCGGTCAAAGACATTTTCGCCTTCAGCTATGATGACTTTGAGCTGCAAAACTACACCTGCCATCCTGCCATCAAGGCGCCCGTGGCTATTTAGGAGCAAATCAATATGCCCAGCATTGCGCTGATTGCCGCCATGACCCGCCAGCGCGTGATTGGCGTGAACAACACCCTGCCCTGGCGCCTGTCCGCTGACTTGCAGCGCTTTAAGGCTCTGACCCTGGGCAAGCCGATTATTATGGGGCGTAAGACCTGGGAATCGCTCGGACGCGCCCTGCCCGGACGCTTGAACATTGTCATAAGCCGCGATGCGGATTACTCTGCCGCCGGGGCAGCGCTGGTCACCAGCCTGGAAGCTGCGCTGAAGCGCGCCAGTGCAGAGGCGACTGACGAAATCATGGTTATCGGCGGTGCCGAGATTTACGCCCAGGCGCTGCCGCTGGCAGACAAGCTGTACATAACCCGAATCGAGCAAGACATTCCGGGCGATGCCTGGTTTCCCGAGTACGCCGCCGGGGACTGGCAAGCGGTGCATAAAGAGCGCCACCACCAGGCGGCACTGGCCAACGGTCAGGCGGCGTTTGACTATACCTTTATCGACTTGCAGCGGATCAACAACAGCTAAGGCTGCGGAAACGGGCGCAAGCCCCGCCCACAGACTATCCGCATTCAACGACTACTGATCTCCATCTTGATCTCCACCTTGATCTACAGACTTGATCTACAGTTCAGGGGCGCACAGGTTATAATTATTTCATGCGTCTCGATCGATTTCTCAGCAACAATACCGGGCTTAGCCGTAAAACCGTGCGCCAGCACCTGGCCAAGCGGCAGGTCAAGGTCGAAGGTGAAGTGATTACCGATGGCGCCCGACATATCCCGGCGTTTTGCCATGTCGAGTTGCTGGGCGAGACGATACACCAGCGCCGCGCCCGCTACTTGATGCTGCACAAACCCAGGGGCTATCTCAGCGCAACGCAGGACAAGCAGCACCCCACGGCGCTGGACTTAATCGACGAGCCGCTCAAGGAGACACTGCACATCGCCGGTCGCCTCGACCTGCACACCTCGGGGCTGCTACTGCTGACCGACGACGGCCAGTGGTCGCGGCAAATCACCGCCCCCAAACAAAAAGTCCCCAAGGTCTATCAAGTCGAAACCGCCGACCCCATCCACCCGGACACGGCAGCGCGCTTTGCCCAGGGCATCTACTTTCAATACGAAGATCTCACCACCTCACCCGCACAGCTGGAACAACTCGGCGAGCGCTGCTGCCGCCTGACCATCTACGAAGGCCGCTACCATCAGGTCAAGCGCATGTTTGGCGCACTGGGCAACCGCGTGGTCGCGCTGCACCGGGAATCGGTCGGCAACATCCACCTCGACCCCGCACTGCAACCGGGGCAGTACCGCCCCCTCAGCGAGGCCGAGATACAACTCAGCCCAAACGACTGAGGCGAGCATTGTGGGCTGCCATTTAGACTATCCGCATACGCGGCGGCTTGATAGCGCTCTCCCCTTGCAGGTAAAGAATTGGCAGCGAAGCTTATGTTTGGATAAACACGAGCTTCCTCAAGTGAACTGCACTAAGTGAATGGCACTAAGTGAACTGCACTAAGTGAACTGCACTACCCCACCAGCCTTTATCCAGTCGATAAATTCATCCATCGGCACGGGCTTGGCAATGTAAAAGCCCTGGGCGTAATCGCAGCCCATGTTTTTCAGCATGGCCCAGTGCGCGGCGCTGTCCACGCCCACGGCGGTAACTTGCAAGTCCAGCTCGTGCGCCAGGGCAATGGTGGTCTTCACATACTGATAGGCCAGTTTGTCCGTGGTCATGCGTTGGACAAAGCGCTTTTCCAGCTTGAGCTCATTCACTGGCAGCATATTAAGCAGGTCATAGCTCGACTGCCGGACGCCAAAGTTGTCCAGCGCCAGGTCAACGCCCTGCAAGCGCAGGCGAGCCAGCGCCTCGGCAGTCAAGATGGTGGCGGCATAGCCATTGTGGTTGTTGATTTCCAACTGTATGTGCTCGGGAGTGACATCCAGCTCGCGCAGCTTTTTTTGAAACGCCTCGCAGTCATCCAGTTTGGTAAATGCCGACAGGGGCATGTTCAAGTTGATGGTGGCGAAATCATACTGTTGCTCAACCAGGCGCTTAATCAGCTCCGCTGCCCCCTTTAGCAAATAAGCCTGAAATGGCTCATACAGGGCGGGGGTGCGAACCAGTTTGTCGAGAAACATCTCAGGGGAAATCTCGCCTTTGCTGGGGTGCTTCCAGCGGCATAGCAGCTCTGCTGATACGCAGCGACCCTCTTGCATGGAAACCTTCGGCAGCACCACAAAAGACATTTCTTCATCGGCAATGGCGCGGCGAATATCATCCTCGTGAGAAAAGCTTTTTGATGCCAGCCTTAGTGGAGAGGTTCGCTTGGCATTGTCCTGCAGCACGCGCTCCATGGCGCCTGGTTGTATGCGTTGCTTGTCGAGGGTGCGGATAAACTTCAGGCCGTAGCCCTCGGCAATACTTGCTGCCGCCTGCTGCATTTGCTGCGGGCACTCACTGAGAAAGGCAATGCCACCGCGATACCCCATTTTGGCAATTTTGCGGATAAGCTCTATGCCATCCATCCCCGGCATGCGAATATCAGAAAAAATCATCTCTATGGGCTTGCTTTGCAGCACTCGCAGCGCCTCAGCACCACTGCCGGCCATGGACACCGTGGGGCAGCCCAGGCCGAGTAAGGTTTCGGTAATAAAAAACCGAACATCGGGGTCATCATCAATGACCAGCACTTGGCAAAAGTAGTCTTTATCTGTCACAACATCACCCTCAACCTTATATCTTTGTGGCCTGATTATATAACCAGAAACGTAGACTAGGAAAAACTATCTTGAGACGCTACTCTAAAATGCAAAAATGACGTGAAATCATATTTTGACGTCTATAGTGAAGTTGGGGCTGAAATAACACACAGTGTTGCCCTGTTTACCTCGGTTGCGCCGCCTGTCTGCATTGCACAGGCGGCTTATTTTTATCGTATGCGAGAAACGACCAGAATTCGTGAACACTGTTTGCGGTATTTCCCATGTCCCTATGGGTCAGATGTGGCGCAGTTTGCGCATTGCAGGACGCACAATGCGGACGACTACCAGAGCCGCGAGTGCTCCATGCACTCTTGCGGCATTTCCCACGTCCTTGTGGGTCAGACGGTGGGAGTTTGCGCATTGCAGGACGCACAATGCGGACGACTACCAGGGATGGTGGGAGTTTGCGCATTGCAGGACGCACAATGCGGACGACTACCAGGGATGGTGGGAGTTTGCGCATTGCAGGACGCACAATGCGGATAGTCTGCCAACAGGCTCTTGCAGAGCCTTCTGCTTAATCCCAGGCCTTTTGCAGCAAGTCCATAATATCTTCGTGGCTGGCTTCTTTGGGGTTGAAGATAATGGAGCCGTCATCAATGGCAATGCGGGCAATTTGCTCGAACTGTTCGGGTGTGACCTTGCCGGTTTCTTTTAAGGTTCGCGGCAGTTGGCAGCGCTCGTACAATGCGTCACGCAGGCTGCGGATATGGGCAATGGCCTGGTCGGCGCGCTGTTCTGCGGGGGTGTTGGCATAGACCTCTGCGCCTGCCAGCGGCAGCAGCAGCTCGGCGAGCTGCTCGCCGTTGGTGTCGCGGTTGTATTCCAAAATGGTGGGCAAAAACAGGTTCATGCACAGACCGTGGGGCAGGTGGCAAACGCCACCCAGGGCGTGGCCGAGGGAGTGCACCATGCCGACCATGGCGTTGGAGAAGGCAATCCCCGCCATGGTCGAGGCCTCGGCCAGTGCGAGGCGGCCATCGGCATTGTCGGGCTCGTCCATGACGGTGAGCAAGTTGGCCGAGATTTTTGTAATTGCAGCGGCGGCGTAGGCCGCACTCATCGGGTTGGCCGCCAGACAGGTGTAGGATTCCACGGCGTGGGTCATGGCATCCATGCCGGTCATCGCGGTGATGTGGGGCGGCAGGGTCAGGGTCATGCGCGGGTCGAGCACGGCGGCATTGGGCAGCAAGAAGTAGGAGGCGTAGCTCTGCTTGCGGCCATCGTCATCGCTGATGACCGCGGCCAAGGTCGCCTCCGAACCGGTGCCGGAGGTGGTCGGAATAACGAAGAAGGGTTTGAGCGGGTGCTTGAGTATGTGCGCGCCGGCGTAGGCGTGCAGATCGTCACCACCCTCGGAGACGAGGATATTGACCGCCTTGGCGGTATCAATCACCGAGCCACCGCCCACGGCGAGAATCGCATCGCAGTCCTGGTCGCGGTAGGCCTGGGCGGCGTTGCGCACGGTGCTCAGGCTGCTGTCGGGGGGGACATCGTCAAAGATGCTGATAATCTGACTATCCGCATCGATAAATGCAGCGGCTACGTGGTCGATTAAACCGACACTGCGCACGCCCTTGTCGGTAATCACCATGGGGCGCTGGGCGCCGAGCATGGACAGCTCAAAGGGGATGTGCTCCAGCGCCTTGTGGCCTGCGATAATTTTGACGGGACTGAAAAATTCGTAATAAGCCTTAGCCATGCCTAGCTTCCTGTGGTGATTTGGATAACGACCAGCACATAAATACGCGCTGCTGTAAAAACTTTTTCTGCCACGCCCAGATTTTCGGGGTAGCGCTTGACCGCCCTTTTGGCAACCCAGCGGGGGAGAATCAACGCTTCCATGCGGTTGAGGATGCGTACCAGGCGAATCGAGTGCGCCAGCTCGCCATCGGCAATCATGCGATCCTTGGCAAAGGCCTCGGCCGTGCCCTCCTGAAAGGACAGCACCATAAAGGCGTGGCTGAGATGCTTGAAGCGGATGCTCAAGTCGGCGCGCCGGTCAATATTGTTTGCCGATTTGAAAGTGCCATCGCTCTGGGTTATGACCTTAAACCCCGCGCCGCCGGGGGCGACGACCATCTCGATCAAATAGTCATCAGGCAGCCCTTGCACTTCTGCACGGGCTTCGCCATCGACGCGGCTGGTGGCACACAGGGCGCGACCGAGCACGAGCATCAGAGTCTTCACATAGGCGCGTTGCGCCGTTAGGGAGAGTTTTTGTAATTTCACAGAGCCACTCTGTCTTATCGTTATCATTAAGGAGCCTTTGAACAAGTCCTGAGCAGTCGGCTTATTCAGCGCTTCCTCGCATTGTGCGCTGTTCACAAGCGCGGGAGTAGTCCCCGCACTGTTAAAAGGCGCCCGCCGTTACGGGTAAAGACGACATTATTCACCCATTGCCTGCGGATTGCCAATCGTATAGTTCGTAGCGCGCAAGCAGGACTGTACCCCCGCTGCATATCACAGTATGCTTGCGCCTAATGCTACTGATTTAATAAGAATATATCCATGGAAACTATCGAAATTATCAAATACCTGAGCATCCCCGTGGTTGCAGCCCTGGTTGGCTGGTTTACCAACTGGGTCGCCGTCAAGCTGATGTTCTACCCGCTGGAATTTGTCGGCATTCCTCCCTTCCTTGGCTGGCAGGGCATCGTCCCCGCCAAGGCGCGCAAGATGGCGGGCATCTCGGTTGAAACCAGCCTGGAGACGATTGGCTCGGTATCTGACATCGCCAAGGAAATTGATATTCAGCTGCTCGCCGCCCACATTGTGGAGGTTATCGACCCCAACATTGAAACCTATACCGAGGAGGCCATGCTGGCCGAAAAGCCGGTGCTGTGGGACAACACACCGCAAAAGGTCAAGCGGGAAATTTACGCCCGCGTCCGCGAACAGCTGCCGCGGCTGGTCAGTGAGTTAATGGCCGATATCGAGGGGCAAATCGAAACGCTGCTCGACCTCAAGCGCATGATTCAGGAGCACCTGACTAACAATAAAGAACTGCTGGTGCGGATTTTTCTCGAAGTCGGCGACAAGGAGTTTCGCTTTATCGTCAACTCCGGCTTCTTTCTCGGCGGCCTGTTCGGCCTGGTGCAGATGGCCGTGTGGTACTTCTACCCACAGTGGTGGATTTTGCCGCTGTTTGGCCTGCTGGTCGGCTATGCCACCAATATTATTGCCCTGAAGCTGATATTTGAGCCATTGAGGCCGAAGAAAATTGCCGGCTTTGTGGTTCAGGGCTTGTTCCTCAAGCGCCAGCACGAAGTCTCCGACACCTACAGCGCGATTGTGACGGATGAAATTCTGACCATTCGCAATATGATTCTGGAAATGCTCGAAGGCCCCAAATCCGACTACGCCAAGGCGATTATCCGTCGCCACCTGCGCCGGATTGTCGATGAGTCATCGGGTGCCAGCAAGCCGCTGGTGCAAGGTGCGCTCGGCCCCGCCAGCTTTGCCCGGCTCAAGGGCATGGCCGGGGACAAGGCCGTGGAAGTGGCGGGCAGCACCTTTGACGACCCCGCCTTTAATCAGGATCGCGCACAGGTCATCAAGCGGATTATGCAGGAGCGCATGCGCGAGTTGAGCCCGGAGGGCTTCCAGAATATGCTCCGCCCCGCCTTTCAGGAGGACGAGTGGAAGCTGGTACTCGCCGGGGCAATACTGGGGCTGCTGGCCGGTATCGGCCAGCTGGTCTTTATTTTTTCCTGATGGCAGGCGGGTTTCCGCATACCATGGAGGTGTATGCGGATAGCCCACAGAAGGGTAGCTTGCCAGACTATCCGCATTACGCCCCCTGCACTTAATACTCAGTGGTAAAATCATGCACTTATATTCAAGCACGTCATACAAAAAGCGCTCTGTCCTGCTATACGCCTTGCTGTGCCTGGCGCTGCCCGCGCAGGCCGAGCGGCACGACTATCTGCGCTACGATTTAACCGACCCCGAGATTATCGCCACCGTCAATGGCGACAAGTTCTACACCCGCAGTGCCAAGATCATGCGCACGGCGATTAACCGCGGCAAGCGCAAGCTGAGCCTGGGTCAATTTATTGAGGGTGCGATCGACAACAAGCTGCTCGCCGACTATGGCCGCCAGCGCGTCAGCATGCAGGATATGGTGCCGCAGAGCGGCGTGGGCTTTGATATTGACGTGGCGCTGGAAGACCAGTTTATCAACGTGATTCGCCTGAGCTTTGATGCGCCGCTGATGGACTACATCAACCAGCACTTCAAGCACGGCAACCTGATGGCCGCTGCCACTGCCCCCATGAGCCTGAGCCGCAAGCAGCTCAAGCCGTACACGGTGATGAAGAACCCGCTCAAGCTCGGCTTTACCGAGGCGCAGATTGCTGATGCCAAACAACTGGAGCTGATTCGCTACCGCTTTCCGGGGCAGGACAAGGATCATACGATTACCCTGTGGGATATCTACCGCCGCCAGAATGTGCAGGGGCGCGATATTTTGCACAAGGCCGATATGCGCTGGCTGAAAACCCAGGTGCAACAGCGCCTTGGCTCACTGCTGGTACTGTACTGGATGGAGCAACACGCCGGCCTGAGCGCCGAGGAAATCGCCAACATCAAACAGTTTATTGCCAACAAGCACTACAAAAAGCTCTACCTCACCCACCAGGGCTTGGTGACGGTGCTGCACAAGAGCAACCCGCGCCTGCGCGACGTTGCCAAGACCATTTCGCAAAAGGAGGTTGTCGCCTACTACCGCGACCACCGCGAGGACTTCAAGCGTATTGACCGCGCCAGGGGGCGGCAGATACAAACCCAAACTCAGGACAAAATCGACCAGGCCTACGCCGCCCTGCAAGGCGGAGCAGACTTTACCGCCGTGGCGGAAAAATACACCGAGCTGCGCGACGCGCAGGGCAAGCCACAGATTGCCGTGGACTGGATAGCGCACAGCGACAACCACAATACCTGGCTGAAAACCCTGCTCTATCTGCAACCGCTCGGCGAGCCGTCGCGCCCCTACCGCAGCCCGCAGCTCCAACCGGACACCCCCGCATACTGGACGATTATTATCACCGATGCGCGCGAGGAGAGTTATATGGCCGAGGACAGTCCCGGCGTGGTCTACCAAATCAGCAAAATCCTCGCCGAGCAAAAAATCGCCAGCGAGTTCAACCAGCTGCGCCGCCAGCTCTTGCAGGATGCCAGTATTCGCATCAATGCCGGGGTGTTAAGGAATCTCTGAACAAGTCGTGAGCGGTTTTTCGCTGGCCATAATCCGCTACTTCTTCGTTGGAAAACTTGGAAATAGCTGGCTAATCCCTGCGTT
>PDWJ01002112.1_pt1 | contig 22065 bp, 22 predicted proteins | sample 1430881 | NCBI WGS metagenome assembly PDWJ01 (sample SAMN01162460, study PRJNA174530) | Oral metagenome, whole genome shotgun sequencing project. | biome: Marine environment; feature: Marine mammal; material: Swab sample of the gingival sulcus; isolation source: swab sample of gingival sulcus... | reverse complement strand
CTTGCTTATACAATACCTCTCAACACACTTTTCCTTTCTCGCCTCGAGCCTTGCAAAAAGGAACAGGTCTCTTGCTCTGTTTTTTTACAGGCATTCTTAACACACGAAACACGAAGCTCGGCATCTGAAACTCCATTCGAATACTCACTTCCCTCCTCTTACTCTCTGAGCTCTCTGATGATCTGTGGTCCTCTTCTACTCTACGTGGTATAGTTGATGGCGGTCCTAAATCTATCTTTTTTCGGGAGGTCTGTTCATGTCCAGACGCTTCAAATATGTCGTCGTCCTTTTCGTTGCTCTTATCTCCATAACCTTGTTGATTACGGTTGCCATGGCGGAAGAGCGTTCTCTGGTGATCTACTCCAGCGTTGACGAGGAGAACGCCATCAAGATACTTGATGCTTTTACAGCGGACACCGGAATTCAGGTCAAAATGGTCGTCCTCTCCTCCGGTCCTGCTTTGAGTCGTATTGAGGCAGAGAAAACCAATCCTCAGGCGGATCTATGGTTTGGTGCTCCTAACGAGAATCATATTGTCGCCAGGGAAAGAGGGCTCACCCAACCCTACCTTTCCAAGGAGAGCGATGAACTTGCAGCCAACTTCAAAGACCCGGAAGGGTTTTGGTATGCCTTCTATATGAATCCTCTGGGCTTTGGTGTTTTAGATAAGGAGTTGAAGAAGGCCGGGATCCCCGTGCCTGCCTCTTGGGCCGATCTTACCAATCCTGAATACAAGGGTATGATCCAGATGCCGTCTCCACAGTCGTCTGGAACGGCGTACGCCATGCTGCAGACGTTGATGACTGTTTATGGCGAGGATAAGGCCTTCGATTACATGAAAAAGCTCAACCCCAACGTGCAGACCTATACTCAGAGTGGCACGGGGCCCAGCAAAAACCTGGCTATTGGGGAAGCGGACATCGCGATACAGTTTACCCCGGCCTTTCTTAAACTGGTGGATCAGGGATACCCGTCTACGGTCGTATTTCCGGCTGAGGGCGTGGGATACGAGGCTGCAGCCTTGTCGATCCTCAAAGGGGCGAAACACCTACAGGAGGCAAAGGCTCTTGTAGATTGGATCATCTCCAAGAAGGGACAAGAGACTCTCAGTGTTGCGAAGACCTATTTTTTCCCAGTTCGTCCCGATGTTTCCGCCGGCGAGGGGCTTCCTTCTCTTTCGGAGATCAAACTTATCGATTACGACAGAGAAAAGGCTGCGAAGGATAAAAAACGCATCGTGGAACGCTGGGTGACGCAGGTGTTGGGGCAATAGCGGTTACGATCTCGAAGTACTTTGAACGAACCTACCCGGGGGATTTTTCCCCCGGGATTATTTGATTGTAGAGGGATGGTGGTGTCGTGCGGCGAGGGATGAGGCAATGTCGTCTCCTCTTGAGAGATCCGGTGATGGCTTTTTTAATTTTAGCCGTGACCTGTGCTTTGGCACTCTTCGTTCTCTATCCTCTTGGCATGGTCTTCTTCAAAAGCTTTCATGATGCTCAAGGATCTCTGTCGCTAGAACAGTATTTTCGCTTTGGCCGATTTGCCTACCTCAGAAACGCTCTGTGGAATAGCCTTTCTGTGGGTGCCCTTACCGGTCTTATCGGGACTGTCGTCGGCTTTGCGGCAGCTTTGTCCATGGTTAGGATAAATCTGCGCTGGAAAAAGATTCTTCACTTGATTTTTATATTACCTATAATTGCTCCTCCTTTCACCAGCGCTCTGTCGGTTTTGATGCTCTTGGGATCTAACGGTCTGATCACCAGAGGGCTTCTTGGCATACGACACTACTCAATTTATGGTTTTCAGGGAGTTCTCATTTCACAAGTTTTCACTTTTGCTCCAGTTGCCTACTTGACTCTACGTGGTGTCCTTGAGTCGCTCAATCCTACCTTGGAGGATGCAGCTATGAACGTGGGAGCCTCTCGATGGCAGACTTTTTGCAGGGTGACGATTCCTCTCTCCCTCCCTGGTCTTGCAAGCGCCTTTTTGGTGGTCTTTATCGAGTCTCTCGCTGATTTCGGGAACCCCTTGGTCTTGGCAGGAAGTCGCTTCCCCATGCTCGCGACCCAAGCCTATCTCGAAATCACCGGTTCTTTCAACTTGCCTCTTGGGGCAGCTTTGGCTGTTGTACTCCTTTTGCCATCGGTGACGGCTTTCCTTACTCAACGATATTTCCTTAGAAAGAGGCAATACACGACTATTACGGGCAAGCCGGTGGATTCTACGTCTAAGCTGATTGGCCCCGGAGCGAAACGGATACTTCAGGGTATTTTGGCGATTTTGGCTGCCTCGGTTATCCTCTTGTATGGGGTCATCGTTGTAGGAGCTTTTACCAAGGTCTGGGGGTATGATTTTACCCCTACTCTGGCACACCTGCTGTACGCTTTCAAGGTAGGAGGGGAGACGATAAAGGACACCCTCATTGTGGCCCTTCTCTCCACCCCGATCTCCGGCTTTCTTGGTATGCTTATAGCTTTCTTGGTCGTTCGATTCTCCTTCCCAGGTAAGGGGCTTCTTGAGCTTAGCTCCATCCTGAACTTCGCTGTCCCCGGAACGGTTGTTGGTATAGGCTATATCTTGGCTTTCAACAGACCTCCGGTCGTCCTTATCGGGACCTTGAGCATATTGGTGCTCAATTTCGTGTTCCGTTATATCCCTGTTGGCATTCAATCGGGGGTAGCCATTCTCAGGCAGATTGATCCTTCCATAGAGGAGGCCGCCAAAAATGTGGGGGCTGATGGTTTGACGACCTTTCGAAGAGTTACGTTGCCCCTCATTGCTCCAGCCTTTTTCTCCGGGTTGGTCTTTGCCTTTGTCAGGGCTATGACGGCTATAAGTGCTGCTATTTTTCTGGTCTCGGCTCACTGGAACTTGTTAACGGTTCAGATATTGAGCCAAGTGGGGGCGGGGAGGCTTGGCGTGGCTGCGGCTTTCAGCGTTATATTGGTCTGCATTGTTCTCGCTGCCGTGGCAATCATCGGGTGGCTTGTTCCGGGGCGCTCTGGCGGTGCCTCGTCCATTCAGGTTCGAGAGGAGTAGTGGCATGGAGCTTCGTATACAGAGACTCAGTAAGGAGTTCGACGGGTATGATAGTGCCTCTAAGGTTCAGGCCGTTGATTCTGCTGATCTGTTTATCCAGGATGGAGAGCTGGTCACTCTGTTGGGGCCCAGCGGTTGTGGGAAGACAACCCTGCTTCGAATGATCGCTGGATTCGAGGATCCCACGGAGGGGAACATCTATTTTGGTGATCGACGGGTGAACGATGTGGCTCCTAACAAACGGAACGCCACGCTGGTGTTTCAGTCCTATGCTATTTTCCCTCATCTGGACGTGTTCGAGAACGTCGCCTTTGGGCTTCGCCTCAAAAAATTGAGCTCTAAAGTTATACAGGACAAGATGAATCGAGTCGTTGAACTCGTTGGTTTGAAAGGCATGGAGCGAAGGCGTCCTTCCCAGCTTTCGGGAGGGCAGCAGCAGAGAGTCGCCTTGGCCCGAGCCATCGTAATGGAGCCCGAGTTGCTTTTGTTCGACGAGCCACTCTCCAACCTGGATGCTAAACTTCGGGAACAGATGCGCATAGAGATTCGTCGTCTTCAAAAAACCTTGCGGATCACAGCGATCTATGTCACCCACGACCAGGCGGAAGCTATGAGTATCTCAGATAGGGTAGTCGTGATGAGGGATGGGAGGATCGAACAGATCGGCTCTCCAGTGGATCTCTACGCCAAGCCAAGAAATCGTTTTGTCGCCGATTTTATCGGAAAGGCCAACTTCCTAGAGGGAAGAACCGTTTCAGGTGGGATCCTCCTGGGAGGAAAATCTTATGGTCTGACGGAGGCTCCCGATGAGCTCGATACTCTTCGAGAGGTGGTTGTCCGCCCCGAGGCGGTAGGAATCAGCCCGGACGAGGGACAGTTCCCCGGCAAGGTCGTTCGCACCACCTTTTTGGGCAACCTGTTGGAGTATGAGGTCGATTGCCCCGACCTGGGGATACTGGTGGTCCACCAAGTGAATCCGCTGACCGGGGTGCTTTTGGAACCTGGATCGTCCATCGGCGTCTCGCTGAGATCTGAGACGTTGCACCTGTTGGAGAGACCAATGACCTTGTAAATGTTTTTAGAGACTTGACCCCAGCGATGAGTTTAGACTCCAAGCAGCTATGCTTACATCTTGTCTCTTCCAGGTGCTTGTCGTACCATGAAGATATTACGGAGAGGGGGAGAGTCTATGCCTCAGGAGGATAAGGCCCGTGTCGTCCAGGAATATGTTCCGGGGAAACAGGTAACGTTGGCCCACATGATCTGCAATCCCGAACCAGGGTTGTGTTCCCTTATAGGGGTTGAAAGTGTCGGAGCAATCGGGATCATGACTATCACCCCTGGCGAGGGGGCTATTATAGCGGCGGATATCGCCTCTAAGTCGGCTGCGGTGACCATGGACTTCATCGATCGATTCACAGGATGTATCCTGTTTACCGGTGACGTTGGGGCCGTTGAGAGCTCTTTGAACGCTACGGTGAGGACGTTAAAGTCAGTGCTGGGTTTTTTTCCGGCACCAGTGACCATGACATGAAGCCCATCATGGTGGTGGGCCCCACCGGGGCGGGCAAGACAAGTCTGCTCAAGGCTCTGGGGGTGTGGGATCGCGAGGTCAGAAAGACCGAGTCGGTCTGTTTCGGCGGTGAGGCCGTGGACACTCCTGGTGAATTCTACGATATTCCCCGATTTTACCACGCCCTTATCATGACATCGGTCAAGGCAGGACTAATCCTTTTCCTGGCCGATCCCATGAGACACCGTAAGACGCCCCCGGGGTTTGCCCGTGCTCTTCGGGCTCCGGTGATCGGTGTGGTCTCCAAGGTGGATCTGGCCAGTCCTGAGGACGTGGAGGAGGCTAAGAAAAGACTTCTCTCCTCTGGGGTTCGGGAGATCTATCCGGTTTCATGCGTGCGGGGCGATGGTATTGAGAAGCTGGCGGAACGGATCCGCCAGCTTCGGGAGAGAGAGGGACGAAACCGAACCGAGGCACCGGGAGGTCTCCCTTAGACGACGAAAGAGATGAGCCCTCTGTGGGGGGACGGAATGACCGATGTGCTGACGATACCTCCCTCGTCTCCGATCCCTCTCTCGCAGGCTTGAACGGCGCTCTCCACGCTTCCCAGATCACCAGCGATGAGTATAAAACCCTTGCCGCCCAGCCCTCGGGCGATCCGAATCTCCAGAAGATGAATGGATGCCGTCTTGGCAGCCATGTCCCCTGCCTTGATGGCCGCTACGGCCGAAATGGTCTCGACGACCCCCAGAGACGGGATCTCCGGCGTGTCAACGGTCCCGGTGATGGCCGGGGTGACGTCCCTATGAACGTTGGGAATGACATGAGCATCCACGGTAAAGATTCCGCCAACGCTGCTCCCTTTGCTTACGGCGGTGCGAACCTCCTCCACCTCGCCTGAGATAATCGTTATGTACTTACCCGGACAGATAGGTGACGAGAAAAGCAATCGAACGCCCGAGGCTTTCAGCATAGCGTCCGATGCCTCGATCCCTTTGGGTATGGTCTTGAATTCAACCAGACCTATGGCTGTGCTCATGTTCGGCCACCTCCTTTTTTCAGTTCACCGGTCCACCACGATAGCCTTATCGGTCACCGACCGGACGATGCCGTCCACTGAACTGTGAACGTGTGCTGAGACAACCCCCTCTCCCTGAGCCACGAGCTGACCTCGGTGTACCCGATCTCCCGGGGATACCTGGGGTTTGGCTGGAGTGCCGATGTGTTGCTTGAGTAGTAAAGTCACCGACGTTCCTTTCACTGTCAACATCTCATCCAAAGGCGCTTTTTTTTGGGCGTAGGCTGACAGTCCCAGTCGATGAATCAGTTTGCTGGTGGGAAAGCCTCGAAAATCCCGAAAAGGATTGATGGCCTTGGGGCGGTCATCATGAGGGTTTTTGATCCCGACGGCGGCCATCTTGGTTTTAAGCTCCCTGTTGAGTTTCCATGGCTGGAGTCCCATGATGCACGCTATCTCGCACAGGCCGCATTCACAGCACAGGAAGGCCTCGGTGGCAGTCACGTCCTTTTCACACGTTCGATTGTACGCAGCCAGACGCATGAGCTTATCCGGGTGGAGTTTATGTCCCAGGAGATATCGGGGACACACGTCGGTGCAGAGCATACAATGGCAACATGCGATCTTTGCCAGGCGCATCATCTCGTCGATCCTGCGTCCTTTGGAGATCACAAGAGGATGGTCCCGTGGCAGGATCAGGATTCCCTTGGTGGTCTTCGTTACCGGCTCGTCGGGGTTGATGACTAGTCGTCCCATCATGGGGCCGCCGTCCAGAGCCACCCAGTTATCTATGGTGGCTCCGCCGCAGGAGTCTACGACCTGAGCAAAGGAGACGCCCATAGGGACCCTGACGGTCGTCGGTCGGTGAATTTCACCATTGACAGTGAGGAACTTGTCCACAACGGGGTGTCCCTCCATGGCCTCTCCTACGTTGAACAGGGTCTCCATGTTGAGGACGACCACGTCCACTGCTAGAGGAATGCCTCCCTCGGGGACGATTCGCTTGAGGACCTCATAAACCAGGATCTGCTCGTCGCCTGCCGGATACACGTTGGGCAGGGAGTGTGAACAGAGGGTAGGGTGACCCGGAAGGGCGGTCTCAATAGCTTTCATGGCATCGTGGTATTTTGCTTTGAGGGCAAAAATCCCCCCCTTGGCCTTTATAACCTCTACCAGCCGTTCCATGGTTTCCATCAGTTTCCCGGTGTAGGTTGAGGCGATTTGCTGGTCCACCTGGAGAAGAGGTTCGCACTCGGCACCGTTGAGCAGGATGTATTCGCAGGGTTGAGCAAACTTAACGTGGGTTGGGAACCCCGCTCCTCCTGCTCCGACGATACCGGCACTTTGAATGTCGTCCAGGAGCTGAGTCATGAAAATCCCCCTCGTATTGTTTTATTTTCCGAAAACCAGGGTTTTGATGACTACCGGTATCACCCGTCCCTTAGCCAGGGGACGTCCCAGGTCGATGTAGTCGCCGTTGTGGACCGAGATGCCGTCAATGGAGATCACCGCTGTTCCTTCGGGGAGAAAACTGCCTAGGGCGTATCCCAGAGCCTTGGCCATGTCGTTTTCGACGACGACCACCACGAGGTCGTTGTGGCGAAGGTATTCGCTCAGACCTTTTAGGATTCGTTGTCCGTAGCTCTGGACCAGGTCAAAGGAGGGGTTTTTCGTCCCCTTCAGGGCGACAGCCACCACCTGTTGGGGGTCTTTTTCGGTGAACCACTGTATCTTTTGGGACAGTTCGTCCTCCAGTCCCTCGTCGTCTTTGGAGAGTTTGAGGATGGGCAGGTTTTTCACGGGAAGTCGGCTCTCGTCGGAGAACCCGATGGTGCTGCCGCTGATGTCCATGGAGTGGGTTCCGGCACCGACCACAGTAGCCCGGATAGTTTCCTTGGTGGGCAGGACCTTGAAGGTCCTGTACATTGCCGTCTCGGTCACGGCCTGCCCCAGAAGGACGCCTATGTCGCCGTAGGCGAAGAGGCCTCCAGGGGGAATAGCGTTCATGCCGTCGGCCACGCCGCCAGAGAAGGCTACGGCATGAAGCGATGGTATGGACCGCAGGTCGTGGGCTGTCAGGATGTCGCGGAACAGGGGAGACTTGGGTGCCAGTCCCAAGAGCTCGTCGAAGAACCCGGCCATACGCCGAGCCAGGGTTTTGAGATCCTCTGAAGACGCTTTTTGTCCCTCTCGAACGTCGATCCCCAGGGACTGGATGACCGGGCCCATCTTGGGAGCCACGTACGTGACCATGGCGTCATCTTTGTCCAATCGGACGAGTCGGCCGCCGATGTCGAGACAGGTGGTGTCAACCACGTCGCCGTTAGTGAACAGTGCCACGTTGGTGGTACCGCCGCCCATGTCGAAGTTGGCCACGGTGGTTCGGTTGTCCTTGGATGCCTGGGCAGCACCGGAGCCCCGACCTGCCAGAATGGACTCCAGGTCCGATCCTGCCGTGGCCACCACGAAATCCCCTGCCAGGTCGCTCAGGCTCTGGAGGAGGGCCTCTGCGTTCTCCTTTCTGGCGGTCTCACCGGTGATGATGATGGCCCCTGCCGATATATCCTGGGGGCTCATGCCGGCTCGGTTGTATTCCTTGGTGACGATCTGCCGTACACCCTCGGTGTCGATTACAGTGGGGGAGATCAGGGGTGTGAAATAAATGTCGCTGCGGCGGAGGATCTTTTTCTCCACCACCGAGATCCGGGGCACTGACGCCACTCCGGCAGTGTTCTCCACTTCCAGGGCGCTGAATATCAGCTGGGTTGTGCTGGTGCCGATGTCGATGCCCACACTCAGGACCGTCTCGGTCATGGGTGATCTCTCCTTTCCTCAGTACTGCTTATCGTATCCTCGGGGCAGGTGTCTGTAGATCATGACGTAGAGGGTACTGCTCATCCGGTTCAGGGCCGTGAGGATGTCGTTTCGATAGACTGCCCCATCGTCGCCGTGGAAGGCCTGGACTGCCGCCAGCTCTACTTCTCTGACGGCGGTCCTGAGGCTGTTGAGGCCCACACAGAGGGGGCCAATGGTGTAGTGGATTCTCACGTGTCCCATGCCGAAGGTCTTCCTTGGGTTATGAGACATGGAGTGGAGCTCCTCCAGGGAGAGGCCCATTAAAGGGCGATCCTCCAGAGGATGTTCCATGATCTCGGCACTGAGGATAGCCCGGGCAAAGTCCAGTACTTCCTCGAGTTCGTCGGCTAAAGCTTGAGCGCCCAACTCGATGGACCGACATTGGAGCTCCACGATCCGGGCCTGAAAGCTGTCCATCTTCCCCCGAAAAGCGATCCGGGGGTGTTTTTTCGATACCAGACGCTTGCCGTGGATGTGGGTCAGGTGTTCTGGTTTGGAATCGAAGCATCCGCCGTCGGGGCCGATAAACTTCGGGCTATGCCGCTCTTTCTCTTTAACCTCGGCCGGCGGTACCTCAGCGGTCTCTGACGGTCGACCATCCCGAATGACCAACTCGATGTGATGATCCGACAGGTATCCCCGGGCCGATGGGGTGACAATGGTCCCTCGGTCCACCGTGTAGGTGTCGCATGGTCTGTCCCCCAGTTCCTCTCGAAGATGGGTCTCTGTGACGAGCTTCATTCATCTCACCTCCCCGCCACGTATCGCTCTCCTGGTTTTATTGAGAGGCCCAGTCGGCGGGGTAGGTGACAAAGAGGAAACGGGAGTGTTCCGGGGCGCTGAACGATATGGACGAGTTGGCCGGAATGAAAATCACGTCGCCTCGGTGTCCCACGACCTTTCGTCCGTCAATGAGTATTTCCAGGGTTCCGTCGATGATGTAGTCCACCTCGTCATATTTCAAGGTCCACTCGAAGGTCGTTTTGTTCATCTCCATGATGCCGCAGCCTAATCGGGGGCTTTCCTCCAGGGTGACGATATCGGTGAGTTTCACGTCATCGCCCGGTTTCCCTGTGTCAAAGGGTTCAGGATGAACGGTGGCTGCACGGACCGAAAGGATCCCGCTGGGGTCCACCGTCTTCTCAAAGGAAGGATTGCCTTGCGCCAGTGCCTGGACTACCAGACTTCGAACCAGGGCTTCAAGCTCGCATCTGTCCATTCTCGTCTCCTCACTTTTGTTCTGCGACGTTGGCTGGGGTGACCTTGCAGGCCAGGATAACCGCTGTGATACCGCCTACTAACTTGCCAACGATCATTGCGAATATGAGTTCTCGTTCTACACCGGCGGTGAATCCCAGGTGGTCACCGAAAACGAAGGCTGCGCTCACCGCAAAGGCTACGTTGATGACCTTACCCCGCTCGTCCATGTCCTTCATGAGGGTGAACATGGGAATGTTGTTGGCCAGAGTGGCGACCATGCCAGCGGCGGAAACGTCGCCCATACCCAATCTTTTGCCAAAGGCCAGAAGGGGTTGTTTAAAGACCTTGGTGATAAAACTAACCATGGGGAAGGCCCCTGCCAGGACGATAGCGATGGCACCGATGGTGGCGATGGAGTCCGACAGAGGTGCCAATGCCATGGGCGAGCCCTCGGGGAAAAACCGGAAGGGCGAGAGGGCCTCGATAATTCCCATGGCAAGTCCCACTGTGATCAAGGAAACCACACCTTTTCCGAAAAGGGTGAAGCCCTTGATCATGGCGTTGGGGATCAGCTTGAGTCCGGTAGCGATAAGGGCTGAGACGATCACGACCGGGATGAGGTTCACCAGCATCATGGAGATGGTGAACTCACTGCTGAGCATGACCAGACCGCCGGCTACGCAGCCGAGGGGGATCGTGATCATTCCCAGAAGGATGCCCTTGGCCAGGGCTGGATGATCCTTCTTCTCGATGATGCCCAGAGCCACCGGAATGGAGAAGACGATGGTCGGCCCCATCATCGCCCCCAGGATGATCCCGGCGAAGCGCCCTACTGACGGGTTTTCAGCCATCTGCATGGCCAGAGGATAACCGCCCATATCGTTGGCCAACAAGGTGGTGGCGAACATGGACGGATCGGCTCCAACCGCAGTGTACAGAGGAACGATGACTGGCTTGAGGACGGCCGCCAACAGTGGAGCCAGGGTGATGACGCCACCCATAGCCAGCATGAGGGATCCCATAGCCATGAATCCCTCCTCGAATTTTTCACCAAAGCCCAGGCGATTGCCGAGAAACGCTTTGTCCAAGGCTCCCAGAACCATAAAGCCCGTCATGATGTAGAGTATGATGTCGTTGATCCCCATGGAATATGCACCTCCAGCTATGTTGTGTCATGCCTGAAAGGTGAGATTGTTCTCAGGCGTCCAGAAGGGATTCGTCTACCTCAAGGGTGTCGACTATCCCGACGATCACGGCGTCCACCGGGACGTTGCTGTCGGAGAAGATGGTTCGTGCCGAGCTTCCCTGACAGACGATGACGTCCTCTCCGATGCCGGCTCCCACGGCGTCAATTGCCACGAAAGTCCCCTTGGCATGGCTTTGGGTGGGACGAACGACCAGGAATTTCATTCCGGTGAGCCCATCCTCTTTTTTAGTGGCCCAGATATTGCCCACCACCTTGGCGATGATCACCGGTCGGTCTCCAGGCGGGTGATGGTGATGTGCCTGTGCCGCAGTATATCCAGGGCCAGGGGGGTAACCACCGTTTTAGGACCGATCACAAGATCGGTGCAGCTGCCGACACAAAGTTCGTCGATCTCCCTCTGGGAGAGGACTGATCGGCTGGAGAGGTCTACCATGGTGCAACCTGGAACCTGATCGCATTGAGGCCCGCAGATGGAGGGGGCCGTCGTTTGTGTTGGTCTCTGGAATACAGCGCTCAGTTCCTGTCGAGATACGAACCGAGCCCCAAAGGACGACAATCGATGTCTGCATTCCTCGTAGTACCGATAGATGGCCGTGCCTGTTTGGGAGGCCGGTGTATCCAGTATGTAGACTGGGCGTCCTTCCTGAAGTCCGTCCAGAATGGCCGCCGATTCGGAGCCGTATCGAAGTCCCAGAGACGCCAGAACAAGTTGATTCTCCGACAGACACGGCACGATTACGGCCTCGTAGGACTCAAGTTTCACCGTGTCGGCCTCGTAGGCGGGACACTGGGTCAGACGACATTCCGACAGGATGTCAGCTAGGGCCTCATCCGCGCCGACGACCAGGCAGGTCCTTTCGGTTTCGCTTTCGGACGTGTGAAGTCGACGGATCAGTTCTTCCGTTATGGTCTCGATCAGGTGTTCTTGGTCCATTTGCTCTCACTTCCTTCGCAGTTGATGGCGATCCCCAGAGGTGTCACCAAAAAGGGGTGACAGGGGGTAAAAGCGGGGATCCCTGTCTCCTTGGATACGATGGCGTCCAAGCCCTGAAGGGAGCAGGTTCCCCCGACAAGGGTCAGGCAGTCCACAGGAAAACCCTTGATGCTGCTTGCCACGATGTACCCCATCTTCTGAATGACCGGTGTGACCATGGTCAGGACCTCCTTGGATCGCGAGGGGTCTCTCTTGATGACCTCGGCCTCCTGGAGGGATATCCCTCGGTTGCCGGCGATGACCAGCGAGACGTGGATTCCGCCGGTGGGCTCATCGAAGACGCCAAGCACCTTCCCATCGGAGATGATCGATATGCCTGTCGTTCCTCCGCCGATATCTACGATGGCTCCGTCTTTCATTCGGAGTACCGAGTTAGCCGCCGTTGGTTCGTCCAGTACATTGGAGACTTTGAGTCCGGCGGCTTCAGCTACGTATCGGTGGGTAGCAGAATCCCGTTCGCCTGTTCCCGGAGGGACAGCGATGGCTGAGGAGGTTAGATTCACCTTGATAGTTTGCTCCAGGGCCTCTTTGAGTCGGTGGACTATGGTCACGGCTCCGCTGTAGTCAACCACAAGACCGTCCCGGATCACCGAGGCTTCCTCCATTTCCCAGGCTATCGGTCGATTATCCCGGTCCAGAACGACCAGGACGATAGACGATGTTCCCAAGTCGACCCCGACCTTCAAAGGTTCCTGCCCGGATAGCAAAGGAGACGCCCCTAGGCGGTGTCGGTAGAGCTCCTCTATGGCTCGATTTGCGTTACCCAGGCCGGTCATGGTCGTGTCTTCATCAGATACTGGAGGACGGGCCGCTTCCCTCCAGCTTAGGGAGGATAAACTCGACCTCGCCGTGAGGTCTTGGAATCACGTGGACTGAAATGAGCTCTCCGATCTTGCCTGCAGCGGCCGCTCCAGCGTCGGTAGCTGCCTTGACGGCCCCCACATCGCCCCGGACCATAACGGTGACCAATCCGCCTCCCACATGGACTTTACCGATGAGTGTGACGTTGGCTGCTTTCACCATGGCGTCGGCAGCCTCGATGGAGCCCACGAGCCCCTTGGTCTCAATCATTCCCAGTGCCTGCATCCCGTTGTTCATGACGTTGCCTCCCTTATTGTCTTCAGCGATGTCTATTTGAGCGCTAGTCGTACTTCGAGCTGGTCGACGATCTCCTTGACCAGATCATCGATCCGGCTGTCGGTGGTCCGAGATTCACCAGATTGTCGCTTCTCGAGACGAAGATCTCCGATCTCCCGGATGCCCCAAGCTACCCGGCGGATGTTCAACAGGTGCATAGGGCCCACATTATCGGATGTAGCGTTGTGCCCGGCAGCGCCACATCCCAAGGTGAGAGATGGCAGGAGATTGGTCGTGGCTCCAACAGCTGCGAGGGACGAACCGGCGTTGACGATCAAACGGGAGACCGGTTTTCTGAGTCCGAACTCTCGAACGATGGATTCATCGGCCGTGTGGATGGCCAGAGAGTGTCCCGCCCCCTCGAACTCCAGGAGCTCGATGCATCGCTCGCAGCATCGTTCCCAGCCATCAGCCCAGTAAAACGCAAGGATGGGGCAGAGCTTCTCGTGGGAGAAAGGATAATCGTTGCCCACTCCCTCCTGGGGAGCCAGTAGTACTCGGATCTCAGACGGCACATAAATTCCTGCCAGCTCAGCGATCACCTGAGGGCTTCGTCCCACTGTCCGGGCGTTCATGGTTCCCGACGGGGAGAGGATGACAGAGGCTACCTTAGCGGCCTCCTCGGGGGATAGAAAATAGCCCCCCTGTTTTCGGAACTCGGCCTCCACGGAGGATCGGATGGGCTCGTCCACCACGACAGACTGTTCCGAGGCGCAGATGGTGCTGTAATCGAAAGTTTTGCTCTCGATGATTCGCCTCACCGCTGTGGGGATATCGGCGGTTCGTTCGATGAATGCCGGAGAGTTCCCGGGTCCCACTCCCAGGGCGGGTGTCCCCGAGCTATAGGCGGCATGGACCATCTCTGCCCCACCGGTTGCCAATATCATGGAGATATCCCGGTGTCTCATGAGCTCTGTTGTACCGTCTTTGGTCGGGAGGGAGAGACATCCCACCAATCCCTCAGGACCTCCGGCCTCTTGGATCGCGTCGGAGAGGATCCGGACTGTCTCCATGATACATTGCTTGGCCGCTGGATGAGGAGAGAAGATTATTCCATTGCCGGCCTTAACAGCGATCATGGCCTTGAAGATGGTTGTGGACGTGGGGTTGGTGGAAGGGATAAGGCCTGCCACAATTCCTAGTGGCGAGGCGATCTCCAGGATCTTTTTTTCTCTGTCCTCCCGGATGATCCCCACGGTGCTCATGCCCAATGTGCTTCGGTGGGTTCCCCGGGCGGCGAAAATGTTTTTAAGGGTTTTATCCTCCCACCGACCGAACCCCGTCTCTTCGTGGGCCATCTTTGCCAGATGCTCGGCGTTGTCTTCGCCTGCTTGGGCCGCGGCTCTCACCAGATTGTCGATCTCGTTCTGCCCCATGACGGCTATCTGCCGTTGGGCTTTTTTTGCCTGAGCGACCAGAATTCTGGTCTCCTGTATGGAGAGAAGATCTCGGTCTTTTAAAGAGACCACAGGCTTCACCTCTTTTCCTTACTTGCGTACAGCGTCCTCAGTTCCCGAATCAATTGGGCCTTATTGGCAAACCGAATCTCCTTTTTGGTCATGGAGGTCAACCCCTCGTTTCGTGCCAGACGACGCAGGTTCATGACCGTCATAGACTCCAGGTCCCGTCGATTTTGCTTGTCGTTGTTGACCTCAAACCTCTCTTCCGGGGTCGGTTCGTCCGTTCTCTGTGTCTCGTCTCTCTTTTCGGGAACCGCAAATTCGATACGTGCGGACCTCTCCTCTCGTTCGGGTTCGGAAATTTGGGGAGACACCAAGGGCCAAGCCTGATCCGCGAGCCTGGGGATGACATGGGTTGTAGAGGAGATTTTCAGCCGGGTCACCGACGCTGCCGCCGCGTCTACTGCGGCCCGAACGGCCGCTACATCTCCCGTGATGCAGACGGTGACCAACCCTCCCCGAACCTTTATCACCTGAAGTAACGAGACCGAGGCACATTTCAAGGCACTGTCGGCTGCCTCCACAGCTCCCAACATCCCCAAGGTCTCGATCATTCCGATAGCTGTCCTCATGGAACCGCTCCCGGTGCTTGTCCGATGTCTAGTAGAGTACTGGGTTCTCAGCGACGAAGATCACCGCTTGGGCAAAGGCGTCGCAGGCTGCTTTGCATGCTGATTGCGAACCCGTGAGCAGCCCCCCAGCGAAGTTGGTCTCTGACGGGGGGGCGAATAAAGTGGCCATCCTGACGTCAGCGGCCTTCAGAGCTGCGTCCACTGCGTACATAGCCTCAAGGGGAGGGGCGATGAGGTAGGCCAGAGCTTCGCCCTCGGTAATGCCTGCCGTCTCCGACAGATAGCTTCCGGTTCGGGAGATACAGTGGGCGTAGTAGGGGATGGTGTCATCCTCGTTGGCCGAGATGAACCACGCTTCATTTTCGATGAAGTCAGCCAAGGCGTTCAGACCACTTCTGACCTCGGCAGGGTTGGGCCCCGCCAGGATACCGATGATCTCCCCTGCAAGTTTGGTGTTGGCGTTAGCGGCACCTCCGTAGAAAGACTTGGCGTAGACCACCTTGACGTCGGCCTTTTTGGTGGCCTCATCCAAGGCGGTGTAGGTCACGTCGTCACAGTCGGCGGTCACTAGTCCCAAACTTCGCTGGTCCGTCCGAAGCCCCAGGGATGCGGCCAGGTCCGGGTTTACGTTAGGAATGATTTTGATGCTCAGGAGCGTCGTCTTTAAAGGATCGCCTTTCATAGGTCTCCCTCCCGTTTCCTTAGAGTTTCAGGTCGATACCACTGACCTTCTTTTCGAGCATGAGCTTGATGATGTCGGCGATGTAGCCGCCAGCCTCGACCGCAGGAGTCCCTCCTGCGTGGATGTTGGAGACCACGGTCCGACGGGCCTCGGCCATCCCCACGGTTCCCTTGTACGTGATGTAGGCCGACATACTCTCGGCAGTGACTAACCCAGGCCGCTCGCCTATGAGGACGCACACCACCTCAGATCCGGTAACCTCCGAGATCACGTCCATGGCAGGAACCCGGCCGTACTTGACGAAAAACGGGTTCCCCAGGCTGACGCCGTGTCGGTCCAAGCCCTGGGTGATGGATTTCATGGTGTCCATGGCGTTGGTCGTAACTGCCGTGGAGCTGAGACCGTCAGAAACGTAGACCAGAACTTTGGATGAAGTTCCTGCGATTTTTTCGATGATTTTCTTGGCATCGTCGGAGAACTGCCGTCCCAGGTCGGGACGGGTGATGAACTCGTCCTTGCTCGTGCACTGTGTCTGGATAGCCTCCAAGCCGTTAGCCTCCAGGAATTCATCGGAGACATCACTGAAGACGGCGTCTTGGGCTGCCGCATGATCTGCCCTAAATCGCAGATATGTCTCAGTTTTGTATCGGGGCCCAGCTCGCCAGACGCCGATCCGAGCCGGGGTGGAAAGCTTCATGGCCAACAGGGTTTCCCCGTCCTTGGGATGGGGGACCAACATCTGTTTCCTCAGATCGATCTCCGTCAGATCCGGGAGCCCTTCGTCCTCGATGGTCGAGACGGCATCTTTTTGTTCATGAGAAGTTGTCGTCTCCTCAGATTCTGTAGGCACCTCAGATGCCATGGACACTTCTGGCTCTGAAGATGCCTCAGTCGCTGTAGATTTCCCGGCATCGTCCACCGGTGAAGTCTGTCGAGGCTCGTTCTCTTTTACTTTCATCTCTGAGGAGGCGCTCATCTCAGAGAGAATCTGTGCCACCATGGTCTTGATGTCTTTCTCGGTTACCACCGTTCTCACCCCTTGCCTAAGGTTTACCGATCAGGGAAGAAGAGCGACGCATCACCGGCCTTCTTTGTCAGAATGCCGTTTTCGGTGATACCCCATCGTTCCAGCCAACGGTCGAACTCCCTGATGGGGCGGACTTTCAGAAGCTGGCGTAGGGACGCCGTTTCGTGATATCCGGTACACTGATAGTTGAGCATAACGTCGTCGCCGTGAGGAATGCCCATAAAGTAATTGCAACCTGCCGACGTAAGCAGGATGGCCAGGTTCTCAATGTCGTTCTGGTCGGCCTTCATGTGGTTGGTGTAACAAGCGTCGCATCCCATGGAGATTCCCGTGAGCTTGCCCATAAAATGATCTTCCAGGCCAGCCCGGATAACCTGGCGACTGTCGTAAAGGTACTCAGGGCCGATGAATCCTACGACTGTGTTAACGAGGAAAGGCCGGAACCGCTTGGCAAAGCCGTAACATCTTGCCTCCATTGTCACCTGGTCCGCTCCGGCGTGAGCATTGGAGGAAAGCTCGGCTCCCTGCCCGGTCTCGAAGTACATCACGTTGGGACCTACGGAGGTTCCCTCCTTGAGCACCAGATCCAGAGCTTCGGCCAGCATGGCTCCTGTGAGGCCGAAAGCTTCGTTTCCTTTCTCCGATCCGGCGATGCTCTGGAAAACCATGTCGGTGGGTGCTCCTTTGTGGATAGCTTCCATCTGAGTCGTTACGTGGGCCAGGACGCAGATTTGGGTCGGAATCTCGTAGGTCTCCTTGATTTCCTGGAACTTGAGCAGAACCTTCTTAACACTTTCGGTGCTGTCATCCACCGGGTTCAAACCGATGACGGCATCTCCCACGCCATAGGAGAGCCCCTCGAACAGGGATGTGGTGATCCCCTCTATATCGTCGGTTGGGTGGTTAGGCTGTAGTCGAGCAGCCAGAGTTCCGGGTAGCCCGATGGTCGTGTTACAGTGTGCCGAGATTCGTATCTTGCTGGCTCCGTAGATCAGGTCCATATTGCCCATGAGTTTAGCCACACCAGCGATGACCTCGCTGGTGAGTCCCCGACTTATCCGCTTAATGTCCTCTCCGGTGGTCTCGTTGGAGAGAATCCACTCTCGAAGGTCAGATATAGTCCAGTTCTTGATCTCGTTGTAGATCCGTTCGTTTACGTCATCCTGGATAATCCGAGTGACCTCGTCGTCCTCGTAAGGGACTACTGGGTTGTTCCTCAGGTCCGAGATCATCAGGTTGGCCAGGACGTGTTTGGCCGCAATCCGTTCTTCCATGGACTCGGCGATAATTCCCGCCAGTCGGTCGCCGGACTTCTCCTCGTTCGCCTTAGCCAGGACCTCTTTGACGCTCTTGAACTGGTATGTATGGCCAAAGAGGGTCGTCTTGAGCTTCACCGCTGCCTCACCTCCTGGTATGGTTCTGACGCCTTGCTTTCGTGAGACCTTGGCACTAAAAAAACAAGACCCCCTCGAGCAAAGCGATAACCGCATTGCCGACGGAGGCCTCAAGTCCGCGTAAGGCTCCATAGATCTTCGTCCACGACCAGTCTCCTGGGTTGCCGTCCTCCTTCCTCCGTCCCTTCCCGGGTAGGAACCCGGTGGTTGACGGGGTCGTCAGGCTTACAGTGGCGGGTCCCCTCCGGATTTGCACCGGATTCCAGTTTGTCGTTGACGATCTGTCCTTCTGCTTGTGCTTTGAAAGCCGTTCGTCATCGTTTTTTTCGGGAATATCGCTCTCCTTTCCCGTCTCCTTCAGAGGAGGAGGAAGATACTGTTGTTTTTTCTTCAAAAAAGGCCTCAAGTTCTTATCGGACATTTCCATATCCCTTGATGCCCAACCTCCGATATACCGCTATCCTCATCTTGTTGAAGAGGTATTCTGGTGAATAGTAGAGTCGTCAGGCCCCTACGGCAAGGGCTTAAGATTTCAGTTTATTGTCGAGTGGCGAATACTTTCCCACAGATATTTTGAGAATGTACTCACAAAGATCATATACTCCTACCCTCGTTCATGTCAAGAAGAATTGTCGTTCCCCAATGATAATCTCCTCCTCTAATTGTTCAGAGAGAATCTCGTCTTTCAGCTCGGATATGAATCGTTCACTGCACCCAAGGTAAGCTTTCAAAACGCACGACTCGGAAAAGCAGACAGGCGAGACGCTGAGCAAGCTGTACCGGGAGAAACGTCACGATTTTTAATTTCTTGAAGTTCTAATGACAACCTGAAGGGGCTTGAGAGTATTGGTAGAGGCAAATAAGGCGTTCAGATGCAAAGCGAGATCCCATCGTGCTCATCAGGGTACGGAGAGGGAAGTGCATCACAGGAAGAAGTTGCGATATTCATATTGATTTTTCTAACTTGTGGGTGTGACAAGGTATTTATCAAATTTTTTAACTCTTCGGAGTGCTTTCCTACATTTAAGTAGATAACCCCCTCTATATTTGCAGAATGGTGAAATAGCTTTATATAGGCTCCAGCAGAGCTTTTTGTTATTTCTAGTGTAATAATGCCTTGGAAGCTGTCATGTAGCCTGACTTCTTCGATGTCTTGCATATGTATTTCCAACAATGGCATACCAAAGAGAATGCTTTGAATGAAGATTCTTTCATTAGTGATAAATAGGCTCGCAAAATTAAATCCACAAATGTTTTTTATAGGTTGTCTGCCTATAAATGTCCAGGTGTAGGATTTTGATTTTCGTGGAATGAGCAGTAAGGGGCCTAATATTTTATTTTTTCTCGTGATAATGCATTCGCGTTGATTTTTAGATAGAATTTCTTTTATATTTTTCATGTTTGTGCCTTGACTATCCCGATAAGTAAAATATATCCACAAAAGGGCTCCCAAGAAAAAATCAAATGATATGAAAAAAATGAGTGAGCCTAAGAGGCTGTTTTTCGTTGATAGATATGACCCTAAAAAATAAAGTCCGATAGCCGCCCAGATGCAGGTTAGAATTATATAGATATGAAACAAAATGCACCTTAATAGTCGTCTTTTTATAACAGCGATAAGTATAATTATCAAAATAAAAACTGTAATTTGCTTAGACTGCATTCTTTTTCCTCCTGATAAAATTATACGTAATGGTGGAATTTTTAAAAGATATATTTTGATAAATATATTACGAGACAGGGAAGCGTCACCTCATCCTGTATCATGTCATTGTGTCAAGCTTCGACAAAGATCGTTTCCTCTTTCTTTCCTCTTGCTCCCGATACGTGCGGGTATACTTTCATGTGAGAGGCATCAATCATGAGCTATTTAAAATCAGGATCGACAACGAGCTTTTCCAGATCAGGATCGACAACGAGCTTTTCCAGTAGTGGCAGAAGCGGCGACGGGTATTCTTCCAGTCCCCATAGTGTCGATACTTCACGACGGCAGGTCAAAAATACGAACCTCGAATGGGCTCCGTCGAAACGACCTGAGGCGAGTTTCTGAGTACTTAGAGGTCCCCTGTCTGTAACCAAAGAGATACCTTCTTGCTTACTCCAAGGCGAGAAGCCTCCCCTATTTACCATCGTCTCTTCCAGTATACCCCTGTCGATAGCCAAGATCTTTTCGCTTCCTGTATGTTCAAGAAACTATCTCTTTTTGTTTGACTCTTCTGACATATAGGCATATTTTTCCCCTCTCCCATGGCACCTTTGTTCCATATACATATATTGACAACTCAAATAGTGTGGTGTATCATGCTTCGTGCTTGTGCCCCAAGCATTTGCATCGTGAGTCGTTAGCTCAGTCGGTAGAGCACCGGACTTTTAATCCGGGTGTCGTGGGTTCGAATCCCACACGACTCACCAAGCGGTCCCATCGTCCAGGGGTCTAGGACACCGCCCTTTCACGGCGGCGACGCGGGTTCAAATCCCGCTGGGACCGCCATTGCCGGTGTAGCTCAGTTGGTAGAGCAGCGCACTCGTAATGCGCAGGTCTGCGGTTCAAGTCCGCACACCGGCTCCAGAATAAAAAAGCCCAGAGCTTTTGATGCTCTGGGCTTTTTTATCTGGATATTTACAAGGCTGCTCCCTGTCTTTTTAGAGAGGTCTCAGCCCTTGTTGGGACTCTTGTACTCGGAAGCGATTGGACTTCTCCCTGAGATCAGTGATCAGCTTGGAGAGTTCCTCCATTTGTTCGTTAATGTGGAATATAGCCGCTGTCTGTTCCTTCACGGAGGTAGTGATTTCCTCAGTGGCCCCTGCCGTTTTCTGGCTGACCGAGGAGATGTAGCTGATGGTGCCGGTAGTGGTTCCCTTAATTTGATTAAGGGTATCCAGACTTTCAGTTGCTTTGTCGATCTCCGAGACGGTCTCGGCCGTTGATTCGACAATTTCTTGGTAAACTTCTCTGGCTCCGTCTAGGGATATATTGGCTGCCTCGATGATTTTGCTCGTTTTTTCCATATCTGTCTCGGTTTCCCGGATGATGTCAGTGATGTCCTCAATGATCTTTTGGATCTCGTTGGTTGCCTCGGTAGACTGTTCGGCCAACTTCCGGACCTCCTCGGCAACCACGGCGAATCCCCTGCCAGCATCTCCTGCCCTGGCTGCTTCAATAGCGGCATTCAGGGCAAGGAGGTTGGTTTGCTCCGATATACTGTTAATGGTTACCACGATACTCCCGATTTTACCCGATTTGTCGGCTAGGTTTTTTATGCCAAGTGCAACCTTCTTTTCGGCCTGAGTACTCTCTTGGAAGTGGGTACTCAGCTCTTCCATGGCTTGGATGCCCCTGGTGTTTTGTTCTTTCATCATGTTGGTGTTCTTGTTGATTGAACTGATTTTCGCAGTAATATCCCCAATACGGGGTTCCAGCTCGATTATGGAGTTCAGGGCCCCTTCTGCTTTTTCTGCCAGCTCTTCTGTTTCCGTTGCGATGTTTACGATAGCCTTGGATATCTTGTCGCTGGACATGTGGGCCTCGTTGGTGTAGCTTGCTACCTCTTCAGAGGTCTTTGTCACCATATTCACCGATTCTAGAATGTTAAGGATGATCTCTCTGAAGTTTGTGACCATGGTGTTAAAGTTGGTGGATATTTGACCGATCTCGTCGGCGTGACGAACTCTCAGGGAATGTATCAGTTCGCCATCGGCCACTTTTTTGATGGTTTTAGGCATCTCCTGAAGAGGCCTCTTGATTCGCCGGTATTCCGTGACGAAAAGGAGGATGATCAGGAACATAGATACCCCGAGAAAGAAGGAGAGGGAGATGAGAAGGATATTTTGGGTCCGGGTGTGTTTTTTGACCAATGTGCCAGTTTGTTGTTCTATAAGGGACAAAAAATCTTTCATAGGTGCCATGATTTTTGCCTTGTTAAGGTGGTATGCTTTGTCGTGGGTGATTCGAATGGCGAACTC
>PDWJ01003418.1_pt1 | contig 22070 bp, 20 predicted proteins | sample 1430881 | NCBI WGS metagenome assembly PDWJ01 (sample SAMN01162460, study PRJNA174530) | Oral metagenome, whole genome shotgun sequencing project. | biome: Marine environment; feature: Marine mammal; material: Swab sample of the gingival sulcus; isolation source: swab sample of gingival sulcus... | reverse complement strand
CGGTGGTGTACTGCCTGACGGCCGTTTTGCCAATGTCAGCATCTTTAGCCTGGATAATGCCATGCACTTTGAACAAATTATCGAAGCCAAAGCAGCCACTTTTAAGCAAGGTAATTGGCAGCTGAGCGAAGTTACCCAAAAACATCTGCTGCCGCAGCGTATTGATATAAAGCACAGCCAACAATTTGATTGGGCAAATCAACTGGACAGCAGCGTCATTACCTTGCTGCTCAGCGATCCTGAGGATTTATCCATTCGTGATCTTTATCGCTATATCCGTTATCAGCAAGCCAATAATATTCAAGCCACCAGCTATTCCTTAACTTTTTGGCAACGCTTATTTGTGCCGTTGTCCACCGGTGTGATGTTCTTACTGGCTTTACCTTTTGTTTTTGGTTCACAGCGTAACAGCAGTCAGGGACGCAAGCTGTTTATCGGGGTACTGTTAGGCTTAGCCTATTATATTGCCTACTCCAGTATTGCCAACATTATCTTATTAACCGGTGCACCGGTTATTTTAGGTGCTGTTATTCCGATTATACTGTTTATGGTAATTAGTTTAGGGTTATTGTGGCTACGCGGTTAAGCTGTTGTGTAAGTTAACCGACACAAACAACACGGCAGTGTCATTAAAACAAAGAAATACATCCCTGCAAAACCAACACGGTACTGAGCAAAATCATTACGTTAATTATTATTTTCATTATAAACCTCAGATTCGGTATTCTAACGGAGTGGCACTGATATAATTAGTTATAGGCTTTTTTTAAAGGGTTTTGCAAAACCACCTGACTACGATTGCGGTACCATTGTAGTTTCCAAAAGAAAATCAATAATGTCAAAGAACCGTCTGTAATCGGCGGTTAATCTAACAACATACTTGCCATTAACGACGACTGCCGGCACACCGTCGAGTCCCGTTTGATTCCATAACCGAATCGCTTTTTTCATTTCGCTTTTAACGTGTAAAGAATCCCAGGCCTTTTCAACAGTGGCCTTATCGACTTTACCGTGTTCAACAATAAAATCAATTGCACTGTCTTTATCGCCCAATAAACGGCGATTGCGCTGTTTATGAATCGCCTTAAAATAGGCAGTATCAAACGCATGACCTAAGTTGAGTTTATCGGCGACGAATTTAACGCGTCCAACAAAATCCCATGAACCGCCGAGTGCAGGTATTTGCTTAAATAAAACCTCCGGTGATTTTTTCTCTTCCGCCCACTTAAGGATATGTGCTTCCAGATTGTAGCAGTGCGGACACGAATAAGAGAAAAACTCCAATACTTCTTTTTGACCCTGCTGTGTTAACGTCAACGGATTGTCCAACACACGATAATCGACATTTTCCTGATATCTTAATTGCGCCATTGCGGTTTGCGTCAACGCCATTGCCGCAAAAACAATCATGGTTACTATTTTTTTCATTGTATTTTTAATCCTCAATAATTCATAACAAAAATTTCTACGAGTAAATTTACCGCACTATTGACGCTTAGTCCACTAAAAATGTGCTAAAAAACATGACCATTTAAACAAAACCCGTGCGCCTGTACCAGCAAAATTTAATGAACATTTTTTAATTTATCGCTGATGGCCCACTTAAATATTCATTGATAATGGTTTGCTAAAAAGCCTAAATCAGCATGGTAAATCAAAACCTTAAAAAAATGAAAAATCTGTAATTTGATTTTATTACTTCACTGATAATGAAAAGATTTTTTCTTTCTATTGACATGCAAATAAAAGTTTTTAGCACACTATTGCATCACAGATAATATAATATTTTTTCATCACTCGCTGTTTTCCTATATGATATCTCTATTAATACGTCAACGAATTGTACCGTAACAGATGCAAACAAATTATACAAACTGCGCCTTTGTAAAAAGTGCTGCCGCTTTAAAAGACTGCCCCGACGGCATAAAAGAAGTTGCTTTCGCCGGCCGCTCGAATGCAGGTAAATCAAGCGCAATTAATTATTTAACTAACCACAAAATAGCTAAAATCAGCAAAACCCCGGGACGCACTCAGCTAATCAATTTCTTTACCGTGGCACCAGGCTATCATTTGGTTGATTTACCCGGTTACGGCTATGCAAAAGTATCACGCGACACCCGCAATAAATGGCAACAGTTTATCGCACAATACCTGAATCAACGACAACAACTCGTGGGTATCATCATCGTTATGGACTGTCGTCACCCGTTACAAGATATTGATTGTATAATGCTGGACTTTTGCGCCGAAGCAGGATTACTTGCCCATATTATTTTAACCAAAGCGGATAAGTTATCACGTAATCAGCAATCGGCAACCTTACATAAACTACGGAAAGACCTGAACAATGAATGGCCATTTGCCAGCGTACAGTTATTTTCTTCGACCAAAAAAACAGGTTCAAAAACACTGGCCCGGGTTCTGGATGAGTGGTTATTTAACCAATCGTTTATTAAATAGTTTATTGGTAACGTTTGCCGGTCACTTTGACTGCAGGCATTTTCTTCATTTAACAGTAACACATTACCAAATAAGTCCGAATACAATGTAAGTGTCTCATTTAACCTAAACCAGAGGAGTAGAAAATGAAAAACACAAAAAAAATCATTGGATTATCTTTATTAACCTTATTTATTGCCGCTTGTGACGATAGCAAAGATGCGACAAATAACGCGGCAGAGCAAGCACAGAGTGCCAAAGAAATTGCTGCCGATAAAGCCAAAGAAGCCGCCAGTGCCGTAGGCGAAGCTGCTGATGCCGCTGTTGATGCTGCCAAAGAAGCAACCGATAAAGCTGTAGATACCACCAAAAAAGCTGCTAGCGAGATGGTTGATAACGCTAAAGATATGGCAAAAGAAGCCACTGAAAAAGCGGTTGATACTACCAAAGCTGCAGCCGGTAAGGCTATGGACAGTGCTAAAGAGATGGCAAATGACGCGGTTGAAGCAACCAAAGAGGCAGCCGGCAAAGCAGTTGAGGGTGCTAAGGATATGGCAAACGATGCCGTTGAAGCAACCAAAGAAGCGGCCGGCAAAGCGATGGACGAAGCCAAAAATATGGCAAACGATGCCATTAATACAGGCAAGGATAAGGCTGTAGAAACAACGGAAAGTGCAAGTGATGCACCGAGTAACTAATGAAACATTTATCATTAATTAGCCTACTGGCACTGAGTTTACTCAGTGCCTGTAGCGAAGACGCTAAAGACAAGCAACAATCAGCTGATACCGAAAAGCACAAGTCTGCCGCCGCTTTACAATCGACTGAACAAGCTCAATCACAAACAACTATCAGTAGCAATCCGTTGAATGCCAAACAGACTATAGAACAAGCCACAAAAGCTATCGGTGATGCTTTGCAGCAACAACAAAATCAGTTAAATGAGGCATTAGATGAATTAACGGTTACCTTGGATGAAGCAGGCAATGCCTATGAAAAAAGTCTGGAGCTTAACGAAGAAAACGTTGAAAAATTAGCGGAAAAAGTAGGAAAACTGGCCTATCAGGCAGGTCAAAGCGCACGCACATTGGAGAAAACCGGCAAAACGTTGGGCGAGGCTATAAAAAAAGGGTTTAACGAAGGCTATCAAAAAAATCAAACAGATAAAAAAAATCCTCAAACAGCACCGTAATTGCCAATGGGCGTAGCTGCCAATAGACGTAACTAGCAATGGACGTAACTGTTAATATAAACATAAGCGACATCGTACCTACTGCTTTCTGCTCAGCATTTCTGCAATATCAGGGCTGAGCAAGGATTTATTTAATAATAACCAGTATATTATAAAGAGGAAAACAATTATGTTTAAAAAAAATGTCGGGCTTATTGACCGTGTATTACGCATTATTATCGGTATTGTCTTGATTGCTTTGGCAGTAACCGATCGAATTGGTTGGTGGGGATATATCGGTATCATACCGTTAGCGACCGGCTTAGTGAGTTCTTGCCTGCTTTATACCTTATTGGGCGTTAATACTGCTAAAAAAGACCACTAGCAAGTTTTGCAAAAAATTTGCTTTAGCAGCTTTCCTCAACCGGGAAAGATTGAAGGGAGTGAAGTTAAAAACCTTTGCACAAATTGCCGAACGTGGAAAATTTGAGCACCACGCAACGATGAATTTGTCATGTGCAGGCGTTTATGCAAAGGTTTTAGTTAATTTATAATGCTTTGCGTTGTTCAGGTAAACGCCCTGCCCAGTCACAAACAAATTGCCATGCCACCCGTCCTGAGCGGTTACCTCTTGCCCCTGACCATTGCAGGGCGGCTTGTTTGGCGGTTTCATCAAAGATAATCCCGGTATCGGTTAACCAGCTTTCGACTGCTGCCAGATAATCATCCTGGCTAAACGGGTAAAAATGCAGCCACAAACCGAAACGGTCGGATAACGAGACTTTTTCCTCAGTGGTTTCCTGCGGGTGAATCTCACCGTTAGCGTTTAGATGAATGTCGTTATCTGCAATTGCTTCGGGCATCAAATGTCTGCGGTTAGAAGTAGCATAAACCAACACGAATAAAATAAATTTTTCCGGACGATTTTGTAATAATTGCAACAGATAGGGCAAACTCAATAAATCCGATTTATCAACTTCTATCAATCGCAAACCCTGTTCGTTATATTCATATAGCAAGGCTTTAATCAATGAAGATTTGCCTGTTCCTCGTGAACCGGACAGTAAAACATTATTGGCAGGACGGCCGGCAATAAACTGCTCGGTATTACGCACCAGCTGGCCCATTTGCCGGTCAACAGCTTTTAGCCGTGATAATGGAAATGTATGCGGATTGGGTAGAGATTGCAACGTGCCCTTATCACCGATTTTCTGCCAGCGATAAGCAATTGCCTCCCATGTAGGTTCAACCGATAATGGCGGTAGCCATGCATCTAATCGCACTAACGTTGAATGGGCTAATTTTATCAAGGCTTTTAGTTGTTTTATTTTTTTCATAATTGAGTCGTGTCACTAACAAAATATTGTAATTTGGCCTGCACCATTAACGGATAATAATAAAATAGTTGGATAGAAAGCAAAGCGGCAACACAGCCAGGTGCATGATCAACTCTCTTAGTTTATCCGGGTTTACGGTTCATCATCTTCAAAAGCAATACCGCGTAAATCGGATAAACTATTATTGGTTAATTTTTGCACAATATAAAATAATATCGTCGCACCGATTGCCGCGGCACTTAAATTCCAAAAAACGGTCACTAACACGGTCAGAATAATCAACGGCAAGTCTTTTATATCCAAAGGGGTATAGTGGCCTTTACGTTTTTTATTTAATTCGTGTACGACTGACCAATCAAAGACATCATGACCCACCTTAAACAAAATACCAATAAAAACCGCTTTAGGAATTAAACTGATCCAATCAAGAAAGATAAATAATTCTATGACTACAAATATACCAACCAATATGCCAGATAATCGTGAGGTAGCACCTTCTTTTAAAATAAGCACGGAGCGGATCGTTGCCTGCGCCCCCGGTAGTCCGCCTAACAATGCGGCGACGCTGTTAGCTGCTCCCTGAGCAACTAATTCTCGGTTACGCTGGGTGCTTTCTTTAGTTAACTTATCCATAACCAATGCCGTCATTAGGGTGTCCAGATAACACAATAATGCCAATTCAAAAGCCAGCGGTAAAGCAAACAATACTAATTCCCACGATAGCTGCTTGGGAATCTGACTACTTAACCAAACGGAAAATGACTGTGATAATAAATTACTGTCAATACTAATGGTTTCTATTGGCAATTTCGTCAGATAAACCAATAAAGTACAAAAAACAATGGCAATTAAGGTAGGTGGAAAAAAATGCATCAAACGTTTTAATAGCCGGCTTTTTTGTCGGGGCAAAAGCATCACAATTAATAAGGTTAATAGCACTATTACTACATTCAGTAACGTTGTTTGATTAAATAACCATTGCTGATTAATATAAAACAGTTGTTTAACTTGCCCAATCCAGATTAATATGGCAATTCCCGACATAAATCCTGAAATAACAGTATGAGGAATCCAGCGGATTACATTACCTAAACGGAATAATGCCGCTAAGATTAGCATAATGCCACTTAGTATCATTGTGAAATTAAAGAGTTGATTAACGGAAAGCGTACCGATATTACCATGTAAATGGGCTGCCGCCAAAATTGCCACCGCCACCGCTGACATTGGTGCCGTAGGGCCGGAACACTGAATTCTGGTACCACCGAGAAGCGAGGTTACAAAAGCAATCACACCGGCGGAAATCATTCCTGATAATGCACCGCGGCCGGACATTAAACCGAAAGATGCGCCCAGACTTAAGGCCACAAAACTAACGACCAAAGCCGCCATAACATTTTGATAAAAGACGGGGAATGAGTTAAATGGGGTTCTTGTATTATGCATAGTTCACTTCCAAATATTAGCGGATTTTTATTGTCTGTAACTGATTATTTGATAGTACTATAAAATTTTTCAATTATAAAAACTGTATTCTACACACAAGCTCCGTGCTTAACAATAGCAATACGCGATGTATTCTCATTTATATAGAAAAAATCACTATGCTGCTGTTTAACGGTTAACCTGAAAATATCACTTTTTAGCTAAAACATTTAAAAAAACCTGAAATACCTCATCAGGTCCAATGCCTTGCATAGAAGCCGAAAAAGTATTTATATTATCGTAATCAACCCGCTTCATTGACCGGGTATCCGTTGCCTGACCGGTTATATTAACGGTATTTTCACCGATACCGCCGGTTAAATCCGCACGGGTCGGCCCGAATAAAAATACCGTCGGCACACCCAAATAAGCGGCTAAATGTGCTAGTCCAGTATCAACACACACCGCCCCTGCCGCCTTTTTCAGCTGTATGGCAATTTGATTAATGGACTGGCGGGGTAAAATGCTGACCCCGTCTACACCCTTAGCAATTTGTTGAGCAACCCGTTGTTCTACCTCGTCATGCCACGGTAATTTCACCTGGTATCCGGCAGCGGTAAAGTGTTTTGCTAATACGCGCCAATGTGCCGTCGGATAACGTTTATTCGCCCAGGTTGTACCATGTAAAAAATAAATGCTGTCATCGCTTATACGTATTCGCTTGGGAGATGAAAAATCAGGCATTGCATAATCAAGCGCTTGCGCAAACAATTGTCGAGTACGATGTATGGCATGTTGATTTTTAGCCACGGTGCAGCGTTTTTGATAGGCAAATGCAGCCACTCCCTCGCGTGCACTATGATAGTCAAAACCTGTTATCGGTGCACCGGCTAAACGTGCTAAATAAGCTGACTTTATCAGGCCTTGGGCATCAATCACACAATCATAGGCTTGCTGGCGCAGGTGTTGTTTTAAGGCCGAAATTTCAGGGTGCAAAAAAATACCTAAGGGTTTACGTTTACGCCACTGCCGAAAAGCAACGGGGATAACCGATTGAACGTGTTTTTGTTGCTGTGCCAGCCTTGCCACATCGGCGAAAGCACTTTCCACCAGCCAATCTATATGGATATTTTCTTTACTTTCGGCAGCTTCTTTAACGGCATATAAGGTATGCACCACATCGCCCATTGATGAAGTTTTTACCAGCAATATCTTCATGATAATGTTTTTTCAATCGTTTGCCATACCTGCTGCGCCGTTGTAGCGTTCATACAGGCCATAAACGCCTGGCCTTTTTTAGGGCAGGTTCGTTGAAAACAAGGGCGACACGCCAGGGTTTCATCGGCAAAAATAACCTTTTTATCCGTCAATGGCGGGGTCATTTGCGGGGTCGTTGAACCGTAAACGACAAATACGGTACTATTGACCGCTGCGGCAATATGCATCAATCCGCTATCATTGGTTAATACCCCCCGAGCCAAGCCCAATAAATCAATGGCATCAATTAATTGTGTTTTTCCCGATAAATTTTTAATTTGTGGTGTAATAGCTTGCATACTTGCAATCGCAGGCGTATCTTTGGGTGAGCCTAGTGCAATAACTTGATAGCCTGTTTTAATGGCATTGTTTGCCACTGCAGCAACGCGTCCTAAATCCCATTGTTTCGACGGGCCGTATTCCGCTCCGGGACACAATGCCAATAACGGTTGGCGTAGCTTAAATTGCTGTAATAAACGGGTCTGATTTTTACTATCCTGATGCAGTTTCGGATAGACTAGCGGAGGCAGTGCTACTGCCTTATCAACACCTAAATAGGCAAAGCGTTGAATGGTTTGCGGCAGGCGTTTTTTGTCCAATCGCCGGGCATCAGTCAGCAGCCCGTAACGTAACTCGCCCACATAACCAATACGGCGTGGAATTTTGGCAAAAAAAGGAATTAGGGCAGCTTTTAAACTTTTGGGTAAAATAATCGCCGTGTCAAAACGCCCGATTAGTGATTTTCCTAACTGACGACGTGCTGACAACGCCATCTGGCCGTGAGCAAAATCACCTAAAATTAATTCATCGACTTCAGGCATACGTTTAGCAACCGCCAGTGTCCATCGAGGGGCAAGTACGGCTAAATAATTGATACCTTGTGTTTTTAACTGGCTAAACAACACTTGCGCCATCACCATGTCACCGACCCATGCGGGAGCAATAACCAGGACGCGTTGTGCTTTAATCATGATAAACTTTCCACCGTACAGTTATGAGCATCTGCTCAGTCACCCGAATCGTCTATTGGATTTACGTCTGCAGTCACTTAGTCTGCCTGAAAATCCCAGCGATTAACCAATTGACAAAAAATATCTGCAGTGAGTTCGGCATCATATTTTGCCCCGTGGGCTTGTTTACTGTCATAGACCAACCCACAGGCTTCGGCAATGCGTGCCAACACCGTCTGTCCTGTCATCACACCGCCCAAAGTCACTGTATCAAAGCTGCTAAATGAGTGAAACGGTGAACTTTTTAACTTACAACGCAATACTGCCGCCTGTAAAAATCCCATATCAAAACCGGCATTATGTGCCACCATAATGGCGCGACTGCAATGACTGTCTTTTAAATGTTTTTTTAGACCGCTAAACAGCTCTTCCAGAGCTTGTTTTTCATCTTTGGCAATGCGCAGGGGGTGATTCGGCTGTATCCCGTTGACTTTTAATGCCTCCGGATCAATTTTAGCCCCGTCAAAAGGTTTTATATGGCTGTGTATGGTTTGTTTTTTATACAATTTTCCTTGCTCATCCATATCTACTATGACAGCGGCCAGCTCCAACAAAGCGTGCTTATTAGCATCAAAACCACCGGTTTCTAAATCAACAACCACCGGTAAGAATCCACGAAAGCGACTGGCAATAGCACTCATTTATACTAGCCTATTGAGTATTTTTACGATGCCATTTTTCTTTTGCTACTTTTTCCATACAGGCTTTGATGGCTTTTTCTTGATCTGCCTTTTTAGGCAATAGTGTTTTTATTGTTTTCATCGGCAAATTACAATTTGCTTTATTTATTTCAAAAGATTTATCTGCATAACTAACCAATGGCATCATGATTGACACGGTAAACATTATTTTTTTCATCATCTTTTTAAATAGTGAAAGGAAATCCATTATAACGGAAACTCGTTATTTCCACTAACTTTCAGCTACGCCTTGGTCAATTTATTTTTTATCGCACCTTACAATCCACAACAAACTACTTTTATTACAATACGTTCCTTAATAAATCAATTTCTTTGTTACATAGTGCTGCTTGTCATTATTTTGTTACCCAAATTTATATGCGTTGTTAAACGGCTTGCCGTGTGGCTGCCATGACGCTGTTTTCTACTCATGGCTATAGCATAGTACAAATCTACCCAGCTACAGCCCCTGCACTAAAGTGCATAGTTTTTACTAACGGCTGGGATACTACACTTAAGAAACGACTAAAAACCTTATTAATTGTACCTTTATTTATTGTTTGCGGTGCGTTATCATCAGCAAAAAAGGTTTCAAGTAGTAAAAAATTGTGCAAAATATATTGTAGAATTCAATTATCCACTAACCATGCGATTGGTCTGCGATTCGTCACAATTTTCTACTATTATTAGTTACTTATCAGAATTAAATATCACGCAATAGGTCTGTGAGCACGCGCTTTTTTAGTAATGGTTACACTAATGATATAATTCTGCCAAATGAATATTGGCACGATATTCATTATGTTCTAGGTTTTATCTGCCCTTACACATTACTGTCGTTTATTGGCAACAGTGTGTAAAGGTTTATTCTTTTTTTAAATGGTTGGAGAATTATGAGTTTACTTAATAACAGCCGAGGCGGCTTAACTATCGTTTCAGATCCGGTTTCAGCAGCAAGTCATCGCATTCGTTTATTGGTGGCAGAAAAAGTTATAGAAGCGGAAATGGTTTCAGTACCATTTAATGACGTATTATCCGAAGATATCTTACAGCTAAATCCGACAGGACGTATTCCCATGCTATTGGATAGAGATTTGATTTTATTCGATGAACGTGTGATTTCAGAATATTTGGACGAGCGTTTTCCGCATCCGGCATTGATGCCAATTGATCCTATGACACGTGCTAAATTACGTTTGTTAATTTATCGTATTGAATCGGAATGGTACAGCCGTATTAATGAGTTAGAGTCAGATTCATTGTCTGCTAACAAAAAGAGAACATTAATCAAAGAGTTGAAAGAAAGTATTGCCATGTTTTCGCCATTATTTAAACAAAATGAATTCTTAATGTCAGAATCGTTAAGTTTATTGGATTGTGCTGTTTTACCTATTTTATGGCGCTTATCACATTTCGGCATCAACCTGCCGGAACAAGCAATAAAGAATATCAGTGACTACACCACACGTTTATTTGCCCGTGAAGGTTTTAACAATTCGTTATCTGATTATGAAAAAGAATTAGTCACAAGATAGTGGTATGAATCATGAATGATAGTAAACCTTATTTAATTCGTGCGCTATATGAATGGATTTGTGATAATGATTGTACACCTTATTTGTATGTCAATACGGCAATAGCCGATGTGTTATTGCCGGAGCATTTATACCAGGATAACCCATTGGTTTTAAATATCTCAACCAGTGCCTGTAATCAATTGCTACTGGCAAATCATGAAATTAGCTTGCAAGCACGATTTAGCGGACACGTATTTACCGTCCATATACCGATTAATGCAGTGATGGGGATTGTTGCGCGTGAAAATGGCCAAGGGATGACTTTCGAAGTTGCTGTTGAAAAACCTCATGATGATAACACCCCGGCAAATAAAAAACCGGGGAAAAAACAGTCAAAATCGCATTTAAAAGTCATTAAATAGTCGAAACTGAAAAAGGCTAGCACGGACTTTTTCAGGGTCAACTAAAAATCATCTGATGACAGTGTGACTAACAAGGTGGTTTCATGAAGCCGTCAAGGTGAGGTGATTGATTGCCGCCTCAATCGCATCACGTGTTTTATCCCTGCCTAAAAGCAATAAAATTTCATCAATAGCAGGAGAAGGTTTACCGCCGGTAAGCGCCAAACGCAGCGGCATACCCACCTTACCAAAGCCGACATGATATTCTGCCACTACCGATGCCACGGCATCGTGTAAACCAGTTTGTGTCCATTCAGGTAATGCTTCGATACGCGTGGCAACAGCTTGCAAATAAGTCGCTGCATCGGCATGAAAGGCTTTTTTGGCCGCTTTGGCAGGATAGGTTTCGGGGATTTTAAACAGCCACTCGCTTTGCTCTGCCATTTCGGCCAGGGTTTTCGCCCGTTCGGCATAATACGGAATAATATCGGCCAGGGGATAATCGCCTGTTGTAATGCCTAAGCGTTGATATTGCCTTGATAATGCCGCTACGATTGTCTCCGCTGGCAAATTTTTCATATACTGTTGATTGAGCCAGTTGAGCTTTTCCGTGTTAAAGGTTGAAGCCGCTTTATTAACCTCGGTGATATCAAATAATGCAATCATTTCTTTAACTGAAAAAATTTCCTGGTCGCCATGCGACCAACCCAAACGCACCAGATAATTTAGCACCGCTTCAGGTAAATAACCGGCATCACGAAAAGCCAGCACACTGGAAGCCCCATGACGTTTAGAGAGTTTTTTACCGTCATCACCTAAAATCATCCCGACATGGCCGAATTGCGGTAATGCCGCCCCTAAAGCCACAAAAATATTAATCTGGCGCGGCGTATTATTAATATGGTCATCACCGCGCACCACGTGTGTCATCCCCATGTCAATATCATCAACCACCACACAAAAATTATACGTTGGTGCACCATTTGCACGCTGAATCACTAAATCGTCCAGTTCGCTATTGGCAAAACGAATTTCACCATGAACCAAATCCTGCCAGACCACTTCACCGTCCTGCGGATTTTTAAAACGAATAACCGGTGTAATACCGGCAGCTTCACCGTCTATTTTTGCCTGCGGGTTATCGCGGCAGTGCCCGTCGTATTTGGGTTTTTCTTTATTTGCCATTTGCTTTTCACGCAGCTTATCCAGTCGTTTTTGACTGCAATAACAGGCATAGGCCTTATCCTTAGCCACTAATTGCTGCACGACTTCGGCATAGCGGTCAAAACGGTCGGTCTGGAAAATAGGTCCTTCATCCCAGTTCAGTCCCAACCATTGCATGCCTTCAAGAATACCGGCCACGGCATCAGTTTTTTCGCGTTCAGTATCGGTATCTTCAATGCGTAAAATAAAACGACCATCGGCAGTTTTACGGGTCATTAACCAGTTATACAAGGCGGTGCGCACACCGCCAATATGCAGGTCACCGGTTGGTGACGGGGGAAATCGAGTAATTATCATGTTTAATCTGTCAGTATTTACAAAACCGTTATTCTAACGCAGGCTGTCTTTAGGATAAAGCAGAGTTTCAATTGAGATAGCTTAATCCCATAGTATTTGATCTCTGCGTATATATTCTGAGTATTTGACTTAAAAGGCTTATAGCAATTCATTAACTGTCGGCGGACGCTGCCAAACAGCCTGCCGGACTATTTTTTATCATCGGCTTTATCTTCGGTAATAGCTTCAATTTCTTCATCTGAGAGAACGACTGACCAACCATAATCACTGTCAGCCTCGCCTGCCATATCCGCTTTGAGGATTTCAGCGATAATCAGCTCATTGCGTTTTGATGATTCAATATAGTCATTGCGATTTTCTTTATAAACTTCAAATAACTGATGCATCACACGTTTATCATGCTGACGAAATAAATGGGTGGCACGGCGGGCACGATAAGGATGAAAACCGAATTGTTGTAAAACGCTTTGGCCTAGTTCCAAAGCGGATAACCGCGTATCACGTTCGAAAGAAAAGACTTCTTTATCCATTAATTCATAAGCATGTGCTCGACTGGTGGCACGTACAAAAATGCGCAAATGAGGGAATTGATTTTTTACCATTTCAACTAATTCCAGTGACTTTGTCTGGTCAGCCAAAGCAATCACCAGGACTTTGGCTTCATAAGCACCGGCAGATGCCAGCAAATCGGCACGGGTTGCATCACCATAATAAACTTTTTGACCGAATCGGCGAATGGTTTCCACATGGTCAGAATTATTTTCCAGAATAGTTGCAGTAATACCATTCGCCATTAGCAAGCGGCCAATCATTTGCCCAAACCGGCCATAGCCGGCAATAATTACCGGGTTATTGTCATTTTCTACCGTATCTTGCTCTGCGGGTGAAGAGGCCTGCTGTGATAAACGAGGCATAATCCATTTATCCAGTGCAATCATCAATAACGGGGCAAGCATCATTGATAATGCCACGACCAAAACCAGTATTGATACGATATCAGCCGTCAAAACATTTAGCTGCAAGCTCATCGCAAATAAAACAAAGGCAAACTCACCTGCTTGTGCCAGGGCAAAGGCAAATATCGTCTTTTTGACCATGTTCATGCGAAACAGTCGACCGACCAGCAGCAAAATTAAAAACTTAGTCAATACCAGCAGTGCAACCAGTAAGACAATTAACAAAGGACGATGTATAAGCAGCAAAAAGTCAATGCCTGCCCCTACCATCATAAAAAACAGACCCAATAACAGGCCCTGAAAGGGAGCAATATCCAGTTCTAATTGATGGCGATATTCAGATTCTGCCAATACCACACCGGCAACAAAAGCTCCCAGTGCCGGGGACAACCCTAGTGACTGCATTAACCAGGCAATACCAATAACGATCAATAATGCCAACGCCGTGAAAAGCTCGCGTATCTGTGTTGCCGCCACCAGTCGAAAAATCGGTTTAAAGGCAAATCGCCCTGCCAGCATAATACAGGCAATCGTACCTATAATTAAGCCAACCTGTATCCACGCCGGATAGTGAGCAATTAAACTGTCAGCCGATAAATGTTTACTACTGTTTGCTGATGACATCGCCAACAAAGGCAGGACTGCCAGCATCGGAATGGCAGCAATATCCTGAAACAGTAATACCGAGAAAATATTCCGCCCTGCCGGTGTTGTCAATAAGCCTTGTTCATTTAATATCTGAATAACAATCGCTGTTGAAGACAGCGCTAAAATCATGCCTACGGTAAGAGCCGCTTTAGCCGGCAGCCCAAAAGCCAAGGCCAGCAAAGCAATCGCTATAGTGGTCAACAATACCTGTGTTCCACCAATACCAATAATAGGTACTCGCAGTTTCCACAATAAAGCCGGGCGTAGTCCCAAACCAATTAAAAACAACATCATTACCACCCCGAATTCGGCAAAATGCAAAACCCGGGTTTGCTCTTCGCTACTCTGTCCCACCCAGCCTAAAACATAAGGACCAATAATAATACCGGCAATCAAATAGCCTAAAATTGCACTGAATTTAAAACGCTTAACTAACGGCACTACTACTACGGCAGCCCCTAAATAAACAATAGCTTGCTCTAATAGACTGCCTGTCATCAGCGCTCACGTCCTCTGAGTAAGGAAAGCAGCAAATTAAATTTACTGACTTTTTGTGCATCATCGACGCGTATCTGCCCTTCCCTTAAAGCAATCAGTAAAGAACGATACTCATCGGCATGGGCAATAATGTCACGTTTGCGGATACGATGCGTACCGTAGACGATATAAGGCGGCATATAACGCATACCGATAAAGCGTGCCATTTGTTCGGTGGGACGCAATAATTCCTGCACGGTATAGTGATTAACCGCACTTTCTTCGTAAGTATCTTTATCATAGCCACAGGTAACAACGCTCATAAAGCATTTATCAGATAAAGCGCTACCTTCACGTCCAAAAGCAAAACCATGCTGCAAGACCAAATCCTGCCATATTTTTAATACCGCCGGTGGAGCATACCAATAAAACGGATGATGAAAAATAATCACATCATGCTGGCATAACAACGATTGTTCGTATTCTACGTCAATGTAAAGCTCCGGGTATGCCGCATATAAATCATGAACCCTGACCGCATCCAAATCTGCTACCGCCTCAATCATGGCCTTATTGACATTGGAACGATGAATCATAGGATGTGCAAACAAGATAAGGATTGACTGCCACTGTTTGCTATCGTTTTCTGTGGCCTTGTTTGTCACTGCCCCGTCGTTTAGCATTTATAGCGAGGAATAACTACTTGCATGCCGGCGATTGCGCGGCGGCATCAAAACCGACAAAACATAACCGACCAGAATACCGCCAAAAATAAGCATAGCCGTGATAACCGCCTGACGCGTATCCAATTTAGCTTTTAGTGATTGATTTTCATTTTTCAGTTGTTGCAGCTCCCGCTCAAACTGTACAGCCTTTTCCTGTAAGCTACTATTTTGTTTATCAATATCAACTGCATTTTCAGAAACTTTAACCAAGCGTAAATAACGCGTACGGGCATCGCTGGCCTTTTGTTTGGCAGCATCCAGCGCCGTTGCCAACTGTGTCATCTTTTGACTTTGTTCATTCAGTTTTTTCTCTAACAAAGCATTATCCGATGACAGTTTTGCCACATCACTTTCACTGGTTTTCGCCCGTTCGGCAACTTCACTGCTGGTTTTTTTGGCATTGCCGACAGCTGTTTGCAGTTGTTTAATTTGTTGTTCTTTTTCAGTTAAGTCATTTTCTAATTGCTTATTTTTTTGCTGTAATGTCTGTAATGACTTTTCCATCGGAGAAAATTTATCATGAATACTCTGGCTACGCAGCACATAATAATTCGATAACCAGCCTTGTACACCTTTAGCCGTTTTAACTTTCACATAGTCTTTATTTTGATCCAATGCCGTCACCCGCTCACCGGCAGGTAACAGACTGATAATTTTGGCATTCAGTTCGGGTGCTTCACGTAAAGGGGCTTCTATTTCATCACTCACCCAGACATCCTGAGCAAACACACTAAAGCCTGCATACATACCTAACAGTAAAATAATTTTTTTCATGGTGTTATCCTGATGATTCAACTTACAATCAATGTAGCTTACTATATTGGCTAACTCCTGTCTGCAACAATTCCATTATGACGTAGTAAGGCTGCTATTTGCGGTTGTCGTCCGCGAAATGCCACAAAATTTTCCATCGCCGTTCGAGAACCACCCCGCGTCAGTATTTCGTTTTTAAAGGCTACCCCCACCGCTTTATTATACACCCCCTCTTCTTCAAAGCGCGAAAAAGCATCTGCCGACAGCACTTCTGCCCACTTGTAACTAAAATATCCGGCCGCATAACCACCGGCAAAGATATGCGAAAAACTCATGGGGAAACGGGCATAATCCGCTGACGGCGTAACGGCAACATAATCACGTACCTGCGCTAAGGTGCTCATAATAGCTGTGCTATTATGAGCAGTAGTATGAATTTTCATATCAAACAGCGCAAATTCCAATTGCCGTACCATCATCAGTGCCGACTGGTAGTTTTTTGCTTTGCTTAATTTAGCAAATAATTCATCAGGCAAGGTTTTATTGTTATCACGATGTGCACTCATAGTGTTAAGGACTTCACGCTGAAAACAAAAATTTTCCATAAACTGACTGGGTAATTCAACCGCATCCCATTCAACACCGTTGATGCCGGAAATCGGACTGTAGGCAACTTTTGTCAGCATATGATGCAAACCGTGGCCGAATTCATGGAACAAGGTAACGACCTCATCGTGAGATAAATAAGCAGGTTTGCCGTCAGTAGGCGGAATAAAATTACACACCAAATAAGCTATCGGTAACTGCTGCTGGGTATTGTTGCTGATTTTATCAATGGCACCATTCATCCATGCCCCGCCATTTTTACCCTGGCGGGCATATAAATCCATATAAAAATAAGCGATAACTTTACCCTCGCTGTACACCGTAAACGCCATAACATCGTTATGCCAGCGGCTCAGTTCGCTGTTAGCCGCAAAAGTCACATCAAACAATTCTCCGACTATAGCAAACAAACCGTCAACCACTTTGGGGACGGGGAAATAATCACGCAATTGTTCCTGAGAAATGGCGTATTCGGCTTGTTTTAGTTTTTCCGCGGCATAGGCAATATCCCACGGTTGCAGTTCATTTAACCCTAAATGGTCAGCAGCATAGGCTTGTAATTCGGCAAATTCAGCTTTTGCCTGCGGGCGTGATTTTGCCACCAAATCATCTAAAAAAGTAATTACCTGCTGCGGAGATTGAGCCATTTTCGTCGCTAATGATAAATCGGCATACTGGTTAAAACCCAGTAATTCGGCAATCTCGGCACGCACTGCCATCATGGCATTAATAATCGGTGCATTGTCAAATTCGCCGGCATTAGGTCCCTGATCGGAAGCCCGAGTAACATAAGCGTGGTAAAGTGTTTCGCGTAACTCACGGTCATCGGCATAAGTCAGTGCCGGGAAATATGACGGAAAATCCAGTGTCAGCCAATAACCGTCAGCCTTATTTTGCGCTGCCAGCTGACGATACAGTGCCAACGCCGAATCAGGAATCCCCCCTAAACGACTGTCATCACTGAAATGTAAATGAAATGCCTGCGTGGCATCCAATACATTATTAGCAAAGGTCGTGGATAATTCACTGGCTGACTGGACCAGTTTTTGATATTCGGCTTTTTTATCTGCCGATAAATCCACACCCGACAGCTCAAAATCCCGGATGGCATCGTTAATTAGTTTTTGTTGTGCCGGATTATAGTCAGCAAAATTGCTGCTGTCGCGTAACTGACAGTAGAAAGCATATAGGCCGCTATGCTGCGACATCTCGGCACCGTATTGGGCTATAAGCGGCTGGCAGGCAGCGTAGGCATCGCGCCAGGCTTCATTATTCATCACCGAATGCAGATGCGCAATCGGTGACCAGGCTTTGCTTAATTTATCCTCAATGGCCTGCAATTGCTCGTAAGCCGCCCAATTGACCGGGGCGTTTGCAAGTAAATCGGCAATGGCTTGTTTACTTTCTTTACACAATTGTTCAATCGCCGGCAAAGCGTGTTCCGGCCTGATTGCCGCATAATCGGGGAATTGTTGAATGTTTATTAGTGGATTATTCATATTTGCTATTATTTAATTCAAAGAGACAGTTGATTATTATTGTCGAGTATATTAAGTTTATTTTATACTATTTGCAAAAATTAATATATTAAGAGCAAAAAGCAAAATCGTAACAATAGTATGTCGAGTAGCTTTGACAAAAGCAGGTTATTTTTAAAATCGGTATCTAAGTATTTTTTAGACGCAACAACAAGCTTTCAACAACCTGTGCCGGGTTATCCGCCTGGGTAATCGGACGGCCAATGACCAGATAATCCGAGCCTTCCGCCAGTGCCCGCTCCGGTGTCATAATGCGGTATTGGTCATCGGTATTATGCCCGCTTAGACGAATACCCGGTGTTACCAATAAAAAGTCCTTACCGAGGTGCTCGCGCAGGCGTTTGGCTTCCTGTGCCGAACAGACCACTCCATCCATGCCGCTGCGTTTGGCCAAATCGGCCAGCCTGGTGACTTGTTCTTCAATCACCAAACTGACACCCAAAGTCCGTAAGGTTTGTTCATCCATACTGGTCAATACCGTAACAGCAGTTATCAACGGACGTTTCGGCAGTTTATCCAGTTGCTCCCTCACCCTGCGCATCATGGCTTCCCCGCCGCTGGCATGGACATTGGTCATCCACACGCCTAACCTGGCAGCTTCCAGACAGGCTTTACTGACAGTATTTGGGATATCATGAAACTTTAAATCAAGAAACAGTTCAAAACCCAGGGCTTGTAATTGTTCAACAACAATAGGGCCTGCAGCGACAAACAGTTCTTTGCCGACTTTTAAACGTACGCTTTTCGGATCAAGCTGTCGGGCAAAATCAACGGCCTGTTTGGCTGTCGGAAAATCCAAAGCAACAATAATCGGGGAAATAGACATTGGTTTTACTCGCAAAGGTTTATGGAAATTCTATTGTAACGGAAACACCGAAGTTTGTTAAGGTAAAGCAAAAATCCCGCAAATATAGTCATGCCAATAATTTTCTGGTACGAGGCACGCCCAGCACTTACATCAGAAGTTGCTGGGCACGTTATCGAAGACAGTATATATAACTACGGCGAGATGACGTAACCATGACTACTGATTAATCAACTGGCGAATTTTTATTATATCCTGCTTATCAGTTAATAATGAGCGCTGGATAAGTGCTTCGGTAAATGTCTCTATGGTTTCCCCGGGTGCCCGTTCAATATATTGATGCCTGGCCAGCAGCGTCTGTATCTTGCCTAAATAAAAGGCAATATCCGCTAACTGCTGCTTAGGGCGGTAATGTTTGACTTGATATTTTTCAATATAATCCGTCAGGTTATCTTGGTAACGCTTGAAAACAGAATAGCCGATGGCGGCCAAAAGAATGACCCAACCGCAGTACCAGACAAGCCATTTTAATAACGACCATAGCCAATCAACAGCAATTAGCACGGCATACCAAAACATCAGCATGATATCTTTAAACGATGGCGGCTTTTGCGGTAATTTTTCCCGCTGCTGTTTGAGTTTATCGAGGTAGCTTTTTAATTCTTCTTTGGTCATTGTTATACCGGCATCTTCTGAGGGCTGCTCGGCTGAATACAGCGGCGTTGCTTCGAGTGTTATCCACACCCCATCGACAAAGGCTTCAACCCAGGCGTGGGCATTGATGCCTTTAACTTCATAATAGCCGGTCATGGGATTGTAATCCTGTGCGGCAAATCCCACGACTAACCGGGCAGGAATGCCCTGCGTTCTTAACATAACTGCCAGCGCAGTGGCAAAATATTCGCAGTGTCCGTAACGGGTTGCAAATAAAAATTGCGTCAGCGGAATATTATTCTGCGATTCAATAGTTGCCAGGCTGTATTGATAATTGCTGCGTAGAAAATGTTCCAGAGCAACTGCTTTTTGCCAATCGCTTTGGGCATTACCAATAGCTTTTTCAGCCAATTCAGCTATGCGTTTTGACAGTTTGGGTAATTGAGTGTCAAAAGCATTCACCGGTGTTTGTTCCCGGTCTATTAAGCGGCCGTGCAGGTACTCGGTACTTTGGTTGATTTGATAGGTGGTTTCCTTAGTTAACGGTTGTGTGGCTTTGAGCATATCATAAATATTTCTACCGATACTTTGAGCAGGAAAAATAAGGCCGGTTGTTGTTGCGGTTGTAAAGATATCGGCAGTGGGTAAATCAATTGCCGTGGTAATTTCAATAACTTCCGTGGTATGGTTATTGCCGTATAAAACAAATTCCCCATGTTCAGGCTGCATCGCTTTAAAAAACGGACTGACTACATGCCAGGAGTGTCCGTCAAAATAGCTGCGTACCTGCTGTTTTAAATAACTGGGACGGGGAGATTTAACATAGAGATAAATGCGTTCATCCTGCAGATTTTCGGCATTCACAACCGTGTCTTTGCCCCTTTTAACGGCCTGTTGGCCAGTTGAGCTTATATCACCGTTGACGTTGTTATTCTCAAGGGCGGATATTTTGGGTAGCAGCTGCGTTAAATCCGTCTCTTCCGGTAAAAAAGATTGCCTCCCATCGGCATACTTTCCCCAGCCGGCAATGGCAATACCACCGATATGCGCAGCCGGCAATCTGGGGATCAGTAAGTAAATAAACAGTGAAACACAGGCGATTAATGCCGATAAACCGAGATAATGCCGCCACTGAATATTACCAACACTTTTTTTCTGATACTCCGGTGTGTGTTTATCGGTATAAACCGCTGATAAGTAAAAAGCGGCAAAAACGATATACAATACAAAGAAAAATAATAACCCGCCATGACGACCTAATGTTGCCCCGCCCAGTAAAGCCACAAAAGTAATCATCACGGAAAAATAAACTTGTCGATGCTCACGAAAAACCAAATTTAACGCTAATTGTAAAAAAAAGACCAAGGTAAACAAGGCCGTATACAGATTCAAAGCAATAATTGCCAGCCCGAAAAGCAGCAAGCCAATACAGGCGACAATATTGGCTTGTTGTTGTAAAGCGTCTTTTTCCCGACGATAGGGATAGGCGATTTGTAGTGTTGCATAACTGCCGGCAAATGCCAGTATAAAAATGATAATCGCGACAAAAAGGCCTGACAGGGCAAAAGCACAGGCAGAAAAGCCCGCGGCAAATAGCAGTGAAAACCAGATGCTGACGCGAAAATCGTGAATAATCATTGAAATAACGCCGCAATTTGTTGAAGCGTATGGCGCTGCGGGTCAATCAGCAAACGTCGCTGATAACCTAGCCATTCGCCGCCAGGGTATTCTGCCGGCTGTCCATATCGGCCATGCAGGCCATGCTGCCCGAACTGAATATTGAAGTGAGTAATTTCCAATAAGCTGGCAGGACTGTTAAAAGTAACGACTATATTGCTTTCTGATTGACTTTGCCGAGCAATGTCCAGACACTTGCTATAGTTACCGTCGGGATAAGGCTGTAGCCTGGCTAATATTTTAGCTTGTTCAAGCAAATGTGCACTGTCAGCGTGAATAACATGCTGCCAGATAGCGTTTTTATCCTCACCCAGCATCACGGTTTGTAACTGCTGTTGCGAGGCAAAACGGCAAAGTGACATCACAATAGACAGCATACATTCGAAAGCTTCATCAGTTAACGACTGATTAATAATAATAGTCATTTTAGGCTGATCAAAGGTTTCAAATGTTTTAACCAGCCAGTCTTGCCC
>PDWJ01002180.1_pt1 | contig 22074 bp, 21 predicted proteins | sample 1430881 | NCBI WGS metagenome assembly PDWJ01 (sample SAMN01162460, study PRJNA174530) | Oral metagenome, whole genome shotgun sequencing project. | biome: Marine environment; feature: Marine mammal; material: Swab sample of the gingival sulcus; isolation source: swab sample of gingival sulcus... | reverse complement strand
AGAAAATTCCACGTAATATACTAAAATTACGAATAAATTACAATAAATTTTTAGAAAGCATCCTGTCTTATTTCTATTTCTAAAAAATGCTGAAAAACTATGAAAAATTACTTAGATAAATTCATTATAAACAACGAGTTTTCCGGATGTGCTGTGGGACTGGTTGCTATGAAAAAAAAAGGTGCAGTAACAAAGGTTCTCTGTTGTGGTAGAACGACTGGCGAAGAAGATTCTGAGTCTGTTGACAGAAAAACATTTTTTGATCTTGCATCCCTTACAAAACCTTTAGTGGTTTCTCTTTGCTTGATGGTTTTGGAGCAACAGAAACAGCTTTCACTTGATGCTGCTTTATCGACCTATTTTTCCAGGGGGAGTAGTGATGTAAAAAAAATAAAATTATATTCATTACTTAACCACAGTTCAGGATTGCCCGCGCATAAACCGTACTACGAAAAATTGATATTTCTACCTCAAAATGAGAGATGGGAATATATTGAGCAACAAATACTTAACACAGAGCTGAAATACAAAGAAGGAACCGACACCGTATACAGTGATCTAGGTTATCTTCTTTTAGGGCGTGTTATTGAAAGGGTAAGTGGAATTACTCTGGATAGATTCTGGACCGAAACCATTCTAAAACCATTACAGCTTCAAGAAGGACTCTTTTATACGAAAAATAAACCTCAATCTGCCTTATCTTTTAGTAGTACTGGAAGATGTACCTGGAGTAAAAAAGAAATTACCGGGGTTGTTCATGATGATAATTGCAGATCTTTGGGTGGAGTTGCAGGACATGCCGGAACTTTTGGAACGATTACAGCTATGCTCAGTTTTGTAGAATTCCTTATCAGGCTCTACCATGGAGACTGTGAACACCCCTATTTGTCTTCTCAGTTTTTTAAAGAAAAAATAGATTTACTCATATTTAAGAGGAGATACGGCTTTGATACTCCCACGGGGTGTAGTCCAAGCTGTGGGAGTAATTTTTCTAATTTAACTATTGGTCATCTTGGTTATACAGGAACATCCTTCTGGATTGATTTAATAAATAAAAAGGGAGTCGTATTGTTGACAAACAGAACGTATTATAAAGATGACTTGAGTGCTATCAGGAAGCTTCGTCCTGAAATTCACAATATGATCACGTCGTCATGTCATATAAAAAAAGTTCCCATTTCGTAAAGAAAAGGGAACTTTAAACTGGACATATAAAATGCAGTACTTGTAGATTACCACCAGCAGATGGTTTGATCGGCATCAAAAATTTTATCTACAAGTGCACTGTAATCTGGATTTTCGGTATAAAGATCGAAACTGTCCTGTTCTCTGTCACGGGTAACAATTTCAACCAGTTTCTGAACTGTTTCATCCGGCTCGGATTTATATACGTTTAATACTTTCATTGATTAAGCTCCTGAAATTATTATTTGATTCCGTAGGGAATAATATGAGTCATTTCACGAAGTTTCTCTCCAAGCTCTTCGATTGTTATAGCCTCAAAACCATTTTTTTCTACATTTGCAGGAACGGTAGAGTAAACATCACCTTCCATATCACGAAGCATTTCGACGCTTTCCTGATTAAGTTCGTCAAGTTTGTCAATTTCCTTGTCAAGAACAACACCATAGGAGTACATATTTTCTACAGCAAGCCCCAGAGCGGAACGAATACCATCAATTGCGTAATCTTCATGTCTGTACATGAAACAAACTTTTTTATATTCCATTGTTAATCTCCTTACAGACTTAAGTAACAGTCAAAGTCTTCGATAATAATTCCGTGCTGAGCCTGGGTAGCCATCTTTTTCTCGGTAAGACCTTCAGGAATTACAGTAATATCGTGTCCTTGTTTTTTATAGCTGTCAACACAGATTGATACGTCATCGGCAATCTTACATAACTCCGGAAATTGAGGGTCCTTCGCAAGATTTGTAGCTTTCCAGGTAAAGAAAACCTTTACATTCGAACCTTTTTCTTTGGCTGCTTTGGTTATGCCAATAGCGTGGTGCAAATTATCAGGAGTTGATACAAATATCCCTAAGCTTTTAGCCATTTGAGCTTCCTCCAGTCAAAATGGTGGTATTATATGTACTTAAAAAAAATCTCTACACACGGTTGGCCGCATGTAGAGTAGTTATACAGGTGGTTTCCTGTAAAGAAGAATTAACCTTTCTTAATAAAGAAGCTGATATAACCTGTTTCTTCTTTTTCGCCGAGATATTCATGTCCAGATCTCTCACACCATCCAGGAATATCGTTTCTGGAACCTGGGTCGGTACCATCAACCTGAAGAATTTCTCCAGCACTGAGTTTTCCAATTTCCTTTTTTGTGCGAAGCAGAGGCATCGGACAGCTGAGACCTTTTGCATCAAGAACACTGTTTGGGCTTACATCATCTGCTACTTGTTTAAAATCACTCATTTTGTCCTCCTGAAAATTAAGAGTATTTTTATAATATACCACAGGGGTGTCTGAACCTGAACAAAAGTAATACCAGCCAAAACCTATACTGTAGCTTCAGAAATCTGTCAAGTTGCGATTATTGATGCCTTTTAAATGGTTGATTTTTTGTTTATAAAAAATCAACTATAACGGAAAAATTATGAGAAATTCGGGTGAACCCCTTTATCTTGACAAATAAAGGTCTGCTGTGTAAAAAAAACTCAAATTTGTACCTTTCAGCCGGTGTTTTAACAGGAATTCTTCTTGTTAAAACATTGAATAACAAAATTAACCTGGAGAACAATCAATGAGCGAAGAATCATCAGTTTTTAAAGACAAGGCCAGAGAACTGTATGGCCTTATGTGCGAAAAAGAATGGAATCCTTACATAACTGGTGTGATTGTAGCGTTCTTTTCTGTAATGATTATGGCGTGGTGGAGACCATGGGGTGCTGTTGGGGCCATTCGTAACTGGGGCGACTGGTTCATGTATGGTATTGCTTCTCTTTTTGGAAATGATTCGGGTCTGCTTGCACTTTATGATGAAGCCCCACGATCAATTTTTATTAATTCCGGTTCTGTTATTGGAATAGGTTTTGTTCTCGGTGCTTTCATTTCTGCCTGTTTAGGTAAGGATTTTGCTCTCCGTGTACCACCCTATCGTGAAATGGTTAAAGCGGTTATTGCCGGTATTTTAATGGGTGTTGGTGCAACTCTTGCCGGTGGCTGTAATGTTGGTGGTATCTATAATGCACTTGGAAATCTTGCCGCGAATGGTTTTACCATGATGCTTGGTATGATTTTTGGTGTGGTTCTTGGTTTGAAGCTTCTTTATGTTGAAATGGAGCATATTACCTGGGGCGATGGTGGATCCAAAACCTTTTCTGTATCTCCCTTGGTGAGTTACTCCCTTGGGGCAGTCGGGATCCTTTTTATTGTTATAGCTGCATATGTCTATGCAGCTAATGAAGAGAGTGAATATGTTGCATCCCTTAGTGGTATTATATTACTTGCCGCTTGTCTTGGATATACCATGCAAAGAGGACGCTGGTGTATGGTTCAGGGTTTTAGAGAGCCGCATATGACTGGTGATTGTACTCTTGCAAAATCTGTTATGCTTTCGATTTGTATAGTTGCTGTTGGTGCAGCCGTACTTAAATATGCTGTTCCTGTGAGGGCTGAGGGTGAATCTGTTCTTGCAACAGCAAACTATGTTCGTGGTACTTTCGGTTGGGGTGGTATTGCAGGCGGTTTTCTTTTTGGTCTTGGTGCCATGTTTGCCGGTGGCTGTGGTTCTGGAACTTTGTGGAGAGTTGGTGAAGGTCAGGTTAAACTGATGATGGTTGTACCATTTTTCGCAATTAGCAACTCTATTATGACGGCATGGTTCAGGGACAATGATTTTGAGGCAGATGGTGTACTTGGTTCTTATGTATATATGCCTGATGTTTTTGGTTATGGTCCTACCTTGCTGATTATTGGTGCTGTAATGGCTTTTTGGTATGTTATTGTAACCTGGAATGAAGAGACCAATAAATTAATAGTACCCATGTAATAAATTTTGAACATACAGTAATTATTTGTGATTACTAAAAAAGCGCAACTTCTTTGAAGGTTGCGCTTTTTTTTATGTATAATAGTGGTGTTTTGTATTTTTTCATGCGATATTATAATTAGGTATGGTTGCAGATTTGCTTGATTCCTCTTATTCAGAGGGGCGTTTTTGATAAATAATGTGCGGAGAAAGTCATTGAATAAAGGGTCTGCTAAAATATTGATAGCCGATGATGATGCAATGGTACGCACCACTGTATCAAGAATACTGGAGATGTTTGGCCACACTGTTATCATGGCTGTAAATGGTAACGAGGTTCTTGATTTTGTTGATGACAGTTATGATGTCATAATTCTTGATATTAATATGCCCGACAGAGATGGTTTTGAGACAATGGAGAAGTTGAATGAAAAAAACATTGATATTCCTGTTTTGTTTCTGACCGGTGCAGGATCTATGGATTATGCAGTAAAGGCTATCAATCTGGGGATTTATGATTTTTTAACAAAACCTATAGAAGATCTCGATATCTTCAATGTAAAGATCAGACGCGCAATAGAAAAAAGGATGTATGTTCTTCAGGAGCACCAATACAAAGCAGCTCTTGAAGATGATGTTCGCCTTAAGGCTGCCGAGTTGGAAGAAAAAAATAAACTCCTGGTCAGTTATAGTAATAGTCTGGAAAATGCAACTGTGCAGTTGATGACCAGTTTTCAGAATGCCATGGAGGAAAAAGATTTTTATACGGCTGGGCATACTATGCGGGTTACAGATTATGCTCTTATGCTTGGTCAGAGTATGGAATTAACGGAAAGCGAGATTACTATACTCAGACGTGCAGCCCAGTTTCACGATATAGGTAAGCTGGTTATTGATCTGTCCTGTATTCAAAAACCTGGAAAATTAACTGATGAAGAGTGGCAGTTGATCAGAAAACATCCAAGTGTGGGTGCAAATATAATAAAACCTCTTGGATTTATGGAAAGGGAAAGGTTTATTATAAGGCACCATCATGAAAGAGTGGATGGAAAAGGATATCCTTATGGATTGACCGGGGATGAGCTCGATATACTAACCAAAATAATTACAGTTGTAGATAGTTATGATGCGATGACATCTAAACGTAACTATCGGGACAATATGGATATGAATCAAGCTATTGAAGAACTGTACAGATGCAGCGGTACCCAGTTTGATCCAGACGTAGTAAAATATTTCGCAAAAAGTATTCCAGATTTTAAGCCCCAAAAATCAGAAATATTTGCTGATTTTTGGGGAGATTTATAAGAAAACTTATTATAAATAATATGAAAATAACAAAAAAAAATATTGAAAATGTTGCCCATCTTGCGCGGTTAAATCTAAAGGAAGATGAATTGGAACTCATGACCGGGCAACTGGATAATATTCTTTCTTATGCAAATAAACTAAAAAAAATTGATACCGCAGGTATAAAACCAACTTTCCACGTTTTTTCCATATCCAACGCTTTCAGGGAAGATAAGGTGAAAACATCACTCACCCAAATCGAAGCTGTAGCAAATGGACCGCAGCAGAATGGTGAGTCTTTTCAGGTTCCCCGTGTTATTTAATATCTGATTTTTTTATACAGTGCTTTTGAGGTTTTTATGAATCCTAATGAATTGCATATAGGTCAGGCTGCCAGGCTGATGGAAAAGGGGGAACTCTCCAGTGTTGAGCTGACCAGGAGTTGTCTTGATAGAATTGCTACAATTGATCAGGAGTTATCTGCCTTTATAACTGTTGACGAAAAGGGTGCTCTTGAGCAGGCCGAAAAAGCAGATAAAGCACGAAAAAACGGGAAAAAAGGAAAATTGCTCGGAATTCCACTCTCCATTAAGGATCTGCTTTGCACCAGGGGAATAAAAACTACCTGTGGCTCAAGGATGTTAGAAAATTTTATACCTCCTTACGATGCGACCGTTGTCTCCATGTTAAAAGATGAAGGCGCGGTACTCTTAGGAAAGGTAACAATGGACGAGTTTGCGATGGGTTCTGCTTCTGAAACCTGTGCTTATGGAATTCCCAAAAATCCGTATAATCTGGAAAGGGTTGCCGGTGGATCCTCAGGCGGTTCAGCTGTTTCTGTTGCGGCGAATGAATGTTTGGGATCTCTTGGTTCTGATACCGGCGGCTCTATCCGACAACCAGCCTCACTTTGTGACGTTGTCGGATTAAAACCAACTTATGGGCGTGTATCAAGATACGGACTTACTGCTTTTGCCTCTTCTCTTGATCAGGTTGGCCCTTTTACCGGGAATGTTGAAGATTGCGCTCTCCTATTACAGGCAATCAGTGGTTATGATTCCAGTGATTCCACCTCTATAAATAAAGAAGTTCCTGATTACAGCAGTGCCCTGATCGAAGGGCTGAAAGGTACAAAAATAGGGGTTCCAAAAGAATATTTTACAGAAGGATTAGACCCTGAAGTAGAAAAAATAATAAAAAACAGCATCGATGCGCTTAAGACAAGAGGCGCTGAGATCGTGGATATATCCCTGCCACATACTGAGTACTGTGTTGCTGTTTATTATATTATAGCTCCATCTGAGGCAAGTTCTAATCTTGCCCGTTATGATGGTGCGTTATATGGGTACAGAGCAAATGATGCGGAATCTCTGCTTGAAATGTACAAGGAAACCAGATCGTCAGGTTTTGGTGCAGAGGTAAAAAGGCGTATTTTGATTGGTACCTATGCTTTATCATCTGGATACTACGACGCTTACTATAAAAAAGCATCTCAGGTAAGAACCTTGATCCTGGATGATTTTAAAAAAGCCTTTGAAAAATGTGATCTTCTTGTTTCTCCTGTTACTCCAACTGCCGCCTGGAAAAGAGGAGAACACAGCAATGATCCTCTGGCTCTTTATATGTCTGATATTTTAACGATATCTGCTAATCTTGCGGGTATTCCGGGTATGTCTGTTCCCGGTGGATACACTTCAGAAGGTCTTCCTGTTGGTGTGCAGCTTCAGGGCGCTCATTTTCAGGAAGAAAAACTTATAAAAGCAGGTTTTAATCTGGAAAAAGAACTGAATATAACCAGACGAAATCTGGAAATTTGAAATGTGTTGTGAAGCTGATCATTCCTGAAAATATAAAAAATATAAAGCCTTATCCACCGGGAAAACCCCTTGACGAATTGGAGAGAGAGTATGGGATTACCAATTCCATAAAACTTGCATCCAACGAAAATCCCTGGGGACCTTCACCGAAGGCTGTAGAGGCAATAGGGAATTGTTTATCTGGTCTGAACAGATATCCTGATGGCAGTGGGTACTATCTTACTCGGGCTATCGCCGGGAAATATGGATTTGAACCATCTGAAATCGTACTTGGTAACGGTTCAAATGAGGTTATCGAACTTCTGGTTAAAGCATTTATAACTGAAGGCGACGAGGTAATTTCGAGTCATCCTTCTTTTTTGATGTATCAGAAATTCGTTCAGGTACGCGGCGGTATAAACCACGTTATCCCTCTAAAAGATATGAAACATGATCTGATTGCTATCCTTGATAAAATTACGGATAGAACCAGACTTGTATTTATCGATAACCCCAATAATCCGACGGGAAATGCCCTTCCTCCAAAAGAAATTTATGAATTTATCAGTAAGGTAGATGAGCACGTTATTGTTGTTCTGGATGAAGCCTATGTGGATTTTATGAACCCTGAGTTTGCTTTGGATATGTTTTCTCTTGTCAGAAATACCAAAGCTCGATGCCCGGTTGTTTTTCTGCGAACTTTTTCAAAAGCTTATGGGCTTTCAGGAGTGAGAGCAGGGTTTGGTCTGATGCCTGCTGATATTGCAGTTTGTCTGCATAAGGTACGACAGCCTTTTAATATGAATCAGCTTGCCCAGGCTGGAGCTCTAGCTGCTCTTGAAGATGAAGAGTATTACCAACAAACCCTGAAAAAAACAGTAGATGGTCTTGTCTATCTGCAAGAAGAGGTTAATAAACTTGGTTGTATCAGCTACGATACTCAGACAAACTTCTTTTTAGCTGATGTACGCGGAAATTCAGATAAGTTGTATGAAGCTTTGCTTCATGAAGGTGTCATTGTTCGTTCTATGAGTTCCTACGGTTTTACCAATTTTATAAGAATAACTGTGGGAACAAATGAAGAGAATATTCGTTTTATAAAAGCTCTTGGCAAGTGTCTTAAATATTTGAATTATGCATGACGAAAAACAGAGCATTGTTACTATTGACGGCCCGGCTGGTGTTGGAAAGTCAACAGTATCACGAATAGTGGCGGCAAGAGCTGGTTTTATTTATCTTGATACAGGGGCAATGTACCGTGGGAGTGGATTTTTTTTAAAGGAACAGGGTGTTGATCTTGCAGATTTAGATGCGGTAAGAAATTCCTTAAAAAGTATGGAATTGGAGCTTATCGCAGCTCCTGATTTAGACAATGACGTCGGGGTTATTATCAATGGTAGGGATGTGAGTCTCGAAATACGAACTCCTGAAATGGCAATGGTAGCCTCAGAGGTCTCTGCTATTACTATTGTTCGGGATATATTGACTGATATTCAGCGCAGTTATGGAGAAAAAGGCTGTATTGTTGCAGAAGGTAGAGATATCGGTACAGTAGTTTTTCCGAAAGCAGCATATAAATTTTTTCTGGATGCAGCACCTGAGGAGCGCGCTCGAAGAAGAGTTGTGCAGTTAAAAGAAAGGGGGAAGGATGCGGATTACAACGAAATCCTCACTATGATCCTTGAAAGGGATAAAAATGACAGGGAGCGCGCTATAGCACCCCTTAAAAAAGCTGAAGATGCTCTCTTGATAGATACAACAAAAATCAGCGTAAACGAAGTTGTTGGTATCATTCTTGAGAGAATAGGGCAGTAAATTCTATTTCCCCTGATTTAGCAATCAGGGGAAAATAAAAAATTATTCCAGGACAAAATCTACACGGCGGTTGTATTTGTATGAATTTTCATCCTGACCATAAAAAAGAGGCCTTTCCTCGCCGTATGAGACGGTTTTTATTCTTAATGGATCAACCCCAAGGTTTACAAGATATTGCTGGGTATTTATTGCTCGTCTTTCGCCAAGAGCGAGGTTGTATTCGCTGGTTCCTCTTTCGTCAGAATTTCCTTCAATACGGACAATAGCTCTTGGAAGGGAATTTAAATAATCCGCATTTGCTATGAGTACTTCCTGCATTTCAGGTTTAATTCCTGCCTGATCAAACTCGAAATATATCGGAGCAAGATGGGCGGAACACCTGCCATGGGTTCTTTTGTATTCGTCTGATTGGTTTTCTATATCAACATAGCCAGAAGCGGCATTTCCTGAGTTGTACCCGGTGGAATCATCAAGGGTACCTTCCCTGGGTAAATCATTTTGGGCCATAGGGTAATTGATATTTGTTCCGTCACTTGCTACTGTGTTGTTTCCACCTGTGGCTTCATCAGGAGGAATTACTGTTTTTTTACCGCATCCTGCAAATAAAAGAAGCGAGCTGATACAGATAGTCAGTGTAATTTTCGAACAAAAGGGTTTCATAAGGTTCTCCTGTTGCAGATGATCTTAAAACTTCTAATTAAAAAAGAGAAGTTGATAATAACCAACAAGTTTATCTTTATTGATTATTAGGTCAAGAATAAACTTAATTTCAGGGAAATACGCTGGAAATTTTTATAAATGTGGCAGAAATGAAAAATTATAACCTTATTGCAACCTGTGCTTTTGGTCTCGAATCTCTTGTTTGTGATGAGATACGTATTTTCGGAGGTTTAAATATAACATCAGGTAGTGGATTGGTTATTTTCAGGGGAAATCTGGAAACTGCATATCGCAGCTGTCTCTGGTCTCGCTACGCATCCAGAATATTTCTGGAGATAATGACTTGTACTGTTGATAATGAGGAAGCCCTCTATCAGAAAAGTTTTGAGTTAAACTGGAATGAACATCTTGAAAATACAACAACTTTTGCAATAAACAGTACTATCAGCGGGAAAGGGCCGGTCACGAATAACCGCTTTGCCGGTTTGAAGATTAAGGACGGTCTTGTGGACTTTTTCAGAAAAACAACCGGTCAGCGTCCGAATGTTCAGGCCGATAAACCGGATGTTCAGTTTCACCTTCATATAAATAACAGCAGAGCTGCGCTTTATCTGGATCTATCAGGAGAAAGTCTGCATAGAAGAGGGTATAGGGCTTCAGGAACTATTGCTCCTTTAAAAGAGAATCTTGGTGCAGCAATTGTCGCTCTGAGTGGTTGGCCCGTTGAATTCGGGAATTTATTAGATCCCATGTGTGGAAGTGGAACCTTGCTGATAGAAGCCGCTCTCATATTTGGAAATTTCGCACCGGGACTTTCAAGAAAATATTTTGGTTTTTATGGCTGGAAAAAACATGATAGTTCCCTCTGGCAGCGGCTTGTAGATGAGGCTGCCAGGGAAAAGGAAAGAGGAATGGAGAAGGAATGGCCTCTTTTTCAGGGATATGATGCGGATTATCTGGCAATAGGTGCGGCGCGTAAAAATATTAAAATGGCTGGTCTGGAAAACTATATTCAAGTCAGACAGGCAGATTTAACAACATTGTCAGCTCCTGCAATTTCTGGCACTGTTCTCTCAAATCTGCCTTATGGGGAACGGCTTTCAGAAAAGGATATTGTTGCAAAGCTCTATAGGGCCTTTGGGAGAGTATTACAGAAAAATTTCTCAAACTGGAAGGTAGGGGCTTTTATTTCCAACCCGGATTTAACAGATAGTTTTGGTATTGTATGGCGTGAAAAGCATAAGCTGTATAATGGTTCAATTCCTTGTAGATTATTAATTGGAGATCTACAGAAAAATGAACAGAAGGAGTTTCTCTGGAACCCCCAATTTGATCCAGGCAAAGTTAAGGCTGAAGAGGGAATAAACTCTGACTTGGCTAATAGACTGCGAAAAAATCTGAAAAAGACGCTGAAATGGGCAAAAAGAGAAAATATCACTTGTTTTCGAGTCTATGACAGGGATTTACCTGAGTTTAATCTCAGTGTTGATATCTATGGAAAATGGGTTCATGTTCAGGAGTATTCAGCACCTGGGCAGGTGGATAGTAATGTGGCGGCTGCCCGGTTTAAATCGGCTCTCGCCACTATTAAAAATGTGCTGGATGTTCGCTCGGACAGGGTGTTTATCAAAACCAGAAAAAGACAGAAAGGGAAAAAACAGTACGAAAAAAGGAACATCAGGAACAAAATGTTTGAGGTACGGGAAGGTTGCGGTTTTTTTCTGGTTAACTTTACCGATTATATAGATACCGGTTTATTTTTGGATCATCGCCTTGTTCGCGAAAAAATATACAGAGAGGCAAAGGGAAAGCGCTTTCTTAATCTTTTTGCCTATACGGGAAGTGCGACTGTTTATGCAGCCTTGGGTGGAGCAATATCCACAACGACAGTTGATTTATCTGCAACCTATCTGAACTGGGCAAAAATGAACCTTGCCCTAAATGGTATTTCGGAAATAAATCATAAACTGGTGAAAAAGGACAGTTTACAATTTCTGGAAGAAGATAGTTCAAAATATGATTTGATCTTTATAGATCCGCCAACCTTCTCTAATACAAAAAAAGAAAAAAGGGTCTTTGATATTCAAAAAGATCATCAAAAACTGCTTGAGAATGCGATGAATCGCCTGGATCGAAATGGACTACTTATTTTTTCTACCAACTTCAGACGCTTTACACTGGATGAAAAACTATGTGAGTTGTATGTTGTAACCGATATTTCCGGGAAAACCATACCTTTTGATTTTTTAAGGAACAAAAAAATTCATATGTGTTGGGAGTTAAAACATAAAGCACAAAAAAGCTGAAAAGATGGATTTGGAATAGTGGTATAAAAACTCATGAGAAGTTTGAGTTAACATTAATGGTGTAGTCATTTCTGGTAGCCATATGTTTTCAAAAGAAGAAAAACTAAAACAACAGATAAGGGAGCTCAAAAGCGAGCTTGCGCGTCAGAAAAGGAACAATGAACTGCTCAAAAAGAGAACTGTTCAGGCCGTAATAGATAATACAGATGCTTCTTCCCGGTGCGAAGCTGATCGAAAGCTTTGTGAAGTGGCAAGAAATCAGGCGGAGCAGGCGAGCCGGATTAAATCTATTTTTCTTGAAAATGTCTCCCATGAAATCCGTTCATCCATGAGTGGCGTGGCGGGAATGCTGGATTTGGTGCTGGAAACTGAAATTACTGGGGAACAGCAGTTTTATCTTGAGTTGGTTCGTACTTCTGCTGATAGATTGATGGTTGCAGTCAACGAGATTATTGATTTTTCCCGTATTGAGACAGGTGAGTTGGAACTTGATTCTGTTACTTTTGATATCAGGGAAAGTCTGGATCATAATCTTTACGTACTGAATCAGGAAGCAGGGAATAAAGGGCTTGAGCTTACCTGTACTATCAACAGTGATGTACCTGATTGTGTATATGGAGATGGCGAAAGGCTTGTCCAGATTATTACCAATCTTGTCAAAAATTCCATCAAGTACACCGAAAGAGGCTCCATTAGTATATTCATCAGCAACAATGGATATTCAAAGACAAAGGAACTACTTCTCAAATTTGAGGTTACTGATACAGGCTGCGGTATTGGTACGGAAACCCTGATTGATATAAACAATTATTTCAGGGATGAACTAAAAAATAAAATGGTTCTTCCACTTGCCATGGGAACCTCTGGTGTGGGGCTTACCGTTATTTCTCAGCTGGTAAAAATAATGGGCGGGGAAATAGGAGTACGTAGTGATGATACTGGCACTTCCTTCTGGTTTATTCTTCCATTTAAAGAAGTGGTAAATTTTTCTGCCTTTAAGGAAGAGGCGAAAAAGGAGATGGAAAATATCAGGGAGGAGTCTGTTTTTGCCTTGCGTGATGCAAAAATTCTTCTTGCAGAAGATGATTATATACATAAAACCCTTATTGAAAAACTGCTTTCCAGATACGGGGTTAAGGTTATTTCCGTACAAAATGGTCTGGAAGCTGTAAAACAGGCCTGCCATGGTTCTTTTGATCTGATCCTGATGGATATTCAGATGGATGTTATGAACGGATTTGAAGCAACCAGAAAAATACGTAATTTTGAATCCGAAAATAATAAAAAAAAGAGGACTCCAATTATTGCTCTTACGGCATTAAGTAGAAACAGGGACAGAAAAAAATGCCTCCGGGCGGGTATGGATTATTGCCTGTTAAAACCGGTTGATGGTCTTGAATTTGTTGAAACACTCTCCAGATTTTTAATAAAAAAGGTTCTTGTTGTAGATAGTGATCCTGAAAGTCAGAGTCTTTTTTTACGAAAATTTGTTGAAGCAGGCTGGCAGGTTACTATTGCTGAGGAGAAGCGATCGACAATGTATGAAGTCTGTGTCGAGAACTTCGATCTTATCCTTGTTGATATAGACAACGATAATTTAAAAGGTATTGAAAGTATTAAAATTATCCGTCAACTCGAAGAATATTCCGGTCAGCGGGCTAAAATAGTGGCACTTGGTAAACGCAAAACAGAGAAAAATCTTTCTCTTGATGTAGACAATTTTCTTGAAAGGCCTGTAACAGCTGATGCTGTAGCCTTGTTGTCCCTCTAGTTTTTAATTCTTTTTTTTGTTCGATGATTACTTTTTTTAATGTTTGTCTAGAAACTTTCGCTTACGAATTACCTCCAAATATTGTTACTTCTCAGGAGATAGAAGAGCGATTGCATCCCGTATATGAGCGGCTTCGTCTTCCTGCAGGCCGTCTGGAGCTGATGAGTGGAATTCACGAAAGACGGTTATGGAATACCGGAACAAGACCCAGTGCAGCAGCAACCTGTGCGGGGCAGAGAGTACTTGAAAAAGGCGATATTGATCCTTCAACTATCGAATGTCTTATTTTTACCTCTGTTTCAAGAGATATGATGGAGCCGGCAACGGCATCTTTTGTTCATAACAATCTTAAACTTTCTGACTCGGCAATTGTATTTGACCTCTCCAATGCGTGCCTCGGTTTTCTTGATGGTATGTTGATGCTGGCGAACATGATTGAACTGGGGCAGGTGAAAAACGGGCTTGTGGTTTCTGGAGAAACGGCAGAAGAACTGCTTAATTCCACAATAACTGCCTTACTGGAGGATACTTCTGTTTCCAGAAAAACAATAAAACCTGCTTTTGCCTCTCTTACTATCGGCTCTGGTTCCATGGGGCTGTACATGCGTCGTTCAGAAGCGGGAGAGGGGGGAATCAAGCTAAAACATGGGGCGTGGCGGGCACACACCAGACATAGTGATTTATGTCACGGAGATCAAAGCGGAATAAATGAAACCCTGATGGCAACCAATTCGGAAGAATTGCTCCATCGAGGTGTGGAAGCGGCCAAGGCAACCTGGAAAAATTTTTCAGAAAAGGAAGGTTGGAAAGGAGATGATATTGATTGTTTCTTTTGTCATCAGGTGGGTTCAGCTCATGCCCGGTTACTCTTCGAATCTCTCGATCTGAATCAGGAAAAAAACTACGAAACCCTTTCGTTTCTTGGCAATATCGGTTCAGTTTCTGCGCCGATTACCATGGCTATGGCTATTGAAAATGGATTTTATAAAAAAGGGCAAAAGGGGGCAATACTCGGTATTGGCAGTGGTATAAACTGCATGATGCTGGGTGTGGAGTGGAAATAGGAAATGAAAAAATATAAGTAAAAAAGACCTGTTAGAGTATTTTATTGGAAAAAATAATGAGAGAAATTGTACTCTCACAAGCTGTGAGATGTCAGCTGGAGGATATTTACCAAAAACTGCAGCTGGAATATGAAAGGGTGGCAGGGGAGCTTGATTTTACCTGTACAGCCTGCCCTGATAACTGCTGTGACTCTTATTTTCTTCATCATACCTATCTGGAATGGGTTTATCTTTGGGAAGGTGTCAGATTACTTCCAAAAGACGAACAGAGAGAACTGGTTATAAGAGCTGAAGAATATCTGGCTCGAGTAAAAGAGGCTGTCGAAAAAGATGAGCGCCCTCAGGTTATGTGTCCAATTAATAAAAATGGATTATGCACTCTCTATAAGCACAGGTTGCTTGTTTGCCGGACCCATGGTGTTCCTGCAAGACTGAGGAGACCTGATGGGCAAACAATGATTTTTCCTGGTTGTTTTCGTTGTCAGGATATTGTGAAGCAGAAAAAAATAACAGATCAGCTTTGTGTGGAACGAACATCCCTGTTGCAGCGTTTAGCCTGTTTGGAAAATGATCTCCTCGGCGGGAAGCGTTATCTGTATCCCAAGGTGAAGATGACCATAGCAGAGATGCTCGTTGCAGGTCCTCCTGCAAGATGAACGGTGGTGTAAAGGGGTTACAGTTTTCAAGTTGTCAGAAGGTGTACTCTTTTTTATCTGGATTTGATATTAGCAAAGGAGATGTGTCGTCTCTATTTTTTTCAAAGGGGATATATGGTGCAGGAAGTAAAGACATTGAAAGTTAATGGGGTGCAGCCAAATTCAAGGATGTGTTTTGTCTGCGGGATGGAAAACAGGTTTGGTCTCAAGGCTCGCTTCTTTGAACTTGAAGATGCGAGTCTGATGGCTGTTTTTAGTGGATTAGATGAACATCAGAGCTATCCCGGCAGACTCCATGGCGGAATGATTGCCACTATCCTTGATGAGACCATTGGCAGGGCGGTTATGTATGGTAATTCTGAAATATGGGGAGTTACTGTGGATTTTTCCATGAAGTTCAGAAAACCTGTTCCCCTGGAAGAAGAAATCAAGGTGCTTGCACGCATTGAATCGGAGACGAAACGCAGTTTTAAGGGAGAAGGATGGATATTGCTTGCTGACGGGACAGTTGCAGCCGAGGCGAGAGGCAAGTATTTGAAGATGGATATTGAGAAGATAGCCGATTTTGATCATAAGGGCGATGAGTGGTTTACTTTTAAAACTCCAGATGATCCTGAAGAGTTTACAATTCCGGTACTTTATTAATCCGGTGGGCATTCAGGTTATGCTTTTTAAATAAAAAGAGATGTAGAAACAGTCTCTTACATTTTCAGCTTTTAATCTGACCACCTGCCGGATTAGTAATAATTGAAGTTCTCGCTGGTGGCTATAGCTATCCCTTTGCCAATGATTCCAGCGCCCCCGAAGGACCAGGAATTATGAAGCATCCAGTTATTTTTTCGTACAGTGTAGTCAACGTCCCGGTATTGAAGGCTTTTTAGTTTATCGTTATTCAAGAATGGAGTTATCTCTTCTGAGAAAGCTCTTGACAAAACGGCGTGTAATAGAGTAGTTGATCTGCCCTAGGCCGTAATTTTATTGATGGTAGCTGTGCATCTTGGTCATGTGGTGTACAGCTTCAAACTTTGGTCTTCATAAGAGACCAAACAGACTAAGAGAGGATAATAATATGTCACCGTCGATTCAAGCTCTTCTGGCAGCGACGCCTATCATTGCTGCCGCAATTTTGCTCGTGGGCCTGCAATGGCCTGCAAAGCGTGCGATGCCCGTTGTCTATATTCTGGCAGCACTTATAGCCTACTTCTTCTGGGATATGAGCCTAAACCGTGTCCTGGCTTCATCCCTCCAGGGTATCGCAATTACTGTCGCCGTGTTGTGGATTATTTTTGGGGCCATTATGGTACTCAATACACTACAAAATTCAGGGGCGATCACCACGATCCGTGCCGGATTCACCAATATCAGCCCTGATAGAAGGGTGCAGGCCTTGATTATAGCCTGGCTTTTTGGTTGTTTTATTGAAGGTGCATCAGGTTTTGGTACCCCGGCGGCAATTGCAGCTCCGCTGCTTGTTGCCATTGGTTTTCCTGCCATGGCTGCGGTCATGCTGGGTATGATGATCCAGTCCACCCCTGTGTCCTTTGGTGCCGTCGGTACTCCTATTCTTATCGGGGTAACCAACGGTCTGGATAATGTGGCTATGGGGCAACAATTAGCAGGTCTGGGATCCAGCTGGGATGCATTTTTGCGGCTGATCACCTCTGAAGTTGCCATTATTCACGCCATTACTGGAACTATTATGCCCTTGTTTATGGTAGTAATGCTTACCCGATTCTTCGGCAAAAACAAGAGCTGGACGGAAGGCCTGGCGATGACTCCATTCGCCATTTTTGCTGGAATTGCATTTACTGTCCCCTACGCGCTGACAGGTGTTTTTCTTGGCCCGGAATTTCCGTCGATGATTGGTGCTCTCATAGGTCTTGCCATTGTCGTTCCCGCCGCAAAAGCAGGATTTTTAATTCCTAAAGGAACCTGGGATTTTATGCCGAGAGAGGAATGGCCCGAATTTTGGCTGGGAAGCATCACGCTCAAACCGCCTGCAGCCGGGAAAAAGATTTCCCTGGGTATGGCTTGGGTTCCTTACCTGCTGGTAGCAGCTTTGCTGGTAGCAAGTCGTGTTTCTCCGCAGCTCAAGGCTTTCACCAAAAGTCTTGCCTTCCCATTTAAGGACATTCTGGGTGAGGCGGGGGTCAGCTACACCATACTTCCTCTGTACCTGCCGGGTGGTATTCTGTTTTTTGTTTGTTTGCTTACCTTCTTTTTACACAGAATGAAAATATCCGAATTTGCTTCCGCTGCCAAAGATTCTGCCAAGACTCTGGTCGGAGCTGGCTTTGTACTGGTGTTTACCATCCCGATGGTGCGTATTCTCATTAATTCAGGTGTTAACGGTGCTGATCTTGCCTCAATGCCTGTTGCTATGGCAACCTTTGTTGCGGATACATTCGGATCTATCTATCCAATTTTTGCACCTGCTGTCGGTGCCCTTGGGGCCTTTATCGCTGGTTCAAATACGGTGAGTAATATGATGCTCAGCCAGTTCCAGTTTGAAGTTGCCAGCAAGCTTGCTGTTTCGGGTGGTTTGATGGTTGCTTTACAGGCTGTTGGAGCTGCAGCAGGAAATATGATAGCCATTCATAATGTGGTCGCGGCCTCTGCTACTGTTGGTTTGCTGGGACAGGAAGGAAAGACCCTTCGTGTAACAATAATTCCAACGGTATACTATGCTCTTGTTGCAGGTTTACTCGGAATGGTTGCAATTAATGTGCTTGGTATTGTAGATCCTTTTATGAAGTAAAGGCCTGTTGTTGAAAAGCTTCCGGCTCATTTCAGAGTATTTTGGAATGAGCCGGCGGCGCACGTCGCAAAAAACATGACCATTGATGAAAAGAAGTTGTTCGTTTGTTGAGATCTTCAAACGATGGCGGTCTTGAAATTATAGCATAAAAAAACCTCGGAAGAATGGTTTAGGTAGTCTCCCAGAATCCTAAAATCCCATTACCAACGAGGTTAAGCTATTATGCTCCAGACAATACTTCTTTTCAAGCTCGAAACGATAACAGTCACCATAAAATCTCATACGGGTCTTGCTCCATTTGGAGATTTTTTCCCGGGTTTTTTCTTTCAAATCATATAAATGCCCCTTCTGAGCCAGGTTGTATCAGAGAGTACGACCCCTGCATATATTCGCCGCCGCCTTACGTTAATTCGTCATGGAGGGGGATGCAGCCTTGAAGATATCTGTCAAATTGTATATATCGCACCAGATGGGTACGATAAAAGTTGAATTTCTGTTGCACAACGAAACAATCTGGATAACCCGAAGAGCATAGAACGTTTCACGATCTTTATACACTGAATTCTCGTGGAAAAATGCCTTTGTCTAAAACGACTTTGATTTATTAGCCATGTTTTCGTTAAGTGCTGTTTATATGGTACTCTCAGCGCTCGGTTTTGCTTTACTGGGAGTCTGTGTCAAGGCATCCAGTTTACGGGGAATTCCTGTTTTTGAGATTCTTGCTTTCAGAGCGCTTGTCTCCACTGTTCTGAGTTATGTTGACATAAAAAGAAAGAGAATCAGCCCATGGGGATATAATAAACCCCTGCTTGTTGCCAGGGGGGCTGTGGGGACTTTTTCCCTTATCTGTGTCTTTTATGCAATAAAGCTTCTCCCCTTAGCCGTTGCCACTATATTGCAATATCTTTATCCGCTCTTCAGTGTAATATTAGGTGCTGTTTTTTTGAAAGAGGCGATACAAAGGCAGACTCTGTTTTGTATAGGTCTGAGTCTTGCGGGGCTTGCCTTGATCAGCAGGCCGGAAATATTATCCGACGGGCTTGGTGCCAGTGATGTCGGCAGCCTGCCCATGTTGGGAGTAGTTGCGGCGGTTCTTGGTGCTCTAGGTACCAGTGTTGCCTATGTTCTTGTGAGAAAATTAAGCAGCACTGAAGATCCTTCTGTTATTATTTTTTATTTCCCGTTCATAGCACTGCCTGTATCCTTACTCTTTTTAGGAGATAATGTTGTCGTTCCAACAGGAACTACCTGGATACTTCTCTTGTTTGTTGGAATATTTACCCAGTTTGCTCAATACTGTTTAACTAAGGCTGTGCAGATGGAGCATGTGGGAAAAGTCACGGCTTACTCCTATGTGCAGATTATATTTGCGACTATTTTTGGTTTTATTTTTTTCAGGGAGCAGCCTGCACTATCTACTTTGTTTGGCGGGGTTTTTATTGTGGGAGGCGCTTTTGTCAATATGTTTGGCGGCAGGAAGTAGATTCTTATGACAAGAAAAAGGGTGCCCGGGAATCTCCCAAACACCCTTGTATATGGCGTCCCCAACCGGATTCGAACCGGTGTTGTCGGCGTGAAAGGCCGATGTCCTGGACCTGACTAGACGATGGGGACAAGTCTGTTTTTTTCTGTTGGTGGGTCGTGCGCGACTCGAACGCGCGACTCTCTGATTAAAAGTCAGATACTCTACCAACTGAGTTAACGACCCGTAGAGCGGTTTGTATACAAGGTCTGTTCTCTCAAGTCAACAAGAAAAAAGAATATGCTGTAAAAATGACAGACAAATAAAAAAAAGGGTGTCTGGAAAATTCCCAAACACCCTGTATATGGCGTCCCCAACCGGATTCGAACCGGTGTTGTCGGCGTGAAAGGCCGATGTCCTGGACCTGACTAGACGATGGGGACAAGTCTGTTTTTTCTGTTGGTGGGTCGTGCGCGACTCGAACGCGCGACTCTCTGATTAAAAGTCAGATACTCTACCAACTGAGTTAACGACCCGTAAGGCAATCTTTTATACAAGAGGAAAGTTGCTCTGTCAACATATTTTATAAAAAATACTGTAAAAACACTCTCGACAAAACGTGCTCCGACAAGACAGGCTTGACCGAAAAGGAAAGAGTAGGAATTTCCTTGTTGCCTCATTACAGGGGTGCTATAAAAAGGAGCTTTTTGAGGAATGTAATGATTACAACCAAAATATAAGGATACCGTATGGGTTTTTTAAAAGGTACCGCCAGTTTTGTACGATTTACAGTGGAGGGAGAACTTCCTGATAATCCGCTGGATTTTATAGCTGACCGAATTATTTCTTTTGCGTTTCAGGATATAGATGACACCTATGATGAGTATTCTATTGGCTGGGTCTCTGTCCTTAATATGTTTGATTCACAGTTCCAGTATGCATCGTATGCTGCAGGTGACTATATAACACTTACGTTGAGAATCGATGAGCGCAAGGTGTCTCCTGCCATATTAAAGAAATTTGTTCAAAAGGAAGAGGAGCGGGTGCGTCTTGAAAAGGAGCTGCCAAAACTCAGCCGTTCGTTGAAGGTTCAGATCAAGGAGCGGGTTCGCACCGAGTTGATGCGAAAGGCTATTCCGGTACCCGCCACCTATGAACTTGCATGGAATCTTTCCGATTCAACCCTTTTGTTTTTCAGCACCAACAAAAAAGCCCAGGTTTTGCTGGAGGATTATTTTCAGGAGAGTTTTGGTCTTTTGATCCGGCAGCAGATTCCCTATACGGTGGCTGAAAGACTTCTTGATGAGGAACAGTTTGAAAAACTTGAAAAAACTGGGCCGGAAATTTTTGTGTAACTTGTAACCGAGGGAAGGTATTACATGGATTTGGTAGATTTAATTGCGGAAAAAAGATTCCTCGGCCAAGAGTTTCTCACCTGGCTATGGTGGAAAAGTGAAGAGCGGGGTGGTTCTGTTGCCCTTGAGGGAGAGGGTGATATCACTGTTGTTTTTGAAAAGCATATGCTTCTGGAATCAGGGGAAGGAGATTCCAGTGAAAAAATCATCTGTTCCGGCCTGCAGGCTGAATTGCAGGAGGCACGTACAGGACTTCAGATGGGTAAGAAGCTTGAGCAGGCACGTATTCTGATTAATCAGAACAGTTATGAATTCAGTTTTACCATGACGGGTTCTCTCATGGAGTTTCGTAACGTGCGGCTTCCAAAAACTGAAGCCTCGGAAACAGAGAAGAGCGATAACCCCGAAGAAGTTGAAGGTATGATTCTTGAACGGCTCTATCTTTTTGAAGAGCTGGTCAAGCTGGTCAACGAGCTGTTCCGTATGTTTTTAGCGGTGCGTGTTTCTGACAAATGGCGTGAGGAATTGCAGAAAGTTCGAATGTAACTTGTTGGGATAATTATGGAGTTTGAAACTGTGATCGGGCTTGAAGTTCATGCCCAGTTAAAAACTGATACAAAAATATTTTGCGGTTGTTCAACAAGGTTTGGGGCTCCGCCAAACTCAAATACATGTCCTGTATGTCTTGGTATGCCCGGGGTTCTTCCTGTTCTGAACAGGAAGGTAGTGGAATATGCTATCAAATTTGGACTGGCTGTGGATGCGGAGATTAACCGTTATAATCAGTTCTCAAGAAAAAATTATTTTTATCCCGATCTGCCAAAAGGGTATCAAACATCCCAGTTTGATCTGCCGGTTGTGGGAAGAGGGGTGCTTGAGATTGAAGTGAATGGTGAAAGAAAAAAAATCGGTATTACCCGCGCCCATATGGAAGAAGATGCTGGAAAGCTTGTCCATGATGAAATAGAGCCGGTGTCTCACGTTGATTTAAACAGAACCGGGACGCCGCTTCTTGAGATTGTCTCTGAACCGGATCTGCGTTCCCCTGATGAGGCTGTGGCATATCTTAAAAAACTGCATGCCATTGTTCGTTATCTGGATATATGTGACGGTAATATGCAGGAGGGGAGTTTCCGGTGTGATGCCAATATTTCTCTGCGCCC
>PDWJ01002110.1_pt1 | contig 22082 bp, 21 predicted proteins | sample 1430881 | NCBI WGS metagenome assembly PDWJ01 (sample SAMN01162460, study PRJNA174530) | Oral metagenome, whole genome shotgun sequencing project. | biome: Marine environment; feature: Marine mammal; material: Swab sample of the gingival sulcus; isolation source: swab sample of gingival sulcus... | reverse complement strand
TGCCTTGAACTGTGGACTGTGTGTTTTGCGTTTTTTACCCATTGTCAGATCCTCCTGAATTTTGGTCTGACTCATCGCTTATCACATTGTCCAGTTTTTGGGGGCCACCGCCCCTGTCAACTGCCGGGTAAAGCGGGGAAAAAACATCAATACCCCAGGTTTGTCGTGATGATGGTGGGGCATTTCGCCGCGTAGCGGCATAATTTTTTTAAATAGTATAAAAAGGCGTGTATTAGTTCTTGACAATCCGGTCTGCATCGGTCATATTTATAAAACGAAGTCTGATGCAGTTCACCCAAAAGATTTCCCTCAGTGGAAATCTTTTTGTATTTTGGGAGCGGAAATGTCGATCACAAAAAAAATGTTATTCATGGTGCGAGCATGAGCCTGATGTTGAAAGGTTACGACGGCACTGGAACCTTTTCCCACGGGATCCATCCACCGGATTACAAAGATTTGTCCAAAGATGCGGCGATCCGTGTGATGGCTACACCGAAGCGGGTCGTATTGTCTTTGCACCAGAATATCGGTGCGCCCTGTGCGTCTGTAGTGAAGTCCCGCCAATCGGTCGCCTGGGGTGAGGTCATCGGCAAGGGCAGTACCTTCGTCTCGGCCAGGTTGCATGCGTCGGTGCCCGGTGTGGTCCAGCGCCCCATGCGCATGACCCTGGCCAACGGGCGTCACATGGACACCCTGCCCATCAAAACCGAGGGTGATATCCCTGCCGATCAGGCGTTATGGGACGAGATCTTCGGCGGAGTCTGGCCCACCACCGGATTGGATACTTACGACCCCGCCGATATCAGTCAGGCGATCAGTGATGGTGGGCTGGTGGGAATGGGAGGGGCCGCTTTCCCCACCCATGTGAAAATTTCACCCAGCGATAAAAAACCGGTCCACACCCTGATTGTCAACGGTTGTGAATGTGAGCCCTATCTGACTTCGGATTACCGGCTTATGATGGAGGCGCCGGCGCCCATTGTCACCGGTGCCATGCTGGCCGCACGAAGCTTGGGTGCCGAACGCATCGTGATCGGTGTGGAGGACAACAAGCTGCCGGCGGTTGAGTCGCTTCGAAAAGCCGCGGATGGCACCGGCGTCCAGGTGGCCGTGGTCAAAACCAAGTATCCCCAGGGCAGCGAGAAACACTTGGTCCAGGCAGTGCTCAAACGGCAGGTGCCACTGGGTGGACTGCCATCCGATGTGGGGGCTGCCATCAGCAATGTGGGTACCATGGCGGCTGTCGCCCGGGCCGTTATCCACGGAAAACCTTTGACACACCGTGTGATCAGCGTCACTGGAGGCGGTATTGTAAAACCGGCCAATGTGCTGGCTCCGATCGGGATCTCCTTCGGTGAACTAATTGATTTTTGCGGCGGCCTGACCCCTGACGCCGCCCGTCTGGTGGCCGGCGGTCCCATGATGGGATTCGCTTTCACCAATCTTGATACCCCGGTGACCAAGGGGACCAGCGGCCTGACGGTCATGTCTGCCGACGAGGTAAAGGCCGGCGAAGAAACCACCTGCGTGCGGTGCGGCAAATGCGTGGACGCGTGCCCCATGCACCTGGTACCCACCAAGATTGCCATGGCTGCACGCAACGAGGATATTGAGTTGTCCCGTCGTTATCATATCATGGCTTGCTTCGAGTGCGGCTCATGTGCCTATACCTGCCCGGCGCATATCCCCCTGGTGCAATTGATCCGTGCGGGAAAAACCCGCGTGACGGCGGCTGAAAGGGGATGACGGACAGCCTATGAAGAGAAATACCGATATGCCATCAACTGATTCCCGGTCCGTATCCGATGCCGACCAGCCGGTCATCCATGTATCGCCATCGCCCCATCTGGCGCAAACCGCTGCCAGTACCCGGCGCATGATGACCGATGTGCTGATTGCCCTGATACCTGTGCTGATTGCCGCTTTGCTGTTTTTTCGCGTATACGCCCTTTTGCAACTCGGCGTGTGCGTGAGTGCCTGCCTGTTGGCCGAATGGCTTTTTGTCAGAATACGCGGCCGGCCATCGACACTGAAAGATTGTTCGGCCGTCGTCACCGGTATTGTCCTGGCGCTATCCCTGCCGGCAACGGCGCCATGGTACGTGGGATTGATCGCCGCTTTCGTGGCCATCGGCATCGGAAAGATCCTGTTCGGCGGATTGGGCATGAATCTTTTCAATCCTGCCATGGTGGGACGTGCTTTCGTGATGATCTCCTTTGCCGGTGCCCTGGCTGCTTCCGGATTCGAAGACATCCACAGTTCCGTGGATGCCATCTCCCGGGCCACGCCGTTGAACGCATATAAAATGAACAGCGTGGTAACATCCCTGACAGACCTGTTCTGGGGCACCACCAACGGCAGCCTGGGAGAAACCAGTGCCCTGGCCTGCCTGGTGGGAGGGCTTTTTCTGCTGATCAGGCGAACCGCCTCTTGGGAAATCCCAGGCGGATTGCTTTTGGCCGTCTTGATTGTGGGGGGGCTGGCCGATCTGATGGGACCTGTTGACGGATGGACGGTGCTGCACCATTTGCTGGCCGGATCTGTGCTGTTCGGTGCTTTCTTTATCGCCACGGACCCGGTCACCAGCCCGCTGACACCCAAGGGTAAATTTATATTCGGTTTCGGCACCGGCCTGCTGATCATGGTGCTGAGATTGTTTTCCGGGTATCCGGAGGGTGTGATGTTTGCCGTGCTGCTGATGAACGCGGTGACGCCGCTGATCAATCGGTGGAGCATACCCACACCTTTTGGAGGGAATTGATTGGAAACGGCATCTTGCGCCTTAGGGCGGCGTTTTCCCTGTATTGAAATTCACAATGTCGCGCTGCTACGCCTCCGGTTTCAATTTCGCTGCGGCCTTGGCCTGGGCCACAAGCTACGGAAAGCGAATTTGTTTGGACCGAAAATATTTGATTTTTCTGATTACACCTTCATTGGGGACCATTCATGAGTACTGAGAAAAAATCACTTGCCAGCAGATTGAAAACCGGCAGCCTCGTGCAGGCCTGGCTGGTATTGCTGCTGGCCTTGGGATTCGGGGTCTCTTTGGCTGGCGTTCAACTGGCCCTGGGGCCGGTGATTGAAGCCAACAAGCTTAACGAAACCTTGGAGAAAGTCCCCCTACTGGTATTGGGGCAGGAACAGTTTGCCAAATTGACCGCTCAAAATCAGGTTCTGGATATCGAACCACGCCAGGTTGCCGTAAAGACGGGTGATCGTACCAAATATTATCCCGTCTACGCGGCGTGGTATCAGGACGAATTGCGGGGTTGGGTGATCAAGGCCAAGGGCCAGGGCTATGCAGATACGGTCGAGTTGCTCGTGGGACTGTCTGCGGATATGGAAAGGATAACCGGCATGTTCGTGCTGGAACAGAAAGAGACTCCCGGTTTGGGCAACAAAATCATTACCGAATCCTGGCGCAGCCAGTTCATCGACATGCCTACGGGGAGCCCCCTGGTGGCTGTGAAAACCGGTGCTTCCAAACCCGGTGAAATTGATGCGGTGACTGGGGCCACGATTTCTTCTCAAAGTGTTGCCACCATGATCAATAGCGCCATCGGCGACCTGCGCGGTCCATTGACCGATACACCGGCGCCGGAGCTGAAGAAGGGAAATGACAATGGCTGACCAGCCTACCGCCACCGAGCGGTTTCTCAACGGTATCCTGCCGGAAAATCCGGTTTATCGTCAGCTTCTCGGGTTGTGTCCCACCCTGGCGGTGACCAACGGCCTGCAGGCTGCCGTGACCATGGCCACTGCCGTGGGGTTCGTGCTATTGTGTGCCAACGTAATTACCAGCCTGATCCGTGATCTGCTCAAGCCACACCTGCGTATCGTGGTCTTCACACTGACCATCGCGACATTCGTCACCATCGCAGACCGTCTTCTGGCAGCCTACTTGTACCAGATGAGTAAAACGCTGGGACCGTATATTCCGTTGATTATCGTTAACTGCATCATCATCTGCCGCTGTGAGGTGTGTGCATCCAAACAATCCCCATTCGTCGCCGCAGCCGACGCCATCGGCCAGAGCCTGGGATTCGGGCTGGCTTTGTGCAGCATTGCCGCAATGCGTGAAATTCTGGGTACCGGCGCGCTTTTCGGTTTGCGTGTCATGCCTGCAGGATGGCCGGACTGGGTGATCATGGTCCTGCCTCCGGGGGCGTTTATTACCTTCGGCCTGCTGTTGGGAGGGGTTAACTGGATGGTGGCCCGCAAGAGCGCCATGGATTCGAACCGGGAGGGCAAGGACGCATGAACTACCTGATCGACATTTTGCTGATCGCTCTGGGTGCGGCCCTGATCAACAACTTCGTACTCTACTATTTTGTGGGCATCTGCCCGTTCATTGGTGTTTCCAGGCATGTAAGCATGGCCGTGGGAATGGGAGCCGCGGTGACCTTCGTTATTACCATCGCGGCATTCATCGCCTGGACCGTGACCACCTTCGTTCTCATGCCCGGCGCCCCGCTGACCCGATTGATTGCCGGCTTGTTCATGCCGGCCGAGGCTGCTGCCGGGGTGGATCTGACGATCCTATGTTACATCGTCTATATCTTCGCCATCAGTTCATCTGTGCAGTTCGTGGAAATGTATGTGAGACGGTTTTTCCCACCGCTGTACAAGGCCTTTGGTGTGTTTTTGCCACTGATCACGACCAATTGCGCGATTCTTTTTGCCTGCCTGACAATTATGAGCAACGTGGTGGGGGTCGACAATCCAGCGGATCGCTGGGATCTTGGCCGCTCATTGGCCCTGGCCATATGCGGTGGTGTGGGCTTTACCATCGCCATCGTGATCATGGCCGGTATTCGTGAGGAGTTGGCCTTGTGTGACGTGCCCGAACCATTTAAAGGCGCGGCCATCACCTTGGTGGTGGGTGGTATTCTGGCCATGGCATTCATGGGTTTTACCGGTGTGGATACGGGACTGCGCAAGGCCCTGACACCTGCTCCGGCCGCCATGGAAAGCAAGGCGGATCCGTCGACGGCAAACCGGTCGGCTGGTTTGACCATACAACCCTTGACCTTGTCATCCGGAGCCTGCCGGGAATACGCAATCGGGGGTGAATCATGTCTTGGGTAATCATTGGGCTGGCCGGCTCCACAATGCTGGCCATGGCAGTCGTGCTTTCCTTTATTTTGGGATGGGCCAATCGTGCCTTTCATGTGGAAGTGGATCCCCGCGTGGATCAGGCCATCGAAATTCTACCGGGTGCCAACTGCGGTGGTTGTGGCTACGTAGGCTGCGGAGAATATGCCGAGGCTGTCGTGCTGGAAGATGCGCCTGTAAACCTTTGTACCGTGGGCGGGAAGAGTTGTACCGAGGCGCTGGCATCGGTCATGGGCATCGAAGTCACGGCCAGCTATCCATGGCGACCGGTTGTACACTGTGGCGCATGTTATGATGACCGGTTGGGACGCAGCCCCTATCGGGGCGAACAGCGTTGCGGGCCGGCCAACCTCGTCACCGATATACAGGGGTGCATCTACGGCTGTTTGGGCTTCGGTGATTGTACGCGGGCCTGTAAATACGATGCCATCCACATCGAAAACGGGCTGGCAAGGGTCGATTATGAAAAATGTGTGGGCTGTGGTGCCTGTGCCAAAGTCTGTCCGCGCAACATCATCACCATGGCGCCTTTCAAACAGGACCGTATGCTGGTGGTGGAGTGCTCCAACATGGACGCGGGAAAGGACGTCAAGGGCGTCTGCAAGGTGGGATGTTTGGGATGTAAAGCTTGTGAGCGCGCATCAGGCATGTTTGCCGTGGTCAACAACCTTGCTACGATAAACTACGATTACTACACCCGCGAGAACCTGGAGTCGGGCCTGGTGGCTACCAAGAAATGCCCCCGTAACCGGCTTCTATTCGTCGGCATACCCTCGGACAAGGACATCCTGGCCGTAGATGATGAAGACCTTAACGATGTAATTGTACCGGATTTCAAGACCAGCGTAGACGATACGGAGTGGCGGGGGTAGGTTTCGCGTAAACCCCATGGTTGCATAAAAAAATCACCGACCATCCGTTAAGCAAGCGGATGGTCGGTGATTTTCTTATTTTGTACCCTGCCGGGAAAGCCGGAGGATGCCAGATCAAGCGTTGCCAGGGAATCGCAATAAAGTGTTACGGGCTTCACCCCTGGTACTGACGTCTTCCGGCTTTTTCAGCGCTGGGAATCCCGGGGCCGGTGTTTCCTTCCGCCGACCATTGGCCCGTCGTTTTGCGATAAGCCCCTTTTTTGAAATAGTCACCGATGGCCTCTCCCAAGCTGTTGACTGCAAGTCGGGCGCAGTGCATATGCGCTTCGGGCAGTCCCCCCAATTCATTCACCACATCCTCGGGTTGTATTTCCAGTGCCGTTTCAACGGGTTTCCCTTTAACGAGTTCACTCATGGCACTGGCGCAGGCGATTGTGAAAAGGCATCCATCGGGAAGACATTTAATATCCGTAATGGTTTCTTCGTAAATACGGACCTGAACCGCGATGGCATCACCGCATTCACCGATCGGTCTGCCACTTCCACTGGGATGATCCAGTGTCCCCTGATTTTTGGGCCGCCCGGCATGTGAAATGAAATTTTGCGTCAAGGTTTCCGGAGAGGAATTCGGCGTAGCTTTTTCATCTTGACCGTTCGTATCCGTTGTATTTTCCTGTGTCATAATGCTCACCTACCGATAACATACATTTTGTCGATATACAGGACTTGGTGTTCTCCTCAAGGTGTGCGATCCAATACCGGCATTGACTATTTTCCGAAGCTGCAGACCGGATAAGTGCACACTTTACAATTTCGGCACAAGCCACCATGCCCCATCTGGGCAAACTCTTTCCGGCCAATTTTTTCGCCGGTTAAAATACGCGGCAGAACCAGATCGAAAACCGTGATGTTAAAAAACATGCCGCAGGCCGGCAAACCGAGAACGGGCACATCGCCGATCATGCCACTGAGAAACATGGCTCCCGGCAATACCGGGGTGCCGTAAACGATGTCCGTAGCGCCGGCCAGCCGTATTCCTTCGCGGGTAACATCGTCTGGATCGACGGACATCCCGCCGCTGGTTACAATAAAATCCGCACCCTGCTCAAGGCAGTGTCGGATTTCGCGAGAGATGACGTTCACATCGTCGGGGGCACGCCTGACCACATGAAGCTTTGATCCCAACTCTTTGCTTTTTCTCACAAGAACTTCTTTGAAGCGGTCTTCTATGCGGCCATAAAATACTTCGTTGCCCGTTATGACCAGTCCAATTTTAACCTTTTTCAAGGGATGAACTTCGACGATGGGTGCATCGGACAGAGCAATTTTTTTGGCTTTTTCCACCATTTCGCGAGATCCGACAAGCGGGATGAGACGTGTTGCGGCCACAATTTCCCCTTTTTTAACAGGTGTCCGGTCCTGTAAAGTTGAACAGATCACCTCCCCAAGCATGTTGAGTTGAAAAAGAGACTCCTTATTGATTCGCAAGAGCCCGTCAATACCGGCCTTTATAGCAATCTTGCCCTCTTCGGGCTTGTCGAGGTATTCAACACCACTGCCGGAAAGACTCTTGGCGAGAATGGAGGCCGCTTCATTTTCGTGGATGTCGGCATCGGTAAGCGTGATCGAGTAGATATTGTCCTTGCCCAATCGCTTGAGATGCACAATGTCCTCTTCCCGGATGATGTGGCCCTTTTTGAAAGCCGCGCCTTTCTTGGAACCTGTGACAATTTCCGATATATCATGGCTGATTACCATGCCTACGGACTCTTCGACGGGTGTTGATTTATACATGCCGGATAACCTCGATTTTTTCTTCTGAAAACAGAAGAAGAAAGTAAACTGCCGGCCGGAATTTTTCCGACCGGCAGCGTTTTGGTGATTGCAGTGTGGTGGCCATGGTCAGTTCGCAGCCGCCACTTTTCAAGTTTTATAGGCAAGGCCTATCCGTTATTTCTTCTCAGCTAACGCTTTGAGTACTTTTTCCGGAGTGATCGGAAGATCCATGACCCTTGCGCCGATGGCATCGGCGACAGCATTGGCGATAGCTGACGTAGAGGGGGTATGGGCGGGTTCACCGATACCCTTGGCACCGAAGGGACCCAGACCGCTGTGCGATTCCAGAATGATCGCATCAATTCGGCAGCAATCCATGGAGGTGGGGCACAAGTAGGTGCTGAGATCCGGAGATTTCAGTTTGCCTTCCTCATAAATAACTTCCTCGCTCAGTGCGTAGCCATGTCCCTGGGCGGCGCCGCCCTGAATTTGACCTTCCACGGCGGCCTGGTTGATCATTTGGCCGATATCGTGGGCTCCGACACTCTTAAGGATGGTCACCTCACCGGTTTCCGTATCCACAGCAACTTCCGCTGCATGGGCACCGTATGTATAATCCGGGTGAACCCGACCCTGACATGTTTCAATGTCAATCCAGTCACCGAAAGGCGCCCGGGTCATCGACATTTCAGATCGTTGAATGCCATCCGAGGCACACAGGCCGACCAGGTCCTTGAACGGCATTTTGCGATCCGGATCATCAATCACGAAAATCTCGGAATTTGCCATATCGAGTTCATCGGCTTCCACGCCAAGCTCCTTGGCTGCCCGGGCCAGGAGACGTCCACGAACGGCCTCTGCCGCCAGCTTGATGGCGTTGCCGCTCATGTAAAGCCCACGGCTTGCTGTGGAGGTGCCTGCAAGCGGTGTCGCGACGGTGTCACTGGTGTAGACGGTGACTTTTTTCATGTCGACACCGAGGATTTCGGCGGCTATCTGGGCCAGGGATGATCCCTGACCGGGACCGATATCGGTGATACCGGAACGCACGACCACCGTTCCGTCCATTTCGGCACTGACCCAGCCTTCCGCCGTGTCATGCAGCCAGATGAGACGGCCATAACCCTGCTGGTATGTGACGATACCCCGGCCGATCTTTACCGGACCCTTGGCTTCGGTCGGTTCGCCCAGCGCTTCCCAAGCTTTGTCCATACAGGCTTCGGACCATACGGCACTGGGGATTTTGAATCCGGTGGCTATGGGGTCGCCGGTTTTCAGAAAGTTGCGCCGGCGCAGTTCCCTGCGGTCGATTCCCAGAACCTTGGCGGCTTCATCCATTTGCTGTTCGTAGGCGATGCATGCTTGCGCTCCGCCGAATCCACGGAATCCCGAGGTGTACATGTTGTTGGTGGCCACCGAGCGGGAATCCACATGGACATTGTCAACCAGGTAGGGTCCCGGTCCAGCTTCCGTAGCGTACATCAGCACATAGGGGGACATAAAGGCATAAGGGCCGGACTCAGAGGTAATATCGATTTTGGAGGCGGTAATTTTACCGTCTTTGGTGAACCCGGTCTTATGGGAGATGATAAAGGGGTGGCGTTTGGAATGGCCGTAGAAGGATTCCTCGCGCGAGAAGCACAGCCGCACCGGACGGGTGGTGGCCTGAACCAGCAACGCGATATAAAGTTCGACGGTAACGTCACTCTTGCCGCCGAACCCGCCGCCGACGAGGGCGCCGCGGACTCTTAGCTTGCTCTGGGGAACGCCGATCGCTTCGGCCACGTACCGAAAATGCTCGATGCACTGGGTTGCGGCACGGATGTTGATCACCTCTTGATCGTCAATCCATCCAATACCCACTTCCGGCTCCAAAAAGGCATGTTCGATATATTGGGTTGTGAAAGTATTTTCGACGACCACGTCGGCGGCTTTAAAACCGGCATCAATGTCACCTTTACGAAGCTTATACTTGGCAACAATGTTGTCGTCACCAAAAACCTTGGGTGAATCGGGCTTCTGGGCATCGTGGACATTGTAGACACCGGGCAGCGGCTCAAGCTCATACTCGATCATGTCTGCGGCTTGCTGTGCAATGTCGAGGGTTTCGGCGGCGATCAGGGCCATGGGTTCACCCTGGTAACGCACGGTTTTTTCTACGAGGATCTGCTGATCGGTGTTGAGTCGTTTAAAGCCGGTCTGGCCGGGGATATCCGTTGCGACGATATTGTTTTTCAGGTCCTTATAGGTCAGTATGCATATAACGCCGGGGAGTTCTCTCGCCTTGGTCGCGTCAATGCGGACCAAGCGGGCGCTGGCTTCCGGGGAGCGCAGCACTTTGGCATGCAGCATGCCGGGTATGGCGTAGTCGCCGGCAAAGGGAGTTTTCCCGAAAACCTTGCCTGGTGAGTCCGTGCGCACAAGGGGTTTGCCGAGCTGACGGTAATTGACGTTGCTGCCTTTTTGGTCTTTCTGGTTTTGGTCGCTCATGATCATTCCCCCTTTTCGCTCATTACTTTAGACGCTTCCATGACAGCGTCGAAAATCTTGGTATATCCCGTACATCGGCACAGGTTTCCGCTCAGACCGACACGAATTTCGTCTTCGGTGGGATTCGCGTTATCGTTGGTCAGCATTGACTGCGCCGCAATGACCATGCCGGGGGTACAGTATCCACACTGGGAAGCACCGAGATCGATAAAGGAGGTGTGCAGGGGGTGCGGGTTTTCGACGGAGCCAAGGCCCTTGACCGTAACGATTTCACAGCCCTCTACTGTTCCGGTCAGGGTGAGGCAGCTATCGATTGCCTGTCCGTCCAGCAGAACTGCGCAGGCACCGCAATCACCCTTTTCGCAACCGCACTTTACTTCCACATAACCCAGTCGGCGAAGTGTTTCCAGCAGGGTCTCGGTAGACCCGACTGTTTCTTCGCGTTTTTCTCCGTTTATGGACAACGTCATCTTTATTGTATTGCTCATGGCGTAAGTCTCCTCAAGAAAGCGTTTCCCAGGCCTGGTTAACCAAGCGCCGGCTCAATACATAGGCTTGCTGACGGCGGTATTCGGCCGTGGCGCGAACATCGTCGATGGGACTGGATGCATCCATTGCCTTACGGGCGGCGGTGTCGATCAGTTCCGCGGTCAGCGCCTGTCCTTCCAAAATCGCCTCTGCGTCGGTGGCACGGATGACAGTGGGGGCAACCGAGCCCAGTGCAATTCTGGCGTTTTTGCATTTCCCGTCTTCGATTCCGAGAGAGACGGCAACGCCTGCCACGGTGATGGCATCGCCCTTGCGCCGACCAATTTTGTAGTACAAGTTGGCGGAATTTTTGGCTGGTACCGGCCAGGAGATCTGGGTGATAAGCTCGTTGCTCTCACGGACATTGGTTCGGAAACCGGTAAAAAAATCGCTCAGCGGTACTTCCCGGCTGCCGGAACGGCTCTGCAGAGTAACCACCGCATCCAGGACCATCAGGGGCGGAACCGTATCCGCCGCGGGAGAACCACAGCATATATTGCCGGCGACCGTGGCTGCATTTCGTACCATCTGGCCTGCGAATACGCGTCCGGCGTCCATGATCGCCGATCCCAGACGAGGCATGTCCGGGTAACGCAACAAATCGGAAATGGTGGTGGCGGCACCAACCGTAACTTTTCCATCTTTCTCCGTAATTCCCCTTAAGGATTTGATTTTTTTAACGCTGATCAGGCTGTCCGGATCAATGTTCCGAGCCCGGATATCAATCAGCACGTTGGTGCCACCCGCCAAGGGGATGGCGCCGCCGCTATTGCCCGATGCCAAAGCATCGAGTGCATCATCGAGGGCGTCGGGAACCTTGAGGTCAAAATCTGCATACATAGTTAAGCCTCCAAAAACGTCTGTGGAAGGGGCGCATGGCGACAATGAGCAGTGGGTAAGCCCCCCCCCCCCGGGTTTGAATTGGTAGCGCATCAAGAATCTCAATTTACTGGTTGGGTCAGTGTTGATGAGGATATGCGCCGTGAAAATGACCGCCTGTGCAGAACACGATTACGCATTCGCGATCAACGTGGCGTTTACATAGACTGTATTGCTACAACTGTCAATGGTATTTTTTTGCTCAGCGTTTTCCCCAAGAGGGCGTTGGCATCGAGTTGATCGGCTTGATCCGCATTTGTTAAAAAAAAGGTTCCCAAACCGATGCCGCTGGACCGGTTTTTGCGATGTCGCGGTAACCCGGTGAGAACGCTTCGGTTGTCACCGGGTTTCATCCGCCGCTATGTTCACGCCGGCAGCCATGGATTCAGGCAAATCCACATTGAAGCAGCGCTGATAGTATTCAGCGATGAGGGCATGCTCCTCGGGATAGCATTTGTTGAGAAAACTGAGCCTGAACGCCCTTTCCATATCGCTGAGTATCCGCGTGTTTTCTGCCCAGGCAAGTACGGTTCGAAGCGACATGACCGTCGACAGATCTCCATTGATGAAACCGGCCCGGGTCAAAGCGGCCAGCGCAACCATTGAATGAACGGTTTGCTGTTTGTCTTCATCCTTGAAATCAGGGACCTTGGCCAATATGATATCGACCTCCTGGTCATGCGGCAGATAATTGAGTGTTGTCACGACGCTCCAGCGGTCCAGTTGGGCGTGGTTGAGCTGCTGAGTGCCCATGTAAATGCCTGTCGTATCTCCCAGGCCAAGGGTGTTGGTGGTGGAAAACAGGCGGAAACTGGGATGGGGGCGTATGACCCGTTTCTGGTCCAGCAGGGTCAGGTTACCCTTGATTTCCAGGATGCGCTGGATCACAAACATCACGTCGGGCCGGCCCGCATCGTACTCATCGAAGACTAGGGCGACGGGATTTTGCAGCGCCCAGGGAAGAATCCCCTCCTGGAACGCGGTGATCTGTTTGCCGTCCTCAAGCACGATGGCATCGCGGCCGACCAAATCGGTGCGGCTGATCTGGCCGTCGAGATTGACCCTGACGCAGGGCCAGTTCAATCGTGCCGCCACCTGTTCGATGTGACTGGTCTTGCCCGTGCCATGGTAGCCTTGGATCATCACCCGCCGGTTAAAAGAAAACCCAGCCAGAATGGCAAGTGTCGTATCCTTGTCGAAACGGTAGGTCGGGTCTATGGGCGGCACATGTTCATCCGTTTCGCTGAAAGCGGGAATCAGCATGTCGTTTTCGATGTCTATGTTGAAAAGCGATTTGGCGCTGACCATAATATCCGGCTGGCGTTGTTCCAGCGGGCTGGCGTTGTCATTGGGTCCGTTCATTGTTCCTAATAAACTCCATGGTTGCATAAAAAATGCGAAAGTTATCATTGATGGATCCGTAAAAAGTCAGAAATTCATTTTAATTCCACATCATATTGTAGAAGTAAAAGCAAATTGACAACTACATATTGTATGTATTGCTATTTGGGACGAATTTTTACGGGACTGTCATCAATATCTGAAAGAATAACCTAAAACAAGCGATTCGCTTTTAACCGTTAGCGCTTAATCCTTTTGTTTCATATAGTTACAAGACATCCGGGCTTAACCCGGCGGGTGGTCGATGATTGCCAAAAGCTAACCGCTAATGGCTCAACTCAGGAGTAAATAAAATATATAATTGCAGTAAATTAAACTTCGGTCTCAGCCGGAGCGACCCGAAGCGGCTTCACCCTTGGCGCTGACTCCCTCCGGCTAAGGTAAAGGCTTTTGTTGTCTACCCTTGACACATGTCTGAAGGGTTGATATGTGTATCAACGTACGCGAATATGATATAGTGTTTTGCAACAGCGGTCAAGCAGTATGGTGCCTGGCACCACCTCCCCCAGATATTATCAATACAGTTGAATGATTCCAATATGAGCATTGCTTATCTTAACGGCCAATTCATCCACCTGGATCAGGCTCGGATTTCTCCTATGGATCGGGGGTTTCTTCTCGGAGACGGCGTTTACGAGGCGATTCCCGTATACAACGGGAGGTTGTTCCGTTTGGCTGAACACATCCGTCGGCTGGAAAACAGTTTGGCGGCTGCCGGTATTGCCAACCCATTCTCATCCCAAAAGTGGAATGTCATGCTTGGCGAGCTGGTGAGCCGCAATGGGGGTGGCGAGCAGTCCGTTTATTTTCAGGTGACCCGTGGGGTGGCACCCCGAACGCACCATTTTCCAGAGGGGATCCCCCCTTCGGTGTTTGCCATGACACACAAATATTCAGAGCGCCCACCCATCTCCCCGGCGGCTGCCATTACAAGGGAAGACTATCGTTGGTCGCGCTGTGACATTAAGAGTATTTCGCTGATGGCCAACGCTATGCTGAGGGAGGAAGCGGTGGCGCGGGGCGCAACGGAAACCATTATGACCCGTGCGGGCTGGGTGACGGAAGGCGCCGCCAGCAATGTTTTTCTGGTAAAGGACGATATCATCATGACCCCGCCGACAGGATCCGAGCTGCTGTCCGGTGTGACCCGCGGGCTGGTGGTGGAACTGCTTGAAAAAGCGGGCCGTCCAGTCTGTGAAGCGCCGCTTCCGGTATCGATGCTGTTTCTGGCGGATGAAGTCTGGATCACCAGTTCGTCACTCGAGATTACGCCGGTGATCACGCTGGACGGGAAAGCGGTGGGAAACGGTGAGCCCGGACCATTGTGGAAAACCGCTTTTGGTTTGTTTGAGGCGTATTGCAAAACATTCGCAGCAGCCGGCGAATCGGAATAACCCGGTAAGACGGAAACAATGATGCAAGCGGACTGAAGGCATGGAGATGAAATAAACGGGGTCCATTTGTTCACTTTTCGTTCCTCATGTTCAATGGAGCAATTCAATGCAAAAGATGATCGACTCAACCTGTGTCAATGAAGAGCTCTCCCAGTTGGAGACGTGGTGTGAAAATGGCAAGCGCGTTGCACTTGCCACAGTCGTGAGGACGTGGGGTTCTTCACCGCGTCCGCCGGGCAGCCACCTGGTGGTGGATGAAGACGGGGCCTTCGTGGGTTCTGTTTCCGGAGGCTGTATTGAGGGCGCGGTGGTCACCGAGGCCCTGAAGTCGATCAAGGACGGCAAAAACAGAATGCTGTCCTTTGGCGTCAGCAATGAGCAGGCATGGGAAGTGGGATTGTCCTGCGGTGGAAAAATAGAGATATTTGTGGAGCCCATATCATGAAGCTAAGCATGGTGCAGGATTTGATCCGTAAGCAGCAGGAACGGTGCCCGGTTGCACTGCTGACCTGCCTGGCCGATGGACGCCAAAGCCTGTTGACCCCATCCGGACTGGAAGGGGAACTGGCGTTGGATGAGGGGCTTTTGTCCCAGGCTCGGCAGTTTCTGGCACAGGAAAAGTCCGTTTTGCTGGGTGAGCAAAACGAGGTCTTTATGCGCAGTTATGTGCCACCGGCCAGGTTGTTTTTGATTGGTGCGGTACATATTTCTCAGGCACTGGCACCCATGGCCCGGCTGGCCGGGTTCGAGGTAACCGTTATCGACCCGCGGCGGGCTTTTTGTAAAAAGGAGCGTTTTCCGGAGACCACACTGCATGCCGAGTGGCCGGATGACATTTTTGAGAAGTGTCGGCTGGACAGTCAGTGTGCGGTCGTGACCTTGACCCATGACCCCAAGATTGATGACCCTGCCCTGGAAGTGGCGCTTCAATCCGACGCTTTTTATATCGGGGCTTTGGGAAGCCGTGGTACCCATGCACAGCGTGAAATCCGGTTGGGTGAGAAAGGGTTGGGCGATCAATTGCCACGAATCCACGCACCGGTTGGGTTGGACCTTGGCGGGCGGGCTCCTGCGGAAATCGCTGTGGCGACGCTGGCTCAGATCGTGCAGGTTCGATATAAGGGGCGAGGGAAAAAATGTAAGCGTTCACAGGGTACCGTATCTGATTTGTTATCGGGCAGTTGAAGTATTCCCCATACGTCTGCGTGCCCGAAGCCGCGCATCTGCGGCACCTGAGTAAACACTTACCGACTGTGCTTTACAGGTATTGGTTGCTTCTACCCCGTGAACAGGTACGAAAGAATAGCCCGGCGGGCCGTGGAGATCGGTTGTGCAAACAAAGGTTCAAGGCAAATCGGAAATGATGATTCGGGCTTTGGTGCTGGCCGCAGGCAGTTCGAGCCGCATGGGCGCGAACAACAAATTGCTGGCCAATGTCGGTGGTGTTCCCATGGTGAGGTCGGTGGTCAATAACGCCCTGGCCTCAAACGTTGCTTCCGTGCTGGTTGTAACCGGTTATGAAGGCCATAAGGTTCAGCGGGCCTTGAGCAAATGTATGGTTGAATTTGTGCAGAACCGGGACTATGCCGCCGGCATTGCCGGTTCATTGCGTGCAGGACTGAAGGCATTGCCTGAAGAAACCGATGGCGTATTGGTCATGTTGGGTGATATGCCCTTTGTGGAACCCGAACAGATTAATCTTCTGATCAATGAATTTATGCACGCTTCCGAGGATGCCATCGTCGTCCCGGTATTTGACGGCCGGCCGGGCAATCCGAGGCTTTGGGCACGCCGGTATATGGATGCGATGTGCGAATGTGTCGGAGATGTGGGGGCCCGGCATTTGATCCGGCAATTTTCAGCCAAGGTACGCAAAGTCATAATGAACGATACGCATGTGTTGACGGATATCGACACCCCGGCGGAATTGTTTCGCTTGACAGGGGAGGCGTCGGATCCCATTCTTTAGCATCCATGGATATAAGGGACGGAACTTTTATAAATTGAACCAATTCATTTTGTCTTCGTTTCATAGCGTTGGCAGGGCAGCGACGACAGGCAACCGGTGAATTCGATGAAGCAAGCCAAACAGGTCAGCAGCACGAACGTTGAACTGGAAGCGTTTCGCCGCCAGTTTCCCATTCTGGATACCTCCGTAAACGGCCGCCGGCTGCATTATATGGACAATGCGGCAACCAGCCATATGCCGGAACGCGTGCTGTCGGCCATGTGGCGCTATGAAACCACCTGCCGTGCAAATGTGCAACGCGGTTCATATCATTTGGCCTCCTGTTCCACCGGTGCATATGAAGCGGCCCGGGCCAGCGTAGCGCGTTACCTGAATGCATGTTCGCCGGAAGAGGTGATTTTTACTTCGGGAGCAACCGCGTCGGTGAATCTGTTGGCGCATAGCCTGGGATCCCGTTTCCGACCGGGTGATGAGGTCGTCATCTCCCAGGCGGAACATCACAGCAACTATATCCCCTGGATGATGCTGGCCGAGCGGGTTGGGGTGGGCATCCGGGTTGTGCCGGTTACCGATGAGGGGCGAATTGATATAGACGCCTATAAAAAGCTGGTGTCGTCTCAATGTCGCCTGGTCGCCATGACGCATGCCTCGAATGTGACCGGGGCCGTTACAGATGTTGAATCGGTGGTGCGTATCGCCCATGACGCGGGCGCACTCGTTTTGCTCGACGGCGCACAGGCCGCCCCCCATGGGCCGGTGGATGTACAAAGGCTCGATGTCGATTTCTATGCATTTTCCGGGCATAAATGCTATGGCCCAATGGGCATCGGTGTGCTTTGGGGCCGCCACAATTTGTTGGATCGACTGCCCCCGTTCCTGGTGGGGGGCGGGATGGTGGGGCGGGTGGAGCGATCACGCATTGAATATGCCACGGGGCATCGGCGTTTTGAAGCCGGCACCCCGCCGATCGCCCAGGCCGTGGGGCTCGGCGAAGCCATGGATTGGCTGCTTGAGTTGCCCTGGGATACCCTGCACCGTCGGGAACGCACGCTCTGTGCGCAATTGCTCGATGTTCTGGGCGACATACCGGGGCTGAGAATCATCGGACCCCGAACGCTCGATCAACGCCTGCCCCTGGTTTCTTTCGATATCGATGGTATCCATCCCCATGATATTTGTCATCTGCTCGATCAGAACGGCATCGCGATGCGTGGCGGGCATCACTGTGCTCAACCGCTTACACAGGCTTTTGGTATAATGGCCAGTACGCGGGTGAGTTTGGGATTGTTCAACGGCGAGGATGATATCATGGCCTTGTTTGCGGCACTGAAAAAGGCATTAGAGAAATTGCAATGAATGACGATATCTATCATGAGAAGTTGAAAACCCTGGCAAAATCCGGTCATGGTGCCGGGGACTTGAGCGCTGGAAAAAATGTTGTCAGCCTCGACAATCCCCTGTGCGGTGATTGGGTCCGGCTTGCCGTGGATGTCCATGGAGACCGGATCGAATCCGTGACCCACAGTGTAAAAGGTTGCCTGTTGTGCCGCGCGGCCGCGAGCGTCATCGGGGAAACGGCTCCCGGCATGAATACCGACGCCATGGTGGACGTCTGCCATCATATGGAAGCCATGCTCAAGAAGGAAACCGCTTACACACCGCCTGAAGGCTGGGAGGATCTGGCCGTTTTCGAGCCGGTTCTGGCGCATGAGAGCCGGCATAATTGTGTGCTGCTGCCTTTTCAGGCAGTGGTGAAGGCCTTGGACGGTGATGGATCGCAAACATTGTAATCGTACCCATGCGATGATTGCTGGGGCAAATGGAAAAGAACAAACAGATCATAACAAGCCAGCGAAGGATTGCCACATCAACCGCCAGAGCCTTGTCACAGCATCAGGACTTCAATCCCGATTTGGACGCAGACCCTCCACTGGAGGGTATCCTTCCGGTGCCGACGGATCCAATCGGACTGACCCAGCTCAGGGCCGCCACCGATTCCCTGGCAATGCGCCAACGACATCATGACACCCGAGTGCACAGCCGATGGCTACCCGCGACGGCACCGGCAAACAAGTTGTTCTCAATCGCCGAGCAGATTCGCTGTGAAACCTGGGGCAGCCGCCATTTGTTGGGGGTCAAGGCCAATCTTGCCGCCGCCCATGGTGCGCAGTATCAAAAACGTAAGGCCATCGCACTGGAGCCGCAGTCACTGGAGCAGGTCGTCGGCCTTATTATCCGCAACCGGCTGATAGGGATCGACCTGCCGGAACCGTTGCGCACCCAATTGCTTGACCATCAGGATGCGTTATGGCCGAAGATCGGCCGGTACATGGTTGATCTGGAGGGATGTGTAGACGACCAGGACAGGTTCGGACGGTGTCTGTTGGGAATGATCAAAACGCTGGGGTTGCAGTCGGGAACCTGCCGGCAAGAGAACCCTTCATCCGACCAACAGGAAGCATGCGAAAGCCCCGGTACCAACTATGCGGTCACAGCTGAAAACCCCGAAGATCGCCGAAAAAACGCCCGCGGAAAACATCAGCACGATTTGCCGGACATTGATCCATCGTCCGAACATCATGAGCGATCCGAAAAACACGCGGAGCGATACCTGCAGCATAAACGGCCTTTGCGCAAGTCCCCGTCCGCAGATCTGCAGAACAAAGACGGCGACGGTTATCGGGTATACACGCGAAATTTCGATACCGAGGTGACAGCGGTATCGTTGTGCAGTACCGAGATGCTGGCCAAACTGCGTAAGCGATTGGACAAGCAATACCCACCCATCAGAAGGCATTTGTCCCGACTGTCCCGGCTTCTCCAGTTGCGTTTCAGGTCGCAGGCCTATTCGAACTGGGATTTCGACCAGGAGGAAGGAGAGCTTGATCCGAACCGCTTGAGCCGTGTGTTGATTGCTCCCCAGTCGCCCCTTTCCTTCAAAACCATCAGCCGCGAAGGTGATTGCGAGATTCTGGTCACCATCCTCATCGACAATTCCGGGTCCATGAGAGGAAAGCCCATAACGGTTGCCGCGCTCAGCGCGGACATGTTGGCCGCCACCCTGGAACAATGTGGCATTAAAGTAGAAATTCTGGGTTTTACCACCCGAAAATGGAATGGCGGTGCCAGCCGTCAGCAGTGGGTCGATGATGGCTGCCCTTCCAATCCCGGCCGCTTGGGAGAGCTCTTACACATCATCTACAAGTCTGCCGACACCCCTTGGCGTCGGTCAAAAAACGGGATGGGCCTGACCCAAAAAACGAGCCTGCTCAAAGAGAACATTGACGGCGAAGCATTGCTGTGGGCTTACCAGCGTATGCGCTGCCGGTCGGAACCGCGTCAGATTTTAATGGTCATCGCCGATGGCGCTCCGCAAGATGACGCCACGCTGACCGCCAACGGCTTTTCTTACCTGGATCGCCACCTGCGTCGGGTGATCGATTTCATTGAAACCCGTACCCCCATCGAGCTGGTGGCGATAGGCATCGGCCACGATATTACCGATTATTATGAACAGGCGATACGTCTCAATCATATCGGTGAGTTAGGGCTTGAAATGACCAAAAGTCTGTACCGCCTGTTCAGTCAAAACACCAAAAGAAAAAATGGACGCAGCAATCTTCGATAGCGGCGCCGATGGAGATGTCCGGCAGTCACTGGCTGATTGCCGTGGCAACCATGGCCGAAGTGGTCCGCAAGCGGCACACGGCGGGATTGCCGGTCACAAGCCGCCGATGACAAGTGGATAAAAAATAAGCCATTCAAATGAGGTAAATCATCATGAACATCAGCGAACGCCTGTATCAAATCTGCCGGGATAAAGCCGCATCTGTAACCGTTGACACCGTCAGCATCGGTCTGGGGTATACGGCCGTGCAGGTATCGAACGGTGGAATCGGCCTGGCATACACCTACCTGGAAAGCAAGACCGGATGTACGGTCCGCGAGGATGCCACGGATTTCGAAGCAAAGCCCGCCGGCTTGCTGCTTGAAAAAATCATGAGCTCCCATCCCCTGGAAAAATGCATAGGGATGGCTCTGGTCAACGCGCTCAATGCTTCTGCGGCCATGAACCTTGGCGAAGATCCGAAAAACGAGGTCATGTTTGATTTCTTCAACATCGGAAAAGGGACGCGGGTCTCAATGGTGGGATACTTCGGACCGTTGATGGGCATCATCGAAAAAAGATCCGCTCTGCTGGAAGTCCTCGATGATCACCGGCAACTCGGCCGCCAGGATGATTTTATGAATCACCTTTCTGACTGGACCGATGTGTTAATTCTTACATCGACAGCCCTGCTCAACGGCAGTGCCGACGATATTTTGAATCGGTTGGGCCCCTCGGCCCGGTGCGTTATTCTAGGACCGAGCACCCCGATGATCGCCGAGGCGTTTGAAGGCCTGCCCGTCCATATGCTGGCCGGGGCGGTACCCGTCGATTCCGAAGCCGTATTCAAAGGCATCCGTTTCGGTATGGGAACTCCCGTACTGATGCGTTCCTGCCGCAAAAAGTATTTGACGGTGTCGTGACGATCAATGGGGTGAGAATTACGGCCGCCATCCCAGGGCCAGCGAGATCTCCATAGCGCCACTGGACAGGATTTTTCCGTATTTTTTTTCCAGACCTTCGGTCAACCGGTCTGATGCCAGGACGATTCCAATGGTCCCGACGGCTTTGCTCAGATGATCGAATATCGGTGCTGCTATGCCACTCAAGTCTACCCGGTATTCGCCATGGTTCGTGGCATAACCCCGCTTACGTGCAGCTTGTAGCTGGTCAAACAACGCATCTTTGTCGGTGATGGTGTTTTTCGTATACGAGACCAGTTCCGAAGGTAAAATTTGATTTAATTCTTCGCGGGACATCACGGATAAAAGGGCCTTACCCATGGCGACGCAATAGGGGGGGTGCAGGGAACCCAGGCGTACAAACGGACGTAATGTGCGCGTGGATTCAATCTGGTCGATAAAAACCATCTGGTTGTTTTCGTTGAGTACCGAAATGTGTACGCCTTCACGGGTGCGGCCGTTAATCGCTTCCATGACAGGTCTCGCCACTTCTCTGAAACGCAGACCCTCCAATGATTTAAGCCCCAATTCCCACAACCGGATACCGGCACGATAGCGCGCTGATTCAGGGTCACGGGTCACAAATTTTTGCTGCACCAGGGTGGTTACGATGCGGGACACCGATCCTTTGGCCAAGCCCATCTTGCGGCTCAGGTCGGTAATGCCGAGCGGTTTGTCCGCCTCCGCAATCATCGTCAGTAGGTCAAGCCCGCGCGCCAGCGACTTTACGGTAGTGCTACGTTTGCTATCACTCATATGAATTCGCTTTGTCTTCTTGGTGTCCTGCGCGTTCAGGCAACTCCTGAGATCCCAAACTGCTTAAAAGGAAAGATAGAATTTGAAAGAACTCACGTAGAGGTTCTTCTTGATTTTAGTCTAATTGAACAACATTAGACATTAAATCATGAAGTGTCAAGGATTCATGTAAACGGGCAGGAATTCCCGGTGAACGTCCAAACATTGTGAAAAAATCAAGTTGTGGCGGTAAATAGATAAAAATTGATCGGTTGAGAGGCAAAAAGCCGGTAGCAACCATCGGGGCTGGATACTTTCACGACCTGTTCGATACCATTCGAACGCAGCTGTGCA
>PDWJ01002107.1_pt1 | contig 22092 bp, 31 predicted proteins | sample 1430881 | NCBI WGS metagenome assembly PDWJ01 (sample SAMN01162460, study PRJNA174530) | Oral metagenome, whole genome shotgun sequencing project. | biome: Marine environment; feature: Marine mammal; material: Swab sample of the gingival sulcus; isolation source: swab sample of gingival sulcus... | reverse complement strand
ATCTTTCAATAATGCGTTTATCGTTGGTGGATATTACGACCTTAAAATCACCGATGGTTTCACTTTGGGAACAATGTTAGGATATAAGTATATTGAAAATAGTAGAAATAAAGCAGATTTTCAAACCACATTGGTTTGGTATAAGCCATTAGGAAAGAAATTTCTGTTCACAGGGTTTTTAGATTTATGGTCTCAGGATAAATTAGTGGACGGTAAGCAGTTGGTGTTTTTAACGGAGCCTCAGATTTGGTATTCTTTAAATAAGCACTTCCGAGTAGGTGGAGAGATAGAGGTAAGTAAAAACTTCGTATCCGAAGACTTTCAAGTGAATCCAACTTTAGGTATTCGTTGGGATTTATAATCTGAAAAAAAATAAATTATGTTAGATAAATTTTTTAAGTTAAAAGAAAATAAAACTACGATAAAGACAGAAGTACTTGCTGGGATTACGACTTTTATGACAATGGCGTATATTTTGGCGGTTAACCCTGCTATTTTAGGAGATGCAGGAATGGATAAAGGAGCTGTTTTTACAGCGACGGCTTTATCGGCGGTAATAGGAACATTGGTAATGGCGTTGGTAGCGAGGTTACCTTTTGCATTGGCACCGGGAATGGGACTGAATGCCTTTTTCGCTTATACCGTAGTTTTAACAATGGGCTATTCTTGGCAATTTGCCTTAACGGCAGTTTTCTTGGAGGGAATAGTATTCTTACTATTGACGGCATTTAATGTTCGAGAAATGATTGTGAATGCGATACCTAAGAACATTAGATATGCTATTTCTGTGGGAATAGGCTTGTTTATTGCTTTCATTGGATTGAAAAACGCAGGTGTAATTGTGGATAATCCAGCGACACTCGTTTCTCTGGGCGAAATGTCTAATCCATCAGTGATTTTAACGCTATTAGGAATATTAATTATTGGAGTATTATTGGCTTTCAAAGTCAGAGGTGCTTTATTGATAGGGATTTTGGTAGCTACGGTCATCGGTATTCCAATGGGATTGACGAAATTACCAGAAGGAAGTTTCATTCAGGCGCCACCATCATTGAGTCCTATTTTCTTTCAATTCGAATGGGATAAAATCTTTAGCGTAGATATGTTGGTCGTTTTATTTACCTTTTTGTTTGTAGATATGTTTGATACAGTAGGAACATTAATTGGTGTTTGTACGAAGGCTGATATTATGGATAAAGAAGGGAAAATCCCAAGAGTTAAGCAGGCTTTATTTGCTGATGCTGTCGGAACTACTTTTGGTGCGATCTTAGGAACGAGTACAGTAACGACTTATGTAGAAAGTGCATCGGGAGTAGCAGAAGGAGGAAAAACGGGACTAACGGCATTGAGTACAGCGGGATTCTTTGTATTGGCGCTTATTTTCGCTCCGATATTCTTGATGATTCCTGCGGGAGCGTTATCTCCTGTATTGATTGTGGTAGGGCTGTTTATGATGTCGCCTGTGAAAAATATCGATTTTGATGATTTCACGGAGGCTATTCCAGCGTTTTTAACGATATTATTAATGCCACTAACCTACAGTATCGCAGACGGAATTATCTTCGGATTATTGTCTTATGTTTTCGTGAAAATGATTACAGGGAAATTTAAAACGCTTTCTCCATTAATGTATATTTTGGCAATTTTATTCATTGCTAAATTATGGGGAGGAGCAATAAATCAGTGGATTTGCCAATTGTTTTAACCGATAATAATCAAATAAAAAAATAGAGATGCAATATTGGTGTCTCTATTTTTTTTTTAGGTTAATCAGGTTACGAATTTATAGGGTTACAAGGTTATAAAAATAATGGTGTCTTTTTAGGTTATATAGGGTGAGGAAGTTACGAGGTTATAAAAACAATGGTGTTTAATGATGTGTAGAGATGCAATGCGTTGCGTCTCTACAATGTAACCTTGTAACCCTATAAATTCGTAATCTCCATAACCTTGTAACCTTCCTAACCAACCCTGTTACCTCATAAAATACTCAAAATACGAGCAACTTCCTTTGAGTTGTTGGGCGGTTTTGGTATCTGCGTAATCGGCTTTTAACTTTTTAAAATAGGTTCTAAATGCTTGGTTCTTTTTGATGATACATTCTTTTTCTCGACTTTTTTGTTTTTCGTCCCAGTCTTTGTCGTCCCAGCCGATTTCTGGTAAACTTGCTTCCCATTGATAATATTTTCCTTGCTCGGCACTTGCCATTTGAAAGAGAAGTCTTGCTTTTTGCTCTCGGTTATCGCTTTGGCTGAATGCTTTTTGGTAATAATCAATTGCCAAGTTGAAATTATCTGCATCTATCGAACTATGATCACCGAAATTTTTATAATAGAAATCATAAACAGGTTTTTCATTATTGTAAAAATGAAATTTTGGACCATTTTGATTATTGAGATCCATTACAAAATAATGTCGGTAATAGCCCAAAATGGAAGTGTTGTATAATAGATTTCCAATTAATTGATTGGCTTTTGAACTCAATTCATTTCCTTTTTTACCGATGTTTTTTAATTGTAAAACGGTATTGACCAACTCTAATTTATTCATGCGTTTTTTAATGAAAGGAAAATCTTGGTTATAATCATTTACCATTGTGAAGTCTTCTGGACTTTTAAAACTTTCTAATCGGTTGTGTCCAAAAACTAAATTGGAAATATTTTGATAACCGTCATATTCGGTGGTGGTGTATTTTCTCTTTACCTCTTTTTTATTGGTATAATCCCAATCAAGTCGGTGAATTCCTCCAAATTTTTGAGTCTCGGAATAATATTTTTTCGCTTTTTCAAACTCGGCGTTTCGCATCGCAATATCTCCGTGAATCAGGGCAAAGAAACTTTTAATATCGCCAATATCTTTGGTTTTTTTAACGAGTTGTTGTTCGAGTGGAGTTTTATTTTTTTTGTTTAAAAATGCTTCCACTTCATTTACTAAATGAGAATTTGGGCTATATTGTAAAGCCGAAAGCGGATTGTTCATCAAGAAAGATTTTCCGTGTTCGCCTTGTAAAAAATAACGATTGGCTAAAATGTCTTTGATAAATCCCTCTGTGCTTAAATCATAATCCCAATAATCAGCGTTTTCTTTTGTGAGGAATATCGTAGGGAACTTTTTCAATACTTGAGCTTCAAAGTCAGCTGTAATTTTAGGCTGAGCCACTATCATATTGAGGAGTTTCATTTGTTTAATCTGTCGCTGATAAAGTTTATTTTGGGTTTTAATTTCATTTAATAATTGATTGCTTTCTTCGTGTTTTCCTTGTAAAAATTGGATGTAAGCCAAAGAAATGGTATAGAATTTATCGTGGGTATTCTTTTTTGCCTTAGTGATAAACGCTTCCAATTCATTAATATAATTTTCATTTTTTTCATAATACCAATGTTTGTTATAGAAAGGGAGTCTTTTTGGTTTTTTCTCGCAATTTTCATCATTACAAATTACGGTATAAGGTAAATAATTTCTTTCTAAATTATTGATAGCTCTCGCTACTAAAACTTTAGGTAAATCCGAATGACGATCATTATTGAAAATCTTTTTCAGTTGTGGCAATGTGCTATTGAAATCATTATAGGCTAAAAGAAAATAAGCAAAATTTTGTTCTTCTTTATTTTCGACTTGGGATAAAAGGTTTTTGAAATCATTATCATTGGATAATTTCATAGAAATATAAGCACTTTGTTTTCGGTTTCTACTGTGCATAAAAACTTGGAAAAAATGATAATTAGCTTTGTTGTTCAAGCCTAAACCTCTTTCTGCACCAGCCATTTGGTCGAGTGCATACCAATAAATGGGCGTGTCTTTTTTTAATGGCTTTACAAATTTGTTAAAACTATCTATTGCCTTTTGATAGTGTTCGGTATAGTGGTTAAATCTTACGATTTGGTAAGCATATCGCAATTTGATGTCTTTATTTTTGGTGGCTTTATAAAGTGATATTAATGCCTTGTGATTTTTTTCGTAATCAATATCTCCTGCATTTTTTTGCTTTTCATCTTCGTAAAAATAATAATTATCTTCACCATGATAGCTCGTTCGCATATAGGGTTCAAGGTATTTGGCTTCAATGATGTAATCAAAACCTTCTTTGTATTTTTTATAAAAATTTTTACCTAATTTTTTAAATAAAGTATGTGTGAGTTTTCCTTTCTTAAGGTTGTACAAATGTTTGAGGCGAATCACTTTCAATAAGGCATCAGTTTCGGAATAAGTTAATTCGTTATTGAAATATTTTTGCCAAGCTTCGATGTTTTCATCTTGAAAATTTATCTTATCATTTTTTTCGTAAAACCAATTGGACTGTGTTAGCAAAAAAGGATAATACGCCTGATTGGTAATTGTTTCTTGTGCAAAAAGATTGAAATAATCGTAATCTGGGTCGTACCAAGCACAAGCTTTCTTCTGTTGGTTGAATCCTAGGAAAACTAATAATGTAAACCATATCTTTTTCATAATTTAGAGTTTTTGTGTGATGAATTTTTCATCTAATTGATAATAAATAATATTAAAATCATTGATTTTATTTTCTATAAAACGAATGACTTGGTGTCTTTGTTGTGGTGTGATTTCTTCTATTTTAATCTTAAAATTTTCATTCAAGTATTTTCCAAAATAGAAACCGTCTTTTAAAACAATGGCTTCGTTGTTACTCAGTTTTTTAAAATTGGGGTTTTCCAAATCCTTTGAATTTAAACCATTAATCAGTAAATGTTTTCCGAAATGGTTGGTAATAATTCCCCAAGAGTAAATCGGTAAGGCGATGTCCATTTTTAAAGGATAGTTTTCTACATCGGCTAAATAATTTTGAAGTAAATTGATATCAAGAATTGAATTTTTATCCGACTTGTCCAAAGGCGAAGAAGTCGAATAACACATCAGATACACTTTATCCACAGGAGGAATGCCCATTGTTTTTTTATCTTTTACCTGATGAAGTCGTAGGGTAGAAGTGATATTTTGCTTTGAAATGTTTTTTAGTTTTGTAAGGAATTTAAAATAATCCTTTTTTGTGCCTTTTGTCCAATCGCAATCAATTTGAATTTCATTAGAGGTGCTGAGTTGGAGTTTTTCTATCAGTTGCTGAATGAGTTCAAAGGTTTTTTCTGCCAAAAACTGAATTTCTTTATCATTGATTTGGTGAAAGCTTCTATTGGTGATAAAAACGACGGGTGTTATTGTCTTCGTGGATTGAAAGGTGCTGTCTTTGGTTAAAATTCCAATAGGCATAAATTTACCATTTCGTTTATCGATGTCAAAAAACCGAGTATAGAGTTGCTTTGTAGTCGCTTTATTGAGTGCTTTTTGTTCCTTTTTATTGAGGGAAAGCTTTGTTTTCCAATAATAGAAAGAATACGAATGGAGTTTGTTTTCTGTTTTGGAACATGAAAATAAAAATAGTAATAAACTGAAAAATAATACCCTTCCCATTTTACAAAGATAAGGAGAAAAATTAAGAAATGAGATAGTTTGGTAATGTAACAATTCAATAATGTAGCAGTATAACAATTCGCTAATCTCTAATTGCTAAGAGCCAAAAGCCAACTTTAAACAGAATTGAACTTTTTTTAGTCTTGGTTCTTGATTCTTGGTTCTTCCTCTGTAACTCATTAAAAATCAAAATATTTTGCAATAATATTTGGTGGGATAAAAAAAGGTTCGTATATTTGCACACTTCTTTTTGGGTAAAGTATGTCTATTTTTCAAATGGAAAGCGCTGATATTCAATGAGAAAAAGTGTAGAAAAATAATATAATATAATTAAATAATGTCAGGTATTATTGGAAAGAAAATCGGAATGACTTCTTTGTTTGACGAGAACGGGAAAAATATCCCTTGTACTGTTATTCAAGCAGGTCCTTGTACGGTTTTACAGGTCAGAACCGAAGAAAAAGACGGATACAAAGCTATCCAGTTAGGTTTCGATGACAAGAGAGAGAAGAACGCAGGAAAAGCGTTGGCTGGTCATTTTAAAAAGGCTGGTTCTACTCCTAAAGCAAAATTAGCTGAATTTCACCACGGTGCATTTTCAGATGATTTAAAATTAGGAGATGAAGTAAAGGTAAACTTATTTACGGAGGGAGAATTCGTAGATGTTACAGGAACTTCTAAAGGTAAAGGTTTTCAAGGTGTTGTTAAAAGACACGGATTTGCTGGTGTAGGTCAAGCTACTCACGGACAGCATAACAGATTGAGAGCTCCAGGTTCTATTGGTGCAGGTTCGGATCCTTCGAGAGTATTCAAAGGAATGAGAATGGCAGGTAGAATGGGAGGTGAGCAAGTTACTGTTCAGAACCTTAAAGTGTTAAAAGTAGATGAAGAACAAAATCTTTTAGTGGTAAAAGGTGCTGTTCCAGGAGCTAAAAATTCTTATGTAATTATCAGAAAATGGAATTAGTAGTATTAAATACATCAGGAAAAGAAACTGGAAAAACGGTTAAATTAGACGATTCTATTTTTGGAATTGAGCCTAACAACCACGCAGTTTATTTAGAAGTGAAGCAATATCTTGCTGCGCAAAGACAAGGTACGCACAAATCAAAAGAGAGAAGTGAAATTATAGGTTCTACTAAGAAGCTTAAAAAACAAAAAGGTTCAGGTGCTGCCAGATATGGTGATATCAAAAACCCATTGTTTAAAGGTGGAGGTAGAGTTTTTGGTCCTAAACCAAGAGACTATCGTTTCAAATTGAATAAATCATTGAAGAGATTAGCTAAAAAATCTGTACTTTCTATCAAAATGCAAGAAAATGCAGTGAAAGTTTTAGAGAATATCTCAATGGACGCTCCAAAAACAAAGGAGTTTATCAATGTATTAAACGCATTGGAAGTAGCTGACAAGAAAACATTGTTTATCCTTGGTGAAGCTAATAAAAATGTATATTTATCTTCAAGAAATTTGCCAAAAGCAAAAGTAGCTAACTATGACGAAGTAAGTTCTTATGACCTTATGAACGCTGGTGAAGTTATCTTCTTCGAAGGTGCAGTAGAGAAATTTCAAGAAAACTTAAAGAAATAAATCAATGTCAGTTATTATTAAACCAGTTATTTCGGAAAAAGCAAACTATCTTACAGATTTAAGAGGAGATTATTCTTTCTTGGTAGATCCAAAAGCGAATAAAATTCAGATTAAAAATGCGATAGAAGAAGCTTATAATGTGAAAGTAGCAGATGTGAGAACAATGATTTATGCTCCAAAAGTTTCTGCTAAATATACGAAGAAAGGTCTTCAAATAGGAAAGACTAATAAATTGAAAAAAGCGGTCGTTCGCCTTGCAGAAGGAGAAGTAATCGATATTTTTTCAGTATAAAGAATAGAGATGAATAATTTAGAGGTTAAACAATCTTTTAATCTCTAAATTATTTAATCTTTTAATAAATTAAAATAAATATTAATCATAAATAATAGTAATGTCTGTTAGAAAATTAAAACCCATCACCCCGGGACAGAGATTCAGAATTGTAAACAATTTTGAGGAAATTACTACCAACAAGCCAGAGAAATCTTTGACAGTTGGTATTAAGAAATCAGGTGGTCGTAACAACACAGGTAAGATGACGATGCGTTACACCGGAGGTGGACACAAAAAGAAATACAGAATTATCGACTTCAAAAGAGAGAAATTCGACGTTGAAGCAACGGTTAAATCTGTAGAGTATGATCCAAACAGAACTGCATTTATTGCACTTCTTGAATACACGGATGGAGAGAAAAGATATATGATCGCTCCACAAGGTATCAAGGTAGGACAAAAAGTAGTTTCAGGAGAAAGCGTAGAGCCAGAAGTAGGTAACGCAATGAAATTGAAAAACATACCTTTAGGTACTGTTATCTCTTGTATCGAGTTAAGACCAGGACAAGGTGCTGTAATGGCAAGAAGTGCAGGTTCTTCAGCTCAGTTAACTTCAAGAGATGGTAAGTATGCTATCATCAAATTGCCTTCAGGAGAATCAAGAATGATTTTGGTAGAATGTATGGCAATGATTGGTGCAGTATCTAACTCTGATCACCAGTTAACTGTTTCAGGTAAAGCAGGTAGATCTAGATGGTTAGGTAGAAGACCTAGAACAAGAGCCGTAGTAATGAACCCAGTTGATCACCCAATGGGAGGTGGTGAAGGTAAGTCTTCAGGAGGACACCCAAGATCAAGAAATGGTAAACCAGCTAAAGGTTACAAAACAAGAAAGAAAAATAAAGAGTCTAACCGTTATATCGTATCTAAAAGAAAATAATTATGGCAAGATCATTAAAGAAAGGACCTTACATTCATTATAAATTAGATAGAAAGGTTCAGGCAAATATAGAGTCTGGTAAGAAGACAGTAATTAAAACTTGGTCTAGAGCATCTATGATTTCTCCAGACTTCGTAGGGCAAACTATCGCTGTACACAATGGGAAATCTTTTGTTCCTGTTTATATTACAGAAAACATGGTAGGTCATAAGTTAGGTGAATTTTCTCCAACAAGATCTTTTAGAGGTCATGGTGGTAATAAAAACAAAGGAAGTAGATAATTATCATGGGAAAAAGAAAACAAGATAGTGCAATAGCAAGAAAAGAAGCCAACAGAGATGTTGTGAAGGCTCGTTTGAATAACTGCCCTACTTCTCCAAGAAAAATGAGATTAGTTGCAGATATTATCAGAGGAGTAGAAGTAGATAAAGCTTTGGCGATATTGAAATACTCTAAAAAAGAAGCATCTAATAGATTAGAAAAATTGCTTTTGTCTGCAATGGCAAACTGGCAAGTGAAAAATGAAGATGCAGATATTGAAGAAGCGAATCTTATCGTGAAAGAAATCTTCGTAGATAGTGCAAGACAATTAAAAAGATTGAGACCTGCTCCACAAGGTAGAGGGCATAGAATTAGAAAAAGGTCAAATCATGTTACATTAATCTTAGGTAATAAAGAAAATTAATTCAAGGTATGGGACAGAAAACAAATCCAATAGGTAACAGATTAGGTATCATCAGAGGATGGGATTCTAACTGGTATGGAGGAAAAAACTATGGAGATAGAATAGCTGAAGACTATAAAATCAGAAGATACCTTGACGCTAGATTATCAAAAGGTGGTGTATCAAGAGTGTATATCGAAAGAACACTAAAATTAGTTACTATTACTATTACCACGGCAAGACCAGGTCTTATCATTGGTAAAGGTGGTCAAGAAGTTGATAAACTAAAAGAAGAGTTGAAAAAATTGACGGGTAAAGATATCCAGATCAATATCTTCGAAATCAAAAGACCAGAATTAGACGCTATTTTAGTAGCTGAAAATATTGCAAGACAAATCGAAAACAGAATCTCTTACAGAAGAGCTGTGAAGATGGCTATTGCAAGTTCTATGAGAATGGGTGCTGAAGGTATCAAAGTTCAAATCTCAGGAAGATTGAACGGTGCCGAAATGGCAAGAAGCGAATCTTTCAAAGACGGAAGAATTCCTTTATCTACTTTTAGAGCAGATATCGATTATCATTGGGCTGAAGCTCACACTACATATGGTAGATTAGGAGTGAAAGTTTGGATAATGAAGGGAGAAGTTTACGGTAAAAGAGAACTTACTCCACTTGTAGGAATGAAGAAGAAAGGAAAAGGAAGAGGAGATAGAAGAAAAGGTAGAAGAAAATAACATTAGAGGTTAGAAGATAGTATTAGCAATTAGAACTTCCGTTACAAGAACTGATGCAATTTATCTAACAACTAACATCTAACGACTAACATCTAATAAGTAAAAATTATGTTACAACCAAAAAGAACCAAATTCCGTAAGGTTCAGAAAATGAAAATGAAAGGAAATGCTGGAAGAGGGCATAGACTTTCTTACGGAACTTTTGGAATCAAAGCAACAGAGGGAGCGTGGATTACTGCAAGACAGATTGAAGCTGCTCGTATTGCTGCAACAAGATATATGAAAAGGGAAGGACAGCTATGGATTAAAATTTTCCCAGATAAGCCTGTAACCAAAAAACCAGCCGAAGTAAGGATGGGTAAAGGTAAAGGTGCCGTGGAATATTGGGTAGCCGTAGTGAAGCCTGGTAAAATTATGTTCGAAGTAGGTGGTGTGCCTTACGAAGTTGCTAAAGAAGCACTTAGATTAGCCGCTCAAAAACTTCCAGTAGTAACCAAGTTTGTAGTAGCAAACGATTTTGTTAAACCTCAATAATCTTTGAAATATGAAAAATGCTGATATCAGAAATTTAAGCGTAGAGGATATTCAAAACAAATTAGCTGAATTAAAAGCAGAGTACAGTAAAATGACTTTAGCTCATAGAATTAGCCCAATTGAAAATCCTATTCAAATCAGAGATTTGAGAAGAACGATTGCAAGATTGCAAACAGAATTAACTGCGAAACAACAATAATTCATTTTATATTATGGAAAGAAATTTAAGAAAAGAAAGAATAGGTATCGTTTCTAGCAATAAAATGGAAAAAACTATTGTTGTAAGCGAGGTAACCAAAGTTAAGCATCCAATGTACGGTAAATTCGTATTGAAAACGAAAAAATATACCGCACACGATGAAAACAACGAGTGTAACGAAGGTGATACAGTTCTTATCCAAGAAACAAGACCTTTGAGTAAGAATAAAAGATGGAGATTAGTAAGAATCATTGAAAAAGCTAAGTAATGTTACAAACAGAATCAAGATTAAAAGTAGCTGATAATACTGGTGCTAAAGAAGTATTGGTAATCAGAGTTCTAGGAGGAACTAGAAGAAGATATGCTTCCGTTGGTGATAAAATTGTAGTAACTGTCAAAGATTCTACACCATCTGGAAATGTTAAAAAAGGACAAGTAGCAAAAGCTGTAGTAGTAAGAACTAAAAAAGCAGTTAGAAGAAAAGATGGTTCATACATCTCTTTCGATGATAATGCTTGTGTATTATTAAACGCAGCTGGAGAGATGACAGGTACTCGTGTATTCGGACCTGTTGCCCGTGAGTTGAGAGATAAAGAATTTATGAAAATCATTTCATTAGCTCCAGAAGTACTTTAATTTTAAAATTTTACGAAAAATGACAAAAGTTAAAATAAAAAAAGGAGATAGCGTAATCGTTACTACTGGGAAAAATAAAGGTGGTAAAGGTGAAGTGCTAGAGGTGATCAGAAAAGAAGGTAAAGACCCAAGAGTGATTGTAGCTGGAGTTAACATCATTAAAAAGCATGTTAAACCGTCTGCTCAAAATCCTCAAGGTGGTATCGTAGAAACAGAAGCTCCGCTACATATTTCTAATGTGGCTCTTGTTGATAAAAATGGAAAAGCGACGAAAGTAGCTTACAAAATGGAAGGAGACAAGAAAGTGAGAGTTGCTAAAACTACAGGTGAAACTTTATAATAAAACAAGATGGAATATATAGCAAGACCACAGAAATTATATAAAGAGAAAATTGTTTCTGCAATGATGGAAGAGTTTGGGTATAGCTCTATTATGCAAGTGCCTAAATTGGAAAAAATTGTAGTTTCTCAAGGTTTAGGAGAAGCAACTGCGGATAAAAAAATCGTTGACTATGCAGTGGAAGAATTAACTGCCATTACAGGTCAAAAAGCAGTAGCAACAGTTTCTAAAAAAGATGAGGCAGCTTTTAAATTAAGAAAAGGGATGCCGATTGGAGCAAGAGTAACTTTAAGAAGAGATAAGATGTATGAGTTTTTAGATAGACTTACTTCTTCTGCGTTACCAAGAATTAGAGATTTTAACGGTATCAAAGCCGATGGGTTTGATGGAAGAGGAAACTATAACTTAGGTATTACTGAGCAAATTATTTTCCCAGAAATCGAAATCGACAAAGTGAAGAAAATTCAAGGTATGGATATTACTTTCGTAACTTCTGCAAATACAGATAAAGAAGCGAAAGCATTATTAACACACTTCGGTTTACCATTTAAAAAGAAATAAGAAATGGCAAAAGAATCAATGAAAGCGCGTGAGCGTAAAAGAGAAGCAATGGTGGCTAAATATGCGGCGAAAAGAAAAGCTTTGAAAGAAGCTGGAGATTACGAAGCATTGCAAAAATTACCGAAAAACGCTTCACCAGTAAGACTTCACAACAGATGTAAATTGACTGGAAGACCAAGAGGTTATATGAGAACTTTTGGAATTTCAAGGGTTACATTCAGAGAGATGGCTAACAATGGTCTTATCCCTGGAGTGAAGAAAGCAAGTTGGTAACAATTTAATATTAAATCAAGATAATCAAGTTGCAAATGGCTTATAGCCAAACGCTATAAGCCAGATGTAATACTGTTTATCATTAACCAATAATAATAACAAAAAAGAAAAATGGTAATAGATCCAATTTCAGATTTCCTAACAAGAGTAAGGAACGCACAAAGCGCAGGCCACAAAGTGGTGGAAATTCCTGCATCGAAAATTAAAAAGGAGATTACGAAAATCTTATTTGATCAAGGGTATATCTTAAACTACAAGTTCGAAGATAACGCTGTTCAAGGGATTATCAAAATCGCTTTAAAGTATGACAAGAAAACCAATAAACCAGTAATCAAGTCGATTCAAAGAGCTTCTAAGCCTGGTTTAAGACAATACGCAGGTTCTAAAGAACTTCCAAGAGTATTGAATGGTTTAGGTATCGCTATTATCTCTACTTCTAAAGGAGTAATGACAGATAAAAAAGCGAGAGAAGAGAAAGTAGGCGGTGAAGTAATCTGCTATGTTTATTAATTTTTAAAAAAAAGGAAAATGTCAAGAATTGGTAACGCAATTATAAGCATTCCTGCTGGAGTTACTGTCTCTGAAAAAGATGGAGTAGTAACGGTAAAAGGTCCTAAAGGAGAACTTTCTCAGGAACTTAAAGGAGGAATCACAATAGAACAAAACGACGGAGAACTTTCATTTAAAAGGCCATCAGAATCAAAAGAGCACAAAGCTTTACACGGATTGTACAGAGCTTTGGTAAACAATATGATTCTTGGTACAAATGAAGGATGGAAAAAAGAATTAGAATTAGTTGGGGTAGGATATAGAGCTTCTAACCAAGGTCAAAAATTGGAATTAGCTTTAGGTTTCTCTCACGGTATCGTGATGCAACTTCCAGAAGAAGTGAAAGTAGAAACTAAGTCTGAAAAAGGTCAAAATCCAATTATTACTTTATCATCGCACGATAAACAACTTTTAGGAATGGTTGCTTCAAAAATCAGATCTTTCAGAAAACCTGAACCGTACAAAGGAAAAGGAATTAGATTTGTAGGAGAAGAAATTAGAAGAAAAGCTGGTAAATCTGCTTAATAAAATTTAGAACAAAATGGCTTTAAATAAATTACAAAAAAGATTAAAAATTAAAAGAAGAATTAGAGCAAAGATTTCTGGTTCTTCTGAATTGCCAAGATTATCTGTGTTTAAAAGTAATAAGGAAATTTACGCTCAGCTAATCGATGACAACGAAGGAAAAACTTTAGCCTCTATCTCATCAAGAGATAAAAGTGTAAACGCTAAAGGAACAAAAGTAGAAGTAGCTGCGGAAGTAGGTAAAGCACTTGCCGAAAAAGCAAAATCTGCTGGTATAGAAACGGTAGTTTTTGATAGAAACGGATTTGTATATCATGGTAGAGTAAAAGCTTTAGCTGATGGTGCAAGAGAAGGTGGACTTAAATTCTAATCAATAAAATTTCGGAAATTATGTTAGGACTAGACAATATAGAAAAAGTAAAACCGGGAGGATTAGAATTGAAAGATCGTCTCGTAGCAGTAAATAGAGTAACAAAAGTAACCAAAGGAGGTAGAGCATTCGGTTTCTCAGCTATCGTAGTAGTAGGAAACGAAGAAGGTATTATCGGATTTGGACTTGGTAAATCTAAGGAAGTAGCGTCTGCGATTGCAAAAGCAGTAGAAGATGCTAAGAAAAACTTAGTAAGAGTACCAGTAATGAATCATACCATTCCTCACCAAACTTCTGCAAGATATGGTGGAGCGGATATCTTCTTGAGACCAGCTTCTCACGGTACAGGACTTATCGCCGGTGGTGCGGTAAGAGCGGTATTGGAGTCTGCAGGTATTCACGATATCCTTTCTAAATCTAAAGGTTCTTCTAACCCTCACAATGTAGTGAAAGCAACTTTCAAAGCGTTGTTAGACATTAGAAGACCAGAAGAAATCGCAAGAATGAGAGGGGTTTCATTAGAAAAAGTATTTAAAGGTTAAAAATTCAGAAAATGGCAAAAATTAAAGTTAAACAAATAAAAAGTGCTATTGGTAGAACTAAAAACCAAAAGAGAACCCTTGAAGCTTTAGGTTTGAGAAAGTTACACCAAGTAGTAGAGCACGAAGCTACTCCATCTATCTTAGGTATGGTAGCAACGGTAGAACATTTAGTAGAAGTTCAGGAAAATAAATAAACTTATCAAAAATGAATTTAAACAGTATAAAACCAGCCAAAGGTGCTACCCACAACTCGAAGAGAGTAGGTAGAGGACAAGGAAGTGGAAAGGGAGGTACTGCCAAAAAAGGACACAAAGGACAAAAGTCTAGGTCTGGGTACTCTCGTAAGATTGGTTTCGAAGGAGGTCAAATGCCACTTCAAAGAAGATTGCCTAAGTTTGGTTTCACCAATATTAGTAGAAAAGATTACAGAGGTGTCAATTTAGATACTATTCAGCAGTTAATCGATACTAAAAATATTCAAGGTGATATTACCAAAGAGGTTTTAGTAGAGAACGGATTAGCGTCTAAAAACGATTTAGTGAAAATTTTAGGGAGAGGAGAATTGAAATCAGGTGTTTCTATCTCTGCTCACAAATTCACGAAATCAGCTTTGGAACTTATCGAAAAAGCAGGAGGTAAAGCGATTACTCTTTAATTAAAAAATTAATATGAAAGGATTTATACAAACACTCAAAAATATTTGGAGTTTAAAAGAACTTAGGGAGAAAATTTTATTCACCCTATTCATTGTTCTTGTGTATAGATTCGCAACTTTTATTTCTTTACCTGCTATTAACTTAGCAGAAGTAGGGAATCTTTTAGAGCATTATAAAAGTCAAGGTGGAAACAGCCAAGGAGCAGGTCTTCTTGGTTTGCTTTCCTCTTTTACAGGAGGAGCATTTAGTAATGCTTCTATTATGGCTTTAGGGATTATGCCGTATATCTCTGCATCGATTATCGTGCAGTTGATGGGAATGGCAATTCCTTACTTACAGAAACTTCAAAAAGATGGAGAATCTGGAAGAAATACGCTGAATCAAATCACAAGATGGCTTACCGTAGGAGTATGTTTGGTACAAGCCCCATCTTACCTTACTTTAATTACAACTCAATTTATTCCGCATTCACAATTTGCAGGAGCATACTTGATACATCCAGAATCTATCATGTTCTGGTTACCGAGTATCATTATCCTTATCGGAGGTTCTGTATTTGCGATGTGGTTAGGAGAGAAGATTACGGATAAAGGTATTGGAAACGGAATTTCTATCTTAATTATGGTAGGGATTTTGGCTGGATTACCACAGGCTTTTGTTCAGGAATATGTAACACAAACAGGAAAAGGCGGAGCAGGAACCATTATGATTTTGGTCGAAGTCTTATTCTGGATGTTGGTAATACTATTGGGTATTTTAATTTCTGTAGCAGTAAGAAAAGTTCCAATTCAGTATGTAAGTAGGGCTCAGGCGAGAGGTGGTTCTAGTAGAAATTTAATGCAAGGAGCAAGACAGTGGATTCCATTAAAGGTGAATGCTGCAGGTGTAATGCCAATTATCTTTGCACAAGCATTAATGTTTTTACCAGGATTATTAACCAAGTTCGATGAGCAAAATACTTTTTTTGCAGGATTTAAAAATCCATTTTCTTGGCAGTATAATGTATTATTTGCATTATTAATCATCATCTTCACATTCTTTTATACAGCAATTACGATTCCTGTAAATCAGATGTCTGATGATCTGAAAAGAAATGGAGGTTTAATACCAAAAGTAAGACCAGGAAAAGACACGGCAGATTATTTAGATGATATTTTATCAAAAATAACCTTGCCAGGTTCAATATTTTTAGCTATCTTTGCAGTTCTTCCAGCCCTAGTATTCGGTTGGTTGGTTCAGACTCAGGGATTTGCATTGTTTTTCGGAGGAACTTCTTTATTAATTATGGTAGGGGTTACTTTGGATACGGTACAGCAAATAAATACTTATTTGTTAAATCATCATTATGATGGTTTAATGCAGTCTAAAATGTCAAGAACATCAAATTAGTAAAGGTATAAATGGCAAAGCAAAAACATATAGAACAAGATGGCGTGATAGTGGAAGCACTATCTAACGCCATGTTTAGAGTAGAATTAGAAAATGGGCATATATTAGTAGCTCATATTTCTGGAAAAATGCGTATGCATTATATTAAACTTTTACCTGGAGATAGGGTAAAGTTAGAAATGTCTCCTTATGACTTAACAAAAGGGAGAATTACTTTTAGATACTAATGAGGCTTAAGGCGAAGGCCGAAAGCATAAATCAAATAAAATGAAAGTTAGAGCATCACTAAAAAAGAGAAGTGCGGATTGCAAGATAGTGCGTAGAAAAGGCGTACTATATGTAATTAACAAAAAGAACCCAAGATTTAAACAAAGACAAGGTTAACATTAAATTATGGCGAGAATTGCAGGTATTGATTTACCAAAAAACAAAAGAGGTGTTATCGGTCTTACTTATATCTACGGAGTAGGTAGAAGTACAGCTTCAGAAATATTGAAGAACGCCGGTATCAGCGAAGACAAGAAAGTCAACGAATGGAATGACGATGAATTGGCAGCAATCAGAAACTACATCAGCGACAACATTAAAGTTGAAGGTGAGTTGCGTTCTGAAGTGCAATTGAACATCAAGCGATTGATGGACATTGGATGCCAACGAGGAATACGTCACAGACTAGGATTACCTTTAAGAGGCCAAAGAACGAAAAACAACTCGAGAACTCGTAAAGGAAAGAGAAAAACTGTTGCTAACAAGAAAAAAGCAAGTTAATAATCGTTAAGAACTATGGCAAAACAATCTAAAACAGTAAAGAAAAGAAAGGTAAAAGTAGAAGCGATTGGGGAAGCTCATATCCAAGCTACTTTCAATAATATTATAATTTCTTTAACCAATAAGAACGGAGAAGTAATCTCTTGGTCTTCTGCAGGTAAAATGGGATTCAGAGGTTCTAAAAAGAACACTCCATTTGCAGCTCAGATGGCAGCAGAAAACTGTGCAGCAGTAGCTCACGAAGCAGGACTAAGAAGAGTGAAGGTTTTCGTAAAAGGACCAGGTGCAGGTAGAGAATCAGCTATCAGAACTATTCATAATTCTGGTATTGAAGTAAGTGAAATCGTAGATGTGACTCCAATGCCACACAACGGTTGTAGACCACCTAAAAGAAGAAGAGTATAATAATTCGTTTATTATTCGAAGTTGTTTACAACTTTAAATTTTAAACTCAAACCTAAAAAAATATGGCAAGATATACTGGACCAAAAACTAAAATAGCTCGTAAATTTGGAGCGGCTATTTACGGAGACGATAAAAACTTCGAAAGAAGAAAAAACCAACCTCCAGGTCAGCACGGACCTAATAAAAGAAGAGCGAAAAAATCTGAATACGCAGTACAGTTAGCTGAAAAACAAAAAGCTAAATATACTTATGGTATCCTAGAAAAACAATTCGCTAATCTATTTAAAAAAGCACACGCAAGTAAAGGCGTTACAGGTGAGGTTTTATTACAGTTATGTGAATCAAGATTAGATAATGTTGTGTACAGACTTGGCTTTGCAAAGAGTAGAGCAGGAGCAAGACAATTAGTATCTCACAGACACATTACTGTAAATGGAGAAATTGTAAATATTCCATCTTACTTATTGAAAGAAGGGGATGTTATCGCAGTGAGAGAAAAATCTAAATCTCTTGAGGTAGTAGCAGACGCTTTAGCTTATAAGTCTGAGTATGAGTGGCTACAATTTAACGACGAAAAGAAAGAAGGGACTTTTGTTTCTGCACCAGAAAGAATCCAAATCCCTGAAGACATCAAAGAACAATTGATCGTCGAACTTTACTCAAAATAATAATAATCATTAAATTTTTGCTCAACTAATATGGCAATATTACAATTTATAAAACCCGATAAAGTAATTTTATTAAACTCTGATGATTTTAGAGGACAATTTGAATTCAGACCATTAGAACCTGGATTTGGACTTACCATCGGTAATGCTTTGAGGAGAGTTTTATTATCCTCTCTTGAAGGTTATGCTATTTCATCTATTAAAATAGAAGGCGTAGAGCACGAATTTTCAACTATCTCTGGCGTAATAGAAGATGTTACTGAAATTATCCTTAATTTCAAGCAATTGAGACTCAAGGCCAGAACAGAAGATGCACCTTCTGAACAAGTGACAGTCAATATTTCTAATAAAACTACCGTTACTGGTAAAGATTTAGGAAAAGCGATTTCAGGTTTTGATGTTTTAAACCCTGATTTAGTCATCTGTAACCTTGATAAGAAAGTGAATCTTAATATCTCTTTCAATATTGAAAAGGGTAGAGGATATGTTCCTTCGGAACAAAACGAATTGAGCAACGCTCCTTTGGGAACTATTGCGATCGATTCTATCTTTACACCAATCAAGAAAGTAAAGTATGCAGTTGAAAATTATCGTGTTGAGCAAAAAACAGACTACGAAAAATTGGTGTTGGATATAGAAACAGATGGATCTATATCTCCACAAGATGCTTTAACAGAAGCGGCTAAGATTCTTATCTACCACTTTATGTTGTTCTCTGACGAAAGAATTACCCTTGAGACAGAAGCAGTAAAGGCATCTATCCAATATGATGAAGAAACACTTCATACAAGACAACTTCTAAAGACTAAACTGGTAGATATGGACTTATCTGTTAGAGCATTGAACTGTTTAAAAGCAGCAGAAGTAGATACACTTGGAGAATTGGTTTCTTATAGTAAGTCTGATTTGATGAAATTTAGAAATTTTGGTAAGAAATCTCTAACAGAACTAGAAGAATTAGTAAATTCTAAAGGTCTTAACTTCGGTTTTGACACTGCAAAATATAAATTAGACGCTGAATAAATAAAAAACAATGAGACACGGTAAAAAATTCAATCACTTAGGTAGAACGGCTCCACATAGAAAAGCAATGCTTTCTAATATGGCATGTTCCCTTATTGAGCATAAAAGAATCAACACCACTGTTGCTAAAGCGAAAGCTCTAAGAGTGTATATAGAACCACTTTTAACAAAATCAAAAAACGATACGACTCACAATAGAAGAACCGTATTCTCTTATCTTCAAAATAAAGAAGCAGTTTCTGAACTTTTCAGAACGATTGCTCCTAAAATTGCAGAAAGAAATGGAGGATATACTCGTATCATTAAAACTGGTTTTAGACTTGGAGATGCTGCAGATACAGCAATGATTGAGTTGGTTGATTTTAATGAAATCTACAACCCTAATGAGGTTGAGAAGAAAACTACAAGAAGAAGTAGAAGAGGTGGTAAGAAAACTGCTAAACCTGCCGAAACAGTAGAAAAAGTAGCAACTATTGAAGATGCTAAAGTAGAAGAAAAAACAGAAGAATAAATCTAAAATTTATTTTTTGAAGATAAAAATCCATTACCATTGTGTAGTGGATTTTTTTTGCGAATTATTGATGGCTTTTAGGGTGTTAAATTCAACGAACAAATTATACAAATTATAAATAAGCCTTGTTTTTCGAGCAATATCCGAAAATGTCCTATATTTGTATTCTGATTTATCTTAAAGTCAAATGATCATTATTGTATTAGTAGTCAAAGACTTTATTGTGAATGTTAAATAAATAATAAATGAAATTTAATAAAGAAATAAAAGCAGGATTTATAGCCGTTGTGTCTATCATTGGTTTTGTTTTAATGTATCAATTTACAAAAGGGAAAAACTTTTGGACAACCGATAATACTTTTTATGTAAAATACAACGATGTACAAGGTTTAGAACCAGCAACGCCTGTTACCATTAGTGGGATAAAGGTAGGGCAAGTGGATGAGATAAAACCAGTCAGTAATGCTAAAGAAGGTTTTTATTCTGTGGTAACCTTATTGGTAGATGATGAGTTTCAGTTTTCAGATAAGACGACGGCGGAGATTTTTAAGCCTGATTTAATGGGGAAAAAGGAAATAAAACTGAATATCTCTTATGATGGAGAAATATTGAAAGATGGAAGTTATATTTTGGGAAAAGCAGAGGCTTCCATGTTAGGAGATATTTCTTCACAAGTAGTGCCTGTTAAAGATCAATTGCAAAATGTGCTGAAAAGAATAGACTCTTTATCAAATAGTGCTAATAAAATATTCGATAATCAAAATCGTCGAGAGATCAAAATGCTTTTGACTAATTTAAACAGAGCAACAGCCACTTTCGATGGGCTGGGAAGAAACACTAATGCTTTGGTCAATGCGAATGATAAAAAGATAGAAGCTATATTGAATAACGCCGATAAAACGATGTATTCTGCCAATGATGCCATTAAAAAATATGGTCGGTTGGCATCGGATTTAGATGTTCAAAAACTGAATCAAACAATTGCCAATTTAGATAAAACTGTGAGTAGTCTCAATTTGGTAGTGGCAGATATTAATAAAGGTCAAGGTTCGTTAGGGAAACTGATGAAAGACGAAAAATTATATAATAATTTGGAGGCAACCACTAGCAACCTAAACGAATTGGTAGCAGATTTAAAGAAAAACCCTAAGAAGTATGTCAATATTTCTGTTTTTGGAAAAAAATAAAAAACACAATGCAATACATAGATAATATCATTTTCGCTGTTTTATTGATCCTAGGTTTTGGACTTTTTTATAAAAGTTTAAAGGAAATTTACCGAAATATTAAACTCGGAAAACAAATTGATAGAGCAGACCGAAAAAAAGAAAGATGGGCAACGATGACAAAAGTCGCTCTTGGACAAGGTAAAATGGGAGCAAGACCTGTTGCAGGATTTTTTCATGTGTTGGTCTATGTAGGGTTTATCGTTATTAATATTGAGCTGATAGAAATTATTGTAGATGGTTTATTCGGTACACATCGTTTTTTAGCCTCTATTTTAGGGCATACGCTTTATAATCTATTTACGGCAACATTAGAAGTAATGGCACTTTTGGTTGTGGTTTCAGTAGTTATTTTCTTTATTAGAAGGAATATTTGGGGAGTGAAAAGACTCAATATGAAAGAAATGTTGGGTTGGCCAAAAGATGATGCCAATTGGATTTTGGTCATTGAGTTTTTACTCATGATGGCTTATTTCAAGATGAATGCTTCGGATGCTATTTTACAGATGAGAGGCGTTTATGCTGAACACGGAAGTTTTCCGATGAGTCAGTTTTTATTCATTCCTATTTTTGAATGGTTTAATTTTGGAGATGCTTTTTTAATTTTCATTGAGAGAGCGGCTTGGTGGTTCCATTTTGTAGGGATTTTATTCTTTATGAATTACCTTTATTATTCTAAACATTTACACATTATTTTCGCGTTTCCAAATACTTGGTATGCGAATTTAGAAAAGAAAGGAAAGGTAAATAATTTAGCTTCGGTTACCGAAGAAATTAAACTCATGATGGATCCCAATGCCGATCCTTATGCAGCGGCACCTGAGGGCGAAGAGGAAGCAGAGCCAGAGAAATTTGGGGCGAGTGATATTTTTGATTTAAACCAAGTGCAATTATTGAATGCTTATACTTGTACTGAGTGTGGAAGGTGTACTTCGGTATGTCCTGCGAATTTAACGGGTAAGAAATTATCACCGAGAAAAATAATGATGAGCACTCGTGATAGAGTAGAAGAAGTAGGGAAAATCATCAATGAAAAAGGGAAGTTTGAACCTGATGGAAAACAATTATTAGACGATCATATTACGAGAGAAGAACTGAGGGCTTGTACCACTTGTAATGCTTGTACGGAGGCTTGTCCTGTTTTAATTGACCCATTATCCATTATTTTGGAAATGAGAAGATTTATGGTCATGGAAGAATCTTCGGCACCACAAGAGTGGAATATGATGATGACCAATATAGAAAACAACGCAGCACCTTGGCAGTATAATCAAGCAGATAGACTGAATTGGGC
>PDWJ01002104.1_pt1 | contig 22097 bp, 21 predicted proteins | sample 1430881 | NCBI WGS metagenome assembly PDWJ01 (sample SAMN01162460, study PRJNA174530) | Oral metagenome, whole genome shotgun sequencing project. | biome: Marine environment; feature: Marine mammal; material: Swab sample of the gingival sulcus; isolation source: swab sample of gingival sulcus... | reverse complement strand
CCCTGCGTAATGGCAGGGATTCTGACAGGATTTCTGCTTGAAGCGGGCAGGAAAAAGTCAGATAACTGATTTGACCAGTGGCATCTTTTTTACCGGAAAAGGACGTGGCTTAAAGAAAAAGTTTAGTGCTCAGATAACGCTCGCCAGTGTCTGGAAGGAGTGTGACGATGGTTTTTCCCCTGTTTTCCGGACGTCTTGCCAGGATAGAGGCGGCGCTGACAGCTGCTCCCGAGGAGATTCCACAGAGAATACCCTCTTCTCTTGCAAGCGTTCTTGCCATTGCGATCGCGTCTTCTCCTTTGATTGGGAGGGTTTCATCAACCATCGAAATGTCGAGAAGTGCCGGCACAAAACCGGCACCAATTCCCTGAATTGGATGAGGGCCAGGCTTTCCGCCAGATATTACTGGTGATTCCGCGGGTTCTACTGCGACAACAGATATGTTCGGATTACGCTCACGAAGCCCTTGCCCTGCACCCGTAAGTGTGCCGCCGGTACCAACGCCGGCGACGAAAATATCGACCTTGCCGGAACTGTCTGTCCAGATCTCTTGCGCGGTTGTCGCCTTATGTTCAGCAGAATTTGCTGGATTGGAAAACTGGTCTGGCATATAACTGTTTTCATTTTGTGCAAGAAGTTTCCGGGCGTTTTCTATTGCTCCTGTCATTCCCTGTTGAGTGGGAGTAAGGACAAGCTTTGCTCCGAGGTGGGCGAGCAGCTTCCTGCGTTCAACAGACATCGATTTCGGCATGGTCAGAATGAGCTGTAACCGTAATTGAGCACAGACAAAAGCAAGCCCTATTCCTGTGTTGCCGCTGGTAGGCTCAATAATAATGCTGCTGCTGTCAATTTTCCCTTGAAGAAGAGCTTCCCTTATCATTGCGACCGCGGCTCTTGCCTTGACACTCCCCGTTGGGTTACGGCTTTCATCCTTGGCAAGAACTACCGCGGCCTCTGTTCCAATAGTCGAAGGGGAAAGTTGCAGCAGGGGCGTTTTGCCATAGGGATGCAGAATGGCCATAAATTCTCCTCGTCTGTTATCGTCAATCACAGGAAAAATCGAGAGCGGGCATGCGCCGCAACACCCTGGTCCCAGGTGGAACACTTTCCGTGAGCCAGATATTTCCGCCAATGGTCGCCCCCTTGCCGATTATGGTATCTCCTCCAAGAATAGTCGTGTTCGCGTAGACGATAACATCATCTTGCAGGGTTGGATGGCGTTTTTTGTTCTGCAGTCTTTCGCCAGCATCGCGGGGAAGAGAGAGCGCGCCCAGTGTCACCCCCTGATAGATTCGGACATTTTTGCCGATTATGGTTGTTTCACCGATAACAACCCCGGTGCCATGATCGATGAAAAAGCCTTCATCAATGGTGGCTCCGGGGTGAATATCGATTCCGGTTCGGCCATGGGCATATTCAGTCATGATCCGGGGAATGGTCGGAACCTCAAGGGTAAAGAGGACATTGGCAATACGATAAACGGAAGTGGCAAACAGGCCGGGATAGCAGAAGATGACTTCATCCGGGCTTTTGGTTGCGGGATCGCCGATTAGGGTAGCCTTGATATCGGTGGCGAGAATTTCGGCTATTTCCGGAAGTTTCTTGATAAACTTGAGGGCGAGATCATGACTGAGGACTTCACAGTTTGTGCATGTCCGCTTGTTACGGCTGCAGTCATGGCGGATTGCCATCTGGATCTGTTCTGTTACCTTATCGTACAGATCTGTAGTTTTATTGCCAATATAAAATTCAAGGTTTGTCGGATGGAGGCGGTTACTGGTAAAGTAACCGGGAAAGAGAATCTTCCGTGTCTGCTCTACGATATCAATTATTTTCTGCTGAGAGGGAATTGGCGTCGCGCTGATATGTTCATAACAACTTTTTGAACTCCAGGACGAGAGAAGTTTTTGGACAACACTTGGCACCTGCTGGTGCAGACTGCGAGTAGTTGGCTGTTCAAATTTCTTTGCAGAGGGATGAACCTTTTGATGCATGGGGAGATTGTCTTTGTGAGGAGTCATGATTGATCCTTGTCTTCTTTTTATCTCGGCTTTTCAATAACATATATTCCGTATGTGGCACGAAAGGTCTTGCCATAGCGGATAATTTTTCCTTGGGTACTCGCCGGAGATGTCTTGATCGCGATTTCCTTGATAATTCTATAGCCGACGTTTTTGGCAAACTGCCGGAAATCGCGGATAGTAATCACCCGAATATTTGGGGTATCGTACCAATGGTAGGGAAGTTCCTTGCTCACCGGAGCCGTACCCTTTACGAGCAGATGCGACCTGATCGCGTAATGGCTGAAGTTGGGGAAACTTACCACTACTTTTCGGCCAATACGTGACAGGGAATGGAGCAGACGGGCAGGTTCGTATACCTGTTGCAGGGTCTGGCTGAGGATGACATAATCGAAACTGTTATCCGGATAGTCCTCTACCTCGTTGTTAAGATCTCCCTGGAGAACCGAGAGACCTCTGCCTATGCAGTGTGCCGCCTTTTCCTGGCTGATTTCAATTCCGGTTCCGCAAACGTTTTTGTTGGTGACCAGCCAGGCAAGCAAGTCTCCATTACCACAGCCAAGATCAAGAACCTTGCTTTTCTCCGGAATGGATCTTGAGATGGTTTGCAGGTCAAAACGAATATTTTGCTCAAAATTATTCATCAATACCCCCGGCAAGAAATCCACGGAGCAGTTTGGGAAGAGTTGGCTCCGGAATAAGAAAGGCGTCGTGTCCACAATCGGAGGCGATCTCAACAAAACTGACATCCTGGCCTGAGCGTTTCAGGGTATGAACCAGCTCTTTTGCCTGATAGGTCGGATAGAGCCAGTCGCTGCTATAGGAGATCACGAGATACTTGATGCTGTGATCTCTGCCGTTTTTTCCTGATAGAGGACCACTTGCGCTAAGCTGGTCGGTAACATTAAAATAATCAGCGGCTTTGGTAATATAGAGCAGGGAATTCGCATCAAAACGTTCAACAAATTTTAATCCCTGGTGACGAAGATAACTCTCGACCTGAAAATCAGCGTCAAATCCAAAAGAAAAGGCCTCCTTGTCTTGAAGTCGCCGCCCGAATTTACGGCGCATCGCTTGATCAGAAAGGTACGTCACATGTCCAACCATCCTGGCAACAGAAAGACCTGTTACCGGATGTCCCGTATGATAATACTGGCCCTTGTTCCATTTGGGATCAGCCATTATAGCCTGGCGGGCGATTTCGTTGAAAGCGATAGCGAGAGCGGAGTGGCGCATGGTTGTCGCAATGGGAATGGCAGTATCAATCATCTCCGGGTAGCGAACGCACCACTCGAGTACCTGCATTCCTCCTACTGAGCCACCAATAAGGGCGTGAATACGCCGGATTTCAAGATAGTCAAGCAGCTTTTTCTGGGTTTCAACGATATCCCCAATGGTCATCATCGGAAAATTGAGCGCGTAGGGTTCTCCCGTTTCTGGATCAACAGAGCTGGGACCGGTCGAGCCCATGCAGGAACCAAGAATATTGGCGCAAAGGACAAAGTATCTATTGGTATCAATTCCTCTTTCTGGGCCTATCAGGTAATCCCACCAGCCGGCTTTTTCTTCCTGCTGATGGTATCTCCCGGCAGCATGAGAATCTCCGGAGAAGGCGTGGAGAATGAGAATGACATTGTCGCCGGTTTCGTTAAGTTCGCCCCAGCTCTCCCAGGCAATGGTGATCGGACCAAGTTCAGCGCCACACTCCAGTTGGAGTTTTGGTTGTTGTTTTTGTGGATCGGCGAAGGTGAAAAAACGTTTTTCGCTCTTGAGTGGCGTATTCATTTATTTTTACCTTCCTCGGTATAATTTTGCTTAACTTCAGCAATAATGTCCGCTACCCGTCGGCCATTGCCGGTGGTCGCGTCAGGGTCAATTACGAGGATCTCTTTCCATGCCGCGATCGCGGCAAGTGGCCTTTCCAGATCATTGAGCAAAACGACCCCCTTGTTGAAACGGGAAGGAAGGTGGGTGGAATTACGAGATGCCGCTTCGTTGAAGTAATAAAGCGCTTGTTCCGGCTGATTGATTCTGCGGTACATGACACCAAGGTCTGTCAAAAGATCCGGAGAAGCCGGTTGAAGATCGAGAGAGTGGAGGTACGCATCTATCGCTTTTTCCGGCTGCTGTGTGTCATAGTAGAGATTTCCCAGACGCGCCCAGGCGTTGCCATCTTCCGGAGTTTTTTTCACTTTTTGCAAAAGTGCTGTAATCTGATTTTCTGTTGTTTGCGTGCTGGTTGTCTTCTCTGCCTGTAAAGTGTCGCTGACGAGAAATTCGAGTCGCCAGACCGAAAAACCAACACCAGAGAGAAAGCCGGCACAAAATATAATCAGGGCAAGAATAATTCTGTTTTGTTTGTTCATATCTTGATAGTTTGTTACGCTAGATCAATATTTTTTCGTTGCGGAAAGGAAAATGATAATTTTTTAATCATCATATAGTGGTATAGTTTGTGAACAGAGCCGGATGTAAGATTTTTCTAAACTCTTGCCGGTATTATTTGTACATGCAATAAAGATTATAACAAGTAGTTGGAAAAATAAAGACAATTATGCAGGTATTCCTGAAGGAGAAGAGAGGTGAAAGAGCGTAAGAAACTGCCGAAAAAGACAGCAGATATCATGCGGGAGAGCTTGCCGGAAATAAAAAAAAGTGATGTTGAGCAGATAAAGGAGGGCATTGTTCATCATCTTCTCAGCTTTCAGGGAAGAGATCCAGAACGAAGCGGTGCGGAAGATGCCTATAGGGCGTTGGCATATACCATGCGTGATCTGCTGGTGGAAAAATGGGTCGCAACCCAGAAAAGATTTTACTCCGAGAACAAAAAACGAGTCTATTATCTTTCCCTGGAGTTTCTTATTGGTCGTTCTTTGCGGACGGCAATAACCAATCTCGGTCTGTCAAGAGATGTTGAGCAGGCGGTTCAGGAGTTGGGGTTTGATATGGAGGAACTGCGGAATATGGAGGAGGATGCCGCCCTCGGTAATGGCGGGCTTGGCCGCCTTGCCGCCTGTTTTATGGATTCTATCGCTACTCTCCAGATTCCCGGGTATGGCTATGGAATACGGTATGAATACGGCCTTTTTTATCAGAGGCTGGTTGATGGGTATCAGAAGGAGATTCCTGATAACTGGCTCGAAAATGGTTCCCCCTGGGAGTTTCAGCGCTTTTTGCCCCGTTTTCATGTGAAGTTTTTTGGTAATGTTACCTCTTATCAGGATGAAGATGGAAATTATCGGGCAAAGTGGGTTAACACTCAGGACGTTATGGCGCGGGCCAGTGATATCCTTATTCCTGGATACCGGAATGATTATGTCCTTAATCTGCGTCTTTGGTCCGCCCACTCTTCCAAGGAGCTTGATTTAAGCGAATTTGGTGAAGGGGATTATATTGGTGCGGTCGAGTCGAAAGTCAATTCCGAAACCATCTCCAAGGTTCTCTATCCGCCTGATCATAACTATGCGGGTCAGGAGTTGCGCTTGAAACAGCAGTATTTTTTTGTGGCGGCGACCTTTCAGGATATAATGCGTCGTTTCAAGAAAACTTGTGAAAATATTGAGGAATTGCCCGATAATGTTGTCGTCCAGCTCAACGATACCCACCCCTCCATTGCGATTCCCGAGCTGATGCGGATCCTTATGGATATTGAAGGGCTGTCCTGGGAGCGAGCCTGGGAAATTACGGTCAAAACCTTTGCGTATACCAATCATACTCTGATGCCGGAGGCTCTGGAGCGGTGGAGTGTTGCGCTTATGGGCAGAGTGCTGCCTCGGCATCTGGAAATTATCTATGAAATCAATCATCGTTTCCTGCAGGAGGTTGCGGAACGATATCCCGGGCAACATCAGCGTCTGGCGAAGATGTCGATTATTGAGGAGGGTCAGCCCCAGATGGTTCGTATGGCCCATTTGGCTGTTATCGGCAGTCATAGTGTCAATGGTGTGGCGGAGTTGCATTCCAATCTGCTTAAAGAGAGGATATTTCCGGAATTTCACGAATTTTTTCCCGGACGTTTTAATAATAAGACAAATGGCATAACTCCCCGCAGATGGTTGCTTGATGTGAATCGGGAATTGGCGCATTTGATTTCCGAGAAAATAGGTTCGGATTGGGTGACAAATCTTGAGTTGTTACGTGAGCTGGAAAAATATTGTGAGGACGATTCGTTCTGTCTGGCCTGGGAAGAGGTGAAATTGTATAAAAAGAAGCAGCTGGCAGAGTATATTTATCAGACTGTTGGCGTCAGGGTGAACCATGAAGCGATGTTTGATATCCAGGTAAAACGTATCCATGAGTACAAGCGGCAACTGCTTGCCGCTCTGCATCTGGTTTATCTCTATCAGCGTATTGTCCGCGGGGAAGCGGAAGGTCTTGCCCCAAGGGTTGCCGTTTTTGCCGGCAAAGCTGCGCCATCGTACTGGAAAGCAAAGTTGATCATAAAATTTCTTAATGCGATTGGTGAAGTGATCAATAACGATCCTCGGGTGGAAGATCGTCTGAAGGTTGTCTTTTTGCCTAACTATAATGTCTCTCAGGCAGAGATAATCATGCCGGCAGCCAATCTTTCCGAACAAATCTCCACCGCAGGTACCGAGGCTTCAGGAACCGGCAATATGAAATTTTCCCTGAATGGCGCCTTGACCATCGGGACCCTGGATGGTGCCAATATTGAGATCAGGGAAGAGGTCGGAAAAGAGAATATCTTTATTTTTGGAATGACGGCGGAAGAGGCTGTCTTTGAGAAAAAAAATCCCAGCCGTACTCCCTGGCAGATTTATAAAAATCATTCAGGAATTGCCGGAGTTATTGATGCGATGAGAGAGGGTGCCTTCAGTAATGGCTATCCTGATCTGTTTAAACCACTGGTGGAAAGTTTAATGGATCCGCACGATCCCTATCTGCTTATGTTGGATCTGGAATCCTATATTTCCTGCCAGAACAAGGTCGGCAGGGCTTATTTGAAGACAAGGGCCTGGACAAGGATGTCTATTCTTAATGTTGCCCGGATGGGGAAATTTTCCACTGATCGAACAATAAGAGAGTATTCAGAAGATATCTGGAAGATTGCTGTCGGTTGAAGACAAAAAAGAGAATTGTTGCCAGACTATCCTGATGAAGTGGTTACCCCTCTTTTTCCATGATTTTTCGGCTTGCCTCAGCAATTCCGATCGAATCGATTCCGCTCTTTTGCCAGAGAAATTTTTGGGAACCATGTTCAATAAAGCAGTCGGGATGGCCGAGAATCTTTGTTTTTGCTCCGAAAATTCCCTTGTTGTGTAACATGGTCAGGACCGCACTGCCAAAGCCTCCCCGAGTCACGTTATCTTCAATAGTGATGAGTTTTCCCGTCTGCTTTACCCAGGTATAGATCAACTCTTCATCCAGTGGTTTAACAAAGCGGGGATTGATGATTGCGGCATCTATCCCTTCTTCACCCAGTATTTTCGCCGCCTGAATTGCCGCTGGAACCCTGTTGCCAACAGGAAGAAGCAGCAGGTCTTTTCCTGGTTTGAGGAGTTCTCCCTTGCCAATTTCAAGTTTGAGCAGGTTTTTCTCAAGAGCAACACCTTGCCCTGATCCCCTTGGATAGCGGATGGCTGCAGGCCCATTATAATCTACTGCGGTATAGAGCATGTGCTGGAGTTCGTTTTCGTCTTTCGGTGCCATGATGACCATGTTGGGAATGGAGCTGAGGTAGGAGAGGTCAAAAACACCATGATGTGTTGGACCGTCATCGCCAACAACACCGGCACGGTCAATGGCAAGGGTAACCGGCAGGTTGGGGATACAGACGTCATGAATAATCTGGTCAAGCGCCCGTTGGAAGAAGGTTGAGTAGATGGCGACAACAGGACGCATGCCCTGTGACGCAAGTCCAGCCGCAAAAGTTACTGCGTGTTGTTCGGCAATTCCGACATCAAAGAATCGATCCGGATAGTTGCTGGCAAATTCGCTCAGCCCTGTTCCTGATGTCATTGCCGCGGAAATGGCGATAATACGATTGTCATCTTCCGCCATTTTGCAGAGCGTTTCTCCAAAAATCTTGGTAAAGGAAACAGCGCCGCCCGATTGCAGAGAGTTTCCTGTTTTTATATCGAACGGTCCGAGGCCGTGAAATTTACCAGGATGATTCTCCGCGTGGGGGTAGCCCTTGCCTTTTTGGGTCAGGACATGAACAAGAACAGGGCCCTGGGATATGTCACGTACTGTCTCCAGTGCCTCAAGCAGCTGTTCGAGATCATGGCCATCAATGGGACCAACATAGTTGAATTTGAATGCCTCAAAAAGCATGCCGGGGGTAAAGAAACTCTTGAAGCTCTCTTCACTTTTTCGCAAAATAGTGAGAATATTCTCTCCCACTCCAGAATCACTGAGTTTTTCTACCAGATGGCTTTTTATCCTCGACATTGTTTTGCCCGCCAGCTTTCGGCTCAGAAAGCTCGACATCGCACCAACATTTGGCGAAATTGACATCTCATTATCGTTTAAAACAACAATAAGATCCTTGTCGAGATGACCCGCGTGATTAAGAGCTTCAAAGGACATGCCGGCGGTCATCGCACCATCGCCAATGACAGCGATGGCCTTACAGCTGCCGTTTTGGAGATTATTGGCAACGGTCATTCCTGTAGCTGCGGATATCGAGGTCGAGCTGTGACCAGTTTCAAAGCAGTCATATTCCGACTCCTTTTTTTTGGGAAAACCACTCATGCCGTTGTGCTGTCGCAGCGTCGGAAATTGCCGGAGTCTACCTGTCAGAATTTTATGGGCGTAGCTTTGATGACCAACATCCCAGATAATTTTATCTTGCGGAGTGTCGAATACTTTATGCAAGGCAATGGTCAGTTCTACAACACCAAGACTTGGCGCGAGATGACCGCCATTTTTTGAGACTGTTTCAATAATTTCTTCACGAATTTCTGACGCGAGTTGTTGTAATTCGACCAAGGTGTAGTGCTGAAAATCCTTAGGCGAAGATATCCGGTCGAGATATCGTTTCTGGCTGGTTGAGGTCCTTTCTTTCTTTTGGTCCAAGGACATGAAATTCTCCTGTTTTTATCTGCTTCGGGTATAGATATATTCAGCCAGAGCCCTGAGTGGGTCAGCTTCCGGGCCAAAGTCCTGGAGCGAGGCACAGGCCGCTTCCGCTGTCTCTTTTGCCTTGTTTCGGGTTTCATCAATACCAAAATAGGCGGGATAGGTCACTTTTCCCCGCTCTTTATCAGAGCCTGCCGCTTTTCCAAGCTGTTCTGTTGTTGAGGTTGCATTAAGCAGATCGTCAACAATCTGGAAGGCAAGACCTGTTTTATTCCCGTAGCTGGTGAGGGCTGCAATTTGTGCCGGCGTGGCACCGGCACCAAGGGCTCCGGCAAGGACAGAAGTGGTTATCAGTGCGCCAGTTTTGGCCTTGTGGATTGTCTGTAGTGTCGTAAAAGGGTATTGACTCTTTTCGCTTGCTATATCGAGTGCTTGGCCGCCAACCATCCCAAAGGGACCGGCAGCTCTGGCGATGCAATGGCTGATAGCCAGTCGTTTTTCTGTATCAAGACTGCTGTTGGTGGTATCAGAAAGCAGATCAAAGGCCCAGGTCAGAAGGCCGTCACCCGCCAGAAGAGCTGCCGCTTCACCAAAGACGGTATGATTTGTCGGTTTCCCTCGTCGGAGTTTATCGTTGTCCATCGTCGGGAGGTCATCATGGATAAGTGAATATGTGTGGATACACTCAAGCGAGCATGCCACAGGCAGTAGCGATTTTTCGAGTTCTTCTGAGCCATGAACAGCAGCAGCCGAAGCCAGACAGAGAATTGGCCGGACTCTCTTGCCTCCGACAAACAGGCTGTAACGCATCGCTTCAAAATGATTGGCGTAGGGGCTCTCTGGGGGAGGAGCAAAGTCGTTGAGAGCCTGTTCGATAACCAGTCTTTTGCGTTGCAGATAATTTTTGATGGAAAATGATGTTGTCATGGTTCGTTATCGGTTCGATCTTGTTCGATAAAAGAAGAGGTTTCCAGTTGCCCGTTTTTTTTCAAAAGGGTTTCCACTTTTGCCTGGGCGGTCGTTAACTGCTTACTGCAAAAATCGACGAGCTGAACCCCTTCGTCAAATTTTTGCAGGCTGGTCTCGAGATCGAGTTCGCCATTTTCGAGCTCTTCTGTAATCTTCTCGAGTCTGGTGAGTGCTGTCTCAAAGTTTTTTTTTGTCATATTTCGCTCTTAGGGATTTTTTTGTCTATTTCGCTTATAGTTATATGCAATGTCATCGGCAGAATGGACGGTAATGACAGTATATGCATTGAAATGTAAAAAAATATAAGCTTGATAATACTGTTGGCAAAGGTTTTTTCCATATGACGAGCTTGGCCCAGGGCAGTTTTTACAAGATTGAACTCGTTTCTTATTGGAATAAGCAAATTTGCGGCCTTTGTATCTTGTCCTGTTACCAGAGAAACAAAAGGAATATAATAAAAAATATTCATTTTTAAATGAAAAAATCTATTATCAACTTTACAAGATGGCTGGATACGGAAAAACAGTACTCCAATCATACCGTAACCGGCTATCGTCGAGATCTTGAGGAATTTGTCCAGAGTGTCGGTAAAAACGTCCGGCCACAGGACATTACCAGTGTCGATATTCGCAGGTTTGTGGCAGGGTTGTTCGGCAGAAACAGTGAAACCAGTGTAACCCGTAAACTTTCGGCACTACGCACCTTTTTCCGGTTTTTACTCAAACACGGACTTATCACTCAAGATCCCGTTGCCGGAATAAGCGGGCCAAAAATTCGAAGGTATATTCCGACCTTTCTTACTGTAGATGAGACGTTTGTTTTGCTCGATATGCCTTCCGACAGCGATCGATATCGTTTTCGTGATAGCGCGATATTGGAGATCCTCTATTCGACTGGAATGCGGGTTTCCGAGCTTGTTTCCAGAAATCTTTCTGATCTTGATTTCAATGAGGAAATGGTTAGCGTGAGAGGCAAGGGAGGAAAGGAGCGGCTTGTGCCATTGGGTCGTTTCGCTCTGGAAGCGGTGCGACGCTGGTTGCCTGGTCGCGAACAGTTGATTGAGGCCAGAGCCAGGCGTGGACGTTTGGTGGAGAAAGAAGCACTCTTCTTGAATGGAAGGGGAAGCCGGCTTACCAGCCGCAGTGTTGAGAGACTGGTAAAACAGTATGGTAAGCGAGCTGGGATTGCCCAGGTCGTTACTCCGCACGCCCTTCGTCACTCTTTTGCTACTCATCTGTTGGAGATGGGGGCTGATTTACGGACTGTGCAGGAGTTATTGGGACACTCCAGTCTTTCCACCACCCAGAGATATACCCATCTGACCCTGGATCATCTTACCTCGGTATACGACAAGGCGCATCCGCTTTCGCGTAAAGAGGAAAGCAGATAGGGAATAATTCATTGGCCGAAGTCTTGTGCTTCGGCCCCTTTTTTATGGGAGCTATAGGAGCAGTAGATGAAAAATTATCGACAAATTCTTTCAACGACCATTCTCGCTGTTCGCCATAAGGGCGAGGTCGCTGTTGCCGGTGATGGTCAGGTCACCCTCGGCAATACCATTATGAAACATCAGGCAAAAAAAGTTCGCAGACTTTATCATAATCGGGTAATAACCGGTTTTGCCGGTGCGACCGCAGACGCTTTTACCCTTTTTGACAAACTTGAACAGAAACTCGAGCAGTATAAGGGTAATCTGATGCGAGCCTCGGTGGAGCTGGCCAAAGAGTGGCGTACCGATAAGTATCTCCGTCGTCTGGAAGCGATGCTGATCGCTGTCGACAGCGATTACTCGCTGCTTCTTTCTGGAACTGGTGATGTTATCGAGTCTGACAGCGGGGTGCTGGCGATAGGATCAGGCGGCCCCTACGCGCAGGCCGCAGCGCTTGCCCTTGTTGGGCATAGCAGTCTTGGCGCTGAGGAGATCTGCCGCTCCGCTCTTGAAATCGCTGGAGCTATTTGTATTTATACCAATAATTCGATAACTGTTGAAAAGATATGAAATATATAGATGCCTTGACACCGAAGCAAACTCTCTTTGAGCTTGACAAGTATATTGTCGGTCAGCATGATGCCAAACGTTCTGTGGCTATTGCCCTGAGAAATCGCTGGCGGCGTAAACAGGTTTCATCGCCACTTCGGGAGGAGATCGCGCCGAAAAATATTATTATGATCGGACCCACCGGAGTTGGCAAGACAGAGATTGCCCGACGCCTTGCCACCTTGGCACGTTCTCCCTTTATCAAGGTTGAGGCATCAAAATATACGGAAGTGGGATATGTTGGACGAGATGTGGAGTCGATGATCCGGGATCTGGTTGAGCTGGCCGTCAATATGGTGAAAAGGGAAGAACAGCATCGGGTAAAAGGTTTGGCAGAGGCTCATGCCGAAGATCGTCTGCTTGATCTGCTGCTGCCGTATCCGGGTAAAAATATGGATGGACGCGAGCAGCAGGTCGCGGAAAATCAGCGGCTGCAGTCTCCTTCGTCCCTTGTAACAGAGGTTCCACAGGAGACGACGCGGGAGAAGTTTCGCAAAATGCTCAGGGATGGCCGACTTGATGAACGGGAGATTGAGGTGGAGATCGCCGAAAGTAGCGCCGCGCCATCTATTGAGATTATGGGAATTTCCAGCATGGAGGATATGCAGAGCAATCTTCAGGATGCCCTTGGCCGGTTTTTTCCGAAAAACAAGAAACCCCGGAAGATGAAGATTCCCGAAGCTCTTGCCGCTCTTACCCAGGAAGAGACGGAGAAGTTGACAGACATGGACAGTGTGGTTCGAGATGCCATTAAACGGACTGAGCAGGATGGTATCGTTTTCCTTGACGAGATAGATAAAATCGCCCATCGTGGAGGAGCAGGAAACAACGGGCCGGAAGTGAGTCGCGAGGGGGTTCAGCGAGATCTGCTGCCGATTGTTGAGGGGGCGACGGTAAACACCAAGTATGGGATGGTGAAGACAGACCATATCCTTTTTATCGCGTCAGGGGCCTTTCATTTGAGCAAGCCTTCCGATCTTATCCCGGAACTTCAGGGACGTTTCCCCATCCGTGTTGAACTTCAGCCTCTCGGCAAGGAAGAGTTTATCCGGATCTTGACAGAGCCGGAAAACGCCCTTATCAAACAGTATACTGCCCTGCTTGCGACAGAAGGGGTTACTTTGCGATTTGAACGTAACGCGATTGAAGAGCTTGCGGCGATAGCTGTGGAAGTAAATGAAAAAACAGAGGAGATCGGTGCCCGTCGACTGCATACAGTTATGGAGAGGATGCTCGAGCAGCTCTCCTTTGATGCCTGCGACCGGGAAGAAGGAGAGTTTGTCGTGACGGCGCAATATGTTCGCAGCCAGCTTGCCGAGGTGGTGGAGAATCAGGATCTCAGCCGCTATATTCTCTAGTTGACACTGATAAATATCATAACATTCTGGGCCAGACATCCTCTGTTCAGGTTTTTGCCAAAAGTTGACGACTGGTGATTGTGAGGAGATTCCACGGGAGAGGCGGGAAGAAATAGAAACTTATTGTTGTTTATTGTAGTTTTTTGGTAAAGAAAAAAGTATAATAAAAAATTTTGATGTAATTGTATTTTAAAAAATATCTTGTAAAAACAAGTAGATGTCCGCAAAAATATCTGTCCGTTCTTTTTTGGGGAGCGTCGTTCATTGCGGAAATTTCATAAAAACAGCGAATGGAGGAAAGAATGAAGCTGATAGCAAAGCGTCTGTTGTCTTTTCTGGTTGCTGGTTGCTGCACAACTGTTTTGATCGCTGGTGTGGCATCGGGAGCCGATACAATTAAGTTTGGAGTTGCTGGGGCCCATAGCGGTGACCTGGCGTCATACGGCTTGCCAACTGTCAATGCTGCGAATCTGGTCATTGAAAAAATCAATGCCGAGGGTGGAATTAACGGCAAGAAAGTAGAACTCCTGATTGAAGACGATGTCTGTAAGCCGGAAGTGGCAACGAATACAGCGACCAAGCTCGTTTCAGATGGAGTGGATGTTGTCCTGGGACATATCTGTTCTGGCGCAACCAAGGCCGCTCTCCCTATCTACAAAAACGCAAACATTCTGGTTATGTCTCCTTCGGCAACCAGTCCTGAACTGACCCAGAGTGGTGAATATCCCAATTTTTTCAGGACCATCACTCCGGATGATGCCCAGGCCAAACTGGATGTCGAGTTTGTTTTGAATACGTTGAAATATACCAAAATAGCTATCGTTCACGACAAGGGTGATTATGGGAAGGGCTTTGCCGAATTTGCCAAAGCTTTTATCGAGAAAGCTGGCAAGGGCGAGGTGGTACTCTATGAGGGTGTTACCCCAGGAGCTGTAGATTATTCAGCAATTGTACAGAAGATTAAGCGTTCCAAGGCTGAAATTGTCATCTTTGGTGGTTATCATCCTGAAGCATCGAAAATTATAGGCATGATGCGTAAAAAAAGACTGAAGACTGAGTTTATATCCGATGACGGTGTCAAGGATCAAACCTTTATCAAGGTTGCCGGGAAAAGTTCAGAAGGTGCCTATGCTTCCGGACCAAGGGATACAACCAAAAATCCCCTCTCTATACAGGCCAAAGAAGAGCACAAGAAAAAGTATGGCTCTGATCCGGGCGCTTTTTTTGAAAACGCCTATTCGGCAACTCTGGCCCTGCTGAATGCCATAGAAAAGGCCGGTACCACCGAGATCGGAGCAGTTAAAAAGGCCCTGCAAACTGAAAAGGTTGATACCCCTATAGGTTCAATTTATTTTGCCGAGAATGGGGATGCCATTGGGGTTGGTTTCTCTATATATCAAGTGAAGAATGGAACTTTTGTTGAGCTTTAGAACCTGTTCATTCAAGTCTATTAATAAGGACTCTGGATTACAGAATCAGCACCCCTTGCCCGAGGAGCTGTGAACCAGTGCCAAGGCACGGTTAGAAAACAGTAAATCTGGCAAGGGTTGTCTCTTCTTGTCATTTCCGGCATAGAATTTACTCCTGACCTGAAGCTCGGCAATCAATGCCTTGGCTTCGGGTTTCTTTTTTGGTTTACGAATGGATTATTTTATAGAACTTTTATGTAGTGGACTCACGCGAGGGGCGATTTATGCTCTTATTGCCCTTGGATACACTATGGTATATGGGATAATTGGCCTGATAAACTTTGCCCATGGCGAAATTTATATGATAGGGGCTTTTACCTCTTTTATCGTTGCTACAGTGCTTTCCATCTATGGTTTTCCGTTGATGGCTATTGTTGTATTGGCAGGTCTGGCTGCTGCCGTCTGGTCAAGTGCCTATGGGTATACCATCGAAAAAATGGCCTATAAACCCCTGAGACAGGCGCCACGGCTTTCGCCTCTTATCAGCGCTATCGGTATGTCAATCTTTCTGCAAAACTACGTGCTTCTTGCCCAGACGTCAGACTTTTTGCCATTTCCCCAGCTCATACCTGATTTCGCCTTTATGGAACCATACGCTCATATAGTTGGCTCTTCGGATGTGATTATCTTGTTTACCACAACCGTAGTGATGCTTGTTTTGACCTATTTCATTAAATATACCCGAATTGGTAAGGCAATGCGCGCCACAGCTCAGGATAAGACCATGGCAACACTTGTGGGGATAAATGTAAATTCGGTTATTTCTGCTACTTTTATCATCGGTTCAGCCCTGGCTGCAATCGGTGGCATGCTCATCGCCTCCCATGTCGGGATGATCAATTTTTATATCGGTTTTATCGCGGGAATAAAGGCCTTTACTGCCGCGGTACTCGGCGGGATAGGTTCCATCCCCGGTGCGGTGCTTGGCAGTTTGATCCTCGGGCTGACCGAAAGCTTTGCCACAGGTTATGTGTCAAGTGATTATGAAGATGTTTTTGCTTTCTCTCTGCTCGTTTGCATTCTTATCTTTAAACCATCCGGTCTTCTCGGTAAGGCTGAAACAGAAAAGGTATAGCTCGCAATGATGGTTATCATACGAAAAGAACTTGTGAGAACCATGCTGATTTCGTTATGGTTTGTTTTTCTTACCTTCCCGATAATGGTGATAAGGGTTAACTCCATTCAACGAACCATGGTCTGGCGCTGGGAAAATATGCTCTATGTGGGTGTTGGCGTTTTTATGATCCGCCTGCTCTTTCTTTTGCTCAAGTTCTTCAAAGACAAAAAACAACAGACTGAAGCCCGGTCAACATTGGATCTTGCTCTGGTAATTCGCAGAATACTCGACAACCCCAGCCAAAAATGGACCATCGGCCTGGTATTGTTGGCAGTGGCAATAAGCTTTCCTTTCGGTGTCGATACCTACCAAACCAACATTATGATAACGGCCCTGATGTACGTCGTTCTTGGATTAGGGCTGAATATTGTGGTTGGTATGGCAGGATTGCTCGATCTCGGTTTTGTTGCCTTTTACGCGGTAGGTGCCTATTCATACGCCTTGCTTAACAGCCATTTTGGTCTTGGCTTCTGGGCAGTTCTTCCTATAGCAGGTTGCTTTGCTGCAACAGCCGGTATCCTTTTGGGTTTTCCGGTTCTCAGGCTTCGGGGTGATTATCTGGCCATCGTGACCCTCGGCTTTGGCGAAATTATCCGGCTTGTTCTGGAAAACTGGAACGAGTTTTCCTCAGGACCAAGCGGTATTTCCAATATTTCCAGACCCGGACTTTTGGGCATAGAACTTTCCCTCGATCACTCTATCTTGTACCTCTATTATCTTATGATTGCTTTCGTGATCGTGACTATTTTCATTGTGAATCGGCTCCAGGATTCCCGTCTTGGCAGGGCCTGGATTGCCCTCAGAGAAGATGAAATTGCCTGCCAGGCCATGGGAGTGGACAAGCGAAAGACCAAACTCGTTGCGTTCTCGCTGGGAGCATTTTGGGCAGGGATTATGGGAGTTGTCTTTGCGGCAAAAACGACCTTTATCAATCCTGCGAGTTTTACCTTTCTGGAGTCTGCCATTATCCTGGCCATCGTTGTACTCGGGGGAATGGGCTCTATTGTTGGTGTTATTCTGGGAGCATTGATCCTTGTCCTGATGCCAGAGTACCTCCGGGCCCTCTCTGAATATAGAATGCTCGCTTTTGGCGGCATCTTGGTCGCGATGATGGTTTTTCGTCCTCAGGGGCTTATCGCCAATATTCGAAGAACTTACACCATTGACAAAGAAACACTCGGTAGGGCAAGCAGACATGACTAATCCAATCCTTAACGTGGCAGATCTTACTATGGATTTTGGTGGCATTCGAGCTCTTAACCAGCTGAATCTGGAAGTCTTTCCGGGGGAAATTGTTGCCCTTATTGGACCCAACGGTGCCGGGAAAACCACTTTTTTTAACTGCGTCACCGGCATGTATATGCCCAGTGGCGGCGATATCTTTTTGCGAGAAAGCGGTAAAGAAACCAGCAGCAGTATCAAGGGGCTCAAACCCAATACGATTACAGAAAGAGGTCTGGCCCGCACCTTTCAAAATATCCGCTTATTTCCGCAAATGACGGTTCTTGAGAACGTCATGATAGGCCGCCACTGTAAGACCAGGGCCTTTATTCTGGGAGCAATATTTAGAAACCGGACAACGCGCAGGGAAGAGCGGGAGATCCTTGAATTCAGTTACCAGCTGCTCGAAAAATTTGAGCTGGAAGATTGTGCCAATGAATTTGCCAAAAACCTGCCTTATGGAGCCCAGAGAAGGCTGGAGATTGCCAGGGCTCTCGCCACAGAGCCTCAGTTGTTGCTTCTTGATGAGCCTGCCGCAGGAATGAACCCCCAGGAAACTTTAGCCCTTGATGCCCTTATCCACAAAATAAACAACGAGGGACAGGCCATACTGCTTATCGAACATGATATGAAGCTGGTAATGAGTCTTTCCGATCGTATCTATGTTATGGATTACGGTAAAAAAATCGCCGAAGGTATCCCCGCAGACATTAGAACCAATCCTGAAGTTATAAAAGCCTATCTGGGGGAGGATATCGATGCTTAAACTTAAAAATATCCAGGCTGGATACGGCAATATCATTGCCTTGAAAGATGTAAGTCTTGAGATCCATGAGGGAGAGATTATTACCCTTATCGGTGCCAACGGTGCAGGCAAAAGCACAACGCTTATGACCATCTCAGGAGTTGTTCCGATGCGCAGCGGAACCATTGATTACCATAGCAGTCCTCTTAATGGCAAGGCTCCTGATGAAATTGTCAAAATGGGGATTTGTCAGGTCCCTGAAGGGCGACATATTTTCCCCCAGTTGACCGTGCGGGAGAATCTCGATATGGGGGCTTTTTTACGCAATGACAAAGCGGAAATAAAAAAAGATTTTAACTATATTTTTGAGCTGTTTCCAATATTGGCAGAACGCAAAAACCAGATGGGCGGCACACTGAGTGGTGGCGAACAGCAAATGCTTGCCATGTCAAGAGCGCTGATGGCTCGCCCCAAGTTGCTTTTGCTTGATGAACCCTCAATGGGACTTGCACCGCTATTTATAACCCAGATTTTTGAGATCATAAAGCGGATTAATAAAAAACATAATACCACCATTTTTCTTGTCGAACAAAATGCCAATCAGGCTCTGCATATCGCCGACAGGGGCTATGTTATTGAAACAGGAAGAATAACCATAAGCGGTCCCGCAAAAGAGCTTCTTAAGAATTCGGATATTCAAAAAGCCTATTTAGGAATTTAGCCTCTTTGTTTGTTGGCGTTGCCACTGCTTGCTGGTTTTTGGGAGAATATATTTTTACCCATCGAGTTCCTCGCTTGGTATCTCGATGGGTAAAGCTCTTTTTCAGCACTGACTCTTTTATCAACCGAAGACAATACCCTGTTATCCGCAAGCAGGATATCCGGTTATCATAAACAGAAGAGCTCTGTTTACAGCGAATATTTTTCGCTGTATCCCCTTGGTGTCACTATAATGTCATTCCAGCGATATGTCTGGCTGTTGCCAATGATAACTGTCGACTGCATGCCAATCTCTTGTTCAAGCATTCTGTCGAGAGTGGTAATAACGATGGTTTCATTTTCCCGGGTGGCATTTGTGACAATTCCAACCACGTTTTCAGGCTTCCTGTACTTGAGAAAAATCTCCCTTGCCCGGACAATCTGCTCTGTACGTTTTTTCGAGCGGGGATTATAGATTGCGGTTACAAAATCAGCTGCGGCTGCAGCTTCGACTCTCTTAAGAATTAGTTCCATCGGGGTCAGCAGATCGGAGAGGCTGACTGCCGCAAAGTCATGCATTAATGGTGCGCCAAGGCGGGCGGCACATGAGTTGACTGCGGCAAGACCGGGGATAATTCGAATGTTGCAGGAGAAGCCAGACTTCTGAGCCATCTGAAAGACCAGACCCGCCATGGCGTAAATCCCTGGGTCTCCTCCGGAAACAAGGGCAATGGTTTTCCCTGTCTCTGCCTGCTCGAGTGCCTTTTTGCAACGATCAACCTCTTTCATCATCTGGGAGGAGAGTATCTCTTTGCCTTGCAAAAATTCCGGGATCAAATCCAGGTAAGTTTTGTAACCGATAACGGTCGAGGATTCTTGTAGCGCTGCCGCTGCGGCATAGGTCATATTCTCCTTGCTTCCTGGCCCTGTGCCGATAACGTAAAGGGTACCAGTGCCGCAGCCATTGTCACATTTTTCCATTTTCTTTTCCTTGATAGCAGGATATCGCTGGCCGCACTCAACAGACAGGTCGGTTCGGCAACGCCAATGGCACCTACTGCCTTCATCGCCGCGGTCGATATCTCAAGATGTTTGAGGGTATTAATTGTTTGCTTATTATAAAAATCTATTGTCCAGTTATTTCTTTCGGCAAATTCAAGAAGCCCTGTTTCATCCTTTTTGGCATCTATACTTGCCAGATTACGAATACCTGTTTTCATTATTCCAAGTTCGGCACAAAACTCTGCTAAAGCCTGTTCAAATTCGTCAATGGGCGTGCCCCTGTTACAGCCTGTACCAATTACGACATTTTTGGGAATAAAAACAGGGAGATCTTGCCAGTCCTGATTGCTGTTGGAGACGATAAAATCAGCATGACGAAAATCTTCAGTCTGAAATAATCCTGGCGGCAGAGATTTCACCTTTATGTCTGTATAGAGAGACAGCTGTCTCTTGTTGACCAGTCGCGCGGAGAGTTTTGTGAGTATCTGACGTATTGGTGGAACAAGAGAGTTTTGTTTTGCCCAGAGATCAAGAGCGGCAAGTTTTAAGGTATCAGAAGCAGTGGTAATAACAGGATTGGCACCGATACGTTCTGCAATTTTGAGGGTAAGCTCATTGCCGCCGCCAAGATGGCCGGAGAGAAGGCTGATCACATTGCCGCCTTTTTCATCGAGTACAACAACACAGGGATCAACGGCCTTGTCCCGCAACAGCGGAGCAATTGCCCGAACGACAATACCCGTGGCCATTACACAGATAAAGGCGTCGTATTTATGCCAATTTTCTCGAAGGATTTCCGCTATCTTATAATTTTCACGCTCGAGAAAGATGGCCCCGAGTTCTTTGACAAGATCTTTGGCAAGAGCAGTTCCTCCTGCGGTCAGGCTGATGATCGCGGTCTTCATTGCGATCTCCTCTGATTCTCGACTCCCTTCCGGTAGCCGTGGCTAAATTCCCTGTCGTAGAGTTTTGACATCGCCTGTGGCGCTTGTTCGGTAAGCACATCACCCACGGCAATCATGGCAGTGCGGCTGATTCCGGCCTTTTTGACCTGCAAGGCAATATTTGCGAGGGTTCCACGGATCTGGCGCTGTTCCGGCCAGCTGACTTTTTCGACAACGGCTATTGGAGTATTTTCGTTATAGCCACCCCTGATGAGGTCTGCAACAAGTTCCTCTATCATTGAGATACTGAGGAAAATCATCATGGTTGCCCCGTGGCTGGCAAGAGAAGCGATACTCTCTTTTTCCGGGACAGGAGTGCGTCCGGCGCTACGAGTAAAGATTACGGTTTGACTTACTTCCGGAAGGGTCAGCTGGGTTTCAAGGGCTGCGGCAGTGGCATTGGCGGAACTGACGCCTGGTACAATGGTGAAAGGGATGCCATGCTCACGCAAGAGGGCAATCTGTTCATTAATCGCTCCATAAATTGCGGGGTCGCCGGTATGCAGTCGTACCACTCTTTTTCCTTGCTGCCAGTTCTGTAAAACTTTCTCGAAAACCTGTTCCAGATCGAGTCCGGCCGAATTTACGACTTCTCCAGTGAGATTTTTTATCAGGGCCTGGGGAATGAGGCTCCCGGTATAGATAATGACGTCAGCCTCATGCAACAGACGTTGTCCTTTGACTGTGATCAGTTCGGGGTCGCCTGGACCTGCTCCGATAAAATAGACTCTGTTTTTCATTATATCCATATATCCTTATCCGATTTGGTACCTGAAGTGATGGTGATAGGATTGAACTGTTTCTGTTCTCCCCTGCAGTTGTGTCGTTGAACACTTATCTGTGAACTTTGCCAGAAAAAACCATGTTTTTCGAGCAGTTTTGGTGCTGTTTCAATCGTTTTTGCGATAACCCCATTGATAACGATTCGGCCGCCGGGAGGCAGTCTGTTTTTTGCGATTGCAACAATTGCCTCTAACGTTCCGGAGTTGCCACCAACGAAAATGCAGTCGGGAGGAGGAAGTTTTTCCAGCACTTCTGGGGCGTGGCCAGCAACAGGAATGATATTGTAACAGCGAAATTTCCGAATATTTGAGGTGATGTTGGCTATCTCCTCTTCTTTATGGTCAACAGCATAAACTATCAGATCAGGGTTGCTCCTTGTGGCCTCAATTGAGATGGAACCGGAGCCGGCTCCCACATCCCAGAACACCCCAGTTGCGGGCAGTCTCAGCGCGTGGAGAGTTGCTGCCCGCACTTCTCCCTTGGTGATAAGTCCCCGGCTGTGCTCGATTTCATCTTCGACAAGACCAAAGGTAAAGGCGGGAGTGGAGGCTGTCTTTTTTCGTACCAGCGCAACGACGTTGAGGTCCGAGAATTTCTTGTTGATACAGTCTGTGATGTTGCCAATAAAGAGTTTTTCTTTGTTACTGCCAATATCCTCGGCGACATATATTTGCCAGAAGTTCGCTTCTT
>PDWJ01005492.1_pt1 | contig 22102 bp, 19 predicted proteins | sample 1430881 | NCBI WGS metagenome assembly PDWJ01 (sample SAMN01162460, study PRJNA174530) | Oral metagenome, whole genome shotgun sequencing project. | biome: Marine environment; feature: Marine mammal; material: Swab sample of the gingival sulcus; isolation source: swab sample of gingival sulcus... | reverse complement strand
CGCTGTCCATGCAAAGATAACATTGATGCTCATCAAGACAGTCAAAATAATTAACGGCAGATACCAACCGCCACTTTGTTCATGTAGCCAACCTGCCCCCAAAGGACCTACGATGGCAATCAGATAAGCAACTGTTTGCGACATCGCTGATAAATCGCCTGCTTGCTCGGTGTTATGGGTTCGCATGGACATGAGCATCAGACACAAGGTAAATACCATCGATGCCCCAAAACCTAACACAACCGTCCATAGATTTGCCCAAAATAACATTTGCCCAAAACTATAACCATCAAAATCCATAAAGGTCATGCCTGCCGAGCCTATGCTGATTAATAACGAAGAAGACACCGCAATGACACGCACTAAGTTAACTTTAGTCTTATTAGCATAGTTCATCAACATCGTTAGGATAATAATCGCAATCGGTGACATAAACTGAAACAACATGGCGAGTTGCCCTGCCTGCCCAAGTGAAAAGCCCTTACCCATCCACATCGAGGGTAAAAAACTCGCCATCAAATAATACATCAAGGATTGCAGACCAAAGAAAATAGCAAAATGCCATGCCATTGGTAGTTTCCACATATTCAGTGATTGTTTGGCGTTGTCGTTTGTTAATATGTTTTGCTCGTCTTGTTGCTCTTCTTGCGGTTGGTTTTGTTGCCCTTCTTTCGGTTGGCTTTGCGGTTGGCTTTGAGGTTGATTTTGTGGTCGGTTTTGCGGTTGATTTGGTTGGTGCGTTTGCAGATAAGGACGTAATAGCCACCAACAAATCAAGGCAACCACCGTGACAATTGCCCAACTTGCCGTTGCCATTCGCCACCCCATCAGCTCGCTCATAGGGACAATCACCCCTGCCGACAGACCTGCAAAAATGGTCAAGGCAAAACTATAAACCCCAGTGACCAAGGCAATGTTATTGGGGGCTAATTGCTTAATGGCAGGCATGACTATGGTGTTTAAAAAGCCAATCGCCAATGATAGCAAGGTCGTACCAATAAAAAACACCCACCAATCCAACACTGCCACTCGCAACAGCATACCCAAACACAAGCACAGTATCATCACAGGCAATAGATTGTGCAAGCCAAAACGTCGGCCTAAGCGTGGGGATAATACCGCCCCAATAGCAAACATCACCATAGGTATTGAGCCAAGCCAGCCTATTTGCGTTTGCCCAATGTGCAACGCCTGCTCTATCATCGGAGCGATTGACCCCAACATCACAATAGGGCTACGCATATTGACAGAGATTAAGATAATGGCAATACAAATAAAGGTTAGGCTTATACCTTTCCCAAAAAATAACCTATCTTTGTTAAACTCGCTCAAGGTACTACTATGTACATTTTCGCTCGTTTGCCTCGATATGTTACTTTTTGAGTTTGGTATTAGTACCTTAGGTTTATGATGGTTTTGAGTGCTAGAACTTTGATTATTAGTAGGCTTGTTTGTTAGACTCATAAGCTTTAGTTGCCTGCCTTATTTACCAGCTAATTTCTCTGTCTTTTCATCTGCTAAAATCTGTTGTACCGCTTGATAAATTTCTTCGGCAAACTCGTCATCACCGCCTGTTTGTTGTAACAAATAGTCTTTCGTCACCCAACCGATTTTTTCTAGGGTTTCTGATTTTAACTTGTATCCATAATTGGTGATATTGATAACCTTATCTACACTATCAAGAGCAATAAAGCCATCATTGGGATGTTGCTCCGCATAGTCCTCCAGTCTGTGTTCATGCAATCCGAGCAGTTGCATTAAAGTCATATCTTCATCATCACAATAGACGGCATCAATTTTGTCATATTCGCACACTTCGTTGGTGCTAGGAACAGTTGTGGTATGAATGACCTGCTGTGATTCAGTAACACTGATCATATCGACAAAACCATCATCAATTGCCTCAACATAAAAGAAGTTTGCCAAAATCTTTTCTTCTGCATTCCACATGGCACGAGCAAAGGTGACTATCGGTACGTTAGCATCAGTTTGATTGCTAATGGTTTTGTCTTCAATATCTGCGATATGGACAAAGCCTTGCATCGCTAAACGTTCGGCAATGGCTTGATAAAACTGCAAATCCAAATGCTCAAAATGAGGGCTATTAATAGCTTGCTCATCAAGTGCAATAAGTTCATGCGGATAGCTGAAATTTGTACGCAAGGTTTCTAGTACCGTTTGAGCCGTTTCATGTACATCAGGTTCAGCGAATAGGGATTCTAATTCCGCTAATTCATCTTCATCAGTAACAGACATTAGCGTTTCAAAAAAATTCTCTGCCAATGCGTCCATATCCAAACCTAAGCTATCAAAATCTAGCTCCCAGCCGTCAAAGTCACTCTCAACCAATTGTGCCGTTGCTAGCACTAATTCTCCCATTTTTGTTAATTCAGCCTCATTAGGGGTAATGGTTTTTTGGATAAAGCATAGCCATTGCCATGGGCTGTCTTCATCGGCATAAGATTCTTCGACATCGCATTCGTAACCGTGAGTGGTTAGCTGTTCGGCACAGCGTTTGGCATCGGCTTTGTTTTTAGTGTACAGATAGAGGTTAAAGCCTTTTTCTTCGTCTAAGGGGATTTCCCCTTCTTTTAAAGTGTTTATGACTTCTTTGGCAAACTCTTGAGCGTTTTGATACATGGTGGGGTTCCTTTTTGTCTTATTTACTGATGTTACGTAATGATGTTTCGCATAATAATGATTTTATGGAGCTAATCCTGCTTTCCACTTGTATCTTGCTTGCTGATGGCTTTCGTGGTATGTGGCTAGTTGCGTTCCATACAGTAGAGCGACCACCCCTAGCCACACCACGAATAGCCATCATCTGCACAAGGATACCGTTGCAATCAGGGCTAGTCATCGCATGATTGGTCTTAAATGGCTACTTTATGTCTTTGCGTAGTTAACAAAAGTCACTGGATGATTTTTTGAATAAGAATCACCATTCTAACAAAAAACAACAGTAAAAAATATAGGCAAAACATGGACAAAAAATACGCCACCTCAGCGAATTTTTCTACATAAGGTGATTAGTTTTGTTATACTTTGGATTTATCGATAAAATACGCCAATCTCAACTTTCATATAACCCCCTCTAACTCCCCCTTATCAGGGGGAGGACTGGTTCAATTTGAACAAGAGATAATTCTTAACTAATTGACTCATCTATCAAAATAAATTATGTAGATTTAAAAGTTGAAATTGGCGTAATAAAATATAAAACTAACCTAAAACGTTAAAAAACAGAACTCACCAAGCCCATGACTTACCAAACCCCACAAGCCACATCCGAACCAATAACAGCCACTTTAGAAATCAAAAAATCTGAATTTATCGCCTATGCCTACGCTGTGACTACTCGTGAACAAGCAATGTTTCATGTGGAACAATTGCGTGAACAATACCCAGATGCTCGCCATCACTGTTGGGCTTATATCATTGGTGACCCTAATAATACCACCAGTGCAGGCTTTGATGACGATGGCGAGCCAAACGGTACCGCAGGACGACCGATACTCAATGTATTACAACATAAATCCATTGGCAATGTGATTATCATTGTGGTGCGATATTTTGGTGGGATTAAGCTAGGAGCAGGCGGGCTAACACGAGCTTATGCAGGTTCAGCTCAAGCCGTGGTGGATGAAATGACCCTTGTGCCTTATATTCCATTGACAGAAATAGAAATCGCCACCGACTATGCCTGTGAGGCTCAAGTTCGTTATCTAGTAAGCAAGGTAGCAGGACAAATTATCCATGTAGAATATGCCAGTAGTTCAGCCAATGATGTGGTCGTCACTGCCAGCATGCAAGAGCAAAAGCTGGCTGAATTTACCGAAAGTTTGGGGGTGAATGGGCGGATTAAGGGAGATTAAAGAGTCATGCTCTAATCTATTTAAAACGCTCCTGCATCCAATCAAATAATAAATCCGTGGTAAGCTCTGCTAAGGCAATTTCTGTAAAGCCTGTTAAATCCTCAGAATCACGAGGCATAAACTTATAACAGACAATCTCTGGTTGTTGGTCATGCAAAATAAATAAAATTCGTTGATTGGTTCGCAAGCAGTCAATGGTTAGCACATCGGCAGGTACGCCTGATGCTCGCATGCTTTGACGGACTTCGACGATTGGATTAATCTGTTTGTGGCTTGCTTGAATGTTTACATGAGCCTCATTGACCATCTGATAAAGCGTTTCTAACCGTTGATTTGGTTGGTAGTTGGTTTGTTTCATGGTTTGTTTCATGGTTTGTTCCTAATTGATTACAAATTCTCTATTATGTCAATTGCTAAGTCTGTTGTCTTGGTCTTGCTACCTTGATACTACTTTTTTGATACTACTTTAATTATCTAACCCCTGTTATTTTAGACTTGCATTCTGCTATGTTAGCACATTCTATTTCTAATTCATTATCTTTAAAAATACCTTGTACGATATAAACATCGCCTTGCCAATATCCTTTATGCTCAATTTTCAAGTTATCTATAATTTTATTGCCTTTTAGCAAGGTTAATTTACCAAAGCCATTTTTGTCATCATTTTTATAAATGCCAATATATTCTGAACCATCTGCCCAAATATATTTTCCTTTACCGCTTAATTCGCCTTTATGAAAATTGCCTTCATAAATTTCACCATTAGCATAGGTATATTTTCCTGTGCCATGCTTCATGCCATTTTTCCAATCACCCTCATAAACATCACCTTCCCATTGACCTTTGCCCCAAGTATATTTCCCTTTACCGTTTAATGCTCCTTTATGGAAATAGCCCTCATATTTATCTTTGCCAATAGAAACGCCATAGCCTTCTGCCAAGCCGTTTTTGCAGTCGCCTGTATAGGTTCCTTGAATGTCTTTATCAAGTACACGACACTGAGTAGCATTCTCGGCACCTCCAAATAAAGCCAAGCCTAATGTCATTAATAGCGGATTTATTTCCATGGTTTTTTCCTTTTAAAATATGATAATTTTCTACAATGTACGCTATAAATAAACCTTTGTAAAGTCATACCATCTTCAAACTCTAAAGCTAATGATTCAGTAGAGACAGGGCATGTCCTGTCTTTTTTGTTGGATAAGACGAACTCAAGAGGCAAAAGACAGCCGAAAAAGTACGAGATGTCTAACGCTAGCCCTGATAGTAGCGGTATTGAGCCGAAATTGGGGGCTATATGTGGTATGGCTAGAAACGGCTCTACGCAGGCACAGCCTTTGTCTTGCGAACGGACGAAACAGTGTTTCGCTTTTTCCGTTCTCAGGTAGAAAGAGACGGAGCTAGCCATATACCACATAAGCCCCCAATGAGGTGAGATAAGAGCGGATAGCAGGATTAGCTCCAAAAAACTTATCAGCATTCCTAACGTTTCAACCCTTAATAAGCCCTGCTCCAAAAAATAGGCTATAATGTGGGGGTATAAAAATTTATAAAGAGTAGGCAAGCAAATAATAGGTAAGTTATGAATATTCAGGGTGTGTCTAACGGTTTGATTCGGTTGCTAGTTTTGTTGATGGTACTAATTTTACTGATACCAATTTTTACCGTGGTGAGTTATCTGTTTCAGCCGTTGCTCAATGATGGCACCAATGAGGTTTGGCAACATTTAATCGATACGGTGCTGTTTGAGTATATCCAAAATTCAGCGATGATGGCGGTGTTTGTGTCCTTGCTTGCCTCATTGCTTGGGATTAGTACGGCATGGCTTACCAGTGTGTATCGCTTTCCTGCTCACAAACTCATGCCTTTACTGTTGATGTTGCCGATGGCGATGCCGAGTTATATCATTGCCTTTACTTATTCTGGCTTGCTCAATAGTACAGGGGTGGTGCAAACGTCCATCCGTGAGTGGACAGGGCTGACTATCGGTGAGTATTGGTTTCCTGATGTGCATAATGTCTATGGGGCATCCATCATGCTTGGGTTAGTGCTGTATCCGTATGTGTTTTTGTTGGCTCGGGCAAGTTTTATGACCCAATCGGTGCATCAGTTGCAAGTGGGTGAGATGCTTGGGCTTAGCCAGTTTCAGCGGTTTTATCGTATTGCGTTGCCTATGGCTCGTCCTGCGATTGTCGCTGGGCTCGCTTTGGTGATTATGGAAACCTTATCAGAATATGGCACGGTGCAATTTTATGGCGTGCCGACCTTTACCACTGGGATTTTTCGTACTTGGTATGGGCTGGATGATGTGGTGTCGGCGGTGAATTTGTCGGCGATGTTATTATTTTTTGTGTTTGTGCTGTTTGCGGTGGAAGGCTATTCTCGTCGGCAGATTGATTATAATCAGACGGAAAAATCGGTCAAAAACATCAATGCGGAAAAGTCCACCCCATCCACTACCAAGCAATGGCTAATGTTTGCTTGGTGTGCCTTGCCGTTTGTGTTGGGCTTTGCCATTCCTATGTTTCAGCTTGGCAGTTGGGCAATGGAAAATATTGGCTCGGTTGATATGGCGTTTTTACAGTTGGCTTGGCACAGCTTTGTGTTGGCGATCGTGACGGCTGTGATAGCGGTGGCGGTGACCTTTGCCATTTATGCTTATCAACGCTATTTTAAAAGTGGCTTGATTAAGCAGAGTTTTCGTTTGGTAAACTTGGGTTATGCCATTCCTGGAGTGGTGGTTGCTCTTGGGGTGATGATTCCTGCTGGGATGCTTGGCGATGTGCTAAATGGTGATGTGCTTGATGGTCGAGTAAGTCACTGGCTGGCAAGTATCGGTATTGAGGACGTTGGCTTGTTGCATGGGACGTTTTCCTTGCTGATATTTTCCTATTTGGTGCGGTTTATGGCGGTGTCTTTGGGCAGTGTGGAATCAGGCTATAACAAGATTAATCCAAGTATTGATGATGCCTCTCGTATGCTCAAGGTTAGGTTTTTTCGGACGCTGTTTCAAGTGCACCTGCCTATGATGAGCAAGGTATTATTGACTGCTATTTTGATTATTTTTGTTGATGTGCTCAAGGAGCTACCCATTACTTTAGTGTTACGTCCGTTTAACTATAATACTTTGGCGGTAAAGACCTTTGAGCTGGCGAGTAGCTAGGCGGTGGCGGTGTCTGTACTGTGAGCATTGCTGTTGCCTCGACACTACTCACAGTACTAGCCACCGCTTTCACCGCCTAGCCGTACAGGATACCGCTACTATCAGGGCTAGCGTTCAGCATTGCGTATTTTTTCAGCTGTTTTTTGCTCCTTGAGTTTGTCTTATCTTTCTTCGAATAACCTGTTTTATAACAATGGGTTATTGCATAATATGGTCTTGTAAGGTACGTTGCACGCACCATTTTATACAGGATATTTGATTATTTCGTGGGTTTCGTACCTCAACCCACGCTACGATTGCTCACTTTGCCACAACCGAACGTATTGCCGAGCGGACAATAGTAAAACCAATCGCACCCAATATCGCCCCTGTTACCTTATCAATATAATAGGACAATTTAGAAAATTGGTGACGTACTTTTGGTACGGATAAAACATGAATAATCATAATATCCCATAAAAATACAACCATTGTCATCCACACACCTAACCCTATTTTAAAGGTCATACTAACATCTTTGGTTAAAACAACGGTAAATAAACTTAAATAAAACAACAAATTTTTAGGATTTAAAATACCCGACATAAAGCCTGTTATAAATTCTTTTGCCCATGTTGTTTGGATTTCTGTTTTTTCAACATTAAAGGTTAATGCTTGATAATCTTCCTTTTTTGCTCTTAAGGCTTGCACGGCTAAATATATCAAAAACAAACCGCCCAAAATCTTCATGGTAATTAACAAAGTAACAGAACTTGCCAAAATTGAACCCACGCCAATCAGACAAAGGGTAATATAAACCGCATTGGCACAAGCAATCCCTGTTGCAACACCCATAGATTTTTTACCATTTCTAATTGCACTTTTTACGATGATAACAAAGTCGGGTCCGGGACTAATCAATGCTAAAAAATGAGCAATAACAACGGTTAAAAATATACTCCAAAAACCTAAATCCATACTTACCTCCTTTTATTAAACTAATTTTTTCCGTGATTAACATTTTCTGTTTTAACAATAGGATATGCTGAAAACGGTTTAATCTCTTTAAGCACAAATAAACTTTGCATTTCTTTTATTTTAGGCAATCGACGAATAACCGCCATTGCAAAATCGGCATAATAATCCAAATCAGGAGCTACCACTTGCATGAGAAAATCTGCATCGCCACCTATGCTATAGCACGCAACCACATCATCTAGGGCAATCACTTCTTGTTCAAACTGTTTGGCATCTTTTTCGCTATGACTATCAATCACCACTTTGACAAAAACCATGACACCTAAGCCAATTTTTTTACGGTTAAGTACCGCAGTATAACCTTGAATAACCCCATTGTCTTCTAGTTTACGCACTTTTCGCCAACAAGGGCTTGTTGAAGAACCAATTTCCTCAGACAATTCTTTATTAGTTGCTCGTCCGTCTTTTTGCAACATTTCTAATATTTTTACATCTACCGAATCTAACTCATTATAAGGCATAATTTTCCTACTTTTTATAAAAAATGGGTAATATTTTTTGAATTATAGCATTATTTTGCTAAATTAGGTAACTAATTTCTGCTATTTAATGAGATAATATTTTCTGTTGAATAAACACAAACCTAACTGAATAAATAAAGGAGATTTTATGAAATTCGAAGCAAATTTACACCGTTGTGCTATATTAATTGATGAAGAGCTACCAACAGGGCTTGCTATCAATGCCTCAAGTATTATCGGTATTGGTCTTAGTCATAATGTGACCAATTTAGTTGGTAAAGACCTCTGTAGTAAAGACGGTATTCACTATCCCGGTGTAATCTATAGCCCTTTGCCAATTTTAACGGCATCACAACAACAAATTCATGATATTTTTGAAAAAATCAAACAAGATGAGGATATTTATGTTATGCCTTTTAGTGCGTTGGCTCAATCTTGTAAAAGTTATGATGAATATGAGGAAAAACTCTCTGCAATCAACAGTGAGGAAATTCCTTTAGTGGCAATCGGTGTTGTTGGCGTTAAAAAGAAAATCAATAAAATTACAGGCAATTTATCATTATACAGATAGGTAACGGCAGGTGTAGCGTGAGTTGAGGAACGAAACCCACGGAATTATCAATTAGCGTTTTGAAAATAAAAGTTCAGCGTTATAACCAAAGTCACTGGATTCCTGAATCGCCATACGCTTATTTTTTTAAAATGATTTGTTATGGCAAACTCATTTTACTTTTCATAGTCTGTGGCTCTCAGGAATGACGGTGGCAAGTCTAGTTTTTATGTTAAATTGCTTAACATTAATTCTTAACACGCCTAATCTACCCTTTAAACATCTCAATCGCCTGCACTCTAGCCAGCTTATGGTCAACCATAGGTTTTGGATAATCCACCAATAAGTTAGCATCCAAAAACTGATTTAACTTTTTCTCATCGTGCAAAATCTTTGGCTCGACCTCTTGTAGCTCAGGTAACCACTGTTTGATAAAGATGGCATCAGGGTCATGGGTTTTTGCTTGGCTAAACGGGTTCATAATGCGAAAATATGGAGCTGAATCTGTACCAGTGGATGCCGACCACTGCCAACCACCATTATTTGAGGCAAAATCACCATCAATTAACGTCTGCATAAAATAGCGTTCGCCCCACCGCCAATCAATCAGCAAGTCTTTGGTCAAAAACATCGCCACTATCATCCGCAATCTATTGTGCATAAAGCCAGTGGCATTTAAACAACGCATGGCACTATCGACAATGGGTACGCCTGTCTTGCCGTGACACCACTTGCTAAAGTCTGCCTTGTCGTATGACCAAGTGACTTTTTTATCCACGTCTATCAGATAGGCTTGATGCTTGATTAAATCGGCTCTAGTGACCAAGACATGCCGATAAAAATCTCGCCACGCAAGCTCACTTATCCATCGGTAAATGTCTTTTTCTTTGGCATTGTTTTGAATACTGGCTATAGGATTGGTTAAACCTAACGCTTTGCTTGCCTGCACATAGCACAACCTAGGGCTAAGTGAACCTATTGCTAAATAGGCTGATAAAGCACTGGTTGCTTGCAAGGAGGGCACATCTCTAGCCACATCGTACTGAGAAATATCTTCGGCGATAAATTGATCTAGGCGATAGCAAGCATGGACTTCACCAGCAGGAAAGGCTTGCCGAGTAGATTGTAATAGGTCGTTAATTTGTTTATCGCTGTATGCAACTTTTGTTTCTGTGTCTTTTTCTGTGTCTTTTTCTGTGGTGTTTTCTGTGTCCGTTTTCGTTTCTGCTATTTTGGCTTGCCAAGCATTTTTATACGTTTGCAACACTTGTTTGCAAAGCGATTGGATTTGTTGGATGTTTTCTTGGTGGGCTAGATCTTGAGTTAGCTGTTCTGATTTTCTACTCTTTTGGCTAGAGTCTAGATGAGGGTAATGCAATTCAGGAGGTATCATTTCCAGTTGCTGTAGCCACTTTTTATAAAATGGCGTAAACACCCGATACATGTTACCATTACCATTTTGTACGCTGTTTGGCGGTAAAATACATTGGTCATGGTATAGGTGCAACTGGATGTTGTTACTGCTTAGTATTTCGGCAAGGCGTTTATCTCGGTTGATTTCATTTAGCTCATATTCATGATTGGCAAATACTTGCTGAACGTTATTGTCTTGGCAAAACTGCTGAATGACAGTGATTGATTCGGCAAAGTCATCAGCAAGCAATACCTGTAGCTGAACGCCCAACTGCTGATACAAGCTTTCTGCCAATATTGGCAAAGTTCGCAAAATCAGCTCTGCCTGTACCAGTGCCATATCATGCTGTAACCATTGCTTAGGAGTTAGGACGTATAGGGCTAGCTTGTTTGCTTGTTGTTTACTGTTTTTTTGCTGAGGTGATTGCTTATCTAAATGACCAGCACTATCATGAACACCAGCATGACTACCAACATAACCACCAACACTTTCATAAAATGCTAATAGCCCTGTGTTATCATGAATCCGTAAGTCCCTACGGAAAATAAATAAATGATTATAACTATCGCTGTTAAGGGTTGATGGTTGCATTTAGTGGTTGCCTTATTGTAAGTTCTTTTAAAGATTGTAATGACATACAGGTTCATTATAATTCAAGCAGATGGCTTAATATACAAAATTGATTGATTTTTAGCTTTAATTTTAATTTTTTAACTCTTATAATGTGTTACAAAATTTTATATCTTGAGAATGTTGGATGACTGAATGTTATATCACTCATTGATAACTGATAACTAGTTGATAATTTTTGAACACTAACTTGATTTTTATACACTGCAAAGGAGGAGAACCCATGCCAAGTATTGATAAAATAACCGAAATCGAAGACCTACGCCAAGTCGCAGAAAGCAAAGTGCCTCGTATGTTTTATGACTATGTAGATTCTGGTTCATGGACACAGACCACTTATCGTAACAACGAAACTGATTTTGACCTTATTAAACTACGCCAGCGTGTACTTGTGGATATGGACAACCGTAGCCTTGCCACCACCATGGTTGGGCAAGATGTACATATGCCAGTAGCAATCGCTCCGACCGGCTTTACAGGGATGATGTGGGCAGATGGTGAAATTCATGCGGCTAGAGCGGCGAATAAATTTGGTATTCCGTTTTCACTATCTACCATGAGTATTTGCTCGATTGAAGATGTTGCTGAAAACACTGATAAGCCATTTTGGTTTCAGCTGTATGTGACCAAAGACCGTGAATATATGCGAAACCTAATTCAGCGTGCTAAAGATGCCAACTGTTCGGCATTGATTCTAACTGCTGATTTGCAGGTGCTTGGTCAACGTCACAAAGACATCAAAAATGGGCTGTCTGCTCCACCAAAACCAACCATTAAAAACATCATCAACCTAATGACCAAGCCAGAATGGTGTGCCCACATGCTAGGCACTCGCCGTCATACTTTTGGTAATATTGTCGGTCATGCTAAGGGGGTTAGTGATTTGTCTTCACTATCTTCGTGGACGGCAGAGCAGTTTGATCCTCGTCTGAGCTGGGATGATGTGGCTGAGATTAAGGAGCTATGGGGCGGTAAACTGATTATCAAAGGTATTATGGAACCTGAAGATGCCATCATGGCGGTGAAAAGTGGGGCAGATGCCTTAGTAGTATCGAACCACGGTGGTCGCCAGCTAGATGGAGCACCATCTTCTATTGCTAGCTTAGCCGATATTGTACAAGCAGTCAAAGCTGAAGATTCAGATATTGAGATTTGGTTAGATAGTGGTATCCGCTCAGGTCAAGACGTGCTAAAGGCGATTGCCTTGGGTGCAAGAGGTACGCTGATAGGTCGTGCATTCCTTTATGGATTGGGTGCTTATGGTGAAAAAGGGGTGACCAAAACCCTAGAAATCATTCATAAAGAATTGGATGTCACTATGGCATTCTGTGGTCATACCAATATTGCTAATGTCACCGAAGACATCTTGGTTAAAGGTAGCTATGAGCATCTAAAATCTGGCAATCCTTTATTACATCCGATTCGTTGGGGGTAGGTTGAGGGTAAATTGGGAGTAAGTAAGTTAGGTATAAGTTAGAAGTAAGCGGTTATGATTAATCGTTACTTTTGATGTCTTGATATTTGCTTAATACTTGATAAATGGTGAGCTATCTAATATGGATGGCTCATTTTTTTATTGCTCTATAAACCACCCTCACTTCCCAATACAAAAACTACCAAATATCTTGCCCAACAAATCATCAGCGGTAAATTCCCCTGTTATCTCACCCAAATTAGCTTGTGCCAGTCGCAAACTTTCGGCAACCAACTCGCCTGCTTGAAATACGGTTAATTGCTCATGGGCATCCTGTAGGTGGCTTTGGGTACGTTTTAGGGCATCAATATGGCGAGTACGAGCGATAAGGGCATTCTCTGGTGGGTGGTAGTCAACCTTTTCACATAAGGTACTGATAAGCTTATCAATGCCTTGGCTGTTACCATCAGCTGTTTCACATGAAACATTCACTTGGCAATAACGACTATATTCTTGAGCAGTACTCACTGTTTCACATGAAACATTTTGTTCACTCTGTTGTTGCTGTTCCACACCTGTCTGCTTGCCTTTATTTTTTTCTAAACTTTGAAAATCAGCCCCTTGGAAAATCGCAGGAACAGTCTGCCTCTCAAGCAAATCCAACTTATTACCAATGATTAATAACTTTTCAGGGCGTGGCAACTCGCCAAACAGTTGCTTGGCTAGGTCAAAGGGGGTTTCACCACAGGCTTGGTGCTGTTGATAGCTGTCCGCCAAATCATGCACCATCAACAAGATGTCTGCCTGCTCTATTGCCTGTCTGGCACGTTCGATACCGATTTTTTCGACCGTATCTGTGGTATCTCGCAAGCCAGCGGTGTCGGTTAGGTGAATGGTCAAGCCATTTAATACGATGGTTTCTTGCAAGGTATCACGCGTTGTCCCTGCGATTTCGGTGACGATGGCTCGCTCTTGCCCTGCTAGGCGGTTTAGCAAGCTAGACTTGCCTGCGTTGGGTCGCCCAGCAATCACCACATGAATGCCATCTCGCAATAATTGCCCTTGTTTGGCAGTGGCTAGGATGTTGGTAAGGTCATGGTTGATGGTATCTAGCTTGCTTTCAATCACTCCATCGGATAGAAAGTCAACGTCCTCTTCATCAGGAAAATCAATGCTCGCCTCAACATACAGCCGTAAATTAATCAGCTTTTCTAACAGCTCATTAATCAGTGTAGAAAATTCGCCTGTCAATGACCGCATGGCACTTAATGCAGATGCCTCACTGGTGGCATCGATGGCATCGGCAATCGCCTCGGCTTGTACCAAATCCAGCTTATCATTGTCAAAGGCACGGAATGAAAACTCGCCAGCGGTGGCTTGCTTAGCTCCAAGCTCATAAATTCGGCTAAGCAATAGGTTTTGTAAGACCATACCGCCATGCCCTTGAATCTCTATCACGTCTTCACCAGTGAAGGAATGTGGGGCAGGGAAATACAGCACAATGCCTTCGTCAATCAACACTCCCTCTGCGGAATAAAATCGGCAAAAATGGGCATGGCGAGGTTTGAATGTTTTGGTTTTATTCTTCTCTTGATGGGAGGAGGTGAGAGGGTGTTTTGTTAGCTTACAGGCAATCTGATAAGCCTTATCACCAGAGATACGAATCACCCCAACGCCACCACGTCCGATGGGGGTGGCGATGGCGGTTATGGTTGGAAGTGAGGGAGTATTATTTGGGTGCTTGTTTGGTTGATTGTATGGATTATTGCATTCAGAATTAGGTGAAGTATTATTGCTGGTCATTAGCATTCTCAATATTAAAAAAATGAGGTCAATTGCAGGGCGAAGGTTAAATAGAAAAAGACGAACCGCAACCACAGGTGGTGGTCGCATTTGGGTTATCCACCACAAAACGAGAGCCTTCCAAACCCTCTACATAGTCAATGGTAGAGCCTTGCAAATATTGAAAACTCAAAGAATCCACCACCATATTCACATCGTCATTGCTAAAGCTGGCATCGTCTTCGCCCATTTCACTGGCAAAATCAAACCCATACGAAAAGCCCGAACAGCCCCCACCTGTGACATACACACGCAACATCAGACCATCATCACCTTCATCTTCACGCAATCGGCGAACCTTTCTAGCGGCGTTATCACTTAAAATCATGGTCGGAGCAGTCGGAGCGGTTGGCGTGGTTGAAGTCGCTGGATTTATTGTCGTTGGGTTGGTCGTCGGTGATGTCATGGAAACTCCTATTTTTGTATTTTATTTAGATTATTAATGGCTAATATATATTTGCATTCGCTTTCTTTACGGCAATGCCACATTCTAACACAATTTATGCAAAACCGAGTGTTTCACTTGGATATATTCAAATGCACAATGGAAGAAATGTATGGCAAATTTTTTATGGCAGTTTGATATCAATGATTTTCCACTGTATCAACCCCTCTCGCTCCATCTGTATTGTTAATGGATAGCCTTTCATTGTGCCTTGTATTTCAAAGCAGTTTAGCCCACAATAGGCAAGCTTAGGATCACTATCTGTAGCAGTTTGGGCTGATTGGGCTTGTCCTGCGATTTGTTGTGCTTGCTGATTAGTCAGCTGTTTGATTTGCTGTTTTATCACTGCTTGCACGTCACCACGCTGTACTAACAAGTCTTTAATTAAGCCATTGAGGTTGATTTTATTACTGGCAATCGCCCATGCTCCTGCCAGCTGTTTGGTTGCTTTATTGGCTTGTTGCCCCTCACTCATCACAATGATTTCAATATTATCAGTTGTGATTGCACCATCGACAGCATTATTAATAAATTCATTGCCAAATTGTAGCAGATTATCTCCGCCCAATTTTTGAATCATTGGATATTGGCTAATGGTATTAGCAAATCGCCCTGTTAGTTGTGTTTTTAGGCTATTTTTTAGTTTTGGATAGTCGATGGCTTGGGCTATGCTTGCCCCATCATGCTCTTTATAGGCTTTGTCTAGCTGATAAACAGTAAAAAATGGTGACCCTGCAAACACCACTAGGGCAATCACGATAAGTAAAAATATCAGTTTTTTCATCAGCTACCGCCTATTAACTATTTGCTTATTAACTCATTATTTGAATCTAAAATATATCAATCTTATTTCCATAACCTATTATTGTTTAATACAAAGTTTAATGCAAAGACAGGGCATGCCCTATCTCTACAGAAGCATGGCATTTATATTTTATGAAGAGTATAAATTTGGAGTCCATCAACAGACATTCTAACATTTTTTCATCTTAGATAAAAATATTCTAGTAAAAATTAAAAAATTTTGCTATAATGCCGACCAAATGTCTCTTTGTGCTGTGTGATTCCATACAATCTTTTGATTTACGACTCAATAAAACAACAACACAACCTAGCATTTAAACAACCCGACTATCCAAGTTAAGACAATTTAAGCTAAATGAAAGTAAAGCTAAATCAACCCAATCAACATTAGATGAGGAAACCATCATGCAAGTATTAAGCTCATTAAAAAGTGCTAAACTTCGCCATCCAGACTGCCAAGTTGTTCGCCGTCGTGGACGTGTTTTTGTGATTAACAAAACTGAAGGTCGTTTTAAAGCCGTTCAGGGTAAGAGCAAAAAGCGTAAGTAGTACGTTAAGTAATAAAATAAAAAACAGCTTTCGTTTCGGCGAAAGCTGTTTTTTTGTGCGGTGCGGTTTTTATATGTTTTGTTGCTAGAGTTAACAACTTGCAATCAACAACAACTCAGCAACAAGGAGTTGCAATTGCTATTTTATCCGTTGAGGATTGTTTTGCTTGTTGTAATAGTGCATTGGTTTTCCTAATCAAGTCATCAAGGTTTCTACCATCCGTCTCAATGGAGGCGAGTGCGATACTGACTTCAACTTTAACAAACTTACTTTTAAAAGAAGGTTGATAATCAACAATATCTGCAAATACTTGCTTTGCCATGCTAAGACAACAATCTTCATCTGCACTCGGTACAAAAATGGCAAACTCATCTTCACCAACACGAAAGGCGTACGCACCATCCGTCGTATCTTTTGCAATAATTTTGGCAATATTGACCAAAATAGCATCTCCTGCAAGATAGCCATACTCTTCATTAATCAACCGTAATTTATCAATATCTAATAGTATCAGAGCAACCACACCCTTACGATACTGACGGTAAAGCTCATAGAGCTGACTACGATTTTTTAATTTGGTTAAAGGATCAATTTTCGCAGATTCAATCAAAATATCAGTCATTTTATGTTTGATTCTTTCATAAGAATGGGTTAATACCCAAACACTCACAACACTTAACATCAAATTTAAAAATTGAATGCCATTAAAGTCCTGCTCAATTTGATCAATAAATAGATAAATGACTATCGATAAACACACAAAAATTAAAGTAGTAATAAAGCCTAATCGAGGACCGTTCGTATAGGCAATAAAAGGAATAATAAACATCCACATACAGTTTAGATTTGCGGTCATTCCCTGTGAGAAGACAAATAGTATAATCGCTAAAGTTGTACCACTATAAGCAAGAATCAGATTATCAATATAGCCTCGCTGAATAATTTTTTTAAACTTTGCAATAATCACTAAGTTAATGACAAAGATAAGAGCTTGAATTGCAAACAACACAAACTGATTGTCAAATAAATTAACAAACATAAAAATAAAATAAATAACAGTCAGTACGACTACAAAATTTCTAAATAGTTTATACTTTGCGTATTCAACTGTACGCCAATCTCAACTTTCACGAAACCCCCTCTAACTCCCCCTTATCAGGGGGAGGACTGGCTCAGTTTGAGAAATAGATGTTTTTAACCAATTGATTTATTTGTAAAAATTAATTATGTAAATTTAAAAGTTGAGATTGGCGTAAATGTTTTAATTTATTTAAAGATAATAAGCCCTGTTATTGACAAAATACTACTGAACTGATGTGCAGTTTGTCTTAAGAAAACTTATTGTATCACAGTCTGTTTTGATAATGTTTCTCAACTTTATCTACTTTTAATCTTAGGCAATTCCTTTCAGCCAATCTCAGCCACTAATTATCCAAAAACGCTTGAGCCTCTGCCAAATCTAGCGTGCCTTCATAAATCGCTCGACCTGTGATAATGCCTTCGATGTATTCGCCATGTGGTTTTAGTAGCTCAACATCTTTCATATCCGTCACCCCACCAGAGGCAATCACTGGCAAGCCACCATCACGAGCTAATGCCACCGTCTGCTCTACGTTTACCCCTTGCATCATGCCATCACGGGCGATGTCAGTATAGACGATAGAAGACACGCCAGCATCGGCAAAACGTTTGGCAAGTTCAGTGGCTTTGACATCAGTGACATTTGCCCAGCCGTGGGTCGCTACCATACCATCTTTGGCATCAATCCCAACGATGATATGCCCTGCAAATTCTCGGCACGCCTCTTCGACAAACTCAGGATTTTCTACTGCCTTTGTGCCTATGATAATGTAGGTTAAGCCTGCTTGCAAATAATGTTCAATGGTCTGCAAATTGCGTATGCCACCACCCAGCTGAATCGGCAGGTTTGGGTGTTCTTTGGCAATATCTGTTACCACCCCTTTGTGCACTGGCACGCCATCAAATGCACCATTTAAATCCACAAGGTGCAAGCGTCTTGCCCCTCCATTCACCCAACGGCTCGCCATCGCCACAGGGTCATCAGAAAATACGGTATCGTCTTCCATTCTGCCTTGTTTTAGGCGGACACATTTACCATCTTTTAGGTCAATGGCAGGGATAAGAACAGGCGACTGGACGATGAATTGGTCGATAGTTGATGGGGTTTGGGTGGTCATGGGGGTTCCTTATCAGAAGGTATTAATTAAAAGGTATTGGTCAAAAAATACCAGAAAAATATTAGCTTATATTTTTTTGAATAGTTTAGCATAAATTTTGCTGTCATCTCTTATTATGCACCCGTTTATTGCTTAAATTCAATTCATATTACAACAAAATACCACCATTTTTTCTATGTTATAATGATTACAACTCTAAGACTCATATAATCAGTAAAAAATGGAACAGTAAAATGATAAACAACACAAAAAAACGCCTCCCCATTGCCATCCAAACCTTTGCAGAAATACGCAATGAAAAAGACAATTATATTTATGTTGATAAAACTCAAACTATTATTGAATTTATTAGCAAGCCGAAAGCCGTTTTTCTCTCACGTCCTCGCCGATTTGGTAAATCGTTAATGCTTGATACCATCAAAGAATTATTTGAGGGTAACAAGGCTTTGTTTGAGGGACTCTATGCAGAAAATCATTGGGATTGGGAAAACACTTATCCTGTGATTCACCTTGATTTTACTAGTATTAGTGGAAAAGGTGATGTGAATGTGATTGAACAAAGAATTTGCCATAACTTAAAATATTATGGTGATAAGTTTGGCATTGATGAACAACTTTATATCAATGACGAACTGCCCTTTATGTTTAAAGATTTGCTTGCAGAAATTTATAACAAAACCGGCAAACCAATCGTCTTTTTAGTCGATGAATACGACTACCCACTTGTGCATAATCTAAACGATATAGCCGTAACAAAGCAAGTGCGTAAACTGTTAGGCGACTTTTATGCAGTGCTAAAATTATCCTCTGCATACCTACATTATGTACTCATCACAGGCGTATCCAAATATACCCATGAAGAAGTACAAGCCTACTTTACCGACTACCTAGAAGACGTAAACCTAGAATCAGTAAAACGCTGGTATAACGGCTATAACTATTCGGGTAAACCAATCTACAACCCTTATGACGTACTACTGTACCTTGATGAAAAAATATTTAAAAACTACTGGTGGGAAACAGGCAGTAGCACAGTCTTAAAACACCTTATCGAAACCAATGATAACCTATACCTACCAAACTTTGAAAACACATCTTATCCAATCGAAGTACTCAACGCCTTTGACATTGAAGAAATGAGTTTAATCGCTCTACTATGGCAATCAGGCAACCTCACCTTTGATTATACCGTTGGTGACGATGAAGAAGGCACTCTTGAATACAAGATGAAATATCCAAATATGGAAGTTCAGCGTAGTATTAACCGATTATTCTTTAAAATGCTAACTAATGACCCATTAGGCGGACATAAAGCACGAGACTTAAAATCAGCCTTATTAACCTTTGACGGAGAAGTAATCAAAAATAATCTTAATCAACTATTTGCCAGTTTCCCTTATACCTCTTACACAAAGAACAACATTAAAACCGCTGAGGGTTATTATCAGAATATTCTTTATACCTGCTTTAGAATGCTACCGACTTACCGCGTTTATACCGAATTGATGACTCATAATGGTAGAGTGGATAGTGTGTTAGTAGGAAAAGAGGCGATCTTTGTCCTTGAATATAAAGTCAATGAGACAGCAGAAGAGGGACTCGCTCAAATCTATGAAAAACAATACCACCAAAGATACATTGGCGACCCTCGTCCGATTTATTTGTTAAGTATTGAGTTTGATAAGGTGACGGCTTTGGTTAAAGAGGTGGTGATTGAGCGATTTGTTGATGAAGGTTAACGCTAGTCTTAGTTAACTTAATCAAGTTTATACTGTAACGAAGGTGTGACACAATCAAGGGTGGCGATAATGTCGTTATTTTTTAACACAAATAAGCCACCACTAACATAGCGACTTTTGCCATCATCGCTATACGCTTTGCCAAAATCGACAACGGTAGCTGAGTAGGTGTATTGTTTATTAAAAATATTAATAATCATTGACTTACTATCACCATCATAATTGTCTCGTACTATCTGTACAGATTTTTTTGGTTTATGCAGTGTAATTTCAGGATTAGCAAGGTCTTTGCCATAAGTATAGCTAATCACATCATGGTGTTGTTGAATGCTGATCTGTTTGCCTTGTTCAGTCTTGCAATAAAATAAGTTGGTAGCAAATGCAGACATTGGCAACATTAAGATAGTAGCTAATAATGCGACTTTTTTCATGATTAAATTTCCTTTTACGCTAATAAAACTTCACCGCTCTACACCTAATACTTTTTAATATTTAGTTTAATATGAGATAATATCTTATATTAAACTAACAAATTTAACCATTCTATTGAAAAACTAAGTTTAATATAAGATAATACCTTAAATTAAACTTAAAAATTACTTTCGATAGACAAGTGACAAGCAAAAAATGTATATCAGCAGACATATCCAAACAACATTAACCACCTTATTACAACAGTTTCCAGCCGTTTTGGTTACAGGGGCTAGGCAGGTTGGTAAATCAACTCTATTACAACAAATCGCTCCTGATTATCAATATCTAACCTTTGATGACCCCTTATTACTTGAACAGGCAACGAGCGAACCACAGTTGTTTTTTCTCAATTACAGTAAAAAGCTCATTTTAGATGAGGTGCAATACGCCCCAGAATTATTTCGCTTGCTGAAACTGCAAATCGACAAACAACAAGAAAATGGCTTATTTCTATTATCGGGCTCACAAGCCTTTGAACTTATGAAGAATGTTAGTGAGAGTTTAGCAGGTAGAATTGCCATTTTGCAACTAAAAGGCTTATCATTGCGTGAGATATATGAGGTTGATTTTTATCGCCCTTTTGTACCGAGTGAGGATTATTTAACCGCACGAGAAGAACAGTTAATCAGCTATGACAATATTTGGCAAATAATTCATAAAGGCGATATGCCAAGACTCTATCAGCAAGAAACCCATTGGGAAATGTATTATTCCTCTTATCTTGCCACCTATATTGAGCGAGATGTTAAGCAGTTGGTGAATATCAAAGATAGCGGACAGTTTGCCCGTTTTATGGTGTCTGTATCGGCTCGTAGTGGTGAGCTTGTCAATTACAGTAGCATTTCGCAAGAAGTGGGCGTATCCATTGATACCATTAAACGTTGGATAAGCATTTTAGAAACCGCAGGCATTGTCTATTTATTACAGCCTTATAGTAATAATCATCTAAAAAGAGCGGTAAAAACGCCAAAAATTTATTTTTTAGATACGGGGCTAATGGCGTATCTTACCAAATGGTTAACCCCTGAAACGATTCAATATGGGGCAAAAAGTGGGCAGTTTTTTGAAACCTTTGTCATCAGCCAAATAATCAAGTCCTTTACCAATAATGGCATTAAGCCACCGCTATATTTTTATCGAGATACCAACCAAAAAGAAATTGATGTGCTTATCGAATACGAGCAAACCCTTTATCCGATAGAAATTAAAACGACGGCTAGCCCAAACAAAAAACAAGCACGTCATTTTAGTGTGTTAAATAATTTGCCTAAGGATATAACAGTGGGTAATGGCTTTATTATTAATCAATATCCTAACAAATTATTTTTGGCAGAGGATTTGGTTGCTTTGCCGATTAGTTATTTATAAATTGGTTCATTATTTCTTTTCAGTATTTATTTATCAGTCCACGACTCAATCTACATAAAACCATGACAAAACACCCTCTCAAACCAGCCCCTAACAGAAAAAACAAACTGCTATTTTGGACTACCCTTGGACTATTTAGCTTAGCCAGTATTTACGGCT
>PDWJ01002101.1_pt1 | contig 22105 bp, 19 predicted proteins | sample 1430881 | NCBI WGS metagenome assembly PDWJ01 (sample SAMN01162460, study PRJNA174530) | Oral metagenome, whole genome shotgun sequencing project. | biome: Marine environment; feature: Marine mammal; material: Swab sample of the gingival sulcus; isolation source: swab sample of gingival sulcus... | reverse complement strand
AACGGATGACAAATTATTAGCGGTATTCAATGGTGCTAAATGGACCTTTTGGAAACCTACTAGCTAATGGTTAGCATGAACTACTTTAAGTAGTTTCAAGAGTATATGTAAGAAAAGGTCGGTGTGTAAAAAACACTGACCTTTTTTGATGGGTGTAGGGTGTGAATTAAAAAGTGGTAAATATTAATACAAAAAAGTCGAGAAAAATTAATTTCTCGACCGATATAATTTTCTTTTAAAAAAACTTATTTTTTGGATATTTTTTGAAGCTTTTTAAACTCTTTTTTCGCTAATTTAAGCTCTTTTTTCGTTTGTTTGAGGTTAGCTTTTGCTCTTTTAAGATTAGATTTCATCATTTCCAATCTTTTAGTATAGCTAGCAACCTTATTTTCAGCTTTTTGAACTGGTGTTAACCTTGGTTTTTTTTTTGTTGCTACTTTTTTTTTTCCACCTTCTACATCTCCTGTAATGTAAAGTACACTTCTAGAATTTTTAGGGTCATTAGAGAATACTGTTACCAATTTTCTAAAGTGTCCAACCTTATTTGTATTGTATCCTACTTTAATCTCTGCTGTTTTTCCTGGTGCAATTGGTTTTTTACTCCAAGAAGGAACAGTACAACCACAAGAAGCTTTTACTTTTGATAAAATTAATGGTTTATCTCCTGTATTTTTTACGGTAAATACTCTATGTCCATCAGAACCTTTTTTGATTTTACCATAATCCCAAGTTGTTTTATCAAACGAAATACTCTGTGCAGATGCCAAGATAAATACTCCTGTTAATGCTAAACCTGTTAATAATTTTTTCATAATTTAGATAATTTATTTTTTTATTAATATTTACAAAGTTAAAAATATTTTTGAAATAACTGCTGTTTTTTATCAGTTTCTCGTATTTTTGCACATTATTCAAGTTAAATAAACGAAACTAATATGCAAATTTCAGACAAATATAGTCCGCAACTAACAGAGCAAAAATGGTACCAATATTGGTTAGATCACAATTATTTTCATTCTACACCAGATGAAAGACCTCCTTATACAGTGGTGATACCTCCTCCAAATGTTACAGGAATTCTGCATATGGGACATATGCTGAATAACACCATTCAAGATGTTTTGGTGAGAAGAGCCAGAATGAAAGGTTTCAACGCTTGTTGGGTTCCGGGGACAGATCACGCCTCTATTGCAACGGAAGCGAAAGTAGTGGCGAAATTAGAATCTGAGGGTATTTCTAAACAAGATATTTCAAGGGAAGAATTTCTAAAACACGCTTGGGATTGGACGAATGAATATGGAGGAACTATTTTGGAGCAGTTGAAAAAATTGGGTTGCTCTTGCGATTGGGATAGAACTCGTTTTACTTTGGAGGATAAATTATCTGAACAAGTGATTAAATCTTTTGTTGATTTATATAATAAAGGCTTAATTTATAGAGGTTTCAGAATGGTGAATTGGGATCCAAAAGCCAAAACGAATATTTCTGATGAAGAAGTAATCTTCAAGGAGCAAAATGGTAAATTATATTATTTAAAATATCAAATTGAAGGAAGTGAAGAATTTCTAACCGTTGCAACCACTCGTCCTGAAACGATTTTCGGAGATATTGCCGTATGTGTTAATCCAGAAGATGAAAAATACCAGCATTTAAAAGGGAAAAAAGTCATTGTACCGATTGTAAATAGAGTAGTGCCTATTATTGAAGACGATTATGTAGATGTAGAATTTGGTACAGGAGCATTGAAAATTACACCTGCTCACGATACTAATGATTATGAAATCGGAAAAAGACACCACCTTGAAATCATTGATGCCTTAGATGATGATGGAAATCTAAATGAACACGGATTGCATTATGCAGGGAAAGATAGATTTGTTGTAAGAAAAGAAATCGCTAAGGAGTTAGAGGAAAAAGGTCTTTTATTGAAGGCAGAAGATTATGTAAATAAGGTAGGAACTTCCGAGAGAACGGGAGTGGTAATAGAATCTAAACTTTCTCAGCAATGGTTCTTGAAAATGGAAGACTTGGCAAAACCAGCCTTAGAGGTGGTAATGAATGATGAAATTAAATTCCACCCACCGAAGTTCAAAAACACCTATAAACATTGGATGAGTAATATCCGAGATTGGAATATTTCTCGTCAGTTGTGGTGGGGACAAAGGATTCCTGCGTATTATTATGGAGAAAACGAAGGGGATTTTGTGGTGGCAGAAAATGCAGAAAAAGCATTGGAACTTGCGAAAGAAAAAACCCAAAACACCAATTTAAAAATTGAAGATTTAAAGCAAGATGAAGATGCTTTGGATACTTGGTTCTCTTCTTGGTTATGGCCGATGTCTGTTTTTGAAGGTTTGAACAATCCTGATAACGAAGATTTTAACTATTATTATCCAACGGCTGACTTGGTAACGGGACCAGATATTATTTTCTTCTGGGTAGCGAGAATGATTGTTGCTGGATTGGAGTATAAAAAAGAAGTGCCATTTAAAAATGTTTATTTCACAGGAATTGTAAGAGATAAGCAAAGAAGAAAAATGTCTAAATCCTTGGGGAACTCTCCTGATGCTTTGAAATTAATTGAAAAATATGGAGCCGATTCTGTAAGGGTAGGGATTTTATTGAGTTCTGCTGCAGGAAACGATTTATTATTCGATGAAGATTTAATGTTGCAAGGAAGAAATTTTGCGACTAAAATTTGGAATGCTTATAGACTGATCCAAGGTTGGAAAAAAGAAGATAAGAAACCAACAAAAGCCGATAATCAAACAATAGAATGGTTTGGTAATCAAATCGATAAAGTGAAAACGGAAATTGATGACCAATTCTCTAAATTTAGAATTTCGGATGCGTTACATCTGATTTATAAATTGATTTGGGACGATTTTTGTTCTTGGTATTTAGAGGCGATAAAGCCCAATTATGGAGAAGGAATCTCGCAAGAAGTTTATGATAAAACGATTGTTTATTTTGAGGAATTAATGCAGTTGTTACATCCATTTATGCCATTCCTTACCGAAGAACTTTGGCAAAACATCTCTGAGAGAAATCCAAAAAACGCATTGATTATTAGCCAACAAAAAGAGGCGAAAACTTTTGATAATCAAACACTAACTGATTTTGATTTTGCTAAGGAATTGATTTCAGGAGTGAGAAATTACAGACAGAGTAAAAACTTATCTCCAAGAGAGGAAGTAGAGTTATACACGAATGCTGAAAGTTTTGCTAATGAAGAGATTATTACGAAATTAGCAAATATTACAACGATTCATTATCAAAGTAAAATCGAAGTACCTTCTTTCACTTTCTTGGTAGGTTCAACGGAAGTATCTATTCCATTGAGTGAGAACTTAGATTTGGAAGAAGAGAAAGCAAAAACTGAAGAAGAATTAAATTACCTAAAAGGTTTCTTGAAATCTGTTGAAAAGAAATTATCTAATGAAAAATTCGTGAACGGAGCACCAGAAAAAGTAGTGGAAATGGAGCGTAAAAAGCAACAAGATGCATTAGATAAAATTAAAATTTTAGAAGAAAAATTGAAGAGTTTAAATTAGTCTTTAGTAATCTAGTGATATGGTAATCAGTAAGATAGTAACTTGGTAACTTCATAACCTCGTAACTTCATGATAGTGGTCAGTATTTAGTTGAAATGCTGACCATTATTATATTGAAAAACTGATTAAAATCACCATTGTTATATCAAATATATCAACTAATTTTGCTGTCCTAATTTATAATAAGTGATGTTAGATATTTTTACAAAAGTAAATACGGTTTCAGGGTTATTATTTTTAGCCATTGTGGGAGTTTTTGGAATACTTTTAGGAAAAATTAAAGTTGGTCGTTTGAAGTTAGGTATTTCTGGAGTGCTTTTCGTCGGTTTATTATTAGGGCATTTCGGAGCGGAACTCAATCACGAAACTTTACATTTCATCAAAGAATTTGGGCTTATTTTGTTTATCTATTCTATTGGAATTGAGATAGGTCCTCGTTTTATAGAATCACTTCGGAATAATGGGTTAAAACTCAATTCATTGGCGTTTTTGGTAGTGATTTTAGGTGTTTTTTGTGCCATAGGCATTAAGTATGCTTTTGATTTAGACGCCCCTACTATTGCAGGATTATTTACAGGTGGAGTAACCAATACACCAGCCTTGGGAGCGGTACAATCTGTCATTACTGAGCAATTTTCTGACGGAAAAACATTGGCCGAAAAATCGGGAATGGCATATGCTATCGCTTATCCTTTCGGAATTATCGGAATTATTATGGCGATGATGCTTATTCAAAGAATATTCCGTATCAAGGTAGATGATGAGAAAAAGTCTTATAAAGAAAGTCAAAAATCGGCATCAGGGACGGAAACCATTCAAGTGAAAATCACCAATCCTAATGCGATAGGAGTATCTTTATCAACGATAAAAAGAAGATTAGATTTTAATTTGGTGGTTTCTCGAATATTTAGAAATAATGAATATGAAATTCCAAAGAGAGGCTTTATTATGCAAGAAAATGATATCCTCATTGGGCTTTGTACAAAAGATGAAATCGAAAAAATAAGCTTTGCCTTAGGGGAAGTTTCTATACAAAAAGAGTTTGAAATTACAGGTCATTTAAGTATGCGTCATATTAGGGTGACGAATAGAAAACTCACGGGGCAACAATTAAAAGACCTTAAAATACCAAGTTTATTTCCTGCGAATATCACGCGTATTTTTAGAGGGGAAACCGAGATTATTCCGACAGGCGAAACTACATTAGAATTTGGTGATGTTGTGCGTGTTGTTGGGCGAAGAAGTAGAATGCCTGCGGTGGTTAATCTTTTAGGGAATTCATTAAAAAGTCTTTCCAGTCCTAATTTAGTTCCTTTATTCATAGGGATTTTGGCAGGGATTTTATTGGGAAGTATTCCTATTTTTATTCCTGGATTACCTGCACCTGCAAAATTAGGATTGGCAGGAGGACCTCTCATTATTGCTTTAATTTTAGGACACAAAGGGCGTATTGGTAGTTTAGATTTCTATATGACTCCAAGTGCCAACCGATTTATAAGAGAACTGGGGATTGTATTGTTTTTGGCTTGTGTTGGCTTAGGTTCAGGGAAACATTTTTGGGAAACACTAATTAATGGTGGATATATGTGGATGTTATATGCTTCTATTATTACTTTTGTTCCGCTTGTAGTAGCAGGAGTTGTAGGACGAATTTTAAAGATTAATTATCTTACGATTTGCGGTTATCTCGCTGGTTCCATGACCGATCCACCTGCTTTGGAGTTTGCTAACGGTATTGCTGATACCCAAGCTCAGGCAACGGCTTATGCGACCGTTTATCCACTCACGATGTTTTTGCGTATCCTTTCTGCCCAAATTTTAGTATTGATTTTTGCTTGATGTATATTACGCTTAAAGAATAGGCTTAATTTCATGAAATATTTTATTTTCTAAAGGTTACCAATTCTTTTTTACCACATTGCCTTTTTTTTCGTAAATTTGAGAAATGACAATAAGGTTTGGTTAAGTGCAAGGCTGAAATGATACTTGTAGTTTTTTTACTACTCTTCATGCGGTCTACCTTTCCCTATAATTGGACAAAAAAGTAATATGAAAAAATATATGTCAATAATATTTCTCTTATTTTTCTCTATGAGTTTTTCTCAAAATGGAGAACTCAATTTTAAACATAAAGAGATGCCAAAAATTGATTTTGTTATATTTTCAATCATTCGCCATTCTGCACATAAAAAAAACGAATTATTTACAGGTAAAATTCAACACGAAAAATTGAAAGATTTTTTTAATAATTATTGGTCTATATCTTCTTCTGGGCTTTGTGACTATTCATTATTAGATTTTTATTACAAAAATGAAAAAGTAGGTTCTAAATATGTAGAATATCGTAATAATTTTAATAGTTTTATTAGTGATATTAAACCAGTTACTAAAAGGACTAAAAAATTCAAAACATTTGAAGAATATAAAATATTTAAGAATAAAAAAAGTAAAAATGATAATATTTACAGGATTAATATTACCTCAAAATCAAATGATAAGAAGCAACAATATATTATGGAATGGTATGAATGGTAAAAACAGTCTTATGCCCTGAAAATCAGAGGTGAAATCCTATTTTATTCAAATCTAGCACCTTGTTTTCTTCATAAGATACTTCTTATTTGGTGATAAAATACTTGTTTTATGTTTTTTTTCATGTGTTGAGAGGGATTATTTTTTAAAATTATTTGGTGAAATCAAAAAAACATTTTATATTTGCAACCGCATTCAAGCCCAGATGGCGGAACTGGTAGACGCGCTAGACTCAAACTCTAGTTCCCTTGGGAGTGCCGGTTCGATCCCGGCTCTGGGTACTTTTTAAGGAAAATCGCAACTAAACCACTTTGTGGGCAGTTTGCGATTTTTCTCGTTTACGCCCTATTCATAAAGGTTTTTGTAATAAATTACATTAACTATGAGTATTACCAAAAATCGAAGTTTTTGCACAAAGTTTGACACAAAAAAAATCTTTGTGACAATGAACTACAAATTAAGTCCTAGAAAATACAAAGACAAGTATGGATTATCATTAGTTTATCTTGATGTTTGGGATAAACAAAGCCGAATTAGGTTGAATACCCAAATTAAAGTCAATATAGACCATTGGGATAAATCTAAACAGCGTATAAAAAAGAAATACGATGAAAACTCATTGAATATTATATTTGATAATATTGATGCTAAAATTACCCAGATTAAAACGCATTATATTCTTCAACGAAAGTTTCTATCTGCGGAAAAATTGGTAGAAGAATTTCAAACCAATAGCCCAGACTTTGATTTTATTTCTTTTTTTAGGCATCATTTGAGTTTACAGAATTTCAAAAAGCAAACGATTAAGAATCATAATGCAGTGCTAAAAAAGTTAATCAACTTTAAAAAAGAAATTCCTTTTCATACTATTGATGAAATTTTCTTTCAAAAATATCGTGAAAAATACAACTATAATACTGAAATCACTTATCAATCAGATCTAAAATGTATCAAAAAATATTTGAGAATCGCCATTAAAGAAGGGATTGACATTAATATCGATTTGGATGATTTGAAAGTGGATTTAAGAACTAAAAGCGTAGTCTATTTAATGCCTGATGAAGTGAAGAAAATGTTAAGATATTATTATAGTGAATTTATCCAGGAATCTCACAGGTTACCATTAGCCTATTATTTATTTTCATGTTATACTGGATTGAGAATATCTGATATTCAACGCCGAAATAGAGATGAAGTTCTTAATGGGATATTTACTTTTAATCACAAAAAAACGGACAACTTTCAACAAATGAGATTAAACGATGACGCTAAAAAAATGATACTTCATTGCAAAGATTTTTTTGTTAGAAAAATATCTGATCAGAAAATAAATCAACACCTGAAGAAAATTGCCAAAATATGTGGTATTCGTAAAAATATTACAATGCACACTGGTCGCCATACCTTTGCCACTACCTTTTATAGAAATACGAAAGATATATTTAGGCTTAAAAAGCTACTCGGCCATTCTAAAATTGAAAATACAATGATTTATGTTCATTTAGTAGATGATGAACATTTAGAAGGAATTGATAAAGTAGTGTATTAAAACCTATTCTCTGTATCAAAAGTTATTTGATAAGAGTGTTTTCCGAGTAATTTTTTTTGAATATTTTTTATTTTATGAAAATGCTTATAAGCATAGATAATATCTGTGCTTTTTAAGTTTTTCAATTGGTGGTGAGTACCTATAAATGTCCATTTAAACTGATGGGCATTTAGTCGGTTTTTTAACCCTATCCTGTAATATTCATTAAATATTGGCTGTAAGTTTAAATTATCTAAGCTACTGCAAACATTACGATTACTTTGTAACCCTTTATATTTAATGAGTGCTAAACCTCCATAAGAATCATCTTCCTCGTGAGCCGTTGTTATCAATCTAACCGTTTTCATTGGTAATGGATAACCATTGATATTAAGATTTATTTTATTTTTAAACTTTTTTTCTTCTAAAAAAAATTCATTTTTAGTAATAGTCATTATCTGCTGTTCGGAATCTTCAGGAGTTTCCATTTTCAAAACATATGCTTCGTTTTTATTGAATGTTATTGGAGGGATTTTAACTTCTGTAAATTCTAAATTCACTACATCTTCTGGCAGTTCTTCTTTTGCCAAATTCATGAAAATATCTTTCCCTCTTGGTATAAGTTTATAGTTTTTCCATTTCTTTAAAATGCCTAAAATATCGCCAAAAGACATTTCTGGGACATATTCTGACAATATAACTTTATTAAGTGGAATATACCATTCTTGTTTGGTGCCTTCATCTCCTTCTGCCCTTTTAGGATTCAAACAGAAATCCATTGATTTTTGTTTTCCGACTTCTATGAATAAAATGGTTTCAACTTCAATAGTAACTTTAGTTTCTTTATTAAATACAGGTAGTAGTTCAATTAATTCTAATTCATCTGTACGCATTAAAACATAGTTTTCTTCATCTTCATTAAAATTCAATTCAACAGATTGATTATTACCATCTTCATCAATCCATTTTGCCTTACATTTTATTTTTGAAACATATAATTTTGTGGTCAATATGGAAAGATAATAAGTACCTAATACATTGAAAGTTTCCGTTTTAGATTGATGTCTAATATAATAAAATTTCATAGCCAATGATGCAAAATAAAACTCTTCTGTTTCATTTGAGGATCCATCTTCCAATATATTTAATGTTTTCACATCTTGAACATATTTATCAAACATTTCTTTTTGATTGAAAACAGCTGAATCTTTAAATTCTTCATCTTCTAATATATCACCTTTAAGAGTATATCCATCCTTAGCAAAACAAGTTTTTAATATGTGAATTAACGAAATATAGGGTTTTATGATGTTTTTTGTTTTGTACCCGTTTTCTGTTAATTCATTTTCTCTTACTTTTACGGATGTGTTTAGGGTAGGAGTGAGAGGGGTGTAATTATATATGTGTGGAAAGAAAAAGCTGTTGTTAACCTCAATTTCTTTGTATTTATCAGTATGTACCATTGGGAAAAACACTACTGATTCAGGATATTTTTTATCTAAATTTTCATTAACATAGTCGTATATATTAGGGACATCAATGGTGCCATAATCAAACTCAGATAATGGTTTATCAAAAGAAGGTAGATTTTCTATGCCAAATTCAAATTGTATTTTTATTTGACCTTTATCCACGCTCATAAATCTTAAACGACAAAGATGTAATTTTCCCTCGATATTGATGTAACCATTATCGTAAGATCTATTTAATACAAAGTTTTCATTGGTAATATCTCCAAATGTTCTTTTCAGTTCATCGGTCATATACAGTGATACTGGATAGGTCCAATTCGTGAAAAAATCTTCGCTAAATTCTGTATTGGGAAGGTTCATTGTGAAACCATCTCTTGGAATTTCAAATGAATATTTTCCCTCTATTTCAGTAAAAAACACTTTATTACTCATATACTTCAAATGCAATATTAAACGATACTAATTCCTCCAATGTGTCATATGTTTTCAACTTCTTTTGCAAACATCCCACTTCAATTCTTTGCGTTGGATCATCTGAGAAAATCCAACATCTTTTTGATTTCACCAGACTTTCTAATAGTGATTTTTCACTTTTTAATATCCACCCTGTGTTAAGTATTATTGTTTTTGTTGTTAATGTTTCAGATTTTCTATTTTGTGCTGATTTTCCAAATTTATTAATGAGAAACTTATGTTTGTTCGTGTCTTTTCGTGATCCTGTGAAATTCATTCCGTTAAAATGGTTGTTTTCATCAAGCCATACTACATTAAAGGATTCTATTTGAATTGGGAAATTATACCCTCTTATGATATAATTTGATTTGATTTTATTGATATACCCTTCTTCATAATGAGAATAAGAATTATCACTACCACTCAATAAAGGATTATTAAACCCACTATCAAAAGCACTGCTAAATGCAGAACCATAAGGCTCAATAAAATGATATTTTTGGAAAAATAACATTTGGAAAATACTAAATAAAGAAGAGTGTTCCTGTTTATTAAATGTTTTGACATTTCCTTTATAGTAACAATTAACCAATTCTTCTTGGTATTGGTAAACTAAAGGGAGTACAGTATTATAATTCATACTTCTTTCAACTGTCGTTCCTAACGGAATCAAGTTTTTTGATTTTCCCGCATGAAATCTGAAGTTTCCAACTACTGTTGTTTTAATCACCTCTAATTCGTTATTTATGAACTCTATTTCAATATTCACAATAGCAGGCTCCATATCAAGTCTAAAATTTGTGAAGAAGTTATTTATCCTCTGCTCTGATAAATAGATATAAGGTTGAATAGGTTTTCCAATATCTATTTTCACTTCGTTGTTTAAGATAGCATATTCATTCTGAAAATCAAAAACATCTGTTTGGTAAAATACCTTGTATTTAATCCTTGTTATTTTTGATGAATCAGATATAACTGTTAAAAAGAGTTCTTCATCAAGACAATAATTAACTTCATTGGAAAGGTTGTGAATGATATTTCCAGGATTGATTACATTAATGTTAATAGGAATTAAGTATTCCTCGTGATGTTCAGTATCTACTGGATCTGTTACTGTCAATTTTAAATTGGTTGTGTAATTTCCTGCTAGTAGTAAATTTGTGTTTGATATTTTTAGTATTTCAGTTTTTTTAGTTGCATAATCATCTTGTCCAAATAACTTATTCCCTAAATTGAAAAAACCTTGTAATTCCATATTTAATGGTTCTATTGGCTCGATACTCCATTCGGCATTCATGAACCAAATATAGGTGGCGTAATTCTTGATTCCTACTTCAAAAGATTTTTCAATTTCAGTAAGTGTTCCCATTATTATATTTATCTGAAAACCTTCAGGTAATCTCCATTCATCCCACCATTCGGTTGTAGGATCAAGAGGTAAATCTCCTACGGGTATCCACCCGACAGGTAGTGTGCCTGGAATAGTTTCTCCTAAATTTTTATCAATAGCCTGTTCGCCCTCTCCATATTTAAAAAAATGAAAAACAGTATTTTCATTTTCAACTATCAACATATTAGGTTTAGTTGTGAACTCTCCGTCAATAATGTTAGGTAAATTATCTAATAAATATTGATATGTTTCGTCGTTGGATACTTCAAATTGTATAAGATTTTCATTACCTGTTGAAGTCTTATTATTTAACAATAATTCTAAATCTCCCTTAGGGGTAATGTGATGATTATTTTTTTCAATAAAATAATACAGCCTATCACAAAGTCCATTAATTGCGGGATTTTTAAATATTTTATTTTCTGTAAACATTACCTATCTTTTAGCTGATTCTTCCAATTCTTTGTATTCCTCGGTTACCTCCAAAATATCTTTGGCAGTATCCATATCTTTAACCAGGTAAGCACGGAACTTTTTCTGTATAATTGATTCCATTGCTTTGGTGTTGTTTTCTACCACTTTTTCCAAAACTTGATTGTAGAAGTTTTCCTCTTTTTCTTCGCTCCCAAAATTTGGGTAATATCCTTTTTCATAACCTTTAGCGTAGGCGATTTCTTCGTGTAATACTCTTTTTACTTCTGGTCTAAATCTTGTGTAAGTTGGATTATCTATGACCATCTCTACGCCATTTTCTCCTGCAATGAAGTGTGTTGGTCTATTAACTAAACCACTTTGTAAAGGCTTTCTTACTACTCTAAATTGTTTCCCATCTTGCTCACGGTTAATATCGTATTCTAAACCAAATCCATCTTCGTAACCACTTGCTGTCGGTAATGGTGTTTTCATTACTGTAGCTATCTGTAACGCTCCCAATGCAGATACAACTCCAGTAAGTATTCCCGCTGTCGCTCCAAAATCAAATTTTGGCACTTGAGCCCATATACTCATAATTGCTTGTGCTGTATTCGCTACGATTTGAGCGATTTGTATATTTCTTTGCCTTTTGGCTGATTGCATTTCTAATTGCTCCTTTCTCCTATCTGTCTCCTCATTCAAGTGTTGTATAGCTTCTTCATACTGCTTTTGGTTGAGTTGACCACTATTGAGCATTCTTTTTAGTCGCTTTTCTTTTTGTTTGGCGTTCTTATCAACTTCTTTCAGTTGTGCTTGCTCGTTAGCTTTTACGAAAGCATAGTAAGTGCTAAATGTCTCCATTAATATTTGAACACCCGCTCTTAATGTGTCAAGGAGATTTGTGCCGTTCTCTAAATTCGAGAAAAGCTCGTCCCATTGCTCAGGACTCATTCCCAAAATATCAGTGTTTCCGCCTATATTGGAAAGTGTCGAATCTCCATTTTCTTCATCTTCATTTCCTCCGTTGGCAATTTCGTTTTTCTTGGCAGCAACTTCTGCCATTTTATCCCTTACTTCTTCTAATCTTTCATTAATCACTTCTTTCTGCTCTTCAGTAAGAATGCTCATATCTAAGCCTTCGTACTGCTTTGCCATTTGGTTTAAATGCTCATATAGTAATTGTAACTCCTCTTGTTGATATTGCTTGTTTAATAGAGCTTTTCCTTGTTGCCAAGTTTCAACTTTACTCACTTCATCCTCAAAATAATAGTCACTCAGTTTGGCTTTCATTTTTTCTAATGAAGTTAATAATGCCAATTCTTCATTTTGAGATCTCTTTAAATTGGAGAGTTTTCTTTGATGTATTTTCTGATCTATATTGATTTGGTCAGTTAAGTGCTTACCTTTGATTAATAAAGTCTTTTGATTAAATTTACGAATAGTTTTTTTCTTTATTTGATTTAGTTTTTCATTATTCCTGAGCCACGATTCTTTTAAATGTACAAATAAAATTTTATCATCTCCTTTCGCTGATGCTATTTTCGTATCGAGTTCTTTAAATTCTTGTTGAGTTACCCTCTTAGATTCAATAGACTGAAGCTTTCGTTTTCGTTGTAGTTCTAATTCCGCTAACTCTCTATCCATGCCTTTCTTCATCAGCTCAATTTTCTTCTCCTCGAGTTCGTTAGCTAATGATACTTCCAACGCAAGAGATTGTTTGTAGTGTCGCTTGGTTTCGTCTATTTTACGCTGATATTGGCGTTTTTGGTGGTTATTGGTTGTTCTGCTTTTTCTTCCTCCGTTATTTATTGGAGTATAACTGGATGTTGGTTCATTAACCACATTATTCTGATAACCTTCCCCATTAGTTAGTAACATTTCATACTCGTATTCAAGCATTTTTTTCTTGTTGCCTTTAGCATCATTTATTAATTTTTCAAGCTCTTTTGCCCTTTCTTTATTATGGTTGTCGAGTTTGTCTAATAAAATTTCATCTTTCCTGATTTTTTCTTCAATTTTGGCTCTTTTTTTGGTTTCTTCATCTCCGCCAAATCGGTCAACCATCATCTCTAATTTTCTAACTTCATCTTTATCATCTAAGTCATAATGAGATTTGTATTTATTTCTAATTTTAGATCTTTCTTCTTGTTCTTTATTAAATTCGATTTCTCCTTTTACTAAATTGATTCTGTTTTTTTCGATTTCATCATAGATGCTTTGTTTGGCTGACGCTCTAGCTTTAGCTCTAGCACTTAATTCTATTTTTTGAGCTAAGGTTTCATAAACTTTTGCCAATCTAGCTGTTGCCCTAAATTCGCTATCCACAGTATTCATGAATTCTGGGTGAATTTTTATTAAAGCATTATACGCTTTCTCTCTCATTTCTTTAGTAGCTATTTCAGAATTTAATACACCAATTAATTTATCTACTGAAGTTCTGAATTTTTCATTAGCTATTTTCCCTTTTTCCATTACTTCCGATTGCACCGATTCAAATCGATGTAATTCCTTATAATGTTCTTTTGCGGCTTTTCTTGCTTTTTGGTGATGTTTATACAAAAAGTATAGTGCGGAACCTAACGCTATTACTGTAGCAACTAATGCTCCTAAAGGGTTTAACCTTGTTGCTCTATTAAGATTCTTTTGAGCTAGTGTCATTAACTTGGTTGACCTCGTAAGTTTCCCTACAGCTAATTGAGATATTCCAACAGCTCCTGCCCAAAGTCTCATTGTTAATATCATCAGTCTTTTATTAGCAATACTTGCTTTCTGTACAATGGTATAACCTATCAATTGCTGCTTTAACCCTTTCATTGATATTTTGGTTACTTTTACAGACAGATTATAAGAAAGCATTGTCGCTGTAGCTATAGTTAAAATCTTTATTAAAAATAATAAGCCCTCTCTAAACCCTGTAATCACTCCGTCGCTATCTTCTACCACACCTATGAATTTTCCAAACATTGTAATGCTATCGTTTAAAAACTCAGCTAACGCTTGTGAGGTGAAAATTCCCGCTATCTTCTTTTGTATTTTATCATAAATACCTGCCGCGTTATTATTCACTTTATTAAATTCATCTTGTAAGGAAGTTCCTTCAGCCACTGCTTTATTCGCTAAAGCTACACTTTCTCTGAATCTATCAGTATTTGCTGATGCTGCACCTACTACCTTAATAACTTCGTTGTCATTGAGTTTAAGAGAATCCAATACCTTTGCTAATTGAGTAGGGTCTAGTCCTCTTAACCCTTTTGAGAATTTTAAGAAGAACTCTGAAGGATCTTGGTTAATCATTTCCTTCACCTTCTCAACAGGTACGCCCATTACTCTGGCGAACTTATCGGCATCTTTTGCTGCAGTTCTTAAAAACTTACTAAGTCCTGATGCTCCTATTTCTGCATTAATACCATTCTCTTCAAGTGCTGCTCCAAAACCTAATAATGTATTTAGTCCAGGTCTCAATGCTTCAGGTACAGATCCCATTCGTTTCACAAACTCCGAAATGTTTTGCTCAGTACTTGTACCTTGTGCTGCTAATTCATTTAATGCTGAACCTATTTCGTTTATAGCTTGTCCTATTGGTAAGTTTTTCGTTTCAGAATAAAGTTTTGCTATTTTTCCCAATGAGTTAGCAAGGTCTTCTAAACTTCCTTTCCACGAATCTCCTAGCGATACATAAGCCTTATCTACTTCTCTAGTGAAATCTAATAACTCTTCTTTAGCTACATTTAAGCTACCGCCTACCTCTGATATTTTAAGGAGATCTATTTTTTTTGTACGAGTATCAATATCCTTATACATATTCATGAGACCTTTGACTTCCTCTTTTGTCATGTTTGCTTTTTTCATTACGCCTGACATCGCATCATCCAACTTGTTATTTCTGTCTATAACTGATTTTACAGATAAAGCAAATCCTAAGAATACTCCTGTAGTAGCTGCTACAATTCCAGAGTAATGATTAAATTTATTAGCTAATTGCCCAAATGAGATAGATGATTTTACTGCACCGTCTTCGACTCCATAAAGTCTGTTTCTAACTTCTTTTATCCTTTGTTGTAAAGCATTGTACGCTTGACTTCCAGCTTGTGTTCTTCCTAGCTCTTGGTTTAATATTCTTAATTCTTGTCGTAACTGCTTTACCGACATATCGGAAAGCTTTAAACCTCCCTCTAGCTCCTTTATTTTATTGGTAGTAGAAGATATTGCATCTTTAGTATCATTAATTTGTTTTGTAAGAGCTTTGTACTTAGCGGACGACCTTCCATTCTGTCTATATTCTTTTTTTCTCTCTTCATTGAGTTCTTGTAATCCTTTCTTTAACTCACGATTCTTATTCGTTAGTTTGAAAATTTCCTGTTGTGCGGGGTTAGAGTTGACCACAATGGTCATCTTCATTATTTCATCTCTTATCTTCTTCGCAGACATAGGCTTGTGAATTTATCTTCGCAATTAACGGATAAAGCTGAAATAAATCTGCGACAAAAAAACAAATGGTGTTCGCAATAAAAATCTGCGAACCTCTGTATTGGTGGGCTTTTCGCCATATATCTCTCGTTTTTTCGCTCTGCGAACGCTCATAAGGGTTCTGAGCGGGCTCCCTCTCAATCTCGTCTTCTTCATTTTACTAAAATGAATTAAAAGGGTTTGTTTATTGATATTCAACGTTTTAAATGTTTTGAGTTCTTTAAAATGTATTATTTTTTGATGTTTTTTATATTGAAAATTAATGTTTTTGCATTTAAAAAAAATGCTGTTTTTATCAAAAAAACAGCAAATTTATTTGCTGTTTTTGTAGAAAAATTGTATCTTTGAGTAACTTAAAAAATTAGTAATGAGTGTATTAACAAAAAAGGCAAAGGGAGTGAAGACAGTAACTTCTGCCACAGAAACAAAAGCGAACGCAACACCAAAAAAGGAAAATTTAAAACCTATTTTGGAAAGTAAAGCCGAAAGAAGATTGAAGAATTTTGATGTGTTTTCAAGTTTTGTGTAAAAAGTTTAATTTCTTGAAAAGGAAATCCGATGAACTGAATGCTTATATGGTTGGTCGTGATGGATTAAAAGAAACGCTAGTAATTCAAAACACGGACGGCGTTACCTTTGAAATATCAAATTCGGCTATTATTAGCAAAATAATGGTGCTTTGCCAAAATGAACTTTTTTCTATTCTTGATGAAACGGAAAAAGAAGTAGTAAATTTTGAAATTTAAGTTTAACCCAAAAGAAATAGCAGGGGACTCGACCACCCTGCTATTTTAAAAATTAGTAATGATTTATGACTACCACTAATCACTGCAAAAATACAATTTTATCAAATAAAGTACAACATATTTTATATAAAAAGGGATATTCGTTTCTTTTTGATTGGGAAGATTATCACCGATACAAGAAATTAACGAAAAACGCCATATTTCCAGCTCACGAAATTGCCGAAATGTTTATAAAAGAATCTTATCAACTTTCAGACTATGCAGAATATGAGTTTTAGTATTAAAAAATACAATGGAAAACAGACTACACCGAAAGGCAACCAATCTATTTTTTATATTCAATGCGTTGGAGAACATTCAGGGCGACCAATGAAAACTCCAATTCCCAATTCTTGGGAAGTTGTTACAGAAAGAAAAACCGATTTTCAGATTTTACAATGTCTTTTTATTAGTAAAATTTTAAAACCTTTTTTGGTTGGCTCGGTTATTCCATTTCTACGGCTGTCCGATTATAAAAATATCATTTCTCCTATTTTACAAAATGCTTTAACTCATTCGGGAGAACTCAACGCACGATATTTACAAATAGAAAAAATCGAACAAAATATTGAACGACAAAAATATAGCATTCAATTGCTTGAGCAATTAAAACATATCACCGCCTTGAAAATAGCAAGGGAATTGAAACGAGAAAACGCCTTTTAAGGGCGTTTTTTTTGTGTCTAAAAATTTTTCGGCTTCGCCGAGATTGCAAATTTTAGTCTTCAATCGTATGCGTGGTTGGAGCAAATGAAACTCCAGAACTAATGCCACGATTTGCCACCAACCTCATATACTCTTTTCGACAAAAATAATATTTGAACGCATCAGAAAAATTGGTAGAAAACATCGGAAGCCTATTTAATGGAAGACTTTCCGATGTTTTATCTTTGTGTATTTGGTTTACACCGTGTCTGTTTGGCTTAACTATCATTTTAGCTAAACTTAACGATGAAATAAGGTGCCTACATTGGAATTTGTCAATCAATATTTTAGGTAATTTTGGAATAGTTTCCGAAAATATTTGATTGACCACATTATATTCTTCAAATTGGTAGATTGTCCCTTGTCCTACGGACATTAATTCAACTCTCCAGCCTTGTTTTCCACCGTCAATTTCGGCATTTTCTATCAAATTTTTAAACCTCGTTGCGAAATCATATCCCATACTTCGGTTCTGATTTCCACTTCGGTCGTGGTATAACTTTAAATGTTTTCGATTGTGGTACCTGAAGAAATTGACAAATTCCTCTGCCAAATTCTCCATATTGAATTTTCCCAACGCGTGAAAATCCTTCAATATTCTTTGGCTCCAGCCTTGTTTTTGCCCAATAATAAGCGACATCATTTTCCCAAAGTCAATAGAGCCTTCTAGGTGCATATTGGGATTACAATATTTTAATCCTAATGAATTGAGCTTTACTTCCTCTCCGAAACTCGCAGTATCATAAAAACTCGATTTTAAACCATCTTCATACAAATGAAATTCTTGAAATTGCGGATAAAATTTTTCTCCATCTTTTATTTCTTGTTTCATTGATAAAATAGATGATTTGAATGCTTCTATACCTCCCAAGTCCAACTGGTCTTTAAACCAATCTAATGTTAGTATATCGGCGTTCGCAAATGAGGTCATCGTGTGAAATAGTACAGAATTGAGTCTTATCTTGTATAATCGCTGATTCCAACGATATAACAACTTCTTTTGCTTTGTAAACTCGTTAGCGTCTTCTTTTACATAGGCTTTTACTAATTTTTGTTTTATTTCATTAACAATGAGGGCGGTTTGTAGTATTTTTTCAATTTGCTCGACATCCATATTGGCTTCCATGTCTAGAATCCAATCGTATTCATTGGGTGCCAAAACATTGGGCATATCCGTCGTGAAAGTAGTTCCTAAATAATAAGGAGAACCGCCAAAGGTCATTCGTTCTCCACGCTTGGATGGGAGTAGTTTATCTAATTTTTGCTTATTCAGATATTTTACTTCGTCCCCTGTAATATGTTGGTAAGAATCTCCTGCCGCCGAAGAAACAATATCCATACTTGCCAATTTGTAAAATACACCATTGAAGAATGAAACTGTATGTTTATAAGCGATAGGCTTTTTGTAAGGCCTATCAAAGTGTGCAGGAGGTCGCTCATTCAGTACGAAGTGCTTTCCTTCTATCATTCCCATATCTTCCCACCCCTTTATCATTGAAGGTACGGTGTTCGATAGTAAGTTAGAATAGAAGTCCCCAACAAACGCAATATAGGCACTCGGCATTGCTTTGTTTACTCGGAGCATTCTTCTAGCGAGTATTCCTGTTGTCTTTCCTGTTGCACGACCAGCGACGATATTTAAATCTTTTGGATCAATAAGTGTACAAAATATATCGGCAGGATTTGCATATACAAATTCCGCTTTACCGCCATACTTACCGCTTTTATTTTCAAATATCCTATTACTCGCCATCTTTGTACAACATCTTGAATGGAACACCATCCACCTCTTTTTTCGCCTTTTTCTTTACCAGTTCTGGAACATCTGGTAAATCATCAATGAATCGTCCGATGGCTCTTCTGTCTGCTTGTGGCAAATCGAACATCGTCGGATCTGCTGAAACTATTTGAAGTTGACGAAGAAAGTTTTCATCAGGCTTTTCTTGCTCTGGATTGTCCCACCCCATAAATTTACCTAACTCAATTAAAATGCTGAAAGCATCTTTAAAATCTCGAGCCGTTTTGGCTAATCGTATCGATGCTGTGAATGACTTTAAACCTTTATCAGCAATAATACTCCGCCAAGTCTCCTTTGGTAAATTGTTTTCAGTGTGAAAATACATTAGTGTGTCTTTCACTAATTGGCGTGCTTTCTGTCTATTTAAACCATTTACCAAGACTAAATGATTGATTATACTCTCATTATTGGGAAATTCGAGCATTCGTTTGTGCATTCCCCAAATCTTATCCAACATCATTACGTACTCCACTATTTCGGGCGGAGCATCTTGCATATTTCCTGTTTCCAAGAATAACAGCAAATCATCTAATTCTATATCGTTAATAAACTTACTCACTATTGAATATTTCTTGTTTTAGGTTTTCAATTTTTTGGTTTTCCCAAATCTTGTCCATTATTTGTTTGGCTGTAATATTACCCTTTTTGGCGTTTTCGAGCGTTACAGCATTCGTTTGAGCAGTCGCCATTTCCACGCCTGTATCATAAGCGTTTCTGATGTCCGTTCCCACTTTTTTGAAGTCCATCATCACGAGCCTTTTATTCTTTTGAAGAATATCGGCTATCTTATGAATTGGCGTTCCCGCTTGTGCCAACGCTGTTACTGTTTCTTTTTCCTCATGAGCCAACGGAACGAATGACTTTACAACTGGTGAGGATATTTTTTCTAAACTCATACACTTCTTTATCGTTATAAAAAACATACTGCTCATATTGAGCGTTTTCGCTCCAATTTCCAGAACCTTCAATGCCGAAATGGTGTTCCCCTGTTTTTGCCAAAGTTATTTTGGAGTGATTCCAGGAATAAATAATTTTCACATCTTTATTGGTATTCGCCCACGCGTCAAGAGCATCGGTAACTTTCGGATTTCGTTTCATCATTGAATCAGAAATCAAAAGCCTTACTTTTCCCAATCTCCCTTTGCTTTGAAGTTCCTGCATAGCTTCTAGAACTCGCATGGATACGCTATAGGTTGTTGCTACCAACTCTTCAATGAAATAGGTCTGAGCTATTTTACTGATAAAACTAAAAGCATTGAATGCTCGCAGTGTTTGCAGATAAAATATTTCGCCCTCTGTGGGAAATCGTACGATATCTTCAGACACTTTATCAATTTTGTCTAAGTGTTTATTGAGATACTTTGATTTAAAGGCAGAGTTTTCGTTCTCTGCCTTTTTTTCGGTTTCATTATTTACCTTGATATTTCCTGCTGAAAAGAGCATTTACTTTAATTCGTGATTAAATTCTTCCGTTAATCTTTTATCTACCAATTCCAATCTCCATTTCCAAGTTTTCAACAACTCCTTTTTATCTTCCATTTTGGAATATTTAGAAATAGATTTTTTTGCATTCGTGCGATGTTTCACGAGTTCCGCCTCACTCATTTCGTAAATTTCCTGCTTTATTTTCAACGGAACCATTGCTGAAATTTTCCCAAGGATTTTTCCTGTTTCCTTGAAAAAATCCAATTCTGCTTTCATATCAGCGTTTAGTTGGAAATTCTCAATGGCTTTTTCGCAAAGTTCATACAACTTTTCGTGATTTTGCTCAGTTTCCAAGAATTTACTCAATTCTTCGTGAGTTTTCACATATTCGTTCCACGCAGTAATTCTTTGTCCTACCAAAATATGAAATTCATCAGGGCAATCCGAGCTGTTAAGGAATGGATATTCGATGCGAAGTTTCAAACCGTCTTTGGCATCTTTGTTTTTATCCAATTCTTTAATCATTGCTTCTACATTGAAAGTATCGGCGTTTATTTGTTCGTCACTATTACCTTGACTACTATTTCCTGTTATCTTTATTGGAGATAAATCACTTTTGTTAATTTCAACTTCAGGTGCTTTGAACAAGTGTAAATCCAAATTGGAAATTTCAAAAATTTCTCGAACTTTCAGTATTAAACGGTCATATTTGAATTGAGAAAAACCTCCTACCAAGTATCCTCTCAATTCCAATGGTGACATCTTATCTTGCACCAGAGCTATTAACTCTTTGTAGTGGTCTTCTCCTACTGAATTGCTTTTTAAAACAGCAATGGCTTTATTTTTCATAACTAAAATTTTTATAAATGTATATTTTGCGGACAAGTGTGTAAGCAAGGACTACCATTGCTATGCCTTGTATTTTCCATTCAATGGAGAAAAATGTGTTTATGATCAATAGAGATAAAAACACGATAACCGAAACTAGATCTAATAAGGCGAATAAGCACGATTTTTTATAATAGATTTTCTCCAATGGCATATTCCATTGCATATTCAAAAGAAATAGTTCTGCTAACAATATGCCCCACCATATTGTTATTCTCGTTCCATAATGATGGATAAGCGTTTCATCTATTAATCCTAGAACAATCAATATTAATTGTAACCAATAAATGATGTGAAATTTTCTACTCATATTTTATTTTTTCACAAAAATAGTTGCAAATCATGCTAGATGTTGTGACAAAAAAAAGCGTTCGCAAATTGCGAACGCTCCTAACAAAGTGGGGATTTTCCTGCCCTTTATTCCTCTACGGATATAAAAATGTTTATATCGTAGTGAAATGTCACATATTGGTCTTTATCAACCAATACCATTAATTCTCCTTTTCTCTCCCATAACGAAAAAGCATCTACTAATACTCCTTCTAGGGATTTCATGTCTGTTTTATTCCTGTAATATTTAGTTTTGCTCATAATGTATAATCGGCAAAACGAAATGTGCAGAAATTTAATTTGAAATGTACATTTTTTCAGCAAATTTAAACACCCTTTAAAGTTCATTTAAAGGGTGCTTTTT
>PDWJ01002098.1_pt1 | contig 22131 bp, 15 predicted proteins | sample 1430881 | NCBI WGS metagenome assembly PDWJ01 (sample SAMN01162460, study PRJNA174530) | Oral metagenome, whole genome shotgun sequencing project. | biome: Marine environment; feature: Marine mammal; material: Swab sample of the gingival sulcus; isolation source: swab sample of gingival sulcus... | reverse complement strand
CAAAAAGGCTGTTTTGGGTGCGGTTCGACATGGGCAATACCAAAGCTGAAATTTGTCGTATATTATGACACAATATGATGAGTTTTCCGACAGGGCCTATTGATAACTAGCATAACAGATTTTAACATAAGCGGATTTTATCCTGTCAAAAAATGGGTGTCACTTAATGTAGTACTTTGACAATTATGTTAGGTTATGTGACTGATTTTTTCTCCATATAGAAGAAAATTATTTTTATATCAAAATATTAGTTTTTTATACTTATTTATGCAGTTGCAATGATGTCAAAAAAATAAATGATATTTAATGACTGGTAAATGTTGTGAGGTCAATAAACTCGGCTGCACGATTTCTGTGGCGCGAAGCACCATGGAAACAAATACACTTCCTACTTGACAATAGCATCCAACGCTGTCTTAAATGTCGTGACTGTTTTATCGACGTTTTGCCATTTATCGATGCCGAACAAACCAATACGGAAGGTCTGATAGTCGGCCGATTCGCCACAGGCCAATGGCACCCCAGCGGCAATTTGTAGTCCTTGTGCTTTAAAGGCACTACCGTTGTGAAGATTGATATCATCAGTGTGACAGACGATAACGCCATCGGATTCCCAGCCGTCGCCAGCGACGGTGATAAAGCCTTTATCTTTGAGTAAACGGCGAATTTGCTGTCCCAATATCATTTGGGCGTCAGCCAATTTGTTGAGGCCGTAGTCACAGCTTTGTTGCATAACATCGCGACAGGCCAGCAAGGCATCAGTTGGCATGGTCGCGTGATAAGCGTGCCCACCATCTAAGTAGGCTTGCATAATTGTCTGCCACTGTTTTAAATCGTTGGCAAAGCTGTTGCTATGGCTTTCCTTCATGGCATCGATGGCGCGTTGACCGAGCATAACAAAGCCGGCACAAGGGGGTGCACTCCAGCTTTTTTGCGGGGCACTAATCAGAATATCAACCTTCATCTGTTGCATGTTAACCCAGTCTGCCCCGGAGGCAATGCAATCCAGAACAAACAACCCGCCGTACTGATGCACAGCTTCACCGATTTGGCGGGTATAGTCATCTTGCAGACGCATACCGGCAGCGGTTTCAACGTGCGGTGCAAAGACAATATCCGGTTTTTCTTGATTAATAATGGCAATGACTTCATCGATTGGGGCGGGGTAGAAACGGGCCTGCCGATCATCACCGGTCGGTTTGGCGCAAACAACCAGTGGTTCGCGTCCCAGTTGACAGGCCTCAATAATCTGGCTCCAACGATAGCTAAACCAGCCGTTTCGGATAATCAGCGGCTGCGTTTGTGGTGAGATAAATTGGCGCGCTACCGACTCCATGGCATAGGTACCGCCACCGGGGACAATAACGGCTTGTTCAGCCCGGTAGGTTTGTGTCAGTATATCGGACAGGTCGCGCATCACCTTCATAAAAACAGGCGACATATGGTTTAAGGCACGCTCGGTATAGACGACTGAGAATTCCGCCAAGCTGTTTGTCATATTAAGTAACTCCTCTTTTGATGGCCTGATATAGTCATGCTACTAATTTCCCGGTACAGCGTTACGTCATCTTGCCGTAACTATAGTACTGTCTTCGATGACGTGCCTCGTACCAGAAAATTATTGGCACGACTATAGCTCGCTAACTGTTGTACGGCCCAATTTATTCTTCCAGCTCAAATTGTCCTATTAATTCCGCAGCAATTAAATCTTCGAATGATTCACGACGACGAATTAAATGGTAATTGTCGTCATCCACCATAACTTCAGCTGGTCGCTCGCGGGTGTTGTAGTTTGATGCCATAACAAAACCATAGGCCCCTGCGTCGTGAATGGCCAATATATCATCTGGTTCTGCATCAAGCAGTCGATCTTTGGCAAAGCAATCGGTGGACTCGCATACCGGCCCGACGATGGATTGTGCCTTGGCTGATTGCTGCAAACGTGAAAGGTTGCTGATTGTATTGTAGGCTTCATACAGGGCGACGCGAGCATAGTCGTTCATGGCGGCATCGACGACGGTAAAGCGGTGCCCCGAATGCTCTTTGTTATGGATAACGCGAGTCAACAGTACACCGGCATTGGCAACGATGGAACGTCCGGGCTCCATTAACAGCGTTATATCATTGTCGGGAAAAATGGATTTGACCGCATCCGCCCATTTGGCAATATTGATGGGGACTTCATCATCGTACTGAATGCCGATACCGCCACCCATATTGACGTGTTTTAGGGTGATATCCAACTCATCTTTTAAGCGTTTGACAAAACAAGCTTCAATTTCCAGTGCCTCGGTAAAAGCTGACAAGTCGGTAATTTGTGAGCCGATGTGCATATTGATGCCGACAATATCGACAAATGGACTGGTTCTGGCGGTTTTGTAAGCACTAAAAGCCTGCTCAATGGTGAGGCCAAATTTGCTTTCTTTCAGTCCTGTGGAAATGTAGGGGTGTGTTTTGGCATCGACATTGGGGTTAAAGCGGATGGAAATAGGGGCGATAGTTTCCATCACTTCGGCAACTGCGATAATCGTTTGTAATTCAGCCAGTGACTCGACATCAAAAGCCTCTATGCCGCTTTCCAAGGCAAAGGCGATTTCGTCAATGCGCTTACCTACACCCGAAAAAATCGTTTTATTGGCATCGCCACCCGCCATCAGAACGCGTTTCAGCTCACCGACGGAAACAATATCAAAGCCAGCCCCTAGATCGGCCAATAGTTTGAGTACAGCCAAGTTAGAATTGGCCTTAACGGCGTAACAAATCTGGTGTTTGCGGTTGACGAAGGCCGATTGATAGGCCTTAAAACATTCACGGATGCGCTTGGCATCATAAACGTAGGTTGGTGTATCGTAACTGTCGGCAATATTGAGGAGTACATCGTTGCCAACGTAAGGCAGTGGCCGTTTTGGCGGTTGTCCTTGCGGTTTGACTGAGGTCATTGTGCTGTTTTCTCCGTCGAGGCATTACCGGAGGCCTTCTTTACGGCAATATAAAGATCGATATTGCCTTGTGCATCGATGAGAAAGTCTTTACCGGCGTTGTTTCGCATGCCGGGATGATTATTCAGATAAACGACGGCGCGATCAATTAACGTTGCAGTATGCCCAAACCCCGTCTCTAAACTGCGAAATCGCAAGTAATTTCCCCCTTCAAGTTGGCGAGAAACTACAGGTTGGCCGGTTTGTCCTTTGCTGACTTTGCCAATCAACATTTTCAATGGCGTTTTTCGCGACAGCACATCATCGTCGAAAACAATATAGCGAACCAAATCACTCTTACTTGCCTTATCCGTTAGTATTGCATTCCAAACCGGCGGGGTTGTCGCGTTGATTTGAGCAAGACGACCAACGATGACCAAGGGCTGAATAGCGACCAGATTAGGAGCGTCTGCTGTCTCTTTTTTTGCGGGAAAACTGGTATGCTCTTTCTTCGGCGGCGCATCCTTGGGTAAATACAACGGCCCTTTTTGTCCGCAGGAGACGACAAAGGCCAACATAACTAAAAAAAGGGGACGAAAAATATTTAACATCGTAAATCCTTGAGCTAACATCAATACAATTAATAGGCTATACGCATTCTAAAAAACAACCTGCCTTCGTCAAACTCACTTAAAGAAGGCTTTGCAAAACCTTCTTATAAGTATGCTGTGCGCAATTTTGCTCGTTTTCCTTGGCATATTGATTGTTAGAAATGGTATCATTATGCGCAGATATTGATAGAAACTCAATGCTAAACTGCCTAAAGACAATAAAAAATGACAAATCGACAAAAAATTCAAAAGGAGGCTTTGTCCTCATCAATGGTTATTGAGCCGAAGACAACCGTGCGTTCCGCTGTGATCTGGCTACACGGATTGGGTGCCGATGCCCATGATTTTGAAGGTGTTGTACCTTTCTTGCCGACACAACAACGAGGGATGCGAATGATATTTCCCAACGCACCGGTACGTCCAATTAGCGTCAATATGGGAATGCCGATGCGAGCTTGGTACGATATCAGCGATATTAATTTGCGCAATGCCGACCGTGTCAGTATTGAGCAATCTAATCAAACTGTTCAAGCCCTGGTAGAGAGTCAAATTGAAGCAGGTATTGATAGCAAAAAAATTGTTGTCGCCGGTTTCTCTCAAGGGGGGGCAATTGCACTGCACGCCGGAACGCGGTGTCCTCATCAACTGGCAGGTATTATGGGACTCTCTTGTTACTTATTGGACAAGGACAATCATACCAAGGAACGCCGGGCCATCAATCAACAAACGCCGATCTGGATGGCGCACGGTGAGTACGACCCCATGGTTCCCTATCAATTGGGTAAAAGTGGCGCTCAGTTTTTAAGCGACCAAGGGCATCACGTCACGTTCGTCAGTTATCCCATAGGACATGAAGTATCCATGCCGGAAATTACCGCTTTATCGCGGTGGTTGTCGGAAGTGTTGGCCTAACTCGCTTATAAAATACCAATGTCAATGAATAATTTTACCACCATGTTTGCCGGCACAGGTGTACTGTTTGTCAGTCTCTTTATGATGATGGTGGGAAACGGTCTACAGAGCTCCTTGCTTGGTATTCGAGGTAGCGATGAAGGCTTTTCGATGATGAACTTGTCATTGATAGCCAGCGGCTTTTATATCGGTTACTTTCTGGGTTCAATCTTTGTTGCCAAACTTATTCAACGAGTCGGCTATATACGCGTTTTTGCCGTTTTGGTTGCTTTTGCCTCGGTTGCTGCCGTTGTTTATGCCATGGCAGTGACAACCCCTGTATGGCTTTTGATGCGCATACTGACAGGCTTTTGTTTTGCCGGTATCTACATGATTGTCGAAAGTTGGTTAAACTCACAAACGAATAACGACAACCGTGCAAAAGTGTTGGGCGTCTACGTTATTATCTTGTTTTTCGGATTGTCTGTCGGTCAACTATTATTGAATGTCGGTGATATCGGTGGTTATTATTTGTTCGCTTTGGCCTCAATTATCATCTCTCTCGCTTCGGTGCCGCTGCTGTTGACTAGTCGCCCGGTACCCGAAATTGAGTCGGTCGGACATTTTAGTGTTTTAAAACTATACAAACGTTCGCCGATGGGGACGGTGTCGACATTCTTTGCCAACTTCATCAATGGTGCTATCGTGGGTATGTCGGCTATTTATGCCAAAGACAAAGCGATGGCGACGGATGACATCGCACTGTTTGTCGCCAGCGCTTTTATTGGTGTCATCATTCTGCAGTATCCGCTCGGCTATTTATCCGATCATATTAGCAGACGAAAGGTGATTATTGGTTTATCTCTGGCCTCCATCATCGTTGTTCTTTTGTCCCTGACTGTATCGAATCCGATGGGGTTAATCGTCTTATTTGGTTTATTGGGCGGTTTAACATTGCCGTTGCATGCGATTTGTATTGCTTATGTTAATGATCGGCTAAGAAGTGAGGAGATATTGCCGGCAACATCTGCTCTGTTGAAAATTTCAGGTACGGGCAACATGATTTCGCCGCTATTGGTCGGCTATATCATGGTAAACTACGGCACGGAGTGGTTTTACGGATCAATTGGGGTCGCTGCCGTTATCATCATACTATTTGGTTTGTATCGAATGACAAAACGAGATGATATTGATGTTGATGACATGAGTGAATTTGCACCGATGGGTGTATCGACGACAGCAGCAACCATGTCATTGATAAACGACAATGCACAACTTGAATTTGATTTCGGTGAGGAACATCGAACGCTAGTAGGTACGAAAGAAAATGAAAACAACAAATAAAACAAACACAAAACAACACACGGAGCGAGAAATCGCTAAATTTGATGCATTGGCCGGTGATTTCTGGAATCGCGACGGCGAGTTTAAAACGCTGCATCAAATTAATCCTATACGGGTCAAGTTTATAGAAGAATTTATGACCCTATCGGGAAAGCGCGTCGTCGATATCGGTTGTGGCGGTGGTATTTTAGCTGAAGCGCTGGATGAAAAAGATGCGCTCGTGACGGCTATCGATTTATCGGAAGTGGGCATCCAAACGGCCAAAGCGCATCAAAAAATCAGCGGCTCAACGGTGGATTATCGCGTCCAATCAGTCGAGGATTATGCCGATGAAGTGGTCAACACTGGACTATTGGATGGTGTCTTCTGTATGGAAATGTTGGAACACGTCAACAATCCGGCGGAAATTATCAATGATTGTAGTAAAATGCTCAAACCGGGCGGTATTGCTGTCTTTTCTACGCTTAACCGCACGAAAAAAGCTCATTTGCTGGCGGTTATCTTTGCCGAGTATATTGCCCGCATGGTACCGCAGGGTACGCATGATCATAAACTGTTTATCAAACCGTCGGAAATGATGCACATGGCAGAGGCCGCCGGTATGGAAGCTTTGGATATTATCGGTTTCGAGTACCGTCCGCTGTCCGGTGATTTTATCAAAAGCCGCAATACCGATATTAACTATATTTTTGCGTTTAGAAAAAAATAGTCGGGTTTGGGTAAAATGGACACGAACCGATTCAGCACCGGAGTAGGTAAAGAAAAAATGAAATACGATGCTATTGTTTTTGATTTGGACGGTACTCTGATCGATTCCGCACCTGATTTGGTTAATACGTTGAATGATTTGCTGCTATATTACGGACGACCGGTACAAACGTTGGCTGCGCTGCGTCCCTATGTTTCTTACGGTTCGACGAAGCTGATGGAAATTGGGTTTGATAACGACTATCCAAAAGCCTTTGCCGAGTTGCGCCAAGATTTTCTAACCCATTATAAAAAACAAAATACCGACAATGTTGCTTTTTTCGACGGTATGGAAACGTTACTTGCGGCGATTGAAAAAAGTAATACACCTTGGGGCATTATGACCAATAAACCAACCGATTGTACCCTGGCGATTGCCCAGGCGTTGGCTTTGGACAAACGTGCTCAGGCCATTGTTTGCGGTGATACACTGCCCGTATCAAAACCCGACCCCAGTCCCATTATTTTGGCTTGTAAGATGATGGGCGTTGATTCCAAACGCTGTGTCTATATCGGTGATTGCCGACGCGATATGACGGCGGGTAAATTAGCCGAGATGGATACGATTGCTTGTCAATACGGTTACGTCGGTCCCAACGATGACATGACATCGTGGCAAGCCGATTATATCGCCAAAACGCCTATGGATATCTTGTCATTTATCCGTGCTTGATTTTTTTATTGATAATGAGCGAGATAATCACAACAGCCAGACCGATAAGATTGATGTAAAGTATCGGCCACAGACAAGCGATGCCCGCCGCCAGTACAACGATTCTGAAAACAATGGACAGTTTATTTTCCATAAAGCCTTCCAAGGCTGCAGCGATGGCGTAAACGCCGAACAGGGCAAAAACGAATATCTGCAGAGAGTCAGCCCAGTGACCGGAAAGGAACGGTGTATAGGCAAATAAAATGGGAACGATGTAAAGCCCCTTGGCAATTTTCCAGCTGTAAAACCCCGTCTGCATCGGTGCAGATTTGGCAATCGCTGCCGCAGTAAAGGATGCCAGACAGACCGGTGGCGTCACGTTTGAATCCTGACTGAGCCAAAAAATAATCATATGTGCCGACAAAATCGCCGTAGTCAACAGTTCTCCGGGGACGACCTGCTCGCGAATCATGCTGATCAAATCGGGAGGAATGGATGCGACCAAGGCCGTTGCTTCAGGTAGCGACATTGATTGAGAGAGTAGCGACAACGCCTCGGGATTGGCGAGCATAAACATGGCACGAGCGTCTTCGGGCACTTGACCGCTGGCGATTAATCCCAGTAAATGAGTATCGGCTATCATGTTGGCCAGAGCCGGTGCCGATAGGGTTGCCAAGACGATATAAGCTGCCGTTACGGGCAGCCCCATACCCAAAACCAACGACGCCAATCCGACCAAGAGAATAGCGATCAGTAAATTGCCGTCAGCCCAGTTTGAAATCATTAAAGAAAAGGTATTGCCAATGCCGGCTGTAGCGATAACATTGACTACCAGGCCCACCGAACAGAGTAACACGGCGGTCATAATCATGTTTTTGCTGCCGAGAGCTAAGGCCTCTAAAACCGCTTTGGGCCCCATGGGGTGTTCGGTTAACCAGCTGGAAACGATGACAGCCATGATACCGATCACTGCGGCATAAGTTGGCGTTAATCCGGCCACCAAAAGTCCAATGAGTACGCCGATGGGAATAATAAAGCTGGCACCGCCCCTTTTAATGGCATCCCAAGCAGAAAATCCGCTTTCCGATATAGTCGTCAATCCTTGCTTTTTGGCCTGAATGCGGACGAAAAAGGCAACGGATGCAAAATATAACAAAGCCGGTAGAGCGGCAACGACGACGATTTTTTCGTAGGCAATTTGGGTATAACTGGCCATAACAAAAGCGCCGGCACCCATAATCGGTGGCATCAGCTGCCCACCGGTTGAAGCCGAAGCCTCGACTGCCGCTGCAAAGGTGGCCGGAAAACCGGCCCGCTTCATCAGCGGAATAGTTATGACTCCGGTGGAGGCCGTGTTGGCAACGGCGGATCCGGAAATGGTTCCCGTTAGGCCGGAGGCGATAACGGCGACAAATCCCGGACCACCGACATAACGTCCGGCAACGGCGCGAGCAATATCAACAACAAAATCACCGGCCCCAGAACGCAACAAAAAGGCCCCGAAAATAATAAATAAAAATACGTAGGTCGAGGAAATTCTGGCAATAGCGCCAAATATGGCGTCATCACCGTAAATTGATCGAAACAAAATCATTTCATTCGATAATCCTCGAAAGGAAAACACGCCGGGAATCATCGGTCCCAGCCAGGTTACGTAGGATAGAGAGAGAATAATCAGGATAGGGATAACCCATCCTGTTGCTCGACGCGTCAAGTCTATTGCTCCGAAGATAACGATGATGCCGGCTAACCAATCTAACAAAGACAATTTGACGCCGCGAGCATAAATGCCATCTTCAGCGAAGGCGAGATAGATGGCCGCGCCGGCAACCAACAGCCCGAAGAGAATATCAAAACCTAATAAGATGTTGCTTGATCTAACTGATTGATATTTAGTGAAAGGATAGCTAATCGCACACAGCAAAGCAAACCCGGCGAAGTGAAAGGCATTGCGGATTAATTCGGAAACACTGGGTATCAGAGCAACGTAGAGGTGAAACAGGGCAATCGCGATAGCCAGTACGATAACCGGCAACGCTATTTTAGCCTGTAAGGAGCGCTTGTGGTTATCATCGGACAAAAACAGGGTGTCAAAAGTGTCGTGTTTCCGGTTGTCGTCGAGCATGGTCGTTTTCAATGATGGTTACAGACAAAAAAAGCGAGGGCACCGCAATTTGCAGGGCGGCATCCTTGATCAAGGAAGGCCGTGTTATCGCACTTCATACAGTGGCGATAACACGACGTCTCCTCAGTGAGTACCGGTTATTTGGCAATTAATTTTTCAGGAATAGTGATACCGACTTCGCGATAGTACTTAGCTGCTCCCGGGTGCAGCGGGATCGGCAAGCCAACAATAGCTTTTTCAATGGCCATGGCTTTGGTGGCCTTGTGGATACCGTTTAAAAACGGTAAATTTTCATACGTGGTTTTGGTAATCATGTAAACGTCTTCTTCACTGACGTCGGCATTAACGGCAAGAAAGTTGGGCTGTGCGATCGTGTTGATATCTTTGCCTTGGTTGGGGTAGGTGTTCGCTTTAATGATATAGCGTGTCCACAAACCCTTGCCGCCATCCATTTTGGGTAACTGTTCGTCGGTAACGTCGAGGACTTTAACGCCATCGGCATCGGCAGCTAACAATTTAGTGATGGCACTGGCCGGTGCGCCGGCAGGAATGCCAAAGCCGCCAATTTGTCCGTTTTGCAGGGCATCTGCAGTGGGGCCATAGCCTGCGTAGTAGAGGTCGTAGTCCTTGTTAATATCGATGCCCAGTCCGGCCAATAAAGTGGTATTGGATCCCAGTGTGCCCGAGTTTTTCTTACCCATACCCATTTTTTCGCCTTTCATGGCTAATAAATCTTCAACGGTACCGGTTTTTGATTTGTCTTTACCGACGACAAAGTGCTCGACGTTTTGCCACAGCATAGTGACGGAGCGCAGGTCTTTTTGTTTGCCGGCCGCTTTTAGGGGGCCGGTGCCGGTGCTGGCATAGTAACCGTAGAGACCCTGCAAGATGGCAAATTGGGCCTCCTTTTCACGCAGCAAGCGAATATTCTCACCGGATCCGGCTGAATTGATGGCTGATAAACTGATGCCGTATTTGGGTTGTAATTTAATTTTAACCAACGTTGATAGCGCCACACCGACCGGATAAAAGGTGCCGCCCGTGGAAGCGGTCGCCAGAATGTAATCACTGGCTCTGGCGGTGATATTGAGGCTTGCGACCGATAGGCAGGCAGCGAGTAAAATTTTAATTTTCATATTTAAGTCCTCTATTTGTTTTTTAGTTGATGGGAACATATTCAGGTAACGCTAATATAGCACAAAAGACGGGTATAAAAAATATCAGATATAAAACAGCTTGATGACTATACTGTGTTGGCAGACAATAACCATCACCCTACAGAAATCTAAAAACCCTTGCAAAATGCACGGTTCGGCAGGCAACGCCACGGGTAGTGCTATCTGCGATTATTGGTCAATTGCCGTAACAGGTAAACGCCATCGATGGTGTTGTTTTTCTATCAATTGCTCAAATTGTCAGAACAAAGCGGGATTGGGAAACTCGGCATGGATGGCGGCGATGCCGTCAATAACGTCCTTGCTCAGTTGCACATCCTTACTGCCGATACAGGCTTTTAATTGCGCCATCGTCGTCGCTCCAATAATGGTTGAGGTGACAAAGAAGCGATTGCTTACGAACGACAGTGCCATTTGGGCCGGATCCAGATGATGCGCTCTCGCCAAGGCAATATAGCGTTTGACTGCTTCTGAATTGAGGGCTGCCAGCAAACCGGGTTGACGGTCAGCTCCCCACTGATTAAAACGAGAGGTCGGTTTGTCACGGCCTTCTAGATACTTGCCTGACAAAATACCCCCGGCTAAGGGAGAATAGGGAAGCATCGAAATATTTTCCCTAAAGCAGACTTCGGAAGTATGGTTGTCAAATTCTCGTTGAAGGAGAGAGTAGGGGTTTTGGGTCGATACGATGCGCGGTAAATTGGCGTCATTGCTATGGTACTGCAGATATTTCATTAACCCCCAAGGTGTTTCGTTAGAAACGCCAACCGCTCTAATGGTGCCGGCATCAACGTGTCGTTGTAATTTTTCCAACAGGGGCAGGATATAGTCTTCGCCAACGGCGTAGTCGGCGGGAAAATCTCGTCGGCCAAAAGCGTTAATCCGGCGCTGTGGCCAGTGCAGCTGGTAGAGGTCGATATAGTCGGTCTTTAGGCGTTTTAATGAACCCGATAACGCGTTGTCTAAACCCAGCAAACCCTCGCCGCCTCGAATCCATTCAGGCCCGGGGCCTGATACTTTGGTAGCGATGACCAGGTGCGATCGCTGTTGACGTTTTTCAAGCCAGCGACCGATAAATTGTTCGGTGAGGGTATAGGTCTCCGGACGCGGGGGCACGGCGTACATTTCCGCCGTATCAATAAAATTAACGCCTTGCTCCAGGGCATAATCCAGCTGTTGATGGGCTTCTTTCTCCGTGTTTTGATGACCCCAAGTCATCGTTCCCAGACAAATCTCACTGACCTTAATAGGTGTTTTTCCTAGCGTGCTGTACTTCATGGCTTACTCTCAACGTTTTTGATGATATTGTGTTGTTATCAAAACTTTCTATATACTATTTGATTTCGTTATTTTATACAAAATTTAGAGTGACACCAAACTCACAACGTCATCTATTTCTACTAAACAGGCCTATCTGGTACTTATCTAGCACTTGCCCAGCCACCATACCGCCTATATAAAATATTCAATTTTTTCTGGAATTGCCGATCAAATCACTTGCGCACAAGACGGACATAGCGGCTGTTATTATCTATACTGTAGCTGTCATCGTGTCCAAAACAGAAATGAATACCCCAGGCGCTGTTACCGTTGAATAGGTAGGGACTTGGCGACGACGACCAATAAAAAGCCCCAAGCCAAGCATCTTCATCCATCCCTTTGTCGGCTTCCTCCCAGTAATAGTATGCTTTACGCATAGGAAAAATGTGGGGATTAATGGTTGGCCGTTGGTAATTCTCTTCACAGCCAGGGTATTCAAGTCGCCCCGGATAAATACCCTTGGGTTGACCTGAGCTACAATAGGTCAGCGTCCCTAACTCATCTATGGTGGGCAAGCGCCAATCACTATAACCGGCTAAATGACTACTTAATTTCATCGCCTTATGCCACTTGTATTTTTTAGGCTGACCTGTACAGCTTGAGCCATCCCACTTCGTGCCCAGTGTGCAGCGCTGCCATAGCAGTCCTGTTTGGGTATCCAGTGCCGTACCATTATTATAAGCGATATAGTGGTCAATGCGCTCGCCGGTCTCCTGGGGTTGTTGTGCAGGTTGTCGGGTAACCTCTTGAATAGGCCCTGGCTTAAGTGATTCTTGTGCTAATGGTTGGGTAAAAATGTGATTATCCGGCGTAACTTGCCCTTGGTCAGCGGCGTAAATAATATAGGTACCTTCGCCACTATTGATACTGGCCGAACCTCGCTTACCGGCATGGACAAATAGGGGAGCAATGATCAAACATATTATTAGTGTCAAACGCATTATGGCTGGTCTATTCATTGTAGTGTCCTTTGCTTTACTATACCTTGAATGATTACGGGATAAATGCAATCAATTAAGGCCTTTTATCGAGGTAGTTGGAAGTAAACGCTATCCGACAACTCTCTGGAATACCCCCCTCTCCACTCATCACGCCCTTATAGGCATAGCTTAAAGGCCTTTGCATGATTTTTTTCATTGTTGCTATCAGCATATTAACTAAAAATGTAGTAAAGTACCAGTAACATTTATCAGAATGGTGTCTAGTTGTGTGGTTTGTCTACCGGTTTACCTGCGACAGTAAAAAATTATCCCGTAACTTATCGAAAGGAACTTTTGTCTGCGCAATCACTGGCAGAGAATTATTAGAGGCTTTGCAACGCCTTCTATTAGAATGAAATGAATTATGCTATATTTAGTCAATAACGATAGCTAATTAAAGTAATCAATAAATATTATGGTACTGTGAACCAATAAAAGCTCCTCAACAGCAATAACCTATAGCTAGAATCAGACTATGCAGACATTAAAAATACTTGTTTTAATTAATATATTGGCTATGGCTATTACATTTCCCCAAGCCAAATGGCACGCTCTTGTCATCGGTATTGACGATTATGCCAAAATGCAACATTTAGACGGCGCGGTCAATGATGCTAATGATATTAGTGAAGCGTTGAGGGCACGAAAAATCAACTCAACAGTGTTGCTCAATAAAGCGGCAAAATACGCCACAGTTAAGCGATGGTGGAATACAACCCTTTCCGAAGTATTACCCGGAGATACCATTGTATTTACCATGGCAGGACACGGTGCTTTGGAACCTGAACACTACCCGGGGACAGATAATGCCAATGATACAGAAAGAAACCAAAAAGATGAAGTCTTTGTCCTTGCCGGCTACCAAGATCAAGGAGTAGCTTCTAAGGAACGTATTGTTGATCAAGAAATACTTGGCTGGGCAAAAAAGGCCACCGACAAAAAGGCACGGGTTATTGTTTTGGCAGATTTTTGCTATGGTGCTGGCGCAACGCGCTCGTTGACAACCGGTAAAAATTTGGGAGATGCCCTATTTACTGTGCGCGGTGGTGCCGATCTCGCCCCCGAAGACAAAACCAAACGCGGTACGCGCTCGGATGCCCAACTGACTGTTGAGTCTCCCACATTCAACAATAATTTGTTTATTATTACCCCACACGAGAATGAAAACCTGCCCATCCCTGAAATGCAGATTAATGGTCAAGTCAGAGGATTGGCCTCTTATCTGCTGGGGCAACTATTACGCGGTCAAGGAGATGCCAATAAAGACGGTAAACTGACTTTAATTGAAATATCCCGCTATCTTAAACAGCAGAGTGTTGTGCTCTCAAACAAACAGCAAAGCGTTGCCATTCACCCGGCAAATCGTAGAGTCAAAGATATCGCCGTATTAGCTCATGTTACCAATACTGTATCAACCCATCATCCAGCAGGTAAGCCAACCGTCTATGTTGCCGGTAACACATCGGACTTAACGGCCGTATCAGTCAATTACGATTTGACGAAAAACGCCAAAACGGCAACATTTCGCTGGGATAGAGCCAATAATACCGTGACCAAATCAGGTATTGGGCTGATTGCCTACGATATTGGCAATGAAACGGATTTATTATCAGTTTTGGCTAATAATCACATGGTGGATACATTACGCCGGGCAGACATTCCACCCATTACCGGCAATATCGTACTGAGTGATGAAAAGCATATTGACAAAACGACAGGCCTGGTCTTTGCCGAAAATGATCAAGTCGCCATTTATACGACCATAGCCAATAAATACCGGCATCTGTTCTTGGTCAATATTGCTGCCAAGGGAGCCCCTCAGCTGGTTGGTTATCTGCCGGCCCGGTCTTTACAAACGGCAGCCCATGCGACAACGGCACTCACACAGTTAGTCGGAAAAACAACAGTGACACCACCCTTTGGTGCCGACCATTTATTATTGATTGCCTTGACAGATAAAGCGTTGTCCGACAACCCGGGATTTACGCCAATGATGCAAAAACATGCTGCATTATCGGCAAAAGACCGTGATAGATTGGTCACTATGATAAAAGATGTCGCAAAATCAGAAATCGGTTTGGGCATTGTCCCCTTTTCAACGGGGAAATAACGTGACAACTATCTGGTGCAAAGATTTCAAGTAATCTATCCCGTAACAAATAATGACAACATGCATAGAGAAATACCAATGAAAGAAAGACTATTGTTAATGTTGCTGGTGCTATTGACAGTTACCACCTTTGCCGATGAAAAAATTATTGGTGGCGTTGGGGTCGAAGATGGAATTGAGGGCAGGCTATACCCTTGGCAAGCAAAATACACCATCAAAACCCCTGGGGGTGCCTTTTCCTGCGGGGGCAGTCTAATCGCCCCGCAGTGGATATTAACCGCTGCCCACTGCCTGATTAGAGAAAGGTTAGGTCGTGCTGGCTATGTTAGACCGGCTGATTTAGCCGTCGATCTGGGCTCGCTAAACCACGCGCAGCTGACTTATCCGTACCGGGTCAAACAGATTATCACCCACCCACAGTATAACGAGCAAACCCTGCGCCATGATATTGCCTTGTTACAATTAACAAAACCGGTGGCCGATATCGAGTCGATTAGCCTGCCCGATAAAGATACGCTGTGGGACAAACAGATTAATCACCGCTTAAAGGTATCGGGGTGGGGTAAAACCAACAATCTGGCAGAGTACGGTGCCAATCGACTCAATATCACCGATTTGGCAGTGGTTGACCCTAAACACTGTCAACAGCGCTATCGCAACTTTGCTGATCAACAGCTTTGCGTGGGTGAACTCGCGGGAGGTAAAGACAGCTGTAACGGCGACAGTGGCGGGCCACTCTTTCGCGGCACTTATGGTAACGCGGTGCAGTACGGCGTGGTCAGTTACGGTGGTAAACAGTGTGCAAAAACGGGAGAACCGGCGGTCTATACCCGCGTTGCCGATTATCTCGACTGGATTCAATCGCAAATAGGCGGCGACGTAGATCAACTGCAAATTGTCAAGGAAGGCGTTAGCCCGGTAGTTATTCCCAATAATGCGCCCAAGGGTAAGCGGGCACTGTTAATTGGCATCAACAATTATTACCTGGGTGGGCAGATGAATTTATATGGTGCCGGCCGTGATGTTGCTAATATGCGCAATATACTAAGACAACACTTTGACTTTTTACCGGAGCAGATTTTAACGTTAAAAGATAGCCAGGCAACAGCGAAAAATATCCGCTATGCTGTCAACAACTGGCTAATTAAACAAACCGGTCAAGGCGACACAGTATGGTTATACTTTTCCGGGCACGGTGGTTTTTTACCCGATATCAGTGGTGATGAACAGACCATTGATGCCCAGATTGGGGTAAAAGCCGATGAAACGATTTTTCCCTATGATGTTGATATATTGACGGTAAGTGCTGAACAATCGCGTACGGCGTTGTCTTATTTACTAACGGTTAATCATATTCTCGATGATGAAATTAAAACCTGGACAGATAAACTGGCAAACCGTTATTTGACTGTAGTTTTTGATGCTTGTCATTCGGGAACGGCCAATCGCTCAATCGCTTTGTCGCAGCACTTTAAAAGCGGTATCTATGCGATGAACCGTTATCTGGACAGTAAATTAAAAAAATCGCCGATACTGACGACACAATTAAAGAGGGGTACGACCATTCCACTGCGAAACAAGGAGATATATCCCAATCACACTTTCTGGAGTGCGGTGACTTCTTCGCAGAGAGCGGTAGATACGCCCCAGGGTGGTGTATTTACCACGGCATTTATTGAAGGGATTAACGGCAGCGCCGATGATAATCACGACAATGATATCAGTTATTCGGAATTGCTCGCCTATGTTGACAGGCAATCGGGATTTGATAAAAATCCACAGCTTGAGATTGCAGCAGGGCGCTTGGGCACCAGCATTTTTTCACACCACCCGACAACGCCACCACAAGCCGTCGCCGAACAGGTGTTGACTGAGCAAAATCCGCATCATGTACAAGTCAATTGGGTCGATAGTCAGACAGGGCAACAGACTGATCAATTAATCTATTGCCCGGATGTAGGTGACCCGAACTGTCAACAATACACCATTAAGGTCACCAGTGACAAGCCGGGTTGGTTATTACTTTATGAATTGGGTGAGGACGGCAAATTACAACAGTATTTTCCTAATCCGATTGTTGATGACCAGTTTCCCAATCAATACAGTGGTGAAATTTCGGCCGATCAGCCGTTTGTTTTTCCGCTGGGTTTAATCATGGATAATAGAGCAACCAATCAATTGATTGCTGTTGTCTTATCGCCCGAAGAAAAAGCCAATTATCAGCGTATTGCTCAACAATTTGTTGAAACCACTCAGGCCGATGAAGGCTTTTTCTATACGGCAATTAACCGTCGTGACCGCGTCGTCGGCAAAGACGGTCAGCTGAGCCCATGGTCGGTCAGCACCCTGAAATATCAGGCTAAATCATATTAATTGGAGTAAAAAAATGCACAATCTAAAAGGTATTGTCACTGCGTTAGCCGTATCGTTGATGACATCAAGCTGTATGGCGGATGTTGACTACAGCGAGGAAACACCTGTTGTACAGGACACAATAAAACAAAATAAGGAAACATCAACCGTATCTGGAGCGCTGATAGAAATACAGTCAAAGGAAATGACAGCCGATACGACAAAAATCGGTGTGCCAACACATGAGGTACAACAAGAACAAATAGTACAATCGACACCCGCACAGACCGAGCAGCAATCAACAACAAAAACCAGGGAAACAGCGGAAATGGCGAATAAGGAAGCGGTCGCCAATCAGTCGCCATTTTCACGCGTTCATCAATTGCTCGGCGTTATGCGCGGTGATAAGGATTTGATGATTAGTGAAGCGGGCATTACAGAATTACTTTCAGCGATAGTTAAGGGCGCAGAAGGTGAGAGTAAAAAACAAATGATACCGTTTATCCCCGCAAGCTACACGGCGATAACCAACGACGCTGTATATAAACAGGCTAACCTAGTGTATATTTTTGATAAAGCAATTATCAAACCGTCGTATCTGGATGCCTTGTCGCATTTTGCTGTTGCTGCTAGTTTGGATGCTTTAAATCAGCAGGTGAGTAAAAAAACCGACGGTGCAATCAAGCGAGCGATTGACAAAATCTCGCCCAATACCAAGTTGATTTTATCCAATGTGATGACGTTTGCCGGTAAATGGCAAACGCCGTTCAAGCCGGAAAAAACTGAACAAGCCACATTTACGGCCTTGTGTCAGGGCAAGGAAAAAGCGGTGTCAGTGCCGATGATGCGTGGTGATATTGCCGTTAAATCACTGGACGATGCCGTTGCCATTCCGTTTAGTCATGGTTATAGCATGGTGATTAAACTCAGTGATAAAAAAACGCGTGCCACCGCCGATGCCTCACAATGGTTGTATGCTGATAATGGCAAACATATTAAAGAACTACTCAATCAACCGTCGAAAACGGTAATGCTCAGGCTGCCTAAGTTTGATTTACAGGCCAAACACCACCTGATTCCGGCGATGAAACAACTCGGCATAAGCGATATTTTTGATAAGGACAAAGCAAATTTAACCAAGGTCTCAGATGTACCATTATTCGTTGATCAATTCCAACAGGTAATCAAGTTGACAGCGGATGAATCAGGTGCCAAAGCCTCGGCAGTGACAACGGCGACAATGGTCTCGCGAAGTATTCAAATATTGCCTGATTTTACCGTCAACCGTCCCTTTGCTTTTGCCATTGTCAAGACGGCAACACCCGATCAAGTTGTGTTGGCCGGAGAAATCCATCAATTAACCGGTTGTCAATAAGAGGAAGCTTTTCAGGAGAAGCGCATGAAACGTATTATTTTACTGTCTGCTGTATTGCTCAGTTTGCATTCACACGCCGTTACCATTGACAGCACCCATGACGATCCGGTGTGCGAAAAAATGCTGCAGGCAATCAATGCCAACGATGGCAACGCACTGGCACAACTGGCGTTAATCGAAAAAACGCAGGATGAACTGTGTTTTAAAGGAGACGCTAATGCGGTGGCCAAAAAACTCAGCAATGCCTTGCTGCGCGCGGAAGCAGAGAAATTATACGCCATTGCAATACCGGCAGGGGAAATTGCCCGATTTGATACCAGTCAACGCACGCGATTGCAACCGTACAAGCAGCATATCAATGCCCTGATGAAATATGTTGGTTCAAAAAGGAGACAGTGGCTGCTTTCAACCCTTTATTTTGTTCTTCATCCTGTATCAAAAGATGAGCGACTGGTGTGGACGGATAAGCTGTTGAACGGTTATCTGGATGATGCAACAAATGGCTATCTCAATCAACATATGGTTAAATCTGGATTTGACAATTTCCTTAACGACATTCATCAGTATCATGTCGTCGATGCTGTTGGCAATAACCGCAGCGTTGCCTTTCGCCAACAGCGGGCGGCAGAAGATAGTGCACAAGTACGTTATGTCAAGTATCGTAGCACCCTTGCCCCAACGGTGATGAAAACGATTATTGATTTTAAGTATGATAGCGTCACTCCTACTGTAGAGGGTGAAAAAGAATATCAAAAAGCACTGGACGTTGCGAAAGCCAACACCACCCGTCAATTGGTTATTGTCGGTCATGCCAGCCCAAAGGGCAGTCGTCAGTACAACTGTGAACTGTCTAAAAAACGTGCATACGCGATTCGAGATAGCATCCTTGCTGATACTCACTTACGTATTGATAACATTAAAGTGGCGTGGGCGGGAGAAAATATCCCTTTGGATTTTGGACAGGCCAAAGCATTTCTCAGCCGAGATATACAAGTGCTCGATGATGACAATGTTGATGACCCGCGCCGCCGCCGGGTGGAGTTTCAAATTAATGGCGAAACGTTGCTAAAAAAATATGCCGGAAAATTATGTGGGTCAGATTAATGATAATTATCAATGGCAAGATAGCGCGACATTGCGGAAACGCATTATGGTTGTAAATCAATATCTACCTAGAAACGCATTGTGTAACCCACTGTAGAGACGCACTGTGTGCGTCTCTTGGGGTACGCCGTTTACTTCACGGCTTGTAGGTCGCAGTTATTTCGTAAGTCGGGTTAGTGAAACGTAACCCGACAATACTTAAAAAAATAGAGGAAAATACCATGAAAAGCATAATAAACTCCCTAACATCGCCAATCACCGCGCTGCTTTTCGCTCTGCCACTTATCTTGCCGCTTCCCCTACTGGCAGGTGAACCACCGACAGCCCCCATTCTCCGCATTAACACCGCTATGCACACAGCAAAAATTAATGCTGTTGCCGTTAATGCCGAGGAAACGCGCTTTTATACCGCCTCTGGTGATAAAACTGTAAAAGTCTGGGATGGATACACTGGCGCATTACTGCGCACCCTGCGCATCCCCATAGATCACTCTGCTCATGAGGGTAAACTCTATGCGCTGGCACTGGATCCTAGTGAACAATGGCTGGCGGTAGCGGGCTGGACAGGGTGGGATTGGGATAAATCGTCATATATATACATACTCAACCCATACAACGGCAAACTATTGCAGCGCTTGAGCGGTTTACCCGAAGTGGTTCATAAGCTCTGTGTTTCCGCTGATGGCCAGCGTTTGGCTGCCACCCTGGCGGGTAAAAATGGTGTGCGCCAATGGCAACGCCGGGGCAATCAATGGCTAGCTTTTGCTCAAGATAGCGATTACGGTGATGCTAGTTACGGTTGTGCTTACAATGCTAAAAAGCAATTGCTGACCAGTAGCCTCGACGGTTATTTGCGTTTATATAACCCTGATGGTAAACGAGTTAGCAAAGACACAATACCCTTGTACGCTGCTAAATACAAGCAAGTGAATAAAAACCGATCGTTGTATCGATTTTTTGATGTAAAAAATGTTGCGGCGAACGATACGCTTAACATTAGACGAGGATATAACTACCGAAGTGATAAGGTAGGGGAACTGCCGTATAATGCACAATGTGTTGCAGAAATTCGGCGCAAAGGCGATTGGTCATTTATATCATTTGGTAAGCATATCGGTTGGGTAAATAATAACTATCTGGCCAGAAGTTACAGCCCCGGATGTATGGCTAGAGAAAAACAATCACCGTATACCGTCAGCGGCCAGCGAGTTAAAAAAATTAAAGCGCCACATGGCGAAAGACCCTATAAAGTCGCCATACACCCGAATGGCGCTACCTTTGCCGTGGGTTATATCGATAGACCGGCAGTTAGCTTGGGTAGTCTTTCTCCCTTTGCCATCACTCAAGCCGTCAATACTCAGGGCCTGGATAATGGCAATTTATCCTCAGTGGCATGGTCAGCACAGGGCGATCGCCTCTATGCCGGCGGAATGTATAACGATGGCGCCGGTATGAAGCCCGTCATTATGTGGGACCAAGCGGGCCGGGGTAAGCCACAAGTGCTCTCGGGTAATCAAAACAGTGTGTTTGCTATTGCTCCCCTCAGAGATGATACAATCCTTTCGACATCGGTTGACTGGCTACTACAGGATAGATATGGCAAAGTCATTCGCCGGCAATTACCGACAACTCTTGATAATAGCAATAAGCTTGGCAATGATTTTTTACTCAGTCGCGATGGTAAACAATTGGCACTGGGGCGCGAACAATGGGGAAGAAATCCCATCATGATTAACCTCAATCCCACGGCAACACAGCCCGTTAACGCCATCAATCAGCTGCCCCAAGCTGGAAGTAAATGGATGGCTGCCCATACCGATAGCCTGCCTATTCGCGGTTGGGAAGACACGAGAGAAGTCCAATTCAATGGCAAGCCCATTAATCTCATGCAATATGAATGGTCACGCAGCCTTGCCATTGCCGATGATCAGCGCAGCTTTTTATTGGGGACAGATTGGACCCTGCGCCACTACCAGGTCGCCAATCAACAAGCCAAATTGCAGTGGGAGAAGGATGTCCCTGCTATTGCCTGGGGTGTTAATCTAACCCCTGATCAGCGTCTGGCGGTGGCTGCTCTGGCCGACGGTACCATTCGCTGGTATCGCTATGCCGATGGCGAGGAGTTACTGGCGCTGTTTATTGACAGAGAAACACTGGAATGGGTGGCGTGGACGCCGCAGGGCTACTACAATGCCAGCATACACGGTGATCAGCTTATCGGCTGGCATGTGAATCGCGGCAAGGACCGTAAACCCGACTTTTTCCCCGCCGCTAAATTCCGCCAACAATTTTACCGCCCGCTTGTCGTTGCCAATATCCTTGAAACATTGGACATTGACAATGCCATTGCCCTGGCCAATCGAGCCGGTGAGGCAACTAATGCCAAGCAACGCATCGACGACGTCTTGCCCCCTGCCGTTGATATCG
>PDWJ01002097.1_pt1 | contig 22134 bp, 16 predicted proteins | sample 1430881 | NCBI WGS metagenome assembly PDWJ01 (sample SAMN01162460, study PRJNA174530) | Oral metagenome, whole genome shotgun sequencing project. | biome: Marine environment; feature: Marine mammal; material: Swab sample of the gingival sulcus; isolation source: swab sample of gingival sulcus... | reverse complement strand
ATGGGTGTTCCTCCATAAGAGAATTGTCCGGATAGATCATCTTTCCGCACAGTGAAATGTTGTATCCGCTCAGTGATTCAGCAAGCTGGCGAAATTCTTCTTCGTGTAACAGGCTCAAAAAAGATTGGACGCCTTTTTCAAAAAATCTTTCGCGACTGATCAGCAGATCAAATCGCTCCCACCTGATGGGTAAGAAATCAAGGTCTAACATCCCGGCAACGGCTCGGATGGCCGGTGCGGCATCGGTGCGCCCTGAAAGTACCGCCATCGCCGCATCAAGATGGCGTGGCACTACGTCGTGATAGCCGGTGATTTCTTTGGCGGCAATCTCGGAACGGGCAATTTCATAATCAAAAAGCAGCCGGGTTCCGGTGCCGAGCCGCCGATTGACAATGGAGACATCTTTTCTTGCCAGGTCTTTGATGCCTTTTATTTTCTTTGGGTTTCCTGGTGCAAGGAGCAAGCCCTGCTCCCGTTGACTAAAGTTGATGAAAACAGGCGATCTGTCAAGTTCGCGGTCGGCAAAATCAAAATTATATCCCGAAGAGTCGTCCTGCATGAGGTGGCAGACCCCGATGTGGCAGAGGCCACGGCGCAGGCTGGTCAGTCCGCCCATGGAACCGAGGTTGGCGAAAAAGGCCAGGGTTCCTGGACGTAGTTCATGGAACAGGTTCATTGTGTACTGAAACAAAGGATCATCACTGCCGGCAAGCAGCAGAACCCCTTCATCTGAAGAAAAACTACTCTGTCCTTTGGAATAATTGATGATATGGGCATCAAGCCATTCTTCGACCAGACGTCGGGGAAACAACCATTTTCCGGTGACCTTGGTGGCCGGAAGTCCCTTGTCGTTGATGAGGGTATATACCATCTTCTCGTTGACCTTCAACAGCTCGGCAACTTCTCTGGTGGTAAGAAAGGTATTGGGGGAAATTGATTTCATGAAGTTGTATTTTGGAATATGGTTATTTTCTTTTGTTGCTTGTCAATACTGTTAGTGAAGGTAAAACAAATCAATAAAGTTTGCACCATATGGCACTAATTATCACTATAAATAACCTTAAGTAACCTTTGGGCATGGAGAGTAAAAAACAAAAAAATACAGGCTGCTTTTTACTGTCTTGCTGGCCAAAATCTGTCATAAGGAACAGGGAATTGAACGCATCTTGGTAAGATTTGGATAACTTGAATTACCAAGGTGCTTATTTTGTTCATTGGGCTTAGAGAAAAAGCCGATATGCAGGGTTCTCTGTTTCTTCTTCATAGCGGTATCCTAAAGAGTCAAGTCGGGCAACGAGAGTATCGTTTTTTGTATCAGGGCATTCAAAACCAATGAGTACACGGCCAAAATCACCGCCCTGCATCCGATAATGAAACAAGGAAATATTGTGTTCACCTTTGGTGGCTTCAAGAAAGCGGACTAAGGCTCCAGGGGTTTCCGGGAACCAGAAATGAAAGAGCCTTTCCCTTGAGACCTGGGCTGATCGGCCACCGACCATGTAACGAATGTGCGTCTTGGCCAATTCATTTTCGGTAAGGTCAATGTTCTTATATCCTGCAGAAGAAAGTTCCTGGGCAAAGGTTTTTCGTTCTTTGGCATCACGTATTGAGATGCCAACAAAAATTTGGGCTCCGGCTCTATCGGCCAATCGGTAGTTGAATTCTGTGATGGCCCTGTCTCCGACCAATTCATGACAAAGACGTTGCAGACTCCCTGGTTTTTCCGGAATGGTGACCGCAAAGAGGGCTTCTCGTTTTTCACCGACTCTGGTGCGTTCTGCGACATAACGGAGTCGGTCAAAATTCATGTTTGCCCCGGAATTGATGGCAATAAGGGTTTTATTTTTGCAGCCTGTTTCCCGGATATATTTGAGTAATCCGGTGAGACCCAGGCCACCGGCTGGCTCGACGATGGAACGGGTTCCTTGATAGACTGCCTTGATGCCGCTGCACAGTTCGTCGGTGTTTACCCTGATGATTCGGTCAACATATTGTTGGCAAAGAGGGAAGGTGTATTGTCCTACCTGACGTACTGCAACTCCGTCTGCAAAGATTGAGATTGAATCAAGCAGGACTCGTTTCCCTTGCTCCAGAGACTTTGCCATTGCGTCGCTGCCCTCGGGTTCTACGCCAATGACTTCGATTTCTGGCCGTAGAGCCTTGATATATGCTGCGACACCAGCGATAAGCCCACCGCCGCCTACCGGGACGAATACTGCGTCAATGGCACCAGGGCTTTGGCGCAGCAGTTCGTCGGCTATCGTACCCTGACCGGCGATGACCAATTCATCATCAAAGGGATGGATGAAAACCATGCCGCTGTTTTTTTCCAGTTGCAGGGCGTGTTCGGCGGCCTCGGAGTAGTTGTTGCCACTGAGGATGACTTGGGCTCCGTAACTTTCTACCGCATTGATTTTGATTGCAGGGGTGGTTTGCGGCATAACGATAAGAGCCTTAATGCCCAGTCGGGCAGCAGAGAATGCTACGCCTTGGGCATGGTTCCCCGCTGAGGCAGCAATGATGCCCCGTTGCTGCTCTTCGGGGAGAAGGTGGGCAATCTTGTTATAGGCACCACGAATCTTAAACGAGAATACTGGTTGGTGATCTTCTCGTTTGAGTAGAATTTTGTTGTGGTATTTCGCAGAAAGTGGCCTGGCTTCTTCAAGTGGGCTTTCTTTTGCGACTTCATAGACCTTTGAGGTAAGGATTTGCTTTACGATTTTTTGCATATTTTAAGATAGATAGTCATTTTGGGGGAGTGAAGTGAAAACACCGTTTCCTTGATTGTTGTCCTCGAAAAGACGGGCATTTTACTGGGTTCTGGTGTAGTGTTTTTCGTTTTGTGCTTTATTAAGAATTTCACAACAAATTCTGATATACCACATATCGTACTGTGGGAAAAAGAAAATGGGGAAAACAAAATTTATTGAGCAGTTGTGTGAAGGAGACAGAATTGATGAGCTGTTTCTGGTTAAATCTGTCAAACGTGGTGAAGCCAGGGCGGGCAAAGCTTATCTGGTGGTTACCGTGCTCGATAAGACGGGTGAGCTGAGCGGCCCTGTCTGGGAAAATACTGAAGAGGCTGCCAAATGTATGCAGCCAGGCGCTTTTGTCAGAATCGTTGCTCAAGTAGGATCGTATCGTGAAAGTCTTCAGCTTCGTATTGAAAAGGTGTACCCTGTTGCTGCTTCGGATGTAGATCGTGCTGATTTTATGGTGACATCCCGCCATGACCTTGATGAAATGGCGATGATTTTATACGATCTTTGTCGTTCTATCTCTGATCCTTATATCAAGAAGTTATTGTTGCGTATTTTTGGAGAGAAAGGGCTGGGGCGGCGTTTTGTTGAAGCTCCTGCGGCCAAGACAATTCATCATGCCTACGTTGGTGGTTTGCTTGAACATTCTCTTTCCATGGCCAGAGTGGCCGATACTCTGGCTGCGCATTACCCTGGCGTGGATCGCTCTTTGCTTTTGGCTGGAGCCTTGCTCCATGATGTAGGCAAGGTCGAAGAGCTGTGCATGGTAAATGGCGTCATTGATTATACCGACAAAGGACGGCTCAAAGGCCATCTGGTACTTGGCAGTGAGCTTGTGGCTGCGGCGGCCTCTTCGATTGCCGGATTTCCTGAAGAGCTCTTGTTGCAACTGCAACACTTGATTTTGAGTCACCATGGGCGGCTTGAGTTTGGCTCTCCGGCGGTGCCAATGACTGTCGAGGCCTTTTTGCTGCAATATATTGATGAGCTGGATTCCAGGATGAATCTGCTCGAACAGTTGCGCCGTAAAGTATCCAGTGATGAGATGGGCTGGAGTGAGTATCAGCGGACTTTGGAGCGTTATTTGTATCTTGGGCCACTTGAAAAACATGATGTTGTTTGTGTTGATGGGTTGGTGAGTGAAGAAAAACCTGCCACGGTCAGGAAAAAGAAAGTTGATGATCTTGCCGCAAGGCAGCAATCCTTGTTTTGACGGAACATTTTTGAGATATGCAGCAGTCTTCTTCGCCGCTATGTTTTCGTGATATTTGTGGTCAGCAAAAGGCGGTGCGCCTGATAACCCGAGCCTTGAATTCTGGCCGTATCAGTCATGCCTACTTGCTGAAAGGGCCGGATGGTGTGGGTAAACAGTTGTTTGCCCGCGGGGTAGCGGCGAGTTTGAATTGTCATGATACCAAGAATATCTATGCCTGCGGGCGGTGTGGATCATGTTTGAAATTTCTGAGTGGCAGTCAGCCGGACTTTAAGGTGATTCGCCCAGACAGGGGAATGATTAAGATCAACCAGCTTCGTGATGTCACAAAAATTCTTGCCTATCCGCCGTATGAGTCGAAATATCGGGTGATTGTACTTGAGGATGTGCATACAATGCGTGCTGAGGCTGCGAACAGTTTGCTCAAGACCCTTGAAGAGCCTCCCCAGGATAATGTGTTGATGCTTACTGCTGATGCCTCGTGTGATATTCTTGCCACCATTAGTTCGCGGTGCCAGATGATCCCGTTTCTCTCGTTATCCGTTGCTGATACGGTGGCTATACTTCGAGACAAGGAACCGCAGCTTGATGAAGACACGGCAATGCTGTTGGCGCGTTTCTCTGAGGGCAGTCCAGGGCGGGCTTTGTTGCTGTATAAACAGGATTTTATTGATTTGTTTCGAGATGTTGTCCGCCTTCTCTCTGATCCTGGGGTTGACGGGGATCGTGATATTGAGAGGCTCTTTGCGGCGGCGGGGAGGCTGGCCGGGCTTAAAGAACGCTTGCCTCTTTTTCTGGGGTTGCTGCGGTTATGGCTTCGGGATAGATTGCTTGTTTTGGAGCAGGGGACTGCTGAACAGCCGTTGCCTGACTTTGCTGGCGGGGCTGTAGAGGTGCTAAAATACTGGAGTTTTGAGAGCCTTTTTGCTAAACTGGCCGCAGTAGATCGTGCTGAAGATGAACTGCATCGTAATTGCAATCGGAATCTGGTTTGTGAGGTTTTGTTGATGAAGTTACATCAGTGATGAGAGGTGATGGACTTGTAAAAACTCTGATTTATTTCGTTGTTGTTTGGCGTTGTCGATTTGCTGCACTATAGTGCTTCTCAATTGATAATACCTACGCTAGGCCTTGTATAGCAACGTTTTTCCTGAGTCCAGCCAGAGGCAACTCATGGTTTTTTATGAAACTATTATGAGATGGTATAATGCTTTTTGATAAGAAAACAGGGTTTGATTTGTGTTAACGACCTGTTTTGAGGTATATATGGCAACAGAACAGGACTCTGCAAAACGCAAGTTTGCAAGAGAAAAAAAGAAGACAGGACTTTACTGGATTCGGTTTCGTAAAAACGGCCAGATGTTTACTGCATCTTCATCGTTTGCTGGTATGGCGGCACAAGAAATTGTGATGGTCAAAGTTGATCATGGTCTTGAACCGGCCATACTGTGTGGGAGCCTTGCGGTTTCCGGGCGGAGCGATGGCCGTCCCGTCCTGGGCAGTTATGAGATTGTGCGGCAGGCAACAAAGGAAGAGGTTGCACAATATGAAGGGCTTCCTGGTTTTGAGAAGAGAGCCTTTCAGGTGTGTGATTCCCTTGTTATAAAACATCATCTTGAAATGCGGCTTATTCGGGTAGAGCGTTTTTTTGATGGTTCGAAGATAATCTTTTATTTTACGGCTGAAAATCGGGTGGATTTTCGTGCTTTGGTTAAGGATTTGGTGCAGGAATTTCGTACCAGGGTCGAGATGCGCCAGGTCGGAGTACGTCATGAGACCCGAATGATTGGTGGTGTTGGTATTTGCGGCAGGGAATTGTGTTGTTCTTCGTTTTTAAAGAAGTTTGATTCCGTGTCAATAAAGATGGCCAAGGAACAGGAACTGCCTTTAAATCCTTCAAAAATTTCAGGCTTATGTAATCGATTGCTCTGTTGTCTTACCTACGAGTACGATCTCTATCGCCAGCAGAGAAAGGGAATGCCGAAACCGGGCCGTAAAATGCGTATTGATGAAGAGGTATATACGGTAAAACGTCAGAATCCGTTGCAGCGTACAGTGCTTGCAATGAGTTCTGGAGGTGAGGAAAAACTGTTGGATTCTGCCCAATGGCGTTCGGCAGAGATGGTTCGCACTGACAAGGGTGGAAAAAGAAAAAAAGATAAAAAATAAAAAAAATTGCTCTTCTTGCTGCTATGAAAACATATATAACAACACCTATTTACTATGTGAATGCCCAGCCGCACCTGGGACATGCCTATACCACCACTGTTGCTGATACCTATTGCCGTTTTTGTCGGCTGCGTGGTGACGAAGTCCGTTTTCAGACCGGAACTGATGAACACGGTGACAAGATCGCCGAGGCTGCAGCCAAAGAGGATGTTGCTCCGAAGGTTTATGCGGATCGGATCAGTGCTATGTTTCGTGAAACCTGGCTAATACTTCAGGTGGTCCCGGATAATTTCATTCGTACCACCGACTCTGATCATATCAAAGTGGTACAGGATATTTTGCAGCAGGTTTATGATAAGGGCGATATTTATTTCGATGAATATTCGGGGCTGTATTGTCGAGGCTGTGAACGGTTTTTAACTGAAAAGGAGTTGGTTGATGGAAATTGCCCGGATCACCAGAGACCGCCCCAGGAGATTGCTGAACAGAATTATTTTTTCAGGATGTCGAAATACCAACAGCAGCTCATTGATCATATTCAGGCAAATCCTGAGTTTATTACTCCACAACGTTATCGTAACGAAGTGCTTTCTTTTCTTTCCGAGCCTCTTGAGGATCTCTGTATTTCCCGGCCAAAAAGCCGCCTTACCTGGGGGATTGAGCTGCCGTTTGACGATGCCTTTGTCACCTATGTCTGGTTCGACGCATTGATCAATTATCTCACGGGGCTGGGGTATCCTGATGGGTCGCGTTATCAGAATTTCTGGGCAGATACTGAGCATGTCATTGCCAAGGATATTTTGAAACCCCATGCCATTTACTGGCCCACCATGCTGTTGTCCATGGGCATTCCGTTGTACAAGAAACTCCATGTTCATGGCTATTGGAATATTGATGATGCCAAGATGTCAAAATCCATTGGTAATGTGGTACGACCAAAAGAGCTGGTTGAGGCTTATGGCGTTGATACCTTAAGATATTTTACGTTGCGTGAGATGTCTTTTGGTCTTGATGCCTCTTTTTCAGATCAGGCCATTGTGGCGCGGCAAAATTCTGATTTGGCAAATGATTTAGGTAATTTATATAGCCGAACCATGGCAATGCTCAACAAGTATTGTGCTGGTGCTGTTCCTGAGCCAGGGGATGCAAAAGATTCTGACCGGGAACTGGTCGAGACTGCAGAAAGGATGCTGGTGTTGTATCAGGAGAATATGGCTTCTTTTCAGTTTCATAAGGCATTACAGGCTGTTTGGGAGTTGATTGCTAAGGCGAATAAATACATTGTTAGCAATGAGCCCTGGAGTCTTGCCAAAGAGCCTGGTCAAGAGAAGCGATTAGCTGCGGTGATGTATAATCTTGTGGAGTCGTTACGGCTACTTGCGTTGGTGTTGCGGCCTATTATGCCTGAAACTGCCGTTAAGATGGTTGTTGGAATTGGTTATGCGGCAGAAGATTCTGCGGTGAATTCTCTTGCTGCTGGTGGCCGTTGGGGTGTGCTTACTTCTGGGCTGGTTTTGAAAAAGACAGAAGCTCTTTTTCCCCGTATTACAGGCAAATCTTCTGCCCCTGCTGAGCAACCCCAAAAATCCAAAAAGAAAAACAAACAGCAGAACAAGGTGTGTGAAGCCGGAAATGACGGACTTGTAACTATCGACCAGGTCAGAGATGTTGTGATTAAGGTGGGCGAGATTATCGCTGCGGAGCGGGTGAAAAAGTCCGAGAAATTGTTGAAACTTACCGTTGCCTTACCTCAGACACGGACTATTGTTGCTGGTATCGGTCAATACTATCAGCCTGAAGAAGTTGTTGGGCTTCAGGTGTTGGTTGTTGTGAATCTGCAACCCGCAAAATTAATGGGTGTGATCTCCGAGGGGATGGTGCTTGCGGCAAAAAATGTGGTTGACGGAGAGGAGCAATTGGTTTTGGCTACGGTGAGCCAGCCTGTCTCGCCGGGGACTCAGGTGGCGTAATTTTTTGATATTTTTCAATGGAATGAGAGAATAAGCTATGTTTGTCTTTGGTAATTTTTTTATGGCACTTGCCGGTATTGTCGATTTTATTTTAACGGCTTATATGTGGGTGATTATTGGTCGTGCTATTATCTCTTGGGTGAGCGCTGATCCTTATAATCCAGTGGTTCGTTTTCTCTACGAAGCCACAGAGCCTTTGCTTGGTCGTATTCGCCGTGCCTTGCCAGTGACTCTGGGTGGTATAGATTTCTCTCCAATGCTTCTCATTGTGGCAATCATGTTTCTCCAGAGTTTTCTCGTTCCAACCCTTCGTCATTTTGGTCAGGGCATGAGCTGATTTTGGTAATGAAAATATTTCTATTACGCAGCAACTACTAATGGAGCCGGGATATGTCTATTACTCCTCAAACTATTAAGGATCAGGAATTTCAAGTAAAATTTAGAGGCTATGAGACTATTGAGGTGAAAGCCTATCTGGAGCTTGTCGCCGAAGAATTTTTTGTATTGCAGGAAAATAGGCGTGTAGAAGAAGAGGAAAAGCAGGAACTTTATGCTGAAAATTTTCAGCTTCGTGAGCGTAATCAAGAGCTGGAGTACAAAGTACAAGAGAAAGAAGAGGCGTTGAATGCAGAGCGTGAGGCCATTCAAAAAAAGGATGAAGAAATAGCAGAATTAACCAAAGCTTGTGATACTTTTGAACAGGATATTGCCGAGGTTTTGGCGGGCAAGAATAAGCTCAAGGAAGAGCTTGTTTTTCTTGAAGAAAAGTTTGATAAAGAAAAGAAGGCTCATGTTGATACTGTTGCCGAGATAGAAAGTTTGCGTTCTAAAATTACGCAGAAAGAAAATCAGATAGAAGAGCTTCGTCAGGAAGAATTTGATTTTAAGGCAACCATACTTTCTGCGCAAAAATTTGCGGAGACTGTAAAACAAGAGGCTGAAGAAGAGGCAACCCGTCTTATTGAAAAGGCTAAAGAAGAGGAGGCTGCTTTTCGGCATAAGGCTGAACAGGAATTGGCGGAGTTATCTTTTGAGGTTGAACGGTCTCGGGAGCGTAGGGTGAAGGTGTATCATGAACTTCGTGATATTCTGCATTCTTATTTGGAGATGCTTGATGTTGTTGATGCCAGTGTTGCCGATGAGGTCGATGGCGTAGAGGATGAAAATGATTTTGTAGAAAATGACGAAGAATATTGATTCTCCTTTGTGTTGTCTTTGGCAATATCGTGATGGGGCTTCGTTGCTGGATGTTCATGTACAACCCAAGGCATCGAGAGATGCGATCTGTGGTTTGTATGGTGATGCCCTCAAAGTGGCGATACAGGCACCACCTGTGGAGGGAAAAGCCAATGCTTATTTGACACGATATCTTGCCCGAGTCTTTGGGGTTGCCAGGCGTGATGTGGAGATACATTCAGGGCATACGTCGCGTAAAAAATGTGTCAAGATAAAGGGGAAATCGTTTCCTGAACTTGCTTCGGTGCTCGAATCATTATTGTAAGGTTTTGTTTTGGTGTCTTTGAAGTTTTAGGGAGGGTTCGATGGAATGTTACGTTATTGGTAACTGGAAATGCTATAAAAAACAAAGTGATGCCAAGTGTTGGCTTGATGCGTTTGCTACGAACTATGTTCCCTGTGATACGGTGAAAGTTGTGTTGGCACCTTCGTTTCTTTGCCTTGAAAATTTTGCGCAATATTTTGCTGCCCTCCACTTAAAAAATGTTTTTCTTGCCGCCCAGGATATTTCACCGTTTCCGATGGGCGGATATACTGGTGCCATTGCTGCCGATATGGTCAAGGATTTGGTCGATTTTGTGATTGTAGGTCACTCTGAACGGCGTCGCTATTTTCATGAAACCTCTCAAGATGTGGCCAATAAGGTCAGCGAAACTGTTGATGCTGGTTTGCGACCTATTGTGTGTGTCGATCAACCCTATGCAATGTCACAGCTTATGGCTCTTGCAGATATTGAAATGCAACAGAAGCTGTTACTTGCGTATTGTCCTGTTGATGCGTTGAATTTCAGGATCCCAGAATCTCCAGAAAAAGTTGCCGAAACAGTTACTTTTATCAATAACATCCATCCTGACAAAACTGTTGTGTATGGTGGTGCTTTGACTGCTGATAATGTTGATGCTTATTTGGAAATAGAGAATCTTTCCGGGCTTTTTGTGGGTTCGGCAAGTCTTGATCCTGAGAGTTTTCTTACTATTTGTAACAAGGCAACCCGCAAATACTCCGAAAAGTCTTCTGGGTAATCACCTGTTTTTTGTATTCTTTTTGTCTTTCGTTAGTTTTGGAAATGTATTTGGAATTGTGGCATGTTGCAGTCAAGTGACGTGTTATGCCTTGCGTAGAGGACTGTTTAAAGGGGAATAAATGTTATTTCCTTGTTAGCAATTTGCAATCTCAGGAAACTTGGTGATGAGGTTCTTTCTTGAGTTCTCAAGCTGTTGTTTGTCAATGTTCAGAAGCTGGTTTTCGCTGATAACATCAAGAAGGGTAAGTACCAATTGTGGATCAAATTGCTTGCCAGCTTCGTTTTCCAGCTCTTTTAAGATATAGTCTGGACTCTTTCTCGTGCGAAATGGCCGATCAGTATCCATGGCAGCAAAAGAGTCAATAATGTTGAGAATACGAGCTTCCAGGGGAATCTCTTCACCTTGCAGGCCTTTGGGAAAACCCGTGCCGTCGAAATGCTCATTACCCGTAATTAAGATGTCACGTTCTTTGCTGAAATAGTTGAAGCTTTCCATAAGCTCCGAAATCTTGTTTGGAAGCTCATTCAATATCTGTTTTTCGATAGTATTCAGTGGCATCGGTTTTGCGATGATATCTCGATGAATAAGTGTTCGAATACTTGCCTGGATGATAATGGCATTGTGCAGGGTTTCTAGCATTGGTTTTTCTAGACCAAGTTGTTCGCCTAAGAGCAAGGCGTACTGAGAGGCTCGATCAACGTGAATACGGTGCTCTTCCCCGGCGACATCTTTTGCGAGAAATTGTAGAGAGGAGATCGCTGATTTTTTTGCCTTTGTAAGAAGTTTGTTAATGTTGATCTGTAAGGTCTCAAAATTCTTTTTGCTGGTAATGAACTCTCCTTGAATGAGAGGACTGTAGGTCTCACAACGATTACGACCATTTGCCTTGGCAGCATAGAGGGCGGTTTCTGCCATGCTGAACATCTCATCCCCAGATGAAGGGTTATGGTATAAGGCTGAGGCAATGCCTATTGAGATGGTAATCTCTTTTTCAATCTCATGGCTGATAAAAGCCTTGGCTTGGCAGGTGGAGCGGATGTCTTCTCCGATTTTTTGGGCGGTTGCTAGATCGGTATCTGGCATTAAGACAACGATGTCACCTCCGGTGAAACGAAAACAGATATCCTCTTCGCGAGTAGTCTGGGTGAGTCGTGCCGCAAGCTCATTAAGCACTGAGTCTCCAAATTCATTGCTGTAGAAACGATTCAATTCACTAAAATAATCAATATCAAGGATGAGTAAACAAAGTTCTCTATTTTCTTGCTTTGATTGGTTGAATTTTTCTGGGAAAACCTTGCCGAATTGATGTCTGTTGAAAAGCCCGGTGAGCGAATCGTGGCTGGTGAACCAGTCAATAAAGCCACCATGCTCTCGACGGCAGGTTTGGTTTTCCATATTGATTTTGCCAACATGCAAAAGAAAGTTTATCTTTGTTAGCAGGGTTTCTTGAGGCACCGGCGCAGCAAGAAAATCGGTAAGGTAGGGGAGTGCTGCAGTGTCTTGTAAAACTGGTGGAGCAGTTGTGGTGTCGCTGATAATTAGAAGAGGAGTGTGTTGTTTAGGAAAACTTTTTTTGGGTTTGGTGGGAAGCTCCTCAATATTATTGTAGAAAATGACTAATTCAGGGGCTGGTTCATTGGGTGTATCAGGAAGTTTTTCTGCCCAAATGAGTTTATATGGTGCAGATTCCAGTAGCTTTGCATAATGATTTGCTGTTGCAATATCTTGGGATATAAAAAGGAGTGTTGGTTTCATGTGTTGTCGTATAACTATGCCTTTTGGGGAAAGGCTTACCAAAAACAAAACCGACTTTTACGAATGAAGATGCTTTTTTGTAATGACAGCTAGATATGACAATAATTTCAAGAGCCTAAGATAACAGTGTGGATGCTTTAGTATTTTTCCTCTCTTTCGCTATCTATGTATATCTTCTTGAAGATACTTATTTATAGCTGAAAAAGCAACCTTTCTGCGCATCTGTTGAAGAGCGTAACTTTTTTGCTGTGATTCAAAAATAAGTTGTGTCAAAATCTTGTGGAGTGCCATTTCTTTCTGCAATTTTTTGTTATAGCAGTTGTCCAATCTTTTTTGAAATATCTTGAATCTGCTTGTGCGTAACTGCTTTATACGCCGCAGATATCTAAGTATCTTGCATTATCGACTGAAATATGCTGTTAAGAGTCTGGAAAACATTTTTTTTCATAATATCAAGGCCAGGAGCATAATACGGTGCATGAATCACACGGCGATATTAAAGATTTGATTAAGGAACGTGCTGATATTGTTCAGATCATTGCAGAAGTTGTTGATTTGAAAAAGAGTGGCTCTCGTTTTTTAGGATTGTGTCCATTTCATGGTGAAAAGACTCCTTCATTTACCGTGAACCAGTCTAATCAATTTTATCATTGTTTTGGTTGTGGTGAGCATGGTGATGTCTTTGATTTCATGATGAAGTATCATAGTCTTGATTTCCCTGCGGCGATGAAGGCGTTGGCTGCCAGATATTCTATTAGTATTCCTGAAAAACCCCGTACACTAAAACAAGAGCGCGAAGCGCAGCGGAAAAAAGAAATGTTTGCGGTGAACCGTCGAGCTGCAGAGTTATTTCGGCAGACCTTGCTCAATGCTGCATCTGGTGCTGCAGGTCGCCGCTATCTTGCTGATCGTGGTATTCCTCATGAGATTAGTGCGCAGTTTGGTCTGGGATATGCTCCGAGTGTCGAGGCCGTGGGGTGGCAGTTTTTCAGTAAGAATCTTTCGCTAAGAGAGAGGGGGCTTGCCGAAGAACTTGGTTTGGTGGTGAAAAAAGATCAAGGTTCGTTTTATGATCGGTTTCGTGACCGGTTGCTTTTTCCGATTATTGATATAAGTGGTCGAGTCTGTGGCTTTGGGGGCAGGATTGTTGGTGATGGGCAGCCTAAATATATGAATTCTCCCGAAAGCCTGGTTTATAGTAAGTCGAAGCTTTTACTCGGATTGTATCAACTCAGGGAAACCATCAGAAAAAAGGCTCAGGCCGTGGTGGTTGAAGGGAACTTTGATCTTATTTCTCTTGTGGCTCATGGTTTTGATAATGTTGTGGCTCCGTTGGGGACGGCAATTACCCGAGAACAGTTACGACTTGTTAAAAGATATGCCGAAGAAGTGGTATTGCTTTTTGATGGAGATGCTGCGGGAATTAAGGCTGCGGTGCGTGCTGTGCCCCTTTTTCTGGCTGAACAGATACCGGGACGGGTTGCGTTACTTCCTTCGGGGCATGACCCTGACAGCTATGTTCGTGAATATGGTGCCGAAGGGATTCAGTGCTTGGTCGATGAGGCGGAACCGTTGCCTGAATTTGTTTTTTCTCATCTGGTTGGCGTGCATGGTATGACCCTTGATGGGAAAAGCCGCATCGTTGAAGAGTTGCGGCCCTTGGTTGCTGCTGCCTCGTCTGCGTTACAACGCTCTGTGATTGTTGCCCATTTTGCGGAACAGCTGGGCATGGCCGCAGAGCAGCTTGCGGCTATGTTTGAAAAAAAAGATTCTCTGCCACAGCAGATTCATGTGCCAGAAAAATCTGCGTTGCCGGTGCGTTTGCCGCTGAGTTTTGCACAAAAACAGTTAGTTTCTTTTATGGTGTTACATCCAGCACTTTTTCCTCAGCTTGAAAGTCAGGGGCTGCGAGAATATTTGAAAGGTAGTATCGGTGAGGTGATTTTTTTGCAGTTACGTGAGTTGCTTGCCGAGCGTGAAGATATTGAACCCGAGGCCATTCTTGATGTGCTTGTTGACAAGGAAGAAAAGGAGCTGGTCAGTGAGTTATTGCTTGGCGCAGCTTATCTTGATGATACAGAATCTTCTGAAGAAGAACAAGAGCATGAAGTACAGGAATTGTTTGCGTGGTTTCGTCGGGAAGCCTTGCAAAAACGTGCCCAGAAAATCATGGAAGGCATCCATGCCGCCCAGCGCCAGGGAGATGTGGCTCTTCTCAATCAGCTTCTTGGCGAAAAGCAGTGCGTAGAAAAAGAGATGCGTGGTCTGCAAAATTGATTTTCCTGGAAATAATTTGTTATTGGTTGTTTCTATGCGAAGAAAATGATGTGCCGAATAAAAAAATCTTGACTTTTTCTGATAGTTGTTAACGTTTCTGAAGCTATGACCGAAAAGATTGTAGGCACTGGAATTCAGTCGTTTGTTGTGTGATGTCGTATGCGATTGTAGATATTATAAATATGGTGAGACGTTTTGGTCATGAGGATACGGAGAAAAAAATGAAAGGGTCTTCTTTTGCAGAAAAGGCTTTTGTTAAGGAATGCTATGCTATGTCTCCGAAACAGACGGATGTTGTCGCTTTGGATGCACATTTCCAGGGAAGGGGAGTCTGTTCTGATGATGCCGTCATTCATAAAGAGAATTCGTCTCTTGATCCGGTGAATTTGTATCTGCGGGAGATGGGTTCACTTGCTTTGTTAAGTCATGAGGATGAGCTGCGCTTGGCAAGAGAGATGGAAGAGGGGCGGCGACGGGTGCAATACGCAGTCTTTCAGACCACCATAGCCATGCCTTCGCTCTTTGCTATTGGTGCTGCAATTAGTGAAACACCACAGAAGATTTGTCAGTTTATTGTGCAAATTCCCGAGAATAGACCTGATTTAATAAAAAAAGAGTGTGCTTCTTTTATTGATAGACTGGTAAAGGTTAAAAAAATTCATGAACAAAGAGCTGCTCTGCTGGCTGAGCTGGTTGAGCTGGGTAAAGATGATGAAGCTGTTGCAGGGCACCTAAAGGAGATTGCTGTATTGGGTTGCCAGATTGCAGATCTTTTTTCCGATAAAACATTTTGTGGTGATTGTATTTCTGCGATAGTTTTGGGTCTTGAAGATTTGTCACGACGTTTTCGCCGGGTGGCTGTAGATTGGTTGGCTGTGCAAAAAAAAGAGGCTTCAGAGCCGTTTCCTCCTGAGAAAGTGGCGGAGTTTGTTGATTGGCAGATGGCTTGCGAAGTTGGTCTTGATAGTGCTCAGTTGAATACCTTATTGCAGGATATTTCTGCCGGACAAAATGCGGCCAACAAGGCCAAAGAAATGCTGATTCGTTCTAATTTACGGCTTGTTATTTCGGTCTCTAAAAAATTTATGAATAGAGGCCTTCAGTTTTCTGACTTGATACAGGAAGGTAATATTGGCCTGATGAAGGCCGTTGAAAAATTTGATTATCATAAGGAATATAAGTTCAGTACCTATGCGACTTGGTGGATACGTCAAGCCATAAGCAGAGGCATTGCTGACCAGGGGCGTACTATCCGTTTGCCGGTGCATATGGTTGAAACTATTAATAGATTGTTACGGGCTTCTCGCAGATTTGTTACTGAAGAGCGGCGGGAACCGACACCTGAGGAAATAGGTGCGTTGCTTGGCATGGATGCAAAGAAGGTGAAATCTGTTTTAAAGATTGCTAAAGATGCCGTTTCCCTGGATGTCCCTGTTGGTGACGATGGCGAGGCGACTCTTGGCGATTTCATAGAAGATGTGGATCGGGCAGGTCCCCATGAGCAAACCATGAGTAACAGCCTTCGAGATTGTCTGGAACGTATTATGGCAGCACTCGCTCCAAGAGAGGCTGAGGTATTGCGAATGCGGTATGGTATTAATGTGAGCCATGATCATACCTTGGAGGAGGTGGGGCGTTGTTTTTCGGTAACGAGAGAGCGGATTCGCCAGATTGAATCCCAGGCGATTGCAAAACTCAAGCATCCGTCACGTATGGAGGAGTTACAGGTTTTTATGACGGATCGTTGATTTTCCTAAAAAGAGTGAGTGGCCATGGATAGTGTTCGAGACTGGATGTGTTTAAGCCTTTTTCCGGGACTTGGACTTGCCGGTTTCTGGAAACTTCTTGGTCATTATGAAAGTCCTGCTGAAGTGTTACGCTGTTCTCCCGAACAGTTGCGTTGCGAAGTGGGGCTTCGTGATTCGCAGCTTGCCGCTTTTTCAGATCAAAAAATCTGGCGGCAGCAAGCTGAGAAACAATTGGCGCAGCTTGCGGCTTTTGGAGGCAAGGCTGTTTGCTATGCTGATCCCGCCTATTCGTCGTTGTTACGCTGTATTCCTGATCCTCCCCCCGTGTTATATTGTTTTGGTGACTTGACTTTGCTGAGAAGTTCAGGCGTTGCGGTGGTTGGCTCGCGGGCATCAACAAATTATGGGCGCAGAGTTGCCCGTACTCTTTCTCGACAGCTCTCGGAAAAAGAGGTGACAGTGGTCTCAGGCCTTGCTTTGGGCATTGATTCCGAGGCTCACAAGGGTGCCTTGGAGGGGATGGGGAGCACCGTTGCGGTCTTGGGCTGTGGCCTTGATGTCCTTTATCCTCGACAGAATGCAATGCTCTATGAGCGGATAAAAAAAGATGGCCTGGTGGTAACCGAGTATCCTCTTGGAACCAGGCCGGAACCTTTTAGATTCCCAGCACGAAACAGGATAATCGCAGGTCTCAGCCAGGCGGTTGTGGTGGTTGAGGCAGCGAGAAAATCTGGATCGCTCATTACGGCTCAGCTCGGTCTTGACTGTGGCCGTGAGGTTTTTGCAGTACCGGGACAGGTTGATTCGTGTAAGAGTGAGGGTGCCCATTGGCTTATCCAGCAAGGGGCACATTTGTTGCTCGGTGTTGATGATATCTTCCAAACTTTGGAGTTTGCTGTGGCAGCCCGCCGAGAGCTTTCGCCTTCATTGATACCTGAGAAGAAAGTAGAGATAAAAGAACCGGATAAAGCTGCCTTACTTGAAGCCTTAGAGAATTATCCCCAGCCTGTTGATGAAGTGATTGCCACCCTTGATCTTTCTGTTTCCCGAGCCAATGAACTCTTTTTACTTTTGGAAATTGAGGGCTGTATAGAAATGCTTCCTGGAAATATGATTCGTAAGCTATAAAAGATATTATTTATACTGCGTTCTGTTGTCTCTGTTGTGATAATGCAGCAAATACTGTAAAGAAAATAATTGCTTATTATAATAGAAGTGCTTTGAGGAGTTGGTATGAATGGAATAATGATTGCGCCGTCTATTCTTTCGGCGGATTTTAGTTGTTTGGGAGATGAGGTCAAGGCGGTTGATCGGGGAGGTGCTGAAGTCATTCATATTGATGTGATGGATGGATGTTTTGTACCTAATATTACAATTGGTCCTTTGGTTGTTTCGGCTGTTCGTTCAGTGACTTCAAAGATTCTTGATGTCCATTTAATGGTCGAGGAGCCGGGGCGATATATTGATGCCTTTGTTGATGCTGGAGCTGATTGGATAACAGTGCATGTTGAGGCCTGTACGCACCTGCATCGTGTTGTTGCGCAAATCAAAGATCGGGGAGTCAAGGCCGGAGTGGTGCTCAATCCGGCGACTCCGCTGGCCAGTCTGGATTATATCCTGGAAGATGTTGATCTTGTGATGCTGATGTCGGTGAATCCGGGTTTTGCTGGTCAGTCCTTTATTCCCTCGACGCTGCAAAAAGTCTCGCAGTTGAGACAGCGTATTGATGCTCTTGGTCGTTCCGTTGCCATTGAAGTGGATGGCGGTATCAGTACGAAAACCATTTATGATGTGGCTCAGGCGGGAGCAAATATTTTTGTTGCGGGGTCTGCGATCTATACCTGTGAAGATTACGGTGCTGCCATTGGCGAGTTGCGTCAATTGGCCGAAAAAGGTCTTGCCGAGCGGCGTTGAGTTACAGAAGAGATGGTTATGGACTATTATTCTATCGATTCAGCGCCAGTGGTTCATACCCTTAGAAAACTGGCAGAACAGCCTTATGATTTGACGAAAAAATGGGCTGTTGATGCTCAAGGCCGAATTTCAAGGTATTGTTGTGATGGTGTTGGGTTGCGTCTCTTTTATGCCACCCAGCGTCTTGATGGCCGGGTGCTCGATGCCCTGCAGCTTTTTGCCGAACAATGTGGCCTTGTCGAGCAATTTAAGGCTATGCGACGAGGGGCTGTTCTTAATAATATTAAAGGATATCCGTCCGAGAATAGGCAGGTGTTGCATTGTTCATCTCGGGATGTCTTTGATGATGCTCCAAGAGAGCCAGTATCGGCAAAGGCCGCCCGAGATCAGCTGGAAAAATTAAGTCTTTTTTTGGAAGAGCTTGAGAATGGTGTGTTAACTAATCACCAAGGGCAGCAGTTTCGGACTTTGATAAATGTTGGTATTGGCGGTTCTGATTTGGGTCCCCGTGCGTGTTATGAGGCCTTGAAGGCTTATCGTTTACCTGGACGGGATGTGTATTTTATAGCTAATGCTGATCCCGATGATGCTGCTGCGGTACTTGATGGCCTTGATCTGAGTACCACCTTGGTGTCTGTTGTTTCTAAGAGCGGTACTACCTTGGAGACGTTGAGTAACGAGCAGCTGGTCAGAAAACGTTTTGTTGCGGCAGGTCTTGACCCGGCACGGCATTTTGTTGCGGTAACCGGGCCGCAAAGCCCCATGGATGATTGCGCTGATTATCTTCGTTCCTGGCATGTCTTTGATTTTGTTGGCGGACGCTACAGTACCACTTCGATGGTCGGGGCGGTACCTCTGGGCTTTGCCCTTGGCCATGAGGTGTTTTGTGATTTTTTGCGAGGTGCCAAGGCGATGGATGATTGTGCTGAACATTCTGATATCCGTCGTAATCTGCCACTTCTTATGGCTTTGATTGGTGTCTGGAATCGGAATTTTCTGGGATATCCGACTCTGGCAGTGCTTCCTTATAGTCAGGCATTGCATCGTTTTCCTGGCCATCTGCAACAGTGTGATATGGAGAGTAATGGCAAATCGGTGCAGCGGGATGGCCAGCCTGTGACAGGTAAAACGGGGCCAATTCTCTGGGGAGAGCCTGGAAGTAATGGGCAGCATGCCTTTTATCAATTCCTGCATCAGGGGACGGAGATTGTGCCTTTGGAGTTTATAGGTTTTCTTGAAAGCCAATACCAACAAGATTTTCAAGTTGCTGGAACCACCTCGCAGCAGAAACTGCTTGCCAATATGCTTGCCCAGGCCATTGCCTTTGCGCAAGGTTCCCAGGAGCAGAACCCTAATAAATATTTTGCTGGAAATCGGCCTTCGTTACTTCTTGTCGGCAAAAAACTTGATCCTGCGACGATGGGTGCTTTGTTGGCTGCCTATGAGGCAAAAATTGTATTTCAAGGGTTCGCCTGGAATATTAATTCCTTTGATCAGGAGGGCGTGCAGCTGGGAAAAAGTATCGCTACGAAAATTCTTAGGATAATGAATGAGGCTAATGGGGATGATGATTCTTTTGAAAAGAGCCTGGTAGCAGCGGTTTTAACTGTTGGGGGAGACTAAGTGCAAGATGTTGAATGTATGCCCATTTTGCCTTAAAAATTACTCGTTTTTTGTTGACAAATGATGTGAGGGACGATATTTTCACCCTTTGCATTGGTATTTATTATCAGGAGTGTTTTTTCATAACGCTGTGCGTTTGAGGGGATTTTTTGTCCTGAAAGAATATGTGTGCAGTGTTATTTTTGAATTTGTAGTTGTCGGTTTGCCTTTTTTGTGTTGCGCACAAGAGGTGACAAGGACTTTTGTTGTAGAGGTTGTAGTTAACTCGTAAATTAAAGGAGGAAATCATGGCAAAACATGAGACGCCATTGTTGGATGAACTGGAGAAAGGCCCGTGGCCGAGCTTCGTTACCGACTTGAAGCGCCAAGCCGAGACCAAGCCTGAGTGTTGGGACATCCTCGGTATCCTTGAGCTGTCCTATGTGGATAGAATCACCCACTGGAAGCACGGTGGAATTGTTGGTGTTTTTGGTTATGGTGGTGGAATTGTCGGGCGTTATGCAGATGTTCCTGAGCAGTTTCCCGGCGTAGAGCATTTCCACACCGTACGTGTTGCCCAGCCCTGTTCCAAATACTATTCCACAGCGAACTTGCGTCAGCTCTGTGATCTGTGGGAGAAGCATGGTTCAGGTGTGACCAATATGCACGGTTCTACAGGGGATATTATTCTGCTTGGTACCCGGACAGAGAATCTTGAGCCGTTCTTCTGGGATTTGACTCATGATATGGGACAGGATCTTGGTGGTTCTGGTTCGAACCTGCGTACCCCGGCGAACTGTGTTGGTATGTCTCGCTGTGAATGGTCCTGCTATGATACTGAAGAATGTTGTCATCAGTTGACCATGATGTATCAAGACGAGATTCATCGTCCGGCGTTCCCGTATAAGTTTAAGTTTAAATTTTCTGGTTGCCCCAACGACTGTGTTGCGGCCATTGCTCGTTCCGATATATCCGTGATTGGTACCTGGAAAGATGAGATTCGTATCGATCAGGATGCGGTGAAAGAGTATGTTGCCGGAAATTATCCTGCAAACGGTGGCGCCCATGCTGGCGGCGATTGGGGACCGTTTGATATCAAGAAAGAGGTTCTTGATCTCTGCCCCACTCAATGTATGTGGATGGAAGGCGACGAGCTGAAGATTGATGACAAGGAATGTACCCGTTGCATGCACTGCATCAATGTTATGCCGCGAGCTTTGGCTCCGGGTAAAGAAGGTGGTGCTTCAGTGCTGGTTGGTGCGAAAGCCCCGATTCTTGATGGTGCCCAGTTCTCTACTCTGATCTTGCCGTTTATTGAAATGAACGCTGAGGATGAGTTCAGTGAGTTGGTCGATTTTATCGAGAAGGTCTGGGATTGGTGGATGGAAGTTGGGAAAAACCGAGAGCGTGTTGGTGAGACCATGCAGCGCATAGGATTGCCGACCTTTATTAAGGTTATGGAGCTTGAACCCATCCCGCAGATGGTTAAAGAGCCGCGTTCTAACCCCTATGTCTTCTGGAAAGAGGAAGAGGTTGAGGGTGGCTTTGATCGTGATATTAAAGAATTTCGGAAGAAGCACGCCGCATAATATTGTGGCTGTTTTTTAGCGTTTATACTTCCTATTCAAATATATAAGGAGATCTATCATGGGATATAATCCTGATAAACCGATGGATGGGCGAATTTCTGACCTTGGACCGCCACATTACGAACAGTTTTTTCCGCCCGTTATCAAGGCCAATAAAGGAAAATGGATCTGGCATGAGATCACCCAGCCGGGCGTTTTGATGCATAAATCAGAGACCGGTGATGAGGTGTATTCGGTACGTGTTGGTACCGCTCGTCTTATTTCTATTGAGCTTATTCGTGAGATCTGTGATGTTGCCGACAAGCACTGTGATGGCTATGTGCGCTGGACAACCCGGAATAACGTTGAGTTCATGGTAGACAGCAAGGAAAAAGTTCAGCCGCTGCTTGATGATCTTGCCAGCCGTGATAATCGTTTCCCTGTTGGTGGTACCGGTGCCTGCGTCACCAATATCGTTCATACCCAGGGCTGGGTACATTGCCATACTCCGGCAACTGATGCTTCGGGTGTTGTCAAGGCAGTCATGGATGAGTTGTTTGATTACTTCACGTCGATGAAATTGCCGGCTCAGGTTCGTATCGCTCTGGCCTGTTGTCTGAATATGTGTGGTGCGGTACATGCTTCCGATATTGCTATTCTTGGAATCCATCGTAAGCCGCCGATGATCGATAACGAGCGTATTACCGGTGTTTGCGAATTGCCTCTGGCTATCGCTTCTTGTCCGTTGGGTGCTGTAAAGCCCGCTAAGGCTGAAGTAAATGGTCAGGAAGTAAAAACCGTTAAGGTTACTGTAGATCGCTGTATGTTCTGTGGTAACTGCTACACCATGTGCCCGGCGATGCCTTTGGCAGATCCGGAAGGTGATGGTATTGCTATT
>PDWJ01002143.1_pt1 | contig 22139 bp, 14 predicted proteins | sample 1430881 | NCBI WGS metagenome assembly PDWJ01 (sample SAMN01162460, study PRJNA174530) | Oral metagenome, whole genome shotgun sequencing project. | biome: Marine environment; feature: Marine mammal; material: Swab sample of the gingival sulcus; isolation source: swab sample of gingival sulcus... | reverse complement strand
TCAAGAATACCTTTTTCTTCAACCCTTCGAAGTACCGCTAACATTTCCTGAGCAGAAATCGAGCATATCGGTTTTGAACCTATCCAAGGGAAAACATACCGTTCAAAACGACGAATTATTTTTCCAGAGTGGCTTTCAGCCCATGAGGTAGAAAATTTTGTGTGCCATTCACGAGCAATAAACTCAAATGTTTGAGAATTATCGCTGCCTATGGTTTGTTCTATTTTTTTTATTCGCCAATAAAGTTCGGGCTTCACTTCTCTTATGTCTCGCATCAGACAATGAAACCTCTGGATAAGAACCGAAAGACAACTTTTTTTCTTTTCCGTTAAAACGATATGTCAGATTCCACAATTTTCCTCCCGAAAAAGTTATGAGGAGAAAAAGGCCCCCACCGTCAAAAAGTTTTTGGGGGCTTTTCTTTGGCTTTGCTGTCCTGACTTTCGCTTCTGTAGGCGGCGCAATCCTTTTAGGCATGGGCATTTCTGAGTTTTTGGGGGCCTTTTGGCGGAAAAAAGGCCCTCAAAAGTTCTGGATTTTGTTATGCTGCACTGGACTTGGTGGACAACAGGAAAAAGGAAAAGGCCTGTAAAAACAGACCTTTCAGGACAGTATCGGACGATACTGGAACGTCTCTAATGGTGGCGATGCAGGGACTTGAACCCCGGACACCACGGATATGAGCCGTGCGCTCTAACCAGCTGAGCTACATCGCCACTATATGTGAAAACGGTCATTGATAAACCGTGCTACTATTTAAGATTTATTATTGTTTGTCAACAGGAAACATTCATAAAAAGCACCTTGGTAACTGGTCACGGGCACTTCATCTTTGCCCGATCACCATTGCCCGCATACTCTTGTCTAGCGGGAAATGGTGCTTGTGCAATTCTGCTGTATCCATGACCAGTTACACCTCAGAAACAGAGAATAACACTTACAGTGCAGACTTCGTGATTGGTTACGCGCTTTGTTCTTGTCAGAAAAAGAACAAAGCGCTTTAACGATACATCCTTACAACGGTAGAAGGTAAGGTTAGCTTACATCATACCGCCCATACCGCCCATACCACCCATACCACCTCCAGGAGGCATGCCGCCCATTGCTCCGCCGCCATCATCTTTTTCTGGCTCGTCTGCAATCATGCACTCGGTGGTAAGGAGCAGACCGGAAACAGAAGCTGCATTCTGCAGGGCAGAACGGGTAACCTTGGCAGGGTCAATTACACCGGCTGCGATAAGGTCTTCGTATTCTTCAGTGGCAGCGTTGAAACCGTTGGCTCCTTCGAGATTTTTCACCTGCTCAACTATCACTGAACCTTCGCGACCTGCATTGGCTGCAATCTGACGTACAGGCTCTTCCAGGGCACGAAGAATAATGTTTTTACCCAATGCCTGTTCTCCGCCAAGATCAAGATTCTCAAGCACCTTAAGGCAACGCAGATAGGCAACACCGCCGCCAGGGACAACACCTTCTTCAACTGCCGCGCGGGTAGCGTTCAGAGCATCCTCAACGCGGGCCTTTTTCTCCTTCATTTCAACTTCAGTGGCGGCACCAACATTAATTACCGCCACGCCGCCAATCAGCTTGGCAAGTCGTTCCTGCAATTTTTCCCGATCATAGTCAGACGTTGAATCTTCTGCCTGAGTACGAATCTGCTTAACACGGGCAGCAAGTTTTTCCTTGTCACCGGCACCATCAATGATGGTGGTATTATCTTTGTCAACAACGACGCGCTTGGCGGTACCAAGATCATTAACGGTTACATTTTCCAGTTTGATACCGAGGTCTTCGGTGATAACCTGTCCGCCAGTAAGAATAGCGATGTCTTCCAGCATTGCTTTGCGACGATCACCAAAACCAGGTGCCTTAACTGCAGCAATGTTCAGGGTGCCACGGAGCTTGTTTACAACGAGGGTAGCCAGTGCTTCCCCATCAACATCTTCAGCGATAATGAATAATGGTTTACCCATTTTGGCAACAGACTCAAGAATAGGCAGCAGGTCTTTCATGTTGGAGATCTTTTTCTCATTGATGAGAATAAGCGGATCTTCCATGTTCACTTCCATCCGGTCAGGATCAGTGACAAAATAGGGAGAGAGGTAACCACGGTCAAATTGCATCCCCTCAACAACGTCCAGAGAGGTTTCCATTGACTTGGCTTCCTCAACGGTGATTACGCCTTCCTTGCCAACCTTGTCCATTGCCTCGGCAATAATGTTACCAATGGTTTCGTCGTTGTTGGCAGAAATGGTTCCTACCTGTGCGATCTCTTTTTGCTCTTTAGTAGGGTTGGCAATGGATTGTAGTTCAGCAACAACGGCATCAACGCTGGCATCAATACCCCGCTTAATTTCCATGGGGTTTGAACCGGCAGCAACCAGTTTAGTCCCTTCTTTATATATGGCCTGGGCCAATACAGTTGCGGTGGTGGTTCCGTCACCGGCTACGTCAGAAGTCTTGGAGGCAACTTCCTTGACCATCTGGGCACCCATATTCTCAAATTTATCCTTTACTTCAACTTCCTTGGCAACAGTAACCCCATCTTTCGTTATAACTGGCGCACCAAATGACTTCTCGATCAGGACATTACGGCCCTTAGGACCAAGGGTAACTTTTACCGCGTCAGCCAAGGTGTTGACACCAATAAGCATTTTTTCACGGGCTTTGGCACCATATTTTAGTTCTTTTGCAGACATCTTTTATCTCCTTTTAATCATCCAAAAAGGTTTATTATTATATTGTTATGCTTCCACGACGCCGAGAATATCGTCTTCACGCATAATCAAAAAATCTTCTCCGTCCAGCTTCACGTCGGTGCCGCCGTATTTTGAAAAAAGAACACGATCACCGACAGCTACGTCCATAGCAGTTCTCTCACCCGAGTCATTAAGCTTGCCTGGTCCTACGGCGACAATTTCGCCTTCAGCCGGTTTTTCTTTTGCTGAATCAGGGATGATGATACCGCCAGCTGTTTTCTCTTCTTCTTCCAGTCTTTTGACCAGGATACGGTCGTTTAGTGGACGAATTTTCATTGATACTCCTCCTGTTACGTTTTCTAATGTTCTACTGTTATTTTTGTGCGCTTTTGCATATCACAACGCAATATAAAAACTTCTCTGATAAAAAAAGTTTAGCCTATCCCCTCAACGACTGTTGTATGTGGATTTTTGCGGACTAAAACGAAGCTTCTGACTCGAAACTGCGCAAAACAATAGTGTCAGTTTTTGAAAAATCAAGGGGTGTTGGGTGGAAAAAAATATCCACCCAATTCATTGATATTATATATGAAAGGCGTGATGAAACCTGTGTAGTGAATTATTTAGCTTACTGGAACAACCCATTTGTGCCGATCTTCTCCCCGCCCAAATTGTATAGCCTGAAGTTCATCATACATTTTCCGGGCTATTGCACCGGTTTTACCAGAATTAACGCATACAGTTTTTCCTTTGTAGAAAAATTCTCCCACCGGAGAAATGACAGCAGCGGTTCCTGTGCCAAAGCTCTCCTGAAGCGTACCAGCATGGCAGGCCTCCATGACCTCATCTATAGAGATTTTTCGTTCCTCAACCTTCATGCCCCAGTCACGGGCGAGCTGGAGAACAGAATTTCTTGTTATGCCCGGAAGAATAGACCCTTCAAGTGGCGGGGTGATCAGCGTGTCATTGATCAGAAAAAAAATGTTTGAGGTGCCGACTTCTTCAACATATTTATGCTCAAGCGCATCAAGCCAGAGCACCTGGGTATAGCCTTTGTCCTGGGCGTCGATCTGTGCCTTAAGGCTGGCAGCGTAGTTCCCTGCTGTTTTGGCATTACCTACTCCACCCGGAACTGACCGGACAAACTGATCTTCTACAAATATTTTTGTCGGGTTGAACCCTTCAGAGTAATATGCCCCCACCGGACAGGTTATTATAAAAAATAAATACTCATCTGCTGACCGCAGGCCCAACATGGGCTCTGTGGCTATCATGGTGGGACGGATATACAGACTGGCTCCTTCACTCTCAGGTATCCATTCCTGGTCGAGATAAAGCAGGGCGCGCAATGCCTTGAGCACTTGATCTTCCGGAAAACGGGGCATACACATGCGCAGGGCCGAGGAGTTCATTCGGGTAAAATTATCCTGCGGCCTGAAAAGCAGCAGCCGGTTATCGCTGCCACGGTATGCTTTCATTCCCTCAAAAATGGCCTGACCATAATGGAATACCATTGACGCAGGATCCATCTGCAGTGCCTGGTAAGGAGCTATAACAGCATCATGCCATCCCTGCTGTCGATTCCAACGCATGGAAAACATATGATCAGTAAAGAACCGGCCAAAGCCAAGACTGTTTTGGTCCGGTTTTTGCTTGCGTTTTTCCGGTGCTGCCTTATGGACAGAGATATCAAGTTCTTCATATAGCATGGTGGCCTCTCGCATATTGTTTTTTTGCCTGTTTCATCTGTACGATTGTATGAGATAATGTTGGCGTAATTGATGTTCATGTTTATATTTAAAACCTTGTCAGACGTCATGCAGATTCCCTGCTTTTCGAAAAGTGAAAAAACATGCCCAGACAACTTACCTCTGTACAGACAAGATTCTTTCTAGTGATTTTTCTTCTCTCCATCCTGATGCTTGGTCGGGTGGTGTGGCCTTTCTGGCAGTTTCTTGTTCTGGCCTTTCTCCTGGCCGGCATATTCAGGCCGATCTACATCTGGCTGTCTCGCTGGGTCTCTTCCTGGATGGCTTCAAGCCTTACCTGTGCCCTGATAACCCTGATTGTGTTTGTTCCTTTAACATTCTGCATAGGAGCACTTTCTTCAGAGGCGTTGAATCTGTACCAACTGGGCAAGGACAGTGATGTCCTCCTCAAACTCCCGGAAATTATCCACAATAATACATTGGTGCATCAGGTACAAGAGATACTGAGCGGATACGGTATTAATTTTTCTCCGCCGGATCTGGAGACGCTTATTGCCAATGCAGCCAAGACTGCTGGCATGTTTATTTACTCTCAGGCATCGGCATGGGCTGCAAATATTATGGGATTTTTCTGGCGGTTCTGCATGCTTATTATGGTCGCCTATTTTCTTTTGCAGGAAATGGAGACTCTGCTTGCTTTTTTTAATCGGCTCTCTCCTTTGCCCGACGATCAGAACAGGCTGTTGTTAAACAAGTTCATGGAAATATCAGGGGTAATCCTGGTTGGAAACGGGCTAAGCGGGCTTTTCCAGGGAACCATGAGCGGTTTTTGTTTTGCTCTTCTTGGCTTGAAATCACCGGTATTATGGGGAGCAGTTATGGGAATCCTGGCCTTCTTGCCCATCCTGGGCATAGGGCTGATTCTTATTCCAACTTCTGTTATTCTGTTGCTGAATGGCTCTGTCGGCTCAGCAATTATTATCTTTGTCTTTTATGTAATCCTTTCTTTCACGGTTGAGTATCTGCTCAAGCCAAAATTTGTTGGCAGTAAGGTAAAAATGCATACTTTACTTGTTTTACTGTCTATAATTGGAGGCATGAGTTTATTTGGTGTTCTGGGGATTATCTACGGCCCATTGATTGTCACCGCTTTTCTTACCCTTTCTGATATGTACCTGCTTGAATACAGTAAAGTTTTACAAAAAGAATGTATCCCGCTGAAAATAAAGGCTTCCGCTCATCAGGAAAATGAAGAAGATGCAAAAAGCGATACCAGCCCTTCCACCATGAAAAATGAGGGAATCAGAACGCCGGAACCGACAAGAGCTGACGTTCAGGCAAGAGGAGAAAATCAGCAGGTAAGCAAGCGAAGTGCCCTCCCCTGTACAACGGGATACGAAAAATTGTGATCGTGCAAAGATGAAGTGCCCGTTATCAGTTGCAAAATATTAAGTTATTGCAACGGTGCAGAACTGGCACGATGCTTATAAACATATCTAGTGTCCTGTCAACGCTGCTCTGTCGTCTCCTGCTTGTCTTTTTCAGCCCTTATGCAGCCTTGCCCTGTGTCACATAGCACTACTATGCAGCGCAGGACAAGGCTGCATAAGGACAAGAAAAGTCCGGCGCAATATCCTGACATTTCATCGTTGACAGGACACTAGCCTGGATTTTTCATGAACATTTTGGCTGATCTGGGAAGCAACACAGAAAAGAATAAGTCTTTGGAATTTTCGCCCTGATTCAGAGTATATCTAGTCAATCCGATTGGTAACTACTCACACGGAATGCAACCTGTTTATTGTACTTGCTTTACTTCTGCAACTGCTTTCAGGTTGTCCAGATTTGGGTAAGCGAGATTGGCAGCTATAATCCTTCTGGGCGGCAGGTCGTGATCGACCGAAAATGGGTGATCTGAGAGCGGTTACTCCGATTGAACGAAACCGCAGGCGTAGTTGCGCTACGTTGAGGATTTTGTGATTGAGGATCGACTAAAGATGGCCTGAATCAGGGATGCAAAAACGGTGAGTTATTCTTTTCCAGTCCTTAAGGACATATATCACTTAAACCTATGTTTACGGCATACTACCCGGAAACATCGGTTTGTTTTACTTTATGAGGCCACGTATTATGTCAAATAACCTGTATATTACCGTCGCGGAAGAGCGAAGTGGAAAATCAGCGATTGTTTTGGGTGTTATGGAGCTTCTGTTAAAGGAAGTGCAGAACATTGCTTTTTTCCGTCCTATTATCAATGACCATGTATTCGGTCGAACTGACCATGATCTAAACCTTATCCTGAAGTATTTTGATCTGAAAATACCCTATGAAGACACCCATGCCTTTACCATCAGCCAGGCCAGGCAGTTGATTACTTCCGGCCAGGAAGAGGTCTTGTTTGAGCGTATCCTGCAAAAGTACAAGGAACTGGAAAGGCGGTACGATTTTGTCCTCTGTGAAGGCACTGATTTCCGGGGAAAAGACGCTTCCTTTGAATTTGATCTGAATGCCGACATTGCTGCCAACTTGGGGGCTCCAATTCTTATAGTCGCTTCCGGGCGTAATAAGGATACTGATGAAATTTGTGCCAGCGTGGCCATCACCCTGGATACACTGGAGGAAAAAGGCAATGATCTTGCCGGCTGCATCGTCAATCGAGCGCCGCAGGGATTTCTTGAAGCCACCGGCGGCAATATTAAATGCCTTGAGCAGTTTGATCGAGGTATGCCGCTTTATATTATTCCGGAGAATAAATCGCTGGGTAATCCATCAATCGATGATGTCAAGCGCTGGCTTGGAGCCGAGGTACTGTTTGGTGAAGCCAACCTGATGACCCTGGTGGACAATTACCTCGTTGCCGCCATGCAGATCGGCAATTTTCTGGAATATCTCAAGCCTGACAGCCTGATTATCACTCCAGGCGACCGTTCCGACATAATCATCTCCAGTTTGGCGTCCAGACTTTCAAATTCATTTCCCAATATTGCCGGTATTCTGATTACCGGTGGAATCCAGCTCCGCGCCAGTGTGGAAAAACTCATCAGGGGCTGGACAGGTATCCCCGTGACAGTATTATCTGTTGAATCACATACCTACGATACGGTACAATGCCTCAATGAACTGTACGGACGCATAGAGGCAACAGATGATAAGCGCATCGCCACAGCCCTTGGCTGGTTCAGCAAGCATGTCAACACCAGGGAGCTCGGGAAACGGGTTGTCTCCAGAAAATCGAACCGGATTACACCGAGAATGTTTGAGTATTCGCTGGTGGAAAAAGCGTCCAACAACAAACAGCATATTGTGCTCCCTGAAGGGCATGGCGAACGAATTATACAGGCAGCGGACATTATTCTCCGGCGAAATATTGCAGACCTGACGCTTTTGGGAAAAGTCGATGAAATCCAGGCAAAGGCCTCAAAACTTGGTGTTAATATTGAGGACGCTCATATCATATACCCTTGCGACTCAGAGTATTATCAGGAATTTGTTGACACCTACTTTGATGCCCGCAAGCACAAAGGCATTGTCATGGATGTTGCCCGTGATCGCATGTGCGACCCCACCTACTTCGGCACCATGATGGTTCACAAGCATCTGGCCGACGGCATGGTTTCCGGCTCTATTACTACTACCGCCCAGACCATCCGCCCTGCTTTTGAATTTGTCAAGACCAAACCGGGTGTCTCGGTTGTGTCCTCTATCTTTATCATGTGCTTTCAGAGTAAGGTGCTGGCTTTTGGCGATTGTGCGGTTGTCCCCGACCCCAACGCGCAACAGCTTGGTGAGATAGCATTTTCCTCCGCCATCACCGCCAAGACGTATGGCATTGAGCCTCGGGTGGCACTTTTAAGTTATTCCACAGGTGCCAGCGGCAGTGGTCAGGACGTGGAAAAGGTGGCGGAAGCCACAAAAATTGCCAAAGAGCTGATGGCCGAACATGGGCTCGACTATCCGGTGGAAGGGCCCTTGCAGTATGATGCAGCCTTTGATCCTGGAGTTGCACGGTTAAAGGCTCCTGATTCAGCGGTTGCAGGTCAGGCAACGGTCTTTATTTTTCCTGACCTGAACACCGGCAACAATACTTACAAGGCTGTTCAACGGGCAGCTGATGCCGTCGCCATGGGCCCGGTACTGCAGGGGCTGAATAAACCAGTCAACGACCTCTCCCGCGGCTGCACGGTTCACGATATTGTAGATACGGTCGCCCTGACAGCGATTCAGGCTCAGGAAGGAAAAAAAGAAAAGTGAGATCATTATGAAAATTCTTGTTATTAATTCAGGTAGTTCCTCTATAAAATATCAGCTGCTTGATATGACCGATGAGTCTGTTCTTGCGGTTGGGCTGGTAGAACGTATTGGTGAAGAGATGGGGCATCTGGAAACAAAAATGCTTCCAGGAAAACCCCAGGAGCGAAAGATAGAACTCAAACAACCTATTGCCAATCATCACGAAGGCATGCTGGCCGCCATAGGATCCCTGACAGATGAAAGTCAGGGCGTGCTGCAGAACGCCTCAGAAATCGACGCCATCGGGCACCGGGTAGTTCACGGAGGCGAGGATTTCCACGACTCAACCATTATCACACCGGAGGTAATTGAGGCGCTCAAGGAGAACATACCTCTTGCTCCCCTGCACAATCCGGCCAATCTGGACGGAATAGAGGTTGCCATGGAACTATGTCGCGATGCGCCGCAGGTAGCTGTTTTTGATACGGCTTTCCATCAGACTATGCCGCGCCGAGCCTATATGTATGCGTTGCCATACGAGTATTATCAAAAAAACAAGGTGCGTCGCTATGGCTTTCATGGCACGTCGCACAAATATGTGGCAACAGAGACGGCAAGGCTGCTGGGAAAACCGCTGAAGGAGTGTAATCTGATTACCGTGCATCTAGGCAACGGTTGCTCTATTACGGCGGTGGAAAATGGTGTCAGCATTGACACGACCCTGGGCATGACCCCGTTGGAAGGGCTGGTTATGGGCACTCGCTGCGGCGACCTTGATCCGGCCATTCATCTGTTTTTGCATAAGCAAAAGGGGATGAGCCTTGAAGAGATTGATGCCGTATTAAACAAGGAATCCGGGTTGAAAGGACTGTGCGGCATGAATGATATGCGAGACATCCATGCAGCCGCTGACAAGGGTGATGAAAGGGCCAGGCTGGCTGTGGAGGTACAGACCTATCGCTGCAGAAAGTACATTGGCGCCTTTATGGCCGTGCTGGGCAGGGTTGATGCCATTGTGTTTACTGCCGGTATTGGCGAAAATGATACAATTGTCCGCGAACTCTCCCTCCAGGGACTGGAAGTGCTTGGAGTAAGACTTGATCAGGCAGCCAATGACCAGCGCTCCAAAGAGCCGTTTCGTATCAGCTCCGAGGACAGTGCGGTCTCAGTGTTTGTGCTTCCCACCAATGAGGAACTGGCCATTGCCAGGGAAACACTGCAGATAGTGCAGGGTACATAAATAATGACCCTGCTCCTTTTGCTTCTGTGTAACTGCTCTCAGTTTACCCATCTTCGGGCGATCACGACAGGCCGCATAGAGGGGCTATAGCGGCCAATCGTGCTTGCCCGGATCTGGGCAAGCTGAAAGCAGTTGCAGGCTTAAAAGCAAGTGAAACCAAGATGATACATGCCCTGTGAGTCGTCACAGGAAATTTTTGTCAGATTCTATTTAATTTCTATCTTTGTATCAATGACGTGACCATGCCGATCCCATCGCACATGCAGATCTTCATCTTTACCATCATGAAAGACGAACAGGTTTTTATTTGCATTACGGGCAAGGATAACATCAATAAGAGTTGTCTGATCCGGCCTGACGATATCCTGGATGGTTTCAGATGAGAAGGAAATTTCAAGGGGATCAGGAAAGTAACTTAATAAGTCTGTACCTGTCTTAGAATCAAACCGGAGAAAAAAAGAGCGATCTTTCTCTATTGCGTCAACCTTGATAAACACCGTAAGAAAAGAGGGGGCTCCACTATTCTTGTGAAGATGTTCAACAGCTTTTGACGCTCTTTCTTCGCCGCTATTGGTATAATACCCCAAGGAAAAAACGTAGTCATTAACAGGCTCCCCCTGTTCATCTCTGAACCTGAAAATAATCTGGGCGTAACCAGGTTTCTTTTCCCGTGTTTTTTGAGTCTGCTTAGCAAGGATTTGTTGCATCGATGAATAATCACTCTCCGACTCAACCTCCAAGCACTGAAGAATAAGGCGTAAGGCAGTGTGCTTTTCCCATGATGTCCTTTTTTTTATAGAATTCATTATGCCGTTTTCTTGCCCGGAATGGGTGAATTCGGCCAGGGAACCGAAGGGGACAGAGGCTATCTCGCCAACCTTTTCAACTTTTTTTTCTTTGGCAAGAATGACGTAGTGCCTGTAATTGAGGTTACCGGCAGCAACGCGAACAACCATATCTGACCCCTGTTCATAGGCCGCCGGGAATATCTTTTTTTTAAAATAATCTCTTTTTACACGGTCACCGATCAGGTTAAATGGTCTGATACCTTTTTCATGCCAATGCGACACGTCACCCCATTGCTCAGCCAGTTTCCAGGTATCCCTGCTTCCTAGCTCCAGTGCCTTCAGGATTTTACTGCCCGTATCACCCAGGTATCTGGCATATGCCAGCATCGAATGTCCGTGATGTGCAAGACGGGAGCCAAAATGGGGAGCAGCAAGAAAAACAAGGTTGTGCAGTGGTTTGCTTCTGCAGTACTCCCCATTGTAATGTTGCACAATCCAGTGCCTGACAATAAGTGCGCCTGTGCTGTGGGTAACAATATGAAATGGTCTTGACCAGTCATTATCAAGTACTTCATCAAGGGCACGATGCAGTGCTTTTGAAATATCACGAATCTCAATATTATCCTGCAAAGAAACATAACGGCCAAGAAAGATATCCTGAAGGGTAAAACCATGCTTGGCCAACTGTAAATGCAGTGCCTGATAGGTTGTGGATTCGTTTACCGACCACCCGTGTATAAGGAAAACACGTTTTTCCATTGAGCCTCCCACCTTATCATGAATTTGTCCTGGGCCTTCTCCGTTCATTTCTCACTTCAAAGGTCAGGGTAGTGGTTTTTTTCTCAGTTAAGTACTCCCTTTTCATCTTTTCAGGGGCATCCTGTTTGGTGAAAAAACGAACGAACCATCTGCCTGAGCTGTCTATGGGAACAGTAAACTTGCCATTACTTGCCTGAGCCCGCGGGAGATACATGTCTTCAGATTCGGTGGAAAAGCCATTATAAGTGGCATCAAAAAATCCTGTCCCTGTATAGGGCTTGCCATCGCTATGCACTTGAATTATAAGAGAATCTCCCTTTTTGAGAAGGAGGGGATTTTTATGGGGAACAAGTTCCAGGGGCATCCCGATTATTTCAGGAGAGGTGTCGCTTGCCTTGCCGCAGTTCACATAGGTCTTGGTCCATTGACTTGAACGCAGACTATCTTTTATGCCTGCAGCCTTATCAATGATTGCCGAAAGCGGTTTGATGGCATGATGCTCTCGTCCTTTTTTATCCGTATAAATAGTATAAAAACCGGGCGTAGTTTCTGCTGCCAGCGTCCAGGTGCCTGGCACGTCGTATGCTACCATATACGAATGCAGCGATTTCCCTTCTCGTATTACGATTGAATGAATATGATTATCAGGAGAAACAGCTTTTATCCAGGCCAGCTTTTCAGACCTGAGAGCATCGTGCACCGGTACATGGTGGCCATAACAGAAAAACAAGGGTGACTCTTTGCCAACCTTGACGTTATAACTTGCTGCCTGAATAAACAGTGAATGGGTTAGGGCGCTACCAGGGAATGCCCAGCAGACGGCTGTAAGCAAAAGCGTTACAAACGCCGTAACCAGAGGGTATCTCTTTGTGTATGGTTTACCGGGGAACTCGTTTGTTTTCTTCATCGTTCTAGCCTCAAGGTAGAAATTTTTGCAATATGATTGTGGGCATCTCTTTTTCTGACCTGTGACTGGTCACGGGTGCAACAGCATTGGGCAAGCACTCTTCTCCGCAGGTAAGCAGGCGAAGTGAGACGTTCGTGTACAAGAGTATGCGGGAAAGAGTGATGATCAGTTAGGTTAAAAGAGTATGACATAAAAGAGTATGGCTTACTACAATTAAGAAGCTAGCAGAAAATTATCATTACAAACTAACCAGCATGTAACCAATCACGGGGTCTGCATTGTAAGTGTTATCCTCTTTTCCTGAGGTGTAACTGGTCACGGGTGCAACAGAATTGGGCAAGCCCTCTTCCCCGCAGGTAAGCAAGCGAAGTGAGACGTTCGTGTACAAGAGTATGCGGGAATGAGTGATCGGGCAAAGATGAAGTGCCCGTGATCAGTTACACCAGCATGGCTGGATCAGGTTTGCCAGTGTCATGTCAACGCTGAAATGTCAGGATATTGCGCCGGATTTTTCCTGTTCTTATGCAGCCTTGTCCTGTGTTGCATAGTAGTGCTATGTGACCCAGGGCAAGGCTGCATAAGGGCTGAACAAGACAAGCAGGATACGACAGAGCAGCGTAGACAGGACACGAGCCACAAACGAACCATGAAAGCTCGTCACTTCGGTAAGAGATGGGGATCTCCTGCCTTGAGAGACTTTCGGATAAAAAAAATAAAATTGATGGGGTTATGACAATGCACCAACAAGGCTATATCGGGCGTAAAATGCGGCAACCAAAACTCAACGAACACCCTGCAATCGTCATCGCCACCTTTGGCACCTCTTCCCGGGGGCAGGCCGCCATGGACAGGGTAAAACAATATCTGGCCCGGGATTTTGCCGATTATCAGATCTACTGGTCGTATACCTCTGAGATTATACGCAGAAAAAAAAGGCTTCCCAGCCTTCAGGAGACCCTGGCTAAAGTAGAGGCTGACGGTTATCGCAAGGCTGTGGTGCAGCCCCTGCACATATTTCCCGGCACAGAATATCAGCAGTTAATGGAATCCTCCCTGTATTTTCCAGGGCTGCGAATCATTGTCAGCGAAACCCTGTGTCATCGCTGGGATTTTGTTGAGGAGGTGCTTGAGATCGTTGCAGCAGATTTTCTCAGTGGAGAAAAAGAGCTGAACCTGCTCGCTCTTCACGGCACGCCACTTGCCGCAGATCCCGTCAATACCGTATATTTGGGAATGCAGCACCTGGTAAATGGACTCTACAACAATGTCATGGCAGCCACAGTTGAAGGTGTACCGCATATTGGAGCGGTAGCCAAGAGCATTGCCAGGCAGCATGCTAAAGTGAAATATGCCCGTATCCGCCTGATTCCCATGATGTTCGTGGCTGGCATTCATGTGGAAGATGACCTTATGGGAGAGGAAGACAGCTGGCGGAACATCTTTGAGGAGATGGGGCTGGAAGTTGACTGTCCGACTGTTATTTGCGGCCAGGAAAAGTATTACAAGGGACTCGCTTTTCGTGAGGGATGTATCCATCTTTTTGCAAAGCGGCTTAAAAGAGCGCTTAAGATGATGGCATTTTACTAGTGCCCTGTCAACGCTGCTCTGTCGCATCCTGCTTGTCTTTTTCAGCCCTTATGCAGCCTTGCCCTGGGTCACATAGCACCACTATGCAACGCAGGACAAGGCTGCATAAGGACAAGAAAAATCCGGCGCAATATCCTGACATTTCAGCGTTGACATGACACTAGTGTTTCCCGTGTATAGCAGAAAACAGGTAACCAGTCACGGGGGCTGTACTTCTACGTTATTCTCTGGTTCTGACGTGTAACTTGGTCACGGGTGCAACAGCATTGGGCAGGCACTCTTTTCCACTCTACAAGAGTATGCGGGAAAGAGTGGTCGGGCAAAGATGAAGTGCCTGTGATCAGTTACGTTATGTTTTGTGGTTGACAAATTTTGCTCCCTATGTTTCTATACATAGAAACATAGGGAGCGGTGTATGAACATAAGGCAAACAGACTGGAGGGAACTTAAGGAACTTGCCCAAATTTTCAGTCAGATTTCCAATGAAGAGAAAATGCTTTCTTTTATGGAAGAAATTATGACTGAAAAGGAATGCTTTGACCTTGCCCTCAGGTGGAAACTCTTAAAGGCCATTTATAGAGGGGAAACGCAGAGAAAAATTGCAGAAGATTACAATATTTCTCTTTGCAAGATAACAAGAGGTTCAAAAATTTTAAAAAAAAAGGATTCATGCTCAAAAGAGCTTTTGAATAGATACTACAGGAAGGATTAAAAAAAATGAACGAGAAGATACTTGATTATGAAATGCCTGATAAACAGGGATATTTTGGTGATTATGGTGGAAGTTTTGTTTCTGCTGAACTCAAGAAAATAATGGACGAGATTTGTGACGCCTACCTTGAAATAAAAGATGATACGACCTTTCAAGATGAGCTAATACATCTTTATTATACTTATACAGGCCGTCCGACGCCTTTGTTTTACAGTAAAAATCTGTCAGCAAAGATTGGCGGAGCTGACATGTATTTTAAAAGGGAAGATCTCAATCATACCGGGGCGCATAAAATCAATCACTGCCTTGGTCAGGCTCTTCTTGCCCAAAAAATGGGAAAAAAAAAGATTATTGCAGAAACAGGTGCAGGGCAGCACGGGGTGGCTCTTGCAACGGCTGCTGTGATGGTGGGGCTTGAGTGTGATATTTATATGGGTGTAGTTGATATTAAAAAGGAGTACCCAAATGTTATAAGAATGAAAATTCTTGGCGCAAATGTAATTCCAGTAGAAAGAGGTACCAAAACACTGAAAGACGCTGTTGATGCAGCCTTTGAAGCATATCTGCAAGACCCTGAAACCCAGCTTTATGCCATAGGCTCTGTTGTAGGGCCGCACCCTTTTCCCATGATGGTGAGAGATTTTCAAAAAATTGTCGGAATTGAGGCAAGGCAGCAATTTCAGGATATGACCGGCAAGCTGCCTGATGCTGTTGTTGCCTGTGTCGGCGGCGGTTCAAATGCCATTGGGCTTTTTACTGCATTTCTTGGCGACAAGGATGTCTCTGCCTATGGCGTTGAGCCGGCAGGTCTTGGTTTTGAGCCGGGTCAGCACGCTGCTACGCTCAGTCTTGGCTCTCCAGGAGTGCTTCATGGCTTTAGATCCTATCTTCTTCAGGATGAAAAGGGAAATCCACTTCAGGTCTATTCTGTTGCAAGCGGGCTGGATTATCCGGGTGTTGGGCCCCAGCATTCTCTGCTGAAGGATATAGGCAGGGTAAACTATGTTGCAGTCAACGACAATGAGGCCATAGAGGCTTTTTTTGAACTTTCAAGAACCGAAGGAATTATTCCTGCCATAGAAAGCAGTCATGCTGCCGCATATGCGATGAAACTTGCAAAAGAACTTGGAGAGGGAAAGTCTGTTATTGTCAATCTATCGGGAAGAGGCGACAAGGACATAGATTTTGTTGCTGATACATTTGGACAAGACTATGGGATAATCTTTGATTGATTTCAGGTAACTGCCTCCAGATCACTCATCTTTGGGCGCTCACGATTGACCGCACAGCCCGTATTTCGTAATCAATCACGGGGTCTGTGTTCCCCCGTTATTCCCTGTTTCCGACGTGTAACTGGTCACAGGTGCAACAGAATTGTACAAGCACCATCTTCCGCAGGTAAGCGAACGAAATGAGACTCCGTGTACAAGGGTATGCAGGAAATGGTGATCGTACAAAGATGAGGTGCCTGTGACCAATGACCCTGTTTCTTATCAGACATGCTCATGAGAAGTCCGGGCCAGAAAAAGATATCCATTGCTTCTGATAGATTATGGCAAATCTGTCCTGCTGGTAGACAAGGAAAAAGATTGTGCTCATCATCAGACCGGGCATAACTCCGGCGTGGTGCATGCCGGAGTCTATTATCAGCCGGGGGGGCTCAAGGCGGAATTATGCAAGAAAGGTGCCGTACTTACCAGGGAGTTCTGTCGGCAATGTCATCTTCCCTATCAGCAAGTCGGCACGTGATTGGTGGCCACAAGCGAGCTTGAGCTGGAACGTATGGAAGCCTTACGGCAGCGTTGTCTCAAAAACAGCGGCGACATCTTCCTTGCCCATTGGGGAGTATCTGGACAAAAAAGCGGCGGAAAAATTTAATCTGTAGTCCCCATTACTCCCAGACGCTGAGTTCAGGGAAGGCGTGATTGTACAGCAATGAACTGCAACTTTTTTGTTTCTGACCAGTTACAAAGCAACAGTTTTCAGGTCACCCATCTTCGGACGACCCGGAAACATCCGCAGAAGAAAATTAAATTAAATAAAATAATTATATTGCACATGAGTAGCTGTTGGCAAATATAAACAAAATTGATAAAGGCGAAATTTTCTTGACGAATTTTTTGCCGGACAGTATTAAAGCTGAAATTGAATGAGTACTCAGTCGAATGATTAGTGACTTGCTCCCCAATTCCTGTCATAAAAAACAAGAAATTATTTGAGGTGTAAGGCCCCTTGGGTTGCGGGTTTTCCGCGTTAGTATCCGCAGCATACCCAGGGTAACTGATCACGGGTAGTTCATCTTTGCGCGATCACTCTTTCCCGCCTGCTCTTGTACACGAACGTCTCACTTCGCTTGCTTACCTGTGGGGAAGAGTGCTTGCCCAATTCTGTTGCACCCGTGACCAGTTACGTCGGCAACAGAGAATCACGGGAAACACAGACCCCGTGATTGGTTACTGCCGAGCTCATCAACAAAAAAATGGCATTCTGCGTACAGCATCGAACTGCTTTCAAGGATCTGTCTTCGGGCGATCACGATTGGCGGCACAGCGGGGCTATGGCTGTCAACCACGCTTGCCCAGATCCGGGCGAGCTGAAAGCAGTTACAGATTCAAGGCAGGTGAAACCAGGGAGGCAGCTGCCCTGCGAGTGGTTACCTTGAAAAAACGGATAAGGCAATTATGATACTGAAACGAATTTTTCCTTTTCTTGGGTGGTTTAAAGGCTATTCTGCCAAAAGTTTTCAGATTGACTTCATGGCAGGTCTGACAGTTGCGCTGGTTCTTATTCCCCAGTCCATGGCTTATGCCCAGCTTGCCGGGCTTCCCCCTTATTATGGACTGTATGCTGCCTTTCTGCCGCCTATGGTCGCCTCACTCTTTGGTTCCAGTCGTCAACTGGCAACCGGGCCTGTTGCGGTGGTATCACTTATGTCTGCAGCCTCGCTTGAGCCATTGGCCACGGCTGGAAGCCCTGAATTTATTGCCTATTCCATTGTCCTTGCCCTGGTTGTCGGGATATTTCAGCTTTCCCTTGGCGTCCTGCGGCTCGGCCTTGTTGTGAACTTTCTTTCTCACCCGGTGGTCAACGGCTTCACCAATGCGGCAGCTATTATCATCGCCTCCTCCCAATTCCCCAAATTCTTCGGCGTCTATGTCGACAAGGCACCGCACCATTATGAAACCATGATCAGAATGGCGAAAGCCGCCTTTGATTATACCCATTTTCCCACACTTGCTTTTGGGGTCGGTGCTGTCGTTATCATGGTAGTACTCAGAAAAATCAACCCACGTATCCCCAACGTACTGGTTGCTGTTGCGGTTACCACTGTTATTTCTTATCTTATCGGGTTTAATAATGATGCCCGGATTCCAGCGACATCAATTCATCTTGAAACACTCCAGCCCACCTTAAAAGATTTTAACCATGCCGTTGCCGAAATAAAGCAACTTGGCGACGAACGTGCAGCAATTGGTAAAGAGCTTGAAGCGGTAAAAAAAGAAGAAAAAGGGGCGCATGGGCCTTCGCTGCGTCTCGTTGAGTTACAAAACAAGATAAACCATTATAATGTCAGGATAGCCCAGGCAAAAGAACACGCCCATCAAGCTCGCAAACACCTGCGCAGCCTGAAGTTTGAGGCTGTCAGGGAAGGGGAAAGCTATACGGCTTTTTACCCCAAGGATAACGTTCCTTCTGGAATCGAAACAAAAGGCGGTACTTGGCGCATTAAGGTGGGGACCGTCCCTCTCGACCTGGATAATCTCCTGCTCACGGGTGGGGGAGCAATTGTTGGCAAGATTCCGGAAGGTCTGCCAACCTTGACCATTCCACAGTTGAGCACCAGTTCCTTCTTCAAACTCCTGCCAACAGCAATTATTATCTCACTGCTTGGCTTCATGGAAGCCATTGCCATTGCCAAGGCCATGGCCGCAAAAACAGGCCAGAAACTTGATCCAAATCAGGAATTAATCGGTCAGGGCCTTGCAAATATCCTTGGCTCTGCAGGTTCCTCCTATGCAGTATCCGGTTCTTTTTCCCGCTCTGCCGTAAACCTGCAGGCCGGAGCTGTATCCGGAGTATCCAGTGTCGTCACCAGTATAATGGTGATCATCACCCTGCTTTTTCTGACTCCACTGCTCTATCACCTTCCCCATGCTGTGCTTGCCTCGGTGATCATGATGGCGGTTATCGGCCTGATCAACACTCGCGGATTTGTCCATTCATGGCGTGCCCAGAAGCATGACGGCATTATTTCGGTCATCACCTTTGTGGTCACCCTGATCAATGCTCCTCACCTGGATAAGGGAATCATGGTTGGTGTCGGGCTCTCCATGGCTGTATTTCTGTATCGTTCCATGCGTCCTGTTGTGGCAAAGCTTTCTTTGTACAAGGATGCTTCTCTGCAGAGCATGGAACATTACCGGCTTCGCGGCTGTCGTCATATAGCTGTTGTCCGTTTTGACGGGGCCCTCTTTTTTGCCAATGCCAGTTATCTGGATGAACAGATTATCAAATTCCGTAGCGATATGCCTGATCTTCGCTATATCCTTCTGGATGCCAGCGGTATAAATGATATAGACGCATCAGGAGTAGAAGAACTGGCCTTAATTGTAGATCGAATGCATGCGGCTGGATTCGGATTTACTGTCTGTAACGCCAAAGGCCCGATCCTGGATGTCCTTGACCGTACTCATCTCCTTGAAAAGATTGGCAGAGAAAATTTTTATCCTACCACCAAGGAGGCAGTCGCTGACATTCAGACCAAAATTCATGATAATACTGACCTGCCTTCTGAAGGCTGTAAAAACTGTCCGCTGACAAAATACCTGCCGGCAGACATTGCAATAGCAGCTCCCTGATCACTGGGACTGCAGCTCCTGCGGCGCATTACCACACAGCTGCTGCCAACCGGTATGGCTGGATCAGGTTTGCCTGCCACTAACAAGCCATGAAAGCTCGTCTAACCTTGATTGAAGACCAGGGGAACTCTGATCTGCCTGCAGAAAGCTGGTATCCCGACAACCTTCGGGTTATTGAAACTGTCATCAATAAACTGACCCAATCATGCTTGACCAAAGACCCTGTGGCTGTATTTGATTTTGACAACACCTGCATATTTCGTGACATCGGGCAGGCCGTCTTTCGTTATCAATGTTCGTACTTTCGTTTCCGGCTCAGTCCAGAGCAGTTCGCAGGCTTCCTGCCCCAAAAAAATATTGCTCTTCATGGCAGACCTCTACAGGAGATCACAGCAAGACTGGGCAACCTGTACAGTTATCTCTGGCAAACCCTGTCAGAACAGCCAGCACCGCCCTCGTCACTGGTTGAACTCAAACAATTTTCCATATTGCTCCAATGGTTCGTCCAGCAGGCAAGAAAGGATGAGCAACTGGGTGCGCCCTGTGTCCTGCTTTTTTTATGTAATCTCCTTGCTGGATTTTCCGTAACCGAACTAAAATGTCTGGCTGACGAAGTGATTGATCAGGTCAGCAAGGAAACGCTTGTTTCAGAGCAGGAAACCATTATCCTGGACGATCCTGTTGGTATTATTTCCGTTTCATACGAAAAAGGATTAAAGCCTTTTCCTGAAATACAAACACTTATGCGCTGGCTGACCGGAAGAGGGGTTCGCTGTCTCGTTATATCAGCCAGCACCAGCTGGCTGGTAGAGCAGGCCGTAAAACGTTTTGACTTCCCGGTGGACATGCATGATGTCTATGGCATCCGCTGCCAGCTGACCCCTGAAGATATATTAACCCCGAATCTGCCAGAGAATTACCCGGTTACATATCGGCAGGGTAAGGCAGATATCATCAATAGATTCATCAATAAAACACCGCTTCTTGTCGCCGGTGACGCAGACACTGATTATGAAATGCTCACCCTGCCAGACGTACCTCTTAAACTTATTGTCAACCGAAATCAAAGGGGACTTATCCGCTCTCTTTATGAACGAAGCGATTATCTCCTTCAAGGCGTTGACAGAAAAACTGGTCGGTTCCGGCCATTTCGGGAAACCGTATGATGGCCTATGTGATTGTCACTAACACTATGTATATATTTATTTTTTCCGCTCCTGATGATTATACAGCTACCGCATCTTTACTATTCAGACCGCTACTGTAATGAAGGTACAAAAAACTACAGCGAGCAATCTGAATACACAGAAGCTGAAAAGTGCTACCGTCCGACCAGCAAGGCACCCTGGTTTGCACTGCATCCCTATCAGCTGCCGCGAGAAGAGGTAACTGTTTTTCAGGCCGGGATTGACTCTTCCCTGAAAAAAAACTACATCGGTGATGGGCAGGTCCTTTTTTGCGTGCATCCCCAGGTGGAGGAACAAGCAGAAAAGAACCCTTACTATTCAAAAATTCTCGGTATTGGAAAAAGAACAGAGAAACCGCTCAAGGTAGCACCAAGTTCATCAACCAGGAGCCTGTATGTGCTGGAGGCCCCCGTCCCCCATTGCCTCAAAGTACATTTTCCTTTCCAGATATCACGTTATGGCAGGAAAATGCGTGCTGAAGTCATCGAACAGGCTGTCAATGTCTCTCGTGAGCTGGAAAAGCATGTTGAAGAATTCCCTGAAAACTTTGCCTGGTTAAGAGAGGGGCTGGGCATCGTCTTAAACCCCATTGAGACTGATGCAAAACGAGGAGAAAACTGGGGATATCTTGTCCGGGAGATGACGCCATATCCCGAGGCAGATGCCGACAATGTTCTGGTGCCGGGCTTCGCCCTCTACGGGTACGACTTCTTTCAGCCAGAGACAACGCCGCGTCTGCTCTTACGCCTCCTGGAAAACAGGGATCCGATGGACTATGTCCTCACTCAAATCATGTTGCCGGTTGTCCGGCAATGGATACAGGCATATCGCACCCTTGGGTATATGCTTGAGCCTCACGGCCAGAACGTACTTTTTGCAATTGATGAGATGGGCGAAGTCCGCCGGGTGGTGCACCGTGATTTAAGCGTCGGCATAGATATGCGTCTGCGGAGAGACATCGGTTTAAGTCCTGACGGGCTGAACAGCTACAATCGAATGGAAGATGGAAGATTCGGTTCCATAACCTATGATATGTTCATGGGTAACCATTTTTTTGAACGTCTGGCAGCATTCTGTCAGGAAATAGACCCCACCCTGCAGGCAGAGGATTTCCGCACCCCCTGCCGGGATGAATTCGCCCGCTGTTTTCCCGAACACACTGATTATCTGCCAGATACAGTCTACTATTTCAGCAGCAAGAGAGACATTTTTAACAAACCATTTTATGAAAGCACCGGCATTCCCCCCAGGTGGCGGCCATAAGCCTGGTAAGCAAGTCAAAGACACACTCCTCTGCACAGGACATGTGCTCCCCTGATTTTATTTACTTTACGCTTGTAACTGCTTTCCGGCTGCCCAGATTTAGCCCGTATTTCTCATGAACCTTTTGTCTCCTTTGCGAAGAAATACATACCAACACATACCAGTGATGTCAGTGAGCAGGCTCAGATTTTGCCAGACT